>Ga0134127_10001882_pt1 | contig 15338 bp, 14 predicted proteins | sample KB31753_FD_96459 | JGI IMG/M metagenome (GOLD analysis project Ga0134127, IMG submission 96459) | Terrestrial soil microbial communities with excess Nitrogen fertilizer from Kellogg Biological Station, Michigan, USA - KB3-175-3 | ecosystem: Environmental > Terrestrial > Soil > Unclassified ...
GTTGCGCGCCGACCACGTCGAGCAGCGTCGCGCGAAACAGCGCGCTGCGCTCGACGAACTTCGCGCCCTCGACGTCGATCCGCGTGCCGCGGTCGTCGCGGTGATTCGCCGGATCGAAGGTGGCGCGCAGCCGGGTGACCGTCTGACCGAACGTCAGGGTCAGGGGCTCGCCGGCGCTCTCGTCGCCCAGCTGCGCGACGATGATGAAGAAGCCCTGCTCGTCGGTCGCCCCGGGATAGGCGTAGCCGGTCTTGTCGCGGATGAGCACCAGCTCGCTCCCGGCGACCGCGCGACCCCGGGCGTCCTTCACGAAGCCGAGGACCACGTAGCGGTAGTACACCTCGTGCGTCGCCATCGTCGGCGTGCCGGCGAGCGTGAGGACACCCAGCAACACCAGGGCCGCTGCCCGCGCCACGCGGCTCAGTCTAGCAGATAGTCGCGGAGCAGAGACCGGTGGCAGCGGGTCTCGTCGGGACACCCGCAGAGGAGCGTGACGCGCCCGGACTTCGCATAGGCGCGGACGGCCGCCAGATGCGCCTGCGCCTCCGGCCGTGCCAGTCCTTTCCGATATCGCCGGCGGTACTCGGCCCAGCCGATCTGCCCGGACCGGAACGCGCGCATCAGCGGGAGCACCGGACCGCACTCCTTGAGCCAGATGTCGACGTGGCTCTTGCGGATGCCCCGAGGCCAGAGGCGCATGATGAGGACGCGCGTGCCGTCCGCCCTGGCCTTCGGCTCGTAGACGCGCTTGATCGCGATCACTTTCCGATCGACTCCAGCGACTGCTTGAACTTCTCGCACGGGTCGGCCTCGTCGATCTTCGGCGTGAACCAGACGTAATCGAACGGCAGCGCGGTGCTGGCGAAGCGAGCCGCGTAGTCGCCGGGCTTGACCGCGGCCGGATCGACTTCCACGAACGCCACGCTCGCGATGCCGGCGCCGGGCGCCTGGCGCGCCAGGTGAACGGGCACGCCCCGGTCGCGGCGCGCGTGGCCGGCCCCCGTGATGAGCACGGCGCCGTCGCGCTGGCCGCCGCGCGCCAGGCTCGCCGCCATGCGAGCGTCGCGCGCCCACTGGATGTCGACCATGCGCGCGATCATATCGTCGGGTACCTGGCCGCAGTGGGCCTCGCGAATCTCGCTGGCCATCGCCGTGCGCGTTTCCGGCGAGGGCTCGGCGAGGCGGAGCTGTGTCGTGAGGGCCGGGCCGAGCCCCGTCAGGCCGTTCTTGCGCACGGCGTCGGTGGCGGGCTTCGAGAGGTTGGTGGCGACGATCGGCAGGCCACCGTCGAGGGCCGCCTGCGCGATGGGCTGATAGAAACGCCATTCGGGCCACCCCGTGCGCCGCCAGTTCACGGCGTCGCCGAGCCCGGCCGCGTCCTTCGGGCTCCGCGCCAGGTAGCGCGCCACCGCGGCGGTGTCGTCGGTCGAGAGCATCTCGAAGCCCACCGCCGGGTGCCGCCCCGCTTCCACCAGCGCGCGCACCAGCTTGGCCTGCAGCGCGTGATGGTCGGGATTGTCGTGACGCTCACCCAGCATCACGAATCGGCTGCCGGCCAGGCGGTCGTTCAGGGTGGACTGGCTGATCGTCGTGTTCGCCGTAACGTCCCAGACCTTGCCGACCAGCGGATGCTCCCGCTCCACGGGGCTCTCCCACTCGACCTTGGCGGTGCGCCCGCAGCCGCCGGCTGCGATGAGCAGCGCGAGAGCGACCACTGGAAGAAGACGCAAGAGTTGGGTCCTGACCAAGCGCGCTGTTACGCTCATAAATCGATGCTACCAGCACCTCCTCGGCCGCGGACGCGTTTACGGAAGCCTCGCCCGCTCGGTCCGGTGCTGGATTCTGCCCGCCCATGAGGGCGCTCGCCAAGGTCGGGCTCGTCGGCGCCGGCTACATCGGCGCGTTCGCGACCGCGTGGGCGGTCGTGGCCGTCCACATCGCCACCACGCAAGGCCCCGATCGGCGGGATTACGCCGCCATGTTCGATTTCGGGGACTCCCTCTTGTTCCTGGGGGTGTTCGGGCTGGCCGCGGTTCTTCCCACCGGCGCGGCGCTCTTCTTTCTCAGGCCTTATCGCTGGTTCTGGCGCGCGCTGTCCGTCGCGGCCATGGCCATGGCCGCGACGGCGGCCGCGGCGTTCGTCGTCATGCTACTGGGGCGCGACGCAGGCACGCGCTCGGCCGCGAGCGCGGCGGCGGCGGTGGCATCGCTCCGGATTCTGATCGCGCCCTTGTTCGCCCTGGCGTTCGCCGTCTCGACGGCCTTTGCGCCGAGTCGCAATCCGCGACTCGCGCTCCTGGCGGCCACGGCCACCGAGGCCATCGTCTTCTGCGGGCACTTTCTCCTGGCGCTAACGATCGGGCGCGCCGAGTGAGCCCTCGGGCGTGGTGATCGTCAGGCCCGCGTCGATGATGAGCGTGTGCCCGGTCACCCAGCGCGCCTCGTCGCTGACGAGGTAGACGGCGCCCCAGGCCACGTCCCAGCCTGTGCCCTCGGTGCCGAGCGGGCTCGCGCGCCGCCGGCGTTCACGGGCCCTCGGACCGAGATCCTCGACCATCGGCGTCCACACCGGGCCCGGTGCGATGGCGTTGACGCGGATGCCCTTGGGTCCATACTGAGCGGCCACCGAGCGGACGAAGCCGATCACGCCGGCCTTGGCGGTCGCGTACGCGGTGCGCCCATAACCGCGCATTCCCGCGATCGACGAGACACACACGACGGCGCCGCCGCCGCGGTGCACCATGGCGGGCACCGCCGCCTGCGTGGCGAGGAACATCGACTTGAGGTCGACGCTGATGACGCGATCCCAGTCTTCCTCGGTGGTCTCGAGCAGGTCCTTGCGCGACTCGATCCCGACGTTGTTGTGCAGGATGTCGAGGCCGCCCCATCGGTCGACCGCCGCCCTGACCATGGCCAGGCACTCGCCGGCCCGCGTGACGTCGGCCGCGTGAGCTACCGCCTCGCCCCCCTCGGCACGGATGAGCCCGGCGGTCTCCTCGGCGCGGTCCTTCACCTGGTCGACGCAGAGAACGCGAGCGCCCTCGCGTGCGAAAAGGATCGCCGCCGCCTTGCCGTTTCCGAGGCCCGGCCCGCGCGAGCCCGCGCCGGTCACGATCGCGATCTTGCCGTCGAGCCGGGCGCTCATCGCGCGATCACCGCACCGAGCGCGGACCGGGATAGCCGTCCCACGACAGGCGCCCGCCGTCGGCGGTGAAGCCGGCGGCGACCAGGGGCGCGAAGACGGCGCTGCCGCGCACGGGCTGTCCGTCCCAGGTCATGATCTCGAGCCGGCGCACCGGCCGCAGGGTGAGCGGGCGCTCCATCATCGACTGGAACGCGGCGATCACACCGGGAAGATCGACATCCTCCCAGCCTGCCAGCGGCGTGAGGTCGCGCCCCGAGCCTTCCACGAGCAATCGCGGACGGCCCTGACGGAAGACGAGCCAGTTCTGGGGCAGGCGGGCAGCGGACACGCGCGAGCCGTCGCGGCGCGAAAGGGCGAAAATGCGGCCCCAGAGATTCGCGGGATCGATCATGTTGACCAGCACGTGGGGCTCGGCTCGCCGCGCCGGCGTGTCGAGGTCAGTGAGCGCGTCGGCCAGCGCGTACTGCTCGCCCGAGAGTCCGTGGACGAAGTAGCCCCGGACCACCTCACCGCCGTACTCCATGCGGAGCAGCGTGTGGCGCAGCGTCGCCCAGTCGCCTCGCGCCAGCTCGCGCGCGACGATGCCGTAGCGCGCCAGGAGCAGCTGAGCGCGCGCTTCCTCCCTCTCCTCGGGCGACAAGCGCTCCTCGTCACCGAGGACGCTCCAGCGGCCGATCACCGGCAGGCGCGTGAGGAGACCGCGGGCCTGGCCGCGGCGGCGCCGACGGGGGTCGACCGTCTCGGAGGGCCGCCGCATCGGCGTCATGCCGGCCACGATCGCGCTGAACGTGTCCGGCGTGACCAGCCCGGCCGAGAAGAGCTCCCAGAGGGCCGCGAGCACGTCCGGTGTCGCCAGGCCCGTCGCCCGTGTCAGGTCCTGGGCGAACGAGGCGCCGCGGAGCTGCAGGTGCAGCAGGACGTTCTTGACCCGCACATCCAGCTCGGGCGGCGGCGCCGAGCCCTCGCGCAGCCACCCGACGTTCTCGCGAAGCGCGGCGCCCACGCGCGTCGAGCGGCCGCGCGCGCCCGGAGCCCGGTCGAACACCGTCCACACCATCTCGCCCGCGAGCCCGAGACGATCCAGCCACTCCCGCTCATAGCTGTCCACCCGCGCGGGCAGGAGATCCTGCTCCCAGACTCGCACCGGAAGATCTTCGCCCTGCAGCAGCTCGAGCGCTGCGAGCACGCCGGGCGGGCCGACGAGGCGGTGGTCGGGGTGCAGGTGATGACGCCGGAGCAGGAACGCCGAGAACTGCTCGGCCGACGCGACGGGGCGGGGTACTCGGCGCGCGTGAACCTGACGGCGCTGGATCTCGTCGAGCACCGCGATGTGGACGAACTGCGGCGCTGAAACGCCGGCGAGGTAGGCACCCTGACGGACGAGCCCGCGCTCGGTCAGCCGCTCGAGCGCGCGTGTCGCGCCGTCGAGGGACAGCCCGTAGCGCTCGGCAAGCCAGGCCGCCGTCACCGGGCCGCGCGTTCTCAGGAGCCGCAGCGCGACGCGCTCGAACCCGTCACCGGTTTCGAGTGCGCCGTAGAGCGCGGCGTCGGTCGCCGAAACCCACGCCCGCCGGCCACTCGCGAAGGCGAGCGCGACGACCCGGCGCTCCTCGGCGAGCGCGCCGGTCATTGCCGGGCCGTCGGCCACGACGCGCTCGGCGATCTCGCCGTCGGTGAGGTCGCCGAGATCGTCGAGAATTCCGGCCAGCTCGTTCGCGTCCCGCGCCCGGCGATCGGGCGCCGTCTTCTGCAGCTCCGCCTCGACCGCGGAGACCAGCTCCGGACGGAGCGGACCGGGCGCCACCGACCAGGCCTTTCGCATGGTAACGGCGTCGCTGCGCCGCTCCTCGGCGTGGCCGGCGCCCAGGTAGGCCCAGTCCCACGCGAGCAGCAGCGGATAGACGAACGGCGAGGGGAGCGGCGTGTCGACGTGCCGCCGCCACATCTCCCCGTCATGAATACGCTCCAGCATGCGGCGCAGGCGCGTCGCGTCGAGCGCGTCGTTGAAGCACTCGCGCAGCGTCTCGGCGACGATCGGAAATTCGGCCTGGCCGCCGACCGACTCGAGCAGCGCGTCGGCCTTGAGCCGCTGCAGATAGGCGGGCGTCCGCTGGCCGCGCGACATGCGCGGAATGAAGAGCGCGCGGATCGCGCAGTGGCGGAAGCGCGTGCCGAAGAGCGGCGTGCCGATGAGCGCCTTGCCCAGGAGCATGTCGACCTCCTCGGGCGTCACGAACGTGACCAGCCGCTCGGGGTTCGGCGGAACCTGGCCGGGCGCGAACGAGAGGAGAATGCCGTCGTCCACGTGGCTGGCCTCGGCGACGAGGCCGACGCGCCGCAGCTTTTCCTTCAGCACCATGCCCCAGGCGCCGTTGACACGCATGCCGAAGACCGAGTGGATCATCGCGTGGCGGCCGCCCATCTCGTCCGAGAACGACTCGACGACGATCCCCTGGTCGTCGGGCACGCCGTCGAGGACCTCGCCGGCCTTGACGAGCCAGGCCCGCATCGCCGAGGCCGCCCGCGCGTCGAGGCCGCAGACATCCGCGGCCCACGTCTCGAAGTCCGGCCGGTCGACGCGCTCGGCGGCGTCGCGGCGTAGGCGCCCGACGGCGAGGCCCAGCTCCCACGAGCGGGACGGATGCTCGCCCTTCCAGAAGGGGATCGTCGGCGACATGCCCTGGGCGTCCTCGACCAGCACGCGATCGGCACGCACCTTCACGATCTTCCAGGCGTGTGAGCCGAGCAAGAAGACGTCGCCGGGCAGACTTTCGGTCACGAACTCCTCGTCGAGCGTGCCGACCTTCAGGTCGGTCTCGGCGACGAACACGTCGTAGAGGCCGTTGTCGGGGATCGTGCCGCCCGAGGTGAGGGCGAGGAACCGGCTGCCCCGCCGCGCGTGGAGCCGATCGTTCACGCGGTCCCACAGGATGCGCGGCGCCGCGCCCTTCACCTCGGCGGGCAGCGGCTCGGCGAGCGAGCGCACGACCGCCAGGAGGGTATCGCGCTCGAGCGCGCGATACGGCGCGGCGTTCCGCAGGCGCGCGAGCAGCGTGTCGACGGTGAGGGACTCGGCCGCGACGGCCGCCACGATTTGCTGGGCGAGCACGTCGAGCGGCGCGTCGGGCATGACGACGCGGTCGAGCTGCCGCTCCTTGATGGACCGCACGACCGCAGCGGCCTCCAGGAGCTCCTCACCCTTGGTGACGACGATGCGGCCCCGCGACGTCCGGCTCAGCAGGTGACCGGCGCGGCCTACGCGCTGGAGGGCGGCAGCGATGTTGCGCGGCGACTGGAGCTGCACCACCAGGTCGATCGCGCCGACGTCGATCCCGAGCTCGAGCGACGAGGTGGCGACCAGCGCGCGCAGCTCGCCGTCTTTCAGGCGGTTCTCTGCCTCGAGCCTCGCCCGGCGCGAGAGCGAGCCGTGGTGGGCGGCGACGCGGCCGTCGGGAATGCGGTCGTTGAGATCGCGCGCCAGTCGCTCGGCCGCGCGTCGGCTCTGCGCGAAGACGAGCGTGGTGCGATGGGCCTGGACCAGCTCGGCGATCTGCTGGAGCGCGGCCTCCCAGATGGTGTCGCTCGGCGCCGTCAGGAAGTCGTCCACCGGCGCCACGACTTGAAGATCGAGGTCGCGCGTGAAGCCGGCGTCGACGGTGACCGCATCCGCGGCGGTGGCGCCGGTCAGGAAGGCCAGCGCCGACTCGATGGGGCTCACGGTCGCCGAGCAGCCGATGCGCTGGGGACGCTTGCCGGCGTCGGTCTCGACCAGCGCCTGCAGGCGCTCGAGCGAGAGCGCCAGGTGGGCGCCGCGCTTCGATCCCATCAGCGCGTGGATCTCGTCGACGATCAGGAACCGCGTGCGGGCGAGGGCAGGACGGAAGCGCTCGCTGGTGAGCAGGATGAAGAGCGATTCCGGCGTGGTGATCAGCACGTGCGGGGGCCGGCGCGTCATGGCCTGCCGCTGGGCCGCCAGCGTGTCGCCGGTGCGCACGGCAACGCGTATCTCCGGGGGCTCGAGCCCTTCGGCGGCGGCCGCGGCGCGGATGCCGGCCAGGGGCGCGCGCAGATTTTTCTCGATGTCGTTGTTGAGCGCACGTAGCGGGGAGACATAAACGACGTAGACGCGGTCTTCGAGCTGCCGCTCGAGGCCTAGCCGATGGAGGTGGTCGAGCGCCCACAGGAAGGCGGCCAGGGTCTTGCCCGAGCCCGTCGGCGCCACGATGAGCGTGTCGCGGCCGGAGGCGATCGCGTCCCAGCCCTCGCGCTGCGGCCGGGTGGCCTCGGGGAACGTCGCGTCGAACCAGCGGCGGACGAAGGGAAGGAAATCGGCCATTCAGACTGAGATTCTACGCCTCAGCGAAAGCCCATCTGCCGCAACAGGAGGCGGCTCAGCGTGGTGCCCGGGTCCTCCAGCTCCGTGAGGATCGAGAAGTGGTGATGTCCGGGCATGTCGATCGTCTGGCACGCAAGCCGGCGGGTTCGCCACACCGCGGCGAGCTCATCGCCCTGGCGGTGATACTCGGCGCCCTCGAGGCCGCCGACCGGGAGCAGGAGCGGGCCCGAGCGCGCCGGCGGGCAGTGCACGGGTCCATTGCGCCGCGCGGATTCCGGCGTGAGCTTGAGGACCTCGTTGAGGTACGAGAGGCGGATGGGCTCGAGGTCATAGAGGCCGCTGATGCCGCAGCCGGCCTTGATGACGTCGGAGGGCAGCGCGGCGAAGGCACTCCAGTCGGTCGACATGAGCATGGCGACCAGGTGACCGCCGGCCGAGTGGCCCGACACGAAGATCCGATTCGGATCGGCGCCGAACGACGAGGCGTTCTTGTGTACCCACACGATCGACGCGCGGCACTGGCGCACGAGCTCGTCCATGTCGACCGTGGGAATGAGAGCGTAGTTGATCACGACCACCGCCACGCCCGACGGCTGGAGCCCGCGCGCCACGAAGCTCGAGTCGGATTTGTCGAGCCGCTGCCAGTACCCGCCGTGCACGAAGACGTGCACCGGCGCGCTCGGACCGCGCGCCGGGAACACGTCGAGCCGCTCACCGGGGTGCGGACCGTACGCGAGATCGAGCCGGCACTCGAGCGCCGCGCGCGTCTCGGCGCTGGCGATCGCGTAGCGCGAGAGCCAGTCGGCGCTGTCCTTGACCTTCTCGCGGTTGTTGTACTCGGCGTCGAGGGACGCCTGGTCGTAGTCGCGGAAAACAGTTCTGGCCATCCGCCTCCTCGATAAGGGGTCGCGGCGACTATGACCGCCCGAGTCGGCCGATGTCAATCAGCGCGAGGCATCACCCGCTGGTGGGACGCTTGAGCACGGTCGTGTCGTAGAGAATCGCCGCTCGCTGAATGAGACTGACGATCACCTGCCCGTAGAACTGGGTCATGGAGTCACCGGCCGCTCGGACCCTATCGGTCAGCGTATAGTGCCCGGTGCTGCCTTGACCGACGTAGTCGCGAGCGAAATCCTGGTCGATCAGCGGTTTCACCCAGGGGTACGTCTCCTCGGTGATCTCGACCACCTGGGCGCCCTTCACCTTGCCGTCGGGATTGAGACCGACGGCCACGCGCACCGGGCCGTGGATGGTGTACTCGATCATGAAGATGGTCGAGGCGACGAGAGCGCCCTGGTCGTCCCGCCCGAGGTAGAAGCGATAGAAATCCTCGTTGGGCGTCCAGCCCGACTGCTTCTGGATCGCCGCGCGTTCGGCCGGCGACAGGCGCACTTCGCGGACGAAATATCGTCGGGAGCCGCTGAGGAGCCCGGCGACCGCCTCGCGATCCGACGCCAGCACCACCGGAGGCGTGACGTGCGCCGCCGCGATTCCCGCGGCCACCGCCATCAACCCCACACCGCCGATCAGACGAAGCATGAACCGACTCATGCCGAGAGCTCCTTTTGCAGCCAGATTTCGTAGACGGATCGAACGGTGATGAGCACGTAGCCCAGCGCGAACAGGCTGCCGCCGGCGATCACCAGCGCGCTGAGCGGCGGCCAGAGGAACCGGGTGAGCCACATCCCTCCGATGTCCAGGATCGTCCCCAGGAACGGCAGGGAGAGGATGAGCGTCTTCTTGCCCTCGCCGAGCGACGAGAACAGGAAAATGGCCCCGAGCAGTCCGGCGATGAGCGTCATGCCGAAGAGGTGAGTGTGGCTTGTCTGGATCAGCAGGGGCGTGCGGATCCAGACCTTTGCCGACGTACTGATCTGCCCGAGATCGATCTCTTTCTCGCGGCTCATCTGGCCGTGGCTCATGTGCGTCATCGGCATGTCCGGAGCGAGGCTGGCCCGAACTTCGCCCGGGCTCAGACCGACGGCCGTGGCGGCCTGGGCGAAGGCCGCCAGCGCGCCACAGCCGATTCCGACGAGGTACAGCGTACAGAAGACCTTTCCGCTGAGCGGAAGGCGGTTGAGAAATATCCCATTCATCTCGCTACTCCTAGAAATTGACCACGAACTGCAGCGTCACCTGCTGACTCGTCTTGTCCGCCTGCGTGATGGGCACTGCTGGCGCCGAGTTCGAGAACACGTTCCGGTTGGAGAGATTCACCCGGTACTCGAGCCTGATATCGACCCAGTCCAGGGGATGTCGCGACCGCGCATAGGTTACTCCTACCGGCCGTAGATCCGGGATCAGCCGAGAGAGATGGACGATGGGAGCGAGCGTGAACGACTGGAGTGTCTGGCTGACGCCCGTCCGCGCGCCATCGGTATCGTTGAAGATCCCGTATCGGAAGCCCACGCCCAGCCACGGAAACACGTCGTAATGGGCAAGGGCGTAGAGACCATACCAGCTGACCCTCCTGTCGTTGGCCGCGTCGCCAGGGATCGGGATACCCACCCGACGGAACGACACACCCGCCTCACGGCCGAACACGAACTCGCCGGTCAGGAACAATCTTGGGATCGGCGTATACGCCACATCGACGGTGGCGATCCAGCGCTTGTTCGCGGTGTCGTCGTCCTGCTCCGGGCCCCACCAACCGCCGATGCCGAAGTTGAGCAGCTGATTGCCCTGGAGCGGTGTGAATCCGATCCGGCCACCGAAGCTCTTGTCGCGGTTGTTGTCTTCGAGGGTGTCCTCGGTGGTCTCGTTCTCCCATCGGTTGACGATCCAGGCCATGGCGTCGAGCCAGGGAGTGAACTGGTAAGCCGCGGTGAAGCCCGTCATGCTTTGGGGCTGCCCGTAGCGCTGCACCTCCGAAATCGTCGCGGTGAGGTTCAGGGGCGCGTCGTGACGCTCGTAACCGTACGGCGTGTCGAAGCGGCCGAAGGAGAGGGCCACGCCGTTGCCCAAGGGGACGATACCAGTGATGTAGAAGCGGTGCAGACTGACTTCAGTCTCGATCGGCTCGGATCCGAACTGCTCGATGCAGAGGGCGGTTCCGGGGCAGCCGAACGCCGGGTCAAAGCCGTGACTGTGGACGTGGCCGTGGCGCTCGACCTCGATGGAGGCGCCGGCCGAGAGCCAGGGCGCGAAGCTCTTGTAGACGCCGATCGTGAACTGGTCGAACCGGAAGTCCGTCTCGCCCGGCCTGGAGCTAGCCGGCGCGTTTCCGGCGAACTCGGGGTTGAGCTGCAGGCGATTATTGAAGTTGACTGACCCGACGAAGAACCCGCCGATCCTGAAGCCGGCCACCTCCGGCTTGGGGAGCCCGACGATCTCGAAGGGATGATCGCGCTCCAGCTTGATCTCGCGCTCGCCGGTTGCCGGCGGTACCTGGGCTGTGACGACTCCGGCGGGCAGCGGCGTGGGCGCGTTGGCCGGGGCTACCGTCTCACTCGGTGGCGTCGGCGCTACTGGTGTTGGCGCCACGGCCGGAGCGACCTGCGGCTTACTCGAATCCTCCATCTTGTTCAATCGATCGTTGAGTCGACGGATCTCGTCCCTGAGTGACTGCATCTCCGTCTCGTTGACGCTCTGGGCCTGCGCCGCACCCGGTGGGAGCGCGGTGGCCAGGGCCAACAAGAGGACAGCGGTCGTGATGACGGCTCGCATGCCCGCCTCCTGTTCCTGTTCGTGGGTTTGTGACCAGGGCCTGGACCTCTCCCCACGGGGCGTGTCTGGACAGACGCATGCCCTGGGGGTGAGGCCGGGTCTTGTCAGCGCGCGATCAGGAAAGACGGGTGGGTGGAGCGCGACCGAAGAATGCGAGGACCGCAACACTCGGCGTCGCCGAGCAGACGGAAGCGACGGCGGGCGTCGAGATCTCCTGGGCCACGACAACGACGAGCGGCTCTGCCTGGAGCCCATGCGTGCGATCGCCGCTGGCCGCGAGCGGACACTCGTTCTGGACGTGTTCCGGCTCGAAGAAATGGTGGACGAGATGCGGTGCCTGCCGGACGAGGAACACCACGAGCAGGCCGCTCAGGAGCAGGCTGAACGTCTGGCGCGCCGTCGGTCGCGAAGACGCCGAAATCATCATGCCGTCATACTCCGAAGCCCGCCAAATCTGCAAGAAGAAAGCGTGTCCCGCGGCGCCACGGAGTTGAGGTCCGGGCACTTCTCCGGTAGAGTCCTCGGCATGTTGAGGCCCGCGGTCGCAGTGATCGCGACACTCGCGGTCCTGCTCGCCGGTGGGATGAGCCCGGCCGGCGCCCACCAGCGTTCTGCCGAGTCCGTCACGCCGGCTCCCCAGCCGGGACCGGCCGCACTCGATGGATTCGACTTCTCCTGGTCGTTCGCCCTGGCCGTTGCCTTCGCCGCGACGGCCATCGCTCGTCGGCGTTCACGGAGGCTCGTTGTTGCGGCCCTCGTGGTCGTCCTCGTCGTCTTCGCCGTCGAGTCTGCGCAGCATTCGGTGCACCATGTTTTCGACGACCAGCCCGCCGCGTGCCCGACCGCCCTGGTTGCGGCGCAGTTGAGTGGCGAGCTGGTCGAAACCTTCGCCCTCGAAGCCCCGAATCTCCTGGTCGGTAGCCGGCTCGACCCGCTAGATCCTTCTGTTTCACCTCTCGCCTCAGCTGATCCGAAGCACGGACGCGCGCCGCCCTCCGCGCTCGTCTAGACACACCGCTCAGTCAATCCAGCGATTCCCAGGAGGGTCCCATGACAGGGAAGACTCTATTCGCGTGTCTACTGGCCGTCGCCCTCGTGTTCTCGACGCTCGAGTCGACTCATGCCCACGGCCTGATCGGCAAGCGCTTCTTTCCCGCGACGCTGGCGGTCGATGACCCGTTCGTCGCCGACGAGATGTCGCTGCCGACGATCTCCTATCTGAAACTCCGGGGCACCGAGGAAGCGCCTCCGACCCACCAGATTGACCTCAGCGGTGAGATCTCCAAGCGCTTGACTCCTGATCTCGGGATCTCGCTGGGAGGCATCTTCACGATCCTGGATCCCGACCCCGGCAAGGCCGTGAGCGGCTTCGACAACCTGGAGGTCTCCGCGAAGTACGTGCTCTTCAAGAACGCCGAGCACGAGTTCCTGCTGTCGCTGGGGTTGAGCTGGGATGTGGGTGGGACCGGAAGCAAGAAGGTGGGTTCGGAGAGCTTCTCCACCTGGACGCCTCAGCTCTTCGCCGGCAAGGGCTTCGGAGACCTGCCGGATCAGCTCGAGTTTCTGAAGCCCCTCGCGGTGACCACAGCGCTCGGCTGGGCCGTTCCGGGCCGGACCCACAACCAGACCTTCGAGACGTCGGACACCGGCGAAGTGGAGGTCAGAAAGGAGCTGAACCCGACGGTCTTCCAGTGGGGCTTTACCTTCCAATACAACATCCAGTATCTCCAGTCCTACGTGCGCGACGTCGGGCTTCCGGCGCCTCTGAACCGGATGATTCCAATCGTCGAGCTCGCGCTGGAGACTCCGATCAACGGGCACGACGCGGGCCGCACCTCGGGGACGGTGAATCCGGGCATCATCTGGTTCGGTCGCTACCTCCAGATCGGGATCGAGGCCGTGGTGCCGATCAACAGCGACGTCAGCAAGAACGTCGGGGTGCTCGCCCAGGTGCATTTCTATCTCGACGATATCCTTCCGCAGATCTTCACGTGGACGCCCTTCCACGGGGTGCTCGGGCCCACGCAGCCGCAGTAGATGTGGCGACGGCTGGCGGCGGTGGCGCTCCTCGCGGCGCCGGGGTTGGCGGCGGCCCATGCCTTCCCGGATCATTCCGAGCCGCGCGTCGGACACACCGTGGATGCCTCGCCGCCGGCCGTCCGCATCTGGTTCGATGGACAGCTCGAGCCCGTCTTCAGCACCATTCGTGTCGAGAATGCCGACCGTCAGCGTGTCGACAAGCGCGACGCGCACGTCGATCCAGGCGACCAGACCCTCCTCGAGGTCAGCCTGCCGCCACTGCCACCCGGGCAGTATCGCGTGTTCTGGAGCGTCGTCGCGCGGGACGGCCACCGGACGGAAGGTGACTTTCCCTTCCGCATCCGCTGAGGGGGGCTTTGCGTCGTGAGCGACATGTCGTTCACCGAGGTGTTGGTCGCGACTATCGTCCGCTGGGGCGGGCTCCTCGCGCTGGCGGTCGTCGTGGGCGGCCTCGTCCTGGACCTCTTGGTTCTTCCGCCGGCCGGAGAGCTCGCCGCAGCTCGGCGCCGCCTCCGGGCGTGGGGTACGCTGGCGGTCCTCGTCCTGCTCGTCACGACCGCGGCCGCGCTCGTGATGCGAGCCCGCACCATGGTCGGCGGAGATTTCGCCGACTTGCTCGCGGCCTTGCCGATCGTCCTGACCCGAACGCACTTCGGCGCGATCTGGACGGGCCGCGCCGTGGCCCTCGGGCTCCTCCTGATCGTCTCACCCATCCCCCGGCGCCCCCTGCGAGTCGCCGGACTGCTGCTGTCGCTGGCAGTCGCGCTGACGACGAGCCTCACCGGGCATGCCGCCGACTGGGGCGATCGCTCCTTCGCGGTGCTCGTCGACTGGATCCACGCCGTCACGGCGTCGATGTGGGTCGGGGGGCTCTTCGGACTCACGCTCGCGGTGTTCGGAGACCGCGCGCGGTGGCCCGTCGCGCTCCTCGTCGAGGCCGTGCGACGATTCTCGCGGCTGGCCGGATACTGCCTCCTTGCCGTCGTCGCCACCGGCGCCTACAACGTCTGGATCCAGGTGCCGGTCCTGACCGCGCTGTGGACGACGACGTACGGCGGAGCACTGATGGCCAAGCTCGGGCTGGCGATGGCGCTGGCGTCGATCGGGTGCGCCAACCGTTACGTGGTTCTCCCGGCCCTGTCCGGTGACCGGCGGCGGAGGACTGCGCGATGGATCCGACTCGGCCGACTCGCGATCTTCGGGCCGCACCGAGGCTCCGTGCCCGCGGCCGCGCGGCTCTCCCGGTTCGTCGCCTGCGAGGCGCTGATTGCAATGGCGGTGCTCGGGTGCACGGCCGTCCTCGGGGAGTCCACCCCCAAGCGCCACGCCAGCCACGTTTCGCCGGCCGCGGACGTCGAGGGCGCTCCGTTCCGCGTCAGGATGGACGAGCTGCACGCGAGCGGCGGTGTGCCGAGAGGGTGGGCCCTCACGCTGCCCCCGGGAAACGCAGCGAGGGGGCGTGAGGTGTTCGCGCAGCTCGAGTGCTTCACCTGTCACGCGGTCTCGGGCGAGAGGTTCCCGCCGCCGTCGAAGCCGGGCCCCTCGCTGACGGGCGTCGGCGGACATCACCCCGCCGGCTACCTCCTGGAATCGATCCTCAACCCGAACGCCGTGGTCGTCGAAGCCCCCGGGTACACCGGTCCGGACGGTCGGTCGACCATGCCGGACTATCGTGACAGTCTCTCGACGAGTGACCTGGTGGATCTGGTCGCATATCTGAAGAGTCTCGGCGGCTAGCGTCCCCTGGCCTAGAATCGAACCGATGAGGATCGTCTCGATCGGCGGCGGTCCGGCGGGCCTCTATTTCAGCCTGCTCATGAAGAAGGCTGACCCCGGTCACGACATCACCGTGATCGAGCGGAACCGCGCCGACGATACGTTCGGATTCGGGGTCGTCTTCTCCGACGCGACGCTCGAGAGCTTCGCCGACGCCGATCGCGACAGCTACACCGAGATCACCGCGAGCTTCGCCCACTGGGACGCCATCGACATCCACTACCGGGGCACGGTGCTGACCTCGAGGGGCCACGGTTTCGCCGGCATCGCCCGCCAGCGCCTGCTCGACATCCTGCAGCGCCGCTGCGTCGATCTCGGGGTGCGGCTCGAGTTCCAGACGGAGGTGGGCGACCTCGCCGCCTACGCCGACGCGGA
>Ga0134127_10001885_pt1 | contig 15332 bp, 11 predicted proteins | sample KB31753_FD_96459 | JGI IMG/M metagenome (GOLD analysis project Ga0134127, IMG submission 96459) | Terrestrial soil microbial communities with excess Nitrogen fertilizer from Kellogg Biological Station, Michigan, USA - KB3-175-3 | ecosystem: Environmental > Terrestrial > Soil > Unclassified ...
CGGGCGACGAGCAGGTTTTACTGGCCGGCCGGGACGTGACGCGTGAATTGCGCGCCGAGGCAACCGGAGAAGCCGCCTCTCGGGTTGCCGCTTGGCAGCCGGTCCGATCGGCCCTGCTGGGGCGCCAACGGGCCTTTACGCGCCTCCCGGGGCTGGTGGCCGACGGACGCGACATGGGATCCATCGTTTTTCGCGACGCGGGGCTCAAGATCTTCCTGACGGCGAGTGCCGATGAACGGGCCCTGAGACGCTATAAGCAGTTGAAAGAAAAGGGGTTGAGTGGTAGCCTTGCCGCCCTTTCCGCGGAGATAGCCGAGCGGGACAGGCGGGATACCACGCGGGCCGTGGCCCCGCTGGTCGCGGTTCCAGAAGCTGTCGTCGTGGATTCGACTGCGTTGACCATCGAGGAGGTCGTCGGGCGGGTGATCGAACTCGCGCGCGAGCGGTTTCCGGAGGCGGCGCGCGGGCGTTGAAGGGCCGGCACAGGCCGGCGAGGACGGCGGGCAGGACGCCCCGCCGCGTTGAGCAGGACCCGGATCGGCAGGATGCCGTACGGAAGGAAAACCCAAGTGGGCCCCGCGGCCCGGAAGACCCAATGACCGAATCTTTCGAGCAACTTTTCGAGCAGAGCCTTGCAAGCCAGCAGATCAAGCCCGGCCAGATCCTGACCGGCACCGTCGTCGACGTGAATTCCGACGTCGTCATCGTGAGCGTCGGGCTCAAGTCCGAGGCCGTCATACCGGCCGACCAGTTCAAGAACGACAACGGGGAAATCGACGTCCACGTCGGCCAGGAAGTCGAGGTGGCGCTCGACGCCGTCGAAGACGGCTCCGGCGAAACCCGCCTGTCGCGCGAGAAGGCCAAGCGCGCCCGCACCTGGACCCGCCTCGAAGAGGCCTTCACCAAGGGCGAGGTCGTGCGCGGCGTGATCAACGGCCGCGTCAAGGGCGGCTTCACGGTGGAGCTCGACAACGTCCGCGCGTTCCTGCCCGGTTCGCTCGTGGACGTGCGTCCGGTGCGCGACCCGAGCTACCTCGAAGGCAAGGAACTCGAATTCAAGGTCATCAAGCTCGACCAGCGCCGCAACAACGTCGTCGTGTCGCGCCGCGCGGTCGTCGAGCAGGAATACAGCGCGGAGCGCTCGGCACTCCTCGACAATCTCAAGGAAGGCGACGTCGTCAAGGGCACGGTCAAGAACCTGACCGACTACGGCGCGTTCGTCGACCTCGGCGGCATCGATGGCCTCCTGCACATCACCGACATGGCCTGGAAGCGCGTCAAGCATCCGTCCGAGATCGTTAAGGTCGGCGACGAGATCGACGTGCGCATCCTCAAGTTCGACCGCGAGCGCCAGCGCGTTTCGCTCGGCATCAAGCAGCTCGGCGCCGACCCGTGGCAGAACATCGCGCGCCGCTACCCGCCGAACACGCGCCTGTTCGGCAAGGTCACGAACATCGCGGATTACGGCTGCTTCGTGGAGATCGAGGAGGGCGTCGAGGGGCTCGTCCACGTCTCCGAGATGGACTGGACCAATAAGAACGTGAATCCCGCGAAAGTTGTGCACGTCGGCGAGGAAGTCGAGGTGATGGTCCTCGACATCGACGAGGAGCGCCGCCGCATCTCGCTCGGCCTCAAGCAGTGCAAGCCGAACCCCTGGCGCGAGTTCGCAGACAGCTACAGACGCGGCGACCGCGTCACCGGCCAGATCAAGTCCATCACGGACTTCGGCATCTTCATCGGCCTGCAGGGCGGCATCGACGGGCTCGTGCACCTGTCCGACATTCCCTGGGACCGCCCGGGCGAGGAAGCGGTGCGCGACTACCAGAAGGCCCAGTCGGTCGAAGCCATGGTGCTGTCGATCGACCCGGAGCGCGAGCGCATCTCGCTCGGCATCAAGCAGCTTGCAAAGGACCCCATTTCGGCCTACCTCGCGGACCACCCGAAGGGCAGCATCGTGAAGGGTACGGTGAAGGAAGTGGACGTCCGTGGCGCGGTCATCGATCTCGGGGACGGGATCGAGGGCAGCCTGCGCGCTTCCGAGCTGTCGCGCGAGCGCGTCGAGGATGCGCGCACGGTGCTCAAGGTGGGCGACCCGGTCGAGGCGCGCTTCACGGGCGTCGACCGCAAGAGCCGCGCCATCGTGCTGTCGATCAAGGCGATCGAGGCCGAGGAAGAAGCCGAGGCGGTGCAGCAGTACCGCGGCACGGACTCGGCGACCGGCACCTCGCTCGGCGACCTGCTGAAGGAGCAGATCTCCGGTCAGTGAACCGGTCCGGGGCGCCGCCGGGGATGGGCGGCGCTTCGCTGTTGAGGGACGGGAGTCATGACAAAATCAGAATTGATAGAGATCATCTCCGCCAAGCAGAAGCACCTGCCCGCCAAGGACATCGAGCTCGCCGTCAAGCAGATGCTCGAGATCATGAGCGACGCGCTCGCGGGCGGCGAGCGCATCGAGATCCGCGGCTTCGGCAGCTTCTCGCTGCACTTCCGTCCACCGCGGCAGGGGCGCAATCCCAAGACCGGCGAGGCTGTCGCGCTCGCCGGCAAGTACGTTCCGCATTTCAAGCCGGGCAAGGACCTGCGCGAGCGCGTCAATGCGGGGCAGTCACACCCGATCCGGGACTAGGTCCGCGGGCGCTGGCGAACGGCGCCGCCACTAACCGATGAATCCGGAATCGATCTGGATCCTGCTCGGGGTGCTGTTTCTCGGCGGAGCCATAGGCTTCTATGCCTCGCGCAAGCCGCGGCCGAGCGCGGTGGGCGAGGAGCGGCTGCGCGGCAATTACCTCGCCGGCGTGAATTTCCTGGTCAACGAACAGCCCGACCGTGCGCTTGAGGCGTTCCTACGAGCGGCGGAGCTCGACGACGACACCGTGGAGACCCATTTCGCCCTCGGAAGCCTCTACCGCCGCCGCGGCGAAGTGGATCGGGCGATCAAGATCCACCAGAACATCGCGACGCGCGAGTCACTCGAGCCGTCCCAGCGCGAGCAGGCGGGATTCGCGCTCGCCCAGGACTACCTGAAGGCGGGCTTGCTCGACCGCGCCGAGAAGATCCTGCAGCCACTCGCCGCTTCGGGCGCGCACCGCATGGCAGCGATGCGCAAGCTCATGCGCATCTACGAGCAGGAGCAGGAATGGACCCAAGCGATCGAGGTGTTCCGCGAGCTCGAGAAGGCGGGGCGCGCGCCGCAGGAGAACGCGATCGCGCACTACTACTGCGAGCTGGCCGAGGCCGCCCGCGCCGGCGGCGCGCTGGACGAGGCGCGCGAGCACCTGCGGGCAGCACGCAAAGAAGTGCGTCGATTCCCGCGCGGCGCGCTGGTTCGGGCCGACATCGCGATCGAGCAGGGCGAATTCGAGCTCGCGGAGCGCCTGCTGGGCGGCGTGCTGGTGCACGACGCCGCGCTTGCAATTGAAGTGGTGCCGCGGCTGGTCCGGCTGGCGAAGGCCGCCGGCAACGGCGGCGACGCAGCTGTCGCGCGCGTCGTCGGGCAGCGGCCGGACGCGGTCAACGAGGTCGCAATCGCGTCGATCATGGCGGACGCCCTCGGTTACGCGCCCCTCGAGGAGCGCGTGCGGGCCTGCCTCGCACAAGACGACGCCATCGCAGGCCTGGTGCGCGCGATCGGGCGCGATCCCGGCTCGCTCGACCAGCGTGCGGTCGCCGATATCGCCGCCGTGCTGCGCCGGCTTGCGGCGCGCACGCCACGCTACCGCTGTGCGAACTGCGGGTTTTCCAGCATCGACCACTTCTGGCAGTGCCCGGGCTGCAAGGTCTGGGACAGCCAGCGGCCGCTCCTGCGATTCGACGTCGTCGCGGGGTTGGAAGGCGCCCACAAGTAGCGGCCGCAGAAACGAGGAAGGGACAGTCCCCCTCCGCCTTTCTCGATGCTCGCGGACAATTGATCCGGCGCGCGCGGGGCGCGCGGTGCGTAGTCTCGCTTCCGGGCGCGGCGATGGTCGTCGCGCGCGGGAAAGGGAGTAGAGACATGCTGATCAAAGGACTGAGTGCGGCCCTCGTGGCCGCGACGCTGCTCGCGCCGATTGCCGTCGCCGGGCCCGTCGACGTCAACACCGCCGATGCCAAGACGCTGGCTCGCGAGCTCCAGGGCGTGGGCGCGGCGAAGGCGGAAGCGATCGTCAGCTACCGCGAGAAGAATGGGCCGTTCAAGAGCGCCGACGACCTCGCGAAGGTCAAGGGCATCGGCAAGAAGCTCGTCGACCAGAACAAGTCGAACCTCAAGTTCGAGGCGCCGAAGGCCGGAGGCTGATTGCAGGGCCCGCGGTGCGGGCCGGTCCGCGGCGGCTCCGGTATCATCGTCGCCATCGTCCCGGAGCCGAAGGACCTGCCGTGAGCCGACCCGCACCGATCCGTTTCGCGGTCTTTCCCGTCGCGGGGCGCGGCACGCGTTTCCTGCCCGCTACCAAGGCTAGCCCGAAGGAGATGCTGCCGATCGTCGACAAGCCGCTCATCCAGTACGCGGCCGAGGAGGCGCTCGCGGCAGGCGCGCGCATGCTCGTTTTCATCACCGGGAGCTCGAAGCGTGCGATCGAGGACCATTTCGACTATGACCCGGAGCTCGAGGCGGCACTGGCGGAGCAGGGCAAGCAGGACCTCCTTGACTTGCTTCGCGGCATCCTCCCGGCGGACGCAACCTGCATCTACATACGCCAGCCGGCGCCGCTCGGCCTCGGCCACGCGGTGCTGTGCGCGCACGCGGTCGTCGGCACCGAGCCCTTTTTCGTGCACCTCGCCGACGACCTGATCGACGCTGCCGAGCCCGTGCTCGCGCAGATGCGCAATCGATACGTGGACTCGGGCGGAAGCGTGATCGGCGTGCAGCAGGTTCCACGCAGCCAGACTGCGAGCTACGGAATCGTGGCGACGGACGATCCAGCCGGCGAGTACTCGCGCATCCGCGGCATGGTCGAGAAGCCGAAACCTGCGGATGCGCCTTCGGATCTCGCCGTCGTCGGGCGATACCTCCTGAGCGGCGCGATATTCGCGCACCTGCGGCGGATAGGGCGCGGAGCTGGCGGCGAGATCCAGCTGACCGACGGCATCGCGGCCCTGCTCGGCGACGAACCCGTGTACGCGTACCGGTTCAAGGGCAAGCGCTACGACTGCGGCAGCAAACTGGGGTATCTCGAGGCGACGGTCGAATACGGACTGCGCCACCCGGAGCTGGGTGCGCAGTTCTCGCAGTACATCGACGGCCTCGTCGCGAGCCGAAACAAGGCTCGCGCCTGAGCTGGGCTCAGTTCATTGCGGCGTAGGAACCGCCCGCGCGCACCGGCACGGGGGGTACCTGGACAGGATCGACGACCACGCGATCCCAGCGGCGCGTGTAGATCTGCAGCCGCACTTCATCCGCATCCTCGCCGCGCACGCCCTCGAGCCGCACGCCGGCAACCGCCTTCTCGGTGACGCGCCACTCGACCGACGCAGCGAGGCGCAAGCCGACGCCGTCGCGGGAATCGCCGGGATACCGAAGATTGCCGCTGGCAGCCTGGAGCGCGTTGTCCGTCGGAAAATACTCGCTCACCGATTCGCGAACTTCCTGCCAGGTGACGGCACCTTCGACCCGGAAACTGCGATCTTCCTTGCGGCCGACGAGCTCGAACGCGGGACCGACCGACAGGTACTTGTCGGGACTGAAATATCCGCCGTGGCCAAGCGTGAAATGCGAGCGATTCGACTCGAATGCCTGCGCCACGACCGTGCCGCCGAGGCGGACGACCCATGTGTCGCCCGACGCGGCACGCTGCAGGAACCCCGCATCGGCGCGCCACTCGGAGTTGCTGTCAACATCCGTGCCGTCGAGCAGCGCGCCGTAGACCTGGCCGTAGGCTTCGAAAGCGTCGCCGCCGAACCGCCCACCGAAGTACGCGCGATTGCGCACGACGCCCCCCCACGGCTTTCCGGTCGCCGGATCCACCGTACCCGCGTAGGAAAGGAACGAATCCTCGACGGCGCTTCGGTCGAAGCCGAACATCCACGGCCCGCCTTCGGAGCCGAGCCGGAAGCGCAGCGCTCCGACGAGGTTGCTGACCTGGAACGACGCCGGCGTCGTGCCGACCTCCAGCACGATGCCGTTGAGCGGCGCCCATTCGACGAGCCCGCCGAAACCCTTGTCCGACTGCGCCTCCGAGATTGCCGGCAGCGCGACAATGCTGCCGAACGGCTCGCCGACCGGTACGCGATCCGATTCCGGGTACTCCGCCTGCCCGAGTATCCGCACGCGTCCCCAGTGGGAATTGCTGGTGGCCCACGCGAGCTGCACGCGAGGGAGGTCGAAATGGTCGTGGCCGGTCTCGCCATTGCGCCATTTCCAGTCGAGCGCCGCATCGAGGTGCGAAACCCATTCGCGCTGGATGGCCTGCAAGCCGGAGTCCGCAGCGAGCCGCTCCGGCGCCATGTCATGTGCGATGTCGTAGGCTTCGTACGGCTGGTTCAGCGCGAGCAGCGTGTCCACCAGCTGGCTCGCGGCTGCCGGTGCCTTTGCGTCGACGGCAAGCAGGTCGCGGAGCGCGCGCTCGCGCGCCGGCATGTCGCCACGCAAGTTCGCGAGGTCCGCACGTGCCTGCAGCGTCGCGGGATGGTTGGGGCGCAGCTCGTCGAGGACCGCATAGGCCCGCCCGGCCGCGTTTGCATCGCGGAGGTCGCGGGCCGTCGTGAACTCGCGCAGCACGACGTCGTAGCGCGCATCACGCTCGAGCTCGGCTAGGGAGGGATCGGAACGGACGGTGGCACGCGCCGCGACGAAGTACTCGAGCGCCTGGCGCGAGTTGCCGCGGCGCACGGCCAGAATCGCGAGCCCCGCCTGTGCCTTCGAATGGCTGGTGGTCTCCGCCGGCACCTCGCCCAGATACATCGCCGCGAGCGGCTCGATGCCGAGGTCGAGGCAAAGATAGCCGAGCGAAGTCTCGAGCCGCGCGCGGTCTTCGTCAGGGAGCGATTTCAGCAAGGCAGGATCCTGGAGTGCCGGCATCGCGAGTCGTGCCGCATCCGGATCGACTGCGGCGAGCGCGCGCGCCCAGGCATAGCGCGCCCACGGGTCCGAAGGATCGAGTAGGCGCGCCTTTTCGGCGGCTTCGAACGCACCGCGGAAATCGCCCTGTGCGTAATTGGCATCGGACTGGGCGCGCCAGCCGGCGGCATCGTGCGGGGCCTCCGACGATGCAGCGAGCGCGAATGTCGCGACCAACGCGACGATCAAACCCATGCGGCGATCCCCTCGTCCTGCCGCGGCCATGGCCGGGCCCGCCGGCGCTGCGACTTTACGTCGAGTCGGCCGGTCGGCGGTTATCCATGATAGCGGCTTTCCCGGCGCCACTCACCTCTGAAAATTGACGAGCGATTTAGCTTGAGTGATTGATCGCACATGTGAAAAACCCTAGCGTCCGATCGTGCCCACGCCGCTCATATTCGCCGTCGTCGTGCTGATCTGGGGTACGACCTGGTTTGCGATCAAGTTCCAGCTCGGAGTGGTCGCGCCGGAGGTCTCGCTCGTGTACCGTTTCGCGCTCGCGGCCGCCTGCGTGTTCGCCTACGCGCGCGCGACCGGCAGCCCGCTCGCGCTCTCCTGGCGCGACCACCGTTTCGTGGCGCTCCAGGGTGCGACCCTGTTCTGCCTCAACTACTGGCTTACGTACCTGTCGACGCAGTTCCTGACGAGCGGGCTGGTCGCCGTGCTTTTCACCTCGATCATCTTTTTCAACCTCGTAAACAGCCTCCTGATCTTCCGCGCCCCGGTCGAGCCGCGCGTGATCGCCGCTGCGGCCGCGGGTGTCGTCGGCGTCGCGCTGCTGTTCCTGCCCGAGCTACGGGCGGCTCTGGACGACCCGGGCATCCTGCACGGCGCGGGCCTCGCGCTCGGCGCGACCTACCTCGCGTCGCTCGGCAACATGGCGGCCACGCGGAATACGCGCGGCGGTTTGCCGGTCGTCACCGTCAATGCCTACGGGATGGCCTACGGCGCGGCCGGGCTCGCGGTGATCGCTGCGCTCCGGGGCGCACCCGTCGCTTTCGACTGGCATTGGCCTTACGTGGTGTCGCTGCTCTACCTGTCGCTTGCGGGCACCTCGCTCGCATTCGGCCTCTACCTCGCCCTCATCCGGCACATCGGTGCGACGCGCGCGTCCTACTCGAGCGTGATGTTCCCGGTCGTCGCGCTCGTGGTGTCGACGGCGTTCGAAGGCTATCGCTGGAGCGTGCCGGCGCTGGTTGGGCTTGCGGTGCTCGTCGCCGGGAACGCGCTCGCGCTCGGCGGCGCACGCGTCGCGCGCCGCTGAGCGGTGCAGCCGGGAGTTTGGCTCCCCGAGTTGGACTCGAACCAACGACCTGCGGATTAACAGTCCGTTGCTCTACCGACTGAGCTATCGGGGAAGCGGATTTTCAGGGCGCGGGATTGTCGGCCATGGCCGTGCCCAAGTCAACAAAAACGCAGGGATTTTCGGCCCGAATCGGCGTTCAGGCGCGGCGCTTCGCGAGGCCCCCCGCGAGCGCGCGCTGCATGCGCGAGAGGGCGTCCTTGAGCGTCTCCGTCGCAGCGGCGAACGAGAGCCGCATATGGCCGGGCGCGCCAAAGGCCGAGCCCGGCACGACCGCGACGCCGGCCTCGTTGATCAGGAATTCGGCGAACGCGTTGTCGTCGGCGGCACCGACGCTTCGCATCGCCTGCTCGACATTCGCGAACGCATAGAACGTGCCCCAGCCGGGGATGCAGCGGACTCCGGGGAGCTCGTTGAGTCCGGCGACCACGAGGTCGTGCCGCGCCTTGAACGCCTTGTTCATCTCCGCGACGCAGTCCTGCGACGAGTTGAGTGCGACCGTCGCCGCGCGCTGCGAGATCGAGGAAGCATTCGACGTGCTCTGGCCCTGGATCGTCGCCATCGCGGAGACGAGCTCGGCTGGACCGCCGCAATAACCGATGCGCCAGCCCGTCATCGCGTAGCTCTTCGAGCAGCCGTTGATCGTCACCGTCCGGCCATAGAGCCCGGGGTTCGCGGTCACGAAGCTGGTGAAAGGCTCGGGTCCCCACCAGATGTGCTCGTACATGTCGTCGGTGCCGATCACCACCTGCGGGTGGCGCTCCAGCACCGCGCCGAACGCCTCCAACTCGGCCTTCGAGTAGGCGGCGCCTGTCGGGTTGCTTGGGCTGTTCAGGATGAAGAGGCGGGTGCGCGGCGTGATAGCGGCCTCGAGCTCGGCTGCGGTGATCTTGAAACCCTTCTCGATGCCTGCATCGACGAACACGGGCGTGCCGTCCGCGACCAGCACCATGTCGGGATAGGACACCCAGTAGGGCGCCGGGATGATCGCCTCGTCGCCCGGGTCGAGCAAGGCGCAGCAGAGGTTGAAGACGGTCTGCTTGGCTCCGCTCGAGACGAGGATCTGCGAGCGGTTGTATTCGAGGCCGTTATCGCGCCGGAACTTGCCGATGATCGCGTCCTTGAGCTCGTTCGTGCCCTCGACGGCGGTGTAACGCGTGATCCCCGAGCGGATCGCCGCGACGCCCGCGTCGGCGATGTGCACCGGCGTGTCGAAATCCGGCTCACCTGCGCCGAGCCCGATGATGTCCTTGCCCTCGGCCTTCAGGCGCGCGGCGCGCGCGGTGACGGCGAGCGTGGGCGACGGCTTGATGCGCTGGACGCGCCTGGCGAGACGGATGGTCACGGGGAGTACCGGTTGGCCTTGAATATGGATTAAGTTACGGGAAGGCATTTTGCGTTGCAATTCCGGGCGGAAATGAGCGAACCGAGGCCATTCGACCTGCAGGCGGACTACGAGCCAGCCGGCGACCAGCCGCAGGCGATCGCCGCCATGGTCGACGGCATTCGCTCGGGCCTCGCGCACCAGGTGCTGCTCGGCGTGACCGGGTCAGGGAAGACCTTCTCCATCGCCAACCTGATCCAGGCGGTGCAGCGCCCGACGCTCGTCCTCGCGCACAACAAGACGCTGGCCGCGCAGCTCTACGGTGAGTTCAGGGAGTTCTTCCCGCGCAACTCGGTCGAGTACTTCGTCTCCTATTACGACTATTACCAGCCGGAGGCCTACGTACCGTCCTCCGACACGTACATCGAGAAGGACGCCTCGATCAACGAGCACATCGAGCAGATGCGCCTCTCCGCGACGAAGGCTCTGCTCGAGCGGCCCGACTCGATCATCGTCGCCACGGTCTCCGCGATCTACGGCCTCGGCGACCCGGAGTCCTACCTCAAGATGGTGCTCCACCTCGTGCGCGGCGACCGGATGGACCAGCGCCAGCTGCTACGCCGCCTCGCCGACATGCAGTACACGCGCAACGAGCTCGACCTGCGCCAGGGCACGTTCCGCGTGCGTGGCGACGTGATCGACATCTTTCCGGCCGAGTCGGAGCGTGACGCGGTGCGCGTGCAGTTCTTCGACGAGGAGATCGAGTCGCTCGCCTTCTTCGACCCGCTGACGGGCGAGGTGTTGCGCAAGGTGCCGCGGCTTACCGTGTTCCCGTCTACCCACTACGTGACGCCGCGCGAGCGGCTGCTCCGGGCGGTGGACGAGATCAAGGTGGAGCTGCGCGAGCGGCTCGCCGAACTGCGGGCCGCGAACAAGCTCGTGGAGGCGCAACGCCTCGAGCAGAGGACGCTTTTCGACCTCGAGATGATCGCCGAGCTCGGCTACTGCGCCGGCATCGAGAATTACTCGCGGTACCTGTCGGGCCGCCAGGCCGGGGAGCCACCACCCTGCCTTTTCGACTACCTCCCGCGAAACGCGCTCCTGGTCATCGACGAGAGCCACGTGACCATGCCCCAGCTCCAGGCCATGTACCGCGGCGACCGCTCGCGCAAGGAGACGCTCGTCGAGTACGGCTTCCGGCTGCCGTCGGCGCTCGACAACCGTCCGCTCAGGTTCGACGAGTTCGAGCGCATCCAGCCGCAGGCAATCTACGTTTCCGCTACGCCGGGCGAGCGCGAGCTCGCCAAGGCCGGCCAGGTCGTCGAGCAGGTGGTGCGGCCGACTGGCCTCGTGGATCCCGCGGTGGAGGTCCGGCCGGTCGCGACCCAGGTCGACGACCTGCTCTCGGAGATCCGCCTGCGAGTGGAGCGGCGCGAACGCGTACTGGTGACGACGCTCACCAAGCGCATGGCCGAGGACCTCACCGAGTACCTCGACGAGCACGGCGTCAAGGTGCGCTACCTGCACTCCGACATCGAGACGGTCGAGCGCGTCGAGATCATCCGTGACCTTCGTCTGGCGAAGTTCGACGTGCTCGTCGGCATCAACCTGCTGCGCGAGGGCCTCGATCTCCCGGAAGTCTCGCTGGTCGCGGTCCTCGATGCGGACAAGGAGGGGTTCCTGCGTTCCGAGGGCTCGCTGATCCAGACAGTGGGCCGTGCGGCGCGAAACGAGCACGGTACCGCGATCCTGTACGCGGACACGGTCACGGGCTCGATGCAAAGGGCGCTGGCGGAGATGGGCCGCAGGCGCGAGAAGCAGCTCGCCTACAACTCAGAGCACGGCATCGTGCCGAAGTCGATACGCAAGGCTGTCAAAGACATCATGGAAGGCGCGCGCGCGGCGGCGCCGGGCGAGCCTGCGCGCCGTCGCGTCGCGCGGCTCACGCCGGAGCAGGCGATGCAGCAGGTGCGCAAGCTCGAGGCCGAGATGTTCCGGCTTGCGCGCAACCTGGAGTTCGAGAAGGCGGCGCTCCTGCGCGACGAGATCACGGCGATCCGTCATTCGACCCTCGGCGCGGACGCGGACCGGCTCGCCGGCTGATTTCAAGGGCAGGAGAACTTCACCATGCGTCTGGCTCGCCTCTGGGCCTTCGTGCTCGCGACAGTCATCACGATTCCCGCCTTCGCCGCGCAGCCTATCCTCGTGCTGCAGTCCGACTTCGGGCTGCTCGACGGCGCGGTCGCCTCGATGAAAGGAGTCGCCGTCGGAGTCTCGCCCGACATCCATATTTACGACCTCACGCACCAGATCGAGCCGTTCAACATCTGGCAGGGCGCGCTGCGCCTCGTGCAGACGGCCGAGTACTGGCCCGCCGGAACGGTGTTCGTGTCGGTCGTGGATCCCGGCGTCGGGACCGAGCGCAAATCGATCGTCCTCAAGACGAAATCGGGCCATTACTTCGTGACGCCTGACAACGGCACGCTGACCTTCGTCGCACCAAGGCTTGGCATCGAAGCGGTGCGCGAGATCGACGAGGCCGTCAACCGGCGCAAGAACTCGGAGAAATCGTTCACCTTCCACGGTCGCGACGTGTATGCGTACACGGCCGCCCGTCTCGCCGCCGGCGTGATCAGCTTCGAGCAGGTCGGCCCGCTGCTGGCGCCCCAGGTAGTGTCGATCCCGCACGAGGAGTCGCGCTTCGACGGCGGTGTCGCGTACGGAAACATTCAGACCGACGACGGCAACTACGGAAACATCTGGACCAACGTCGATCGCGCGACCTTTGCGCGGCTCGGCGTGCCGGTCGGCTCGCAGGTCCGGATAAAAATTCTGAAGTCCGGTAAAGAGGTCCTTAACCTGGATGTACCGTACGTGAGGACATTTGGTGAGGTAGACGTCGGCAAGCCCTTGCTTTACTTGAACAGTCTCGATTGCGTCTCGCTCGCGATCAACCAGGAAAGCTTCGCAAAGAAATACGGCGTCGAGTCGGGAGCGGAGTGGAGCATCCAAATCCGGCGTTGACCGCCCGTTTTCTGCGCACATAGACTCGATACGCGCTGCAGTCAGCGCGGGGGTCGGTGTCATGCGAACGAATTTGTCAAATGCGGTGAAGTGGGCGCTCGGCGCCGGGCTTGCGGGCGGCGCGTCGGTCGTGGCGCCAGCGGCACTTGCTCAGGAAGAACGGCCGGCGCTCGAGGAAGTGGTGGTCGTCGGCACGCGCACCGCCGGCCACACGGTCGAGGACAGCCTGGCGCCGATCGACCTCGTGACGCCGGAGGCGATCCGCCAATCGGCATCGCTTCCCGGCGAGATCGGCGCCGCGATCCAGTCGCTGGTGCCATCGTTCAACCTGCCGCGCCAGTCGAATTCGAACTTCGCCGACGTCGTGCGCCCGGCCCAGCTCCGCAACTTGAGCCCGGACCAGGTGCTCGTCCTCGTGAACGGCAAGCGACGCCACACGACCTCGACGCTCACGACCGAGTCGAAGCTCGGCAAGGGCACGAGCCCGGTCGACTTCAACAGCATTCCTGTCGGCGCGATCAAGCGCGTCGAAGTCTTGCGCGACGGCGCGGGCGCGCAGTACGGGTCGGACGCGATCGCGGGCGTGATCAACGTCGTCCTGAAGGACGCGAACGAAGGCGGGGAGGCGACCGCGAGCTGGGGACAGAACCGCACGGACTTCGAGCCGACCGGGAAAAGCGTCAACGACGGCGACACTCTGTTCGCGTCCGTGAATGCCGGCTTTGGCGGCGGTGACGGTTTCCTGAACCTCACGGCCGAATACCACGACCGCGACGCCACGCAACGCGCGGGCCTCGACCAGATCCCGTTCTTCGAGAACCAGACACCGCCCAACCTGGCGCTTGCAGGCACGCAGACGCACCGCGCGGGCGACGGCAAGACCGAGGACGTGCTCTTCATGTACAACGCGTCCCTCCCGGTCGGCGACGCTCTCGAGCTCTATTCGTTCGGCGGCTATTCCGACCGGAGCGCCGAGGGCGCGAACTTCTTCCGGTATCCGGATTCGTCGTCGAACGTCCCGTCGATCTTCCCGGACGGGTACATCCCCGTGCTGGAAGCCGATAACGTCGACCTGTCGTTCGCGGCCGGCATGCGCGGCCAGCTCGGTTCCGGCTGGGACTGGGATTTCTCCGCGGTCTACGGGTCGAACGACTTCGACCATGACATCACGAATTCGCTCAACGTTTCGCTCGGCGATGCGAGCCCGACGAGCTTCAACGTCGCGGAATACAAGCTCGCGCAGGTCGACGTGCGCTTCGACATGACGAAGCCGCTGGACGTCGGCGGGTTCTCCCATCCCGTGAACTTTGCCTGGGGTCTCGAGTACCGGCAGGACAATTACGAAACGGAGCCGGGCGATCCGGAGTCGTACGAGGCGGGCCCCGTGATCGGCGCGCCGATCGGCACCCAGGCCGGCTCCGGCCTGAAACCCGAAGAGACGGTGGACGTCGATCGAGACGCGTCGAGCATATACCTCGACCTCGAGTCGAACCTCACGGACAAGTTCCAATTGGGGCTCGCCGGCCGCTTCGAGGATTACAGCGATTTTGGCAGCTCGGCGAACGGCAAGATCTCGGGCCGGTACGAGCTGAATCCAGCATTCGCTGTTCGCGGCACGGTCGGCACGGGCTTCCGCGCGCCGTCGCTGACACAGGCGTTCTTCCGCGGCTCGACGACGAGCTTCGGCGAAGGCGGCCAGCTCGAAAACGTGCTCAACCTTCCGACCGACGATCCGATCGCGGTCCTGCTCGGGGCGCAGGAGCTCGATCCCGAGGAGTCGGTGAGCTACAACCTCGGGTTCGTAGTCACGCCTGCGAACTCGTTCCGGCTAACCGTCGATTTCTACCGCGTCGACATCGACGACCGGATCACGCTCTCGGAGCGTATCGGCGGGCCGGAGGTAACCGACTTCATCGACAGCTCGCTCGGCATCCCGGGCGTCCTCGGCGTGCGCTTCTTCACGAACGCGGTCGACACGCAAACCGAGGGCTTCGACATCGTCGCGGATTACGCCTTCGAGCTAGGCGCCGGCAGCCTGACGCTCTCGGCCGCATACAACCAGAGCGACACCGACGTGACACAGGTGGACCCGAACCCGGAGGTCCTGACCTCGCTCGGCGTCGACAACGTCCTGTTCGGCGTCGAGGAGCGCAACACGCTCGAGTCGGCGTCGCCCGAGGACAAGCTGATCCTCACCGCGCACTGGACCAGCGAGCGCTGGTCGGTCCTCGGCCGCGCTACGCGCTGGGGCGAGGCGACTCGCGTCTTCAACTTCGGCGACGGCTTCGAGCCGGAGCAGACTTACGGCGCGGAAGTGGGAGTCGACTTCGACGTCGAATATGCCGTCACGCAGAAGTTCAGGGTCGCGGTCGGCGGCAACAACGTGCTCGACGAGTACCCGGACCTTTCGAGCTCCGATATCAACTTCTTCGGGAACCTGCCGTACGACGTGCTGCAGCCGATCACGTTCAACGGCGCGTTCTTCTACCTGAGGACGACCTACACGTTCTGATCGGAAGCCGCGCCGTGTGGACCGAACGGGGTGGAATCCACTAACATTCCGCCTCCTTTCGGGGCGCGTAGCTCAGCGGTAGAGCACTACCTTGACATGGTAGGGGTCACAGGTTCGATCCCTGTCGCGCCCACCA
>Ga0134127_10001887_pt1 | contig 15330 bp, 15 predicted proteins | sample KB31753_FD_96459 | JGI IMG/M metagenome (GOLD analysis project Ga0134127, IMG submission 96459) | Terrestrial soil microbial communities with excess Nitrogen fertilizer from Kellogg Biological Station, Michigan, USA - KB3-175-3 | ecosystem: Environmental > Terrestrial > Soil > Unclassified ...
AGCGTGCCGTAGGCGTCGGACTGGACGACGCCCTGATCGGCGAGCACTGCGCCCGCGTGCACGTTGACGCGGATGAACTCGGCGCCGACAGCCGCGGCGACGCCCAGGGCCGCTCGCGCGTCGTTCTTCAGCACGTTGAGGCCCAGGCGCGTGCGCGGAAACTCGCGCCGAACCTCGGCGGCCACGACGCTCATGGCCGCCACGGTGGCGGGCTCGACGCGGCCGGGCGTGAAGGGCGCGTCGCCGAAATTCTCGACCAGGAGCGCGTCGACGCCGCCGTCGATGAGCGCCCGCGCGTCGGCCAGCGCCGCGGCGATCACGTCGCGCATCGAGCCGGCCCACCGCGGACTGCCGGGCAGGGGGACCAGGTGCACCATGCCGATGACCGTGCGCTCGAATCGCATCAGCGGTAGCCTAGCACGACACCATGAAGATCGAGCTTCGTCAGGCGCGCTCACACGAGTTCCCGATCCTCGAGCGCCTGATGCAGCTCTACCTCTACGACTTTGCCGCCATCGACGACTGGCCGATCGCCGACGACGGTCGGTACGGCAACGCCGCGACGATCGAGAGCTTCTGGAAGGACCCGCAGATGAGCTCGTTCTTCGTGCGCGTCGACGGCGTCCTCGCCGGCTTCGTGCTGGTGCGCGACGGGGCTTACTTCGCGGGCGAGGGAACCCGGGACATCAGCGAGTTCTTCATCCTGCGCCGCCATCGCCGCCGGGGCGTCGGCAGCGAGGTCGCCCGCCGGCTGTTCGACCGCTATCCGGGCAAGTGGGAGGTCACCCAGCTCACGCGCAACGTCGACGCGCAGACCTTCTGGCGTCGGGTGATCGGCAAGTACACCGGTGGCCGCTACGACGAGCGAGCGCGCCCCGACGGACGGGGCGTCATGCAGCGCTTCGACAACGGACGACGCTGAACTCGTAGTGGGTGCGCCTCGGCCGGCGCACAACCAGCGCTACCGCGGCTCGGGCGGCGGCAGGATACCGCCCGGCGGAGGCGGCTGGTTCTGGGGAGCCAGCGGCGAGCTCGGCGGCAGCGGAGAGCCCGGCAGCGGCGGCCGGGGCGGTGGGACCATCGGCGTGAAGCGCGGGGCGCGCGGCGCCCTGTCCACCGCCTCGTCGAGCTCGGGCGTGGCCCTCCGCATGTCGTTCGTGATCTTGGCCGCGTCGATGGCGGTGCCGACGACGCGCGGCGTGATCAGGAGCAGGAGCTCGGTCTTTTCCACCTTCCGGCCGGTGAAGCGGAACAGGTAGCCGAAGATCGGGATGTCTCTGAGGAACGGGATGCCCCGGTTGTCGAGGGTGACCGTGTCCTGGATGAGCCCGCCCAGCACGAGTGTCATGTTGTTCAGGAGCACGACCGACGTCTCGGCCTCACGCTTGATGAAGGACGGTGAGTTCGTCGGCTGAACGTTCGGGCCGACGCTGTTCACCTCTTGCTTCACGTCGAGCGCCACGGTGCCGCGCTCGCCGATGCGCGGGGTGACCGTGAGGATCACGCCGGCGTCGCGGTACTCGACCGTCTGGTTGAGGCCGGCTGTGGTGGTGGTCGTCGTCGCGGTCGTGGTGGCGGCGGCCACCTGTCCCGTGGTCTGGCTGGTGACGATGGGCACCGAGGTCGACACGTTGATGACGGCCTTCTTGTTCTCCGAGGTCATCACGTGCGGATTCGAGACGATGTTGACCTTGTTCTCGCTGGCCAGCGCGTTGAGCATGGCGATGAACTGATCGGTCGCGAACGTCCACGCCGTGAGTCCATGGCCCAGCGGGCCGATCAGGGCGGTCGGGCCGGCGACCGGACGCGGGAGCGTGATCAAGCCACCGTCGGGGCCCGTGGAGGTCGGCAGGCCGGGGGGGCCGGTGTTGACGTTGGCGATGTTGAAGCGCCCCTGACGGACCGCCCAGTCGATGCCGAGCCGGAGCTCGTCGGTCAGCGTGACCTCGGCCACCAGCACCTCGATCAGAACCTGGCGCGGCATGCGATCGAGTTGCTTGATGGTGTTCTCGATCTCGAGCCAGCTCCGCGGGAAGGTCGTGACGATCACCGCGTTGGTGATCTCGTCGGCGATGAAGCGCACCTGGCCCTCGGCCAGGATCTCGGAGGCGCCGGCGCCCCCGCCGCCGACCGGGGGCGGCGGGGGCGGCGGCGTCGGGGTACGGCCGGGCGTCGTGGGCGACGGGCCGCCGGGGCCACTGGTCGCGCTCGGTCCGCTCCCGGACGATGTGTCGCGCGAGCCGTAGATCGAGTTCAGGGTGGCCGCGAGGTCCTTCGACTTGGCGTTCTCGGCGTAATAGATGAACACGCGACGCCCGCCGTAGATGTTCACGTCGAGCTGCGAGACCAGGCGCCGGATCGTCTCGACCTCGTGCTTCTTGGCGTGCACGATGAGCGAATTCGAGCGGCGCTCCGGGATGATCAGGGGCGCTCGCTCCGCGGAGCCGCCGGAAGCTCCCGCGGGGCCGGGCGGCTGCACGCCCGGCGGCTGCGGCGGCCCCACCGGCGCGGGCGGCGTCCCGGGGGCGGTCGTGCGGACGCGGCCGCTGGCGAAGAGCTGGGTCAGGATCGTAGCCAGCTCGGCCGAATCGGCGTATGTGACCGGGATGATCTGCAGCTCTTCCTGCGCCACCTGGACGTCGACCAGGCGGATGATGTCGAGCAGCCGCGCGACGTTCGATGCGGTGTCGGTGATGATCAGGACGTTCGTCTCGCGGTGCGCGATCAGCGTGCCCCGCGTCGAGATGAGCGGGCGCAGGAGCGCGCTCAGGTCGTTGACCGACGAGTACTTGATGGCGACGATCTGCGTGACGATCTCGTCGCTCGTGCGGTTGGGATCGGGGGTCGCGCCGACGATCGTCGGGACGGCGCGCTCGCGCGCGCCCTCGATGCGGATGATCTTGTAGAGGTTCCCCGCCTTGACCGCCGTGAAGCCGTGCACCTCGAGAATGGCCAGCAGGACGCCGAACACCTCTTCCTGCGCGATGCGGCCCGACGTCTGCACGGTGACCTTGCCGCGCACGTCGGGCGCCAGGACGTAGTTGAAGCCGATGATCTCGCTCGCCGCCTGGATGACGGTCTCGACGTCGGCGTTGTCGAAGTTGAGTACCACGAAGCGGCCTCGCTGCTCGCGCGGGACGGGCGGCGCCGTGGGCGGCTGCGGGATGGGCGGCGGTGGCTTGGGCTCGACGGCCGGCTGCGCCGGCGTCACCGTACGCGGACCCACCGACGTGGGCGGCAGCGTCGGCAGGGGCTCGGGACCGGGCGGCGGCGTCGGTATCGCGACCGGCGGAGTCGTTTGTGCTGCCGGCGGCCTGGGCCGGGGCGCGGCGCACCCGGAGGCCAGGGCGAGCAGGACGAGAATTGCGACGAAGCGCCTCACGCTAGTTCTGAGGCACCGGTTGCGGGTTGTTGGGGTCGATCGGCGGGGCCGGGAACCGTCGGCCGAGGCTCGGCGAGGGCCGCGGGAACGGCGCGGGGCTCGGAAAGCCCGGCGCGGTCTGCCCGGGTTGTATCACCTGCGCACCAGGCTGACCCGGAGGGAGCACGCGGGGGACCCCGACCCCCGGGGTCGGCTGGGGGATCGGCGTGGGCGGCTGAACGGCGCCGGGCACCGGGGGCAGACCCTGGACGCCGGGGATCGGCTGGCCCTGGACGGGCGGCTGGCCGCCCGCGGCCGGGGCCGGCGGCCTCGGCTTCGATGGGTCGCGCAGGCGCACGTCCACCACGCCGTCCGGCCGCGCGATCACGACCGCGTCGGCCGAGATCGTCTGCACCGTGCCCCCGGCGATCGGATCGCCGATTCGGTAGCCTGCGATGCGCTTGGTCAGTGGATCCTCGAGATACGCGATCGGCGCACCCTCTCGTAATACGACACCATGAAGGTTCGGTTTGACGATATTAATGATCGGTCCGCCCACCGGCCCCGTTCCGGGAGTCTCGCTCCGCGTGGGGCTGAAGAGGTTGCGATTGGCGATCATACTGTATGCCTGCGCCGGCAGGTGTTGCGGTTCGGCTGCGGGCGGCGCCCCGGACCCGGCGGCCGGCGGTCGCGAGCGGCCGGCTACGGTCGGCGGCGCCGAGACGAGCTGCTTCACGATGATCCCCACGCAGAGGAGCGAGATCCCGGCGAGGACCACGTTGACCGCGAGCAGGCGGCTCGGCATCAGCTTTTGGCCTTGCCCGGCGTGGCCGGGAGGAGGAATCCCGAGACCGTCAGCGTGACCAGCAGATCCTTGGGCTGCGTCATGTTGACGACGCGAATCTTGAGCTCCTGGACCGGCAGGAGCTTCGGCGCGCTCTCGAGCCGCGCGAGCAGGTCGACGAGCTGGCGGATCTCACAGGACACGGCGATCTCGACGGGAATCTCGAGCAATTCGCCGCGATCGGCGGGCGGCAGGATGCGCTCGCTGCGCACCTCGGTCCGCGCCTGCGCGGCCATGTCCTTCACGATCTTCTGCAGCTCCGAGGCCGCGACCGCGGGCGTGCCAGCGGTGAGGAAGCCTTCCGACAGCTTGTCGAAGCGCTTCATCGTGGTGTCGAGCTCGGCGTTGATCGCCGCCTGCCGCCCGATCAGGTCGCGCCGCTGCTGCAGGACCTGCGCGCGCGCCGGGACCAGGTCGGCCGACGACCGGTTGTGCTCGAGGATCGGCTCGACCCCATAGAGCCACCCGCCCAGCACCACGGCGGCGATCACCGCCAGCCCGACCACCAAGCGCTCCCGGCGGGAGAGATTGGCGATCATCAGCGCTGATTTCTCTGGCGGCGCCCCGTCGGCACCGGCGGGAGCGCCTCCGCGCTGTCATCGCCCCTCACCGCGGGCGGCACGACAGCGGCCGGCCCGGCGGTCGGAGGCGCCATCACCGGCGGCGGACCGGGAGCCTTCGCGGCCGGCGCCGGCGGGGCCTGCGCGGCGGCGCTCGGCGCCTCCCAGGACGCGCGGATCCGGAACTGCTCCTTGTCGCGGCCCCGCGTGACGGGGGACGCGAACTCCACGCGCTCGAGCCGGGGGGAGTTTTCCAGCAGCGGGATGAGCGTGCTCGCCGCGCCGGCCTGTCCGGTCAGCTCGACGCCCTTGGAATCGAAGGCGAGATAGGTGATCCACGCGTCGCCCGGAATGATCTCGGTCAGCTCCCGCAGCATGGGCAAGGGCTGAAGCGCCCCCGTGCCGGCCTTCTCGAGGGTCGCGATCAGTTGGCGCTTGCGCTCGAGCTCGCGTGCGGCCCGCTCCACGGTCTTCACCTCGGGATCGATGCGGGCGATCTCGGCGTTGAGCCGCGCGAGGCGCCGCCCTTCGCGGAAGCCGGGCAGGAGCAGCGCGACGAGCGCCAGGACAACGGTCACCGCGAGCGCGGCGCCGGTGAGCTTCTCCTGGCGCGTGAAGCGGCGCGGCTTGATGGCAGCCGGGATGAGGTCGAGCGGCCGGATGCCTCGACGCCAGGCCGTCGCCACCGCCAGCTCGGCCGCGCCGCGCGGATCGCCGAGGTCGGCCAGATTCCGCTGCGCCGCCTCGGTCCACGGCGGGTCGGAGACCGGCACGCCGAGATCGAGCATCGCGGCAGCGGCGGCGCCGTCGCCCGACACCCACACCGCGTCGCACTCGCGCCAGAGGGCTCCGATGAGGCTTCGCCGCGTCTCGTTCACGAGCGTCTCGTCGTCGGCGGCCGGGAAGGAGCGGCTCCACACCAGGTCCGGGCCCTGAAGCAACAGGAGATCGATCACGTCGCCGGTGCGGTGCAGCCAGGCCACGCGCTGCTGGCGCTCGGTGGTGACGAGCGACACCAGGTCGTGCGCGGCCACCGTGATCGACACTGGCTGGAGCTTGGCTTCCTCGCAGACGCGCAGCGCGACCTCGATGACGCGGCGGTCGGCGGCCGCGATCAGCACGCGCCGGCCTTCGCTCGGCGTGCCGTCGGGCTCGGGCTCGGAGGGCAGCGGGACGAAGTCGAACGCGGCGTCGTCGGCCGGAATCGGCAGGTGGCGCTCGAGCTCGAACTTCACCATCTCGTGCGTCTCGCCCGCGATCGACGGCAGCCCGATCGGCTTCACCGTCACCGCGGAGCGCACGAGGCCGATCGCGACTTTGCGCGCGACAAGATTGCGCGCGTCGAGCTCGGCGCGCAGCGCCGCGCCCGGATTCTCCGCGTCGATCGTGAAGACTTCGTGGCGATCGCGCTGGATCGCCGCCACGCAGAGCCGGTCACCCAGCATGACGATCGCGAGCCGGAGCGGAGAAAATTGCAGAAGCTGCGAAAATTGCATCATCGTAGGGTAACATCCGGCGCGACCGGCCCGGAAATAGTCACCTGAGTCGCCAGGATTCGAGCACGATCACGGACGGCGGATCGGCGTCGGTGCGTCGCTGCACGATCGCGATCAGCCGCGCGACGACGCGATCGTCCATGATGCCCTCCGCCTCGATGCGGAACGTCCGCGTCGCAGCGCTCAGGTTGCGGCCGCCGAACTGCGAGGGCACCTGCTGGAACGGGCCATTGTTCTGCCGGCCTTGCACGATCTGGGTGATCTCCGGGGTCGACAGCCCGAGTGCCTCGAGGACGTGGGGCCCGGCGGTGTTCATGTTCACCGGGCCGGCGCCGCGCACGGTGACCAGGTCGGCCAGCCCCGGCCGCTCCTTGGTCCCGTTGTAGATCGCCGGCGTGATCCCTTTGATCTGGAGCAGCTCGGTGACCGACTCGAGGTTCGCGTTGTGCGCGCGATAGGGCACCGGGAGCTTCAGATAGTAGTCGTCGCTCTCGGCGCCGTTGAGGCGATGCTCCTCGTTGGCGTCGCGCCAGTCCTGGATCGAATCGCCGATCGTGTCTCGGACGGTCTTCTCGAGATCCAGGCTCCGCAGGAGCCGCTCGATCCGATCCGGCGTCGAGGCGTTGATGTTGATGCGAGCTTCCTCGTCGCTGATGCGGTACGAGTACTGGCCACCGCCCAGCTCGGACTTCTCGCGCTTGAGCCGCGGCAGCGCGCGCCGGTCGGCGGTGTAGAACGTGAGCAATCCGTCGTCGGCCTCCACCACCAGGGGCGCGTCGGCCACGATCTCGCGGACCGCCTGCTCGAGGCCCGCCTCGGCCAGGTGGTTGCCGATGAGCCCGTTCTTGTACGCGCGCACCGCCGCGGCCTCGAGCCGCATCGAGTACGCGAACTCGGCGCTGACGACGGCGACCAGCGCCAGGACCAGCAGGATGAGCAGCAGGGCGAACCCGCGCTCGCCGAGAGGCGCCCGCCGGCTGGCGTGGCCCCGCGCGGCGCGGCTCATTGCTCGGATCCCACCCGGATCGACACGGTGATGGGCGGCAGCGTCTCGGCGCGCCCGCCGATGGTGCCGCCGACGCTGATCCGGATGGCTCGCGGCAGCTTCTTGGCGGCCTCGGTGTCCCACGTGTTCTGCCACGTCCCGCCCTCGTCGAGATAGCTGAACGCGAGCTCGGTCAGGGTGGGGTCGTTGAACACGACTGTCGCGTCGGTGAACGGAGCCCGGTTCGGGAGCACGCGCTGGCGGATGACGAGCCCGCGCCGCTCGTCGGTGTTGCCGATCTCGAAGACGACGGCGGTGAACGCGACCGGAATCGAGGCGGGGTAGGGCGCGACCTGCGTCACGAACTCGAGTCGCGATTCGTCGCCGGTGAAGAGGAGCTCCGAGGTCGGGCCCGCGCCGCGCGAGGCGTTGTACGGGTACGTGCCGCTCACCGAGCGCGCCAGCGAGATCACCACGCCGCGCAGATGCTGGTGGGCCTCGGCGCGATCCTCGCCCTGCCGCCACGCGGCCAGCGCGATGCGGACGCCGCTGAAGGCGATGACGACGAGGGCGCCGATGATGGCCAGCGCCAGCAGGAGTTCGAGCAGGGTGAAGCCGCGCTGCCCGCGCCTCATCGGGTCGTTCTCGTGGGCGGCAGTCCCCCCGGTGTCGTCCTCGTGCGCGGTAGTCCGCCCTCCGGCTGCTCGGCCAGGGTGCGGAGCGTCACGACCTGGACCGCGCGCGTGTCGCCCCAGCGCACCTTGACGTCGATCTGGTAGACGTGCCATTTCCGGGCCGCCGGCGTCCGTTCGAGATCGGGCGTCGCGATGACGGTCACCGAGCGCTCCCAGTCGAACCCGCCGTCCTGACCCCTGTCGTGCGCCTCGACCGGGTTGAGGACCTCGCGCGCCTTCTGATCGGCGAGCAGCGCCGCGCGCTGATGATCGCCGGCCACCTTCAAGAGACGCAGGCCCTGCGCGAACCCCTGGATGACCGCGACGACCGCCACGCTCAGGATCGCGAACGCGACGAGCACCTCGAGGAGTGTGAACCCCGCGCTCCGCCCCGCGCGGGTCCGGCCGGCCCCACGCCTCATTCGCGGCGGTTCTTCACGCGGCCGGTGACCGCGTCGACGGTGACGCGATAGGAGACGCCGCCCGCGCTCAGCCGGAAGTCAGCCCCGCTCGAGCTGCCCTGTGGCTCGAAGCGCACGTTCAGCACCGAGGCGTCCGCCTCGATCTTCAGGCGGGCCGAGAACGTCCGGGTCCAGCGGACCTCGTCGTCCCCGGTGGTGACCGTCTGCAGACGGCTCGACGGATTGACCGCGACCGTGAACGGCTGCTGCGTCGTGATGGCCTGCTCCCGCGCGTGGCGGAACGTCGCCGAGAACCCGGCGACCTCCGCCCGGGTGCGCACCGCTTCGGTACTCCGTCCGATCGCCGGCGCCACGAGCGCGACCGCCATCGCGGCGACCAGCAGGGTGACAATCAGCTCGAGGAGGGTGAACCCCCGCGCATCTACTTTTGACTGCTGTCCCATGAGGTGATGTCCGACGCTTCCCCTTCGCCGCCGGGCGCGCCGTCGCTGCCCTCGGACCAGAGGTCGTACTCCCCGTTCTGCCCCGGGCAGCAGCGATACTTGTAGGCGTTGCCCCACGGATCCTTGGGAACCGCCTTCTTCAGATAGGGGCCGTTCCAGTTGGGAACGTTCGGATTGCGCTGGAGCGCGTCGAGACCCTGGCCGGCGTTTGGGTAGCCGCCCACGTCGAGCCGGTACTGGTCGAGCGCCGCGCCCAGGAGCTCGATCTGCGCCCGCGCCGCCGCCTGCTTGGACTGTCCGACCCGCCCGAAGAGCCGAGGCCCCACGAGGCCGACCAGCAACCCCAGCACGATGATGACGACGAGCAGCTCGATCAGCGTGAACCCGCGCTCTCCGCCGACTACGCCAAGCACCCGCCCTCGGAGTCGTCGCGCCTCGTGCGACTTCGAGTCACGTAAATCGGGTGACCGGCCGGACGTGTGCGCGAGGGGGTGGGCGAGCCCTCCCGCAACCCGTGTGGTCAGCGCGCGGACGGCACCTAGCATTTGCCTCAAGCTCATCCTCATGAGAGCCGTCGGGTTGCGGGAGGGCTCGCCCACCCCCTCGCGCACCGCCCCAGCCGCCTCACAGCGGAATCTCGTTGATGCTGAAAATTGCCAGCATCATCGCAACGACGACGAAGGCCACGAGGACTCCCATGCCAAAGATGATGATCGGCTCCAGGAGTCGCAGCACGCGCTTGAGATCGGTCCCCACGTCGGCCTCGAACGTCTCGGCAACCTTGAGCAACATGTCCTCGAGCCGGCCCGTCTCTTCGCCGACCCGAACCATATGGATCGCCAGGACCGGAAACGGCGCTTGCGATTGCATGCCGGCGGCGATGGTGCCGCCCCGCTTCACGCCGTCGGCGAGCTGCGCCACCGCATGACCAATCGCCCGGTTGGTCATCGTGTCGCCGACCACCGCCAGGGCGCTCATGACCGGCACGCCGCTCTTGAGCATGGTGCCGAGGGTCCGGGCGAAGCGCGCCGTCTCGATTTTCATCATGAGCGGTCCGATCATCGGCATGCCGAGCAGCATCTGGTCCCAGCGCATGCGTCCCTGCGGGCTACCGGTCCACACCCGCCAGGCCAGGACGACCCCCAGGAGCAGGATCACGCCGACCCACCAGTACGCCGAGAAGCCCGCGCTCACCCACAGCAAGATCTGCGTCGGCAGCGGCACGGCCTGGCCGAGGTCGGCGAAGATGGTCGCGAACCGCGGGATGACGAACGTCATGAGAAAGACGATGGCGCCGATCCCGAACGTGAAGACGACGGCCGGATAGGCGACTGCCGTGACGACCGCCTCCGCGAACGCCGCGCGCGCCTCCAGGAACTCGGCGAGCCGCCGGAGCGTGAGCTCGAGGACGCCGCCCCGCTCGCCGGCCCGGATCATGTTGATGTAGAGACGCGAGAAGGGCCGGGGATGATGCTTGGTGAGCGCCTCGCTCAGGGACGAGCCGCCCCGGACGCTCACCAAGAGGTCGGCGACGATCGACTTGACGCGCTGATTGGGCGCCAGCTCCTCGAGGATCGAGAGCGCGCGGTCGAGGGGCAGGCCCGCCTCGAACAGCGTGGCGAGCTGCTGGGTGAAGGCCAGAAGATCTTGCCGGCGACCGCGGGAAGAGCTGCCGAGGGAGAGCCAGGGCCCGCGCTCGGCGTGGGGCGCGACCCGGATCGGGAAGTAGGCGTCGCGCTGGAGCCGCTCGACGACGGCGCGGGCGTCGGCCGCTTCCATCACGCCGTCGATCGTCTGGCCGCGCCGGTCGGCGGCCCGGTAGACGAAAACGGGCATCGCGATTACGCGTCTTCCTGAGTGACCCGCAACACTTCTTCGACCGTGGTCACACCGGCGCACGCCTTGGCCCAGCCGTCGAGCCTGAGCGTCACCATGCCGGCCTCGAGCGCCGCCCGGCGGATCTCGCGCGTCGGCGCGCGCCGCAGGATAAGGCTTCGCGCGTCCTCGCTGATCGGGAAGAGCTCGTAGATCCCCGTCCGGCCCCGGTAGCCGGTACCTCGACACTCGTCGCAGCCGGCGCCGCGATAGAGGCGCGTGCCGTCAGCCCCGGCGATGCCGAGGGCGCTGAGGTCGGTCGCGGGCGGCGTGTCGGACACCCGGCACGTCGAACAGATCCGCCGGACCAGCCGCTGGGCGAGGACGCCCTCGAGCACCGAAGCGACCAGGTAGGGCTCGACGCCCATGTCTTGAAGACGCGTGATCGCCCCGGGGGCGTCGTTCGTGTGCAAGGTCGAGAAGACCAGGTGGCCGGTGAGCGAGGCCTGGATCGCGATCTCGGCCGTCTCGAGGTCGCGGATCTCGCCGATCAGGATGACGTCCGGGTCCTGGCGCACGATGTGGCGAAGGCCGGTGGCGAAGGTCAGCCCGATCTTCGGCTTCACGGCGATCTGGTTGATGCCTTTCAGCTGGTACTCGACCGGGTCCTCGACGGTGATGATCTTGCGATCGGGCGAGTTGATCTTGTCGAGCGCGCCGTAGAGCGTCGTGGTCTTGCCCGATCCGGTCGGCCCGGTGACCAGGAGGATCCCGTGCGGTCGCCGGATGAGCCCCTCGAAGCGCGGAAGCATCGACGGTGCGAAGCCGAGCTTCTCGAGCGGCAGGAACACGCTCTGACGGTCGAGCAAGCGCATGACGATCGACTCGCCGTGCACCGTGGGAATCGTGGAAGTCCGGATGTCCACGCGACGGCCGTGGAGCGTGACGCGGATGCGCCCGTCCTGGGGCAGCCGGCGCTCGGCGATGTTCATCTCGGCCATCAGCTTCACGCGCGAGGTCACCGCGGCCTGCAGGCGCCGCGGCGGCGATTCCTGATCGAACAGGATGCCGTCGATGCGGTAGCGGATGCGCAGCGTGTCCTCGAACGGCTCGATGTGAATGTCCGAGGCCTCGGCGTTGATGGCGTTCTCGATGAGGAGGTTCACCAGGCGCACCACCGGCGCCTCGAACGCCTGCTGGCGGAGCTGGTTGACGTCCTCGTCGCCGTCGCCGGCGCGGTCCTCGTCCATGCCCTCGACGATCCGCTGCAGCGGGGTCGCCACGCCGTCGTACGTGCGGTCGATCGCCTCGACGATCGCCTCGGCGGAGCTCACCACCACCTTCACGGCGAGACCGGTCGACTGGATGAGGTCGTCGAAGATGACCGGATTGAGCGGATCGGCCGTCGCGACCGTGAGCACGCTGCCCTCGACGCTCACCGGACACACGACGTACTGGCGCAGGTACTTCGGCGAGAGATTCTTCACGATCGGCAAGGGCGACGGCAACTCGTCGCGCGTGAGATAGGCGAGGCTTTGCTGCTGGGCGAGAGCGCGCAGCACGTCGTCGTCCTTCACGGCGCCAATCGCCACTAGCGCTTCGCCGACCCGTTCGCCGGTGGTGCGGGCGCGTGCCAGCGCCTTTTCCACGACGTCGGGGGTTGTCATGCGCTCGTGAACCAGGATCTCGCCGAGCCGGCGAAAGAGGCTCGAGATGCTCATGCTATGCTCACCGAGCATGTTAGCATACCTGGCCTTTGCGGCCGCCGCGGCCGCCGCCGATCTGGCCGGCGCGCTGCTGGTCACCGCGGCGCACCGGAAAGGCCTGGCCCCGTTACGCTATTTCGTCGCTGGCGGGGCCGGCTTCATGCTGGCGGCCGCCTTCGTGAGAATGCTGCCGGAGAGCGTGCAAGTGCCGCACGCGTTCCTGGTCGTTCTCATCGGCTACTTCGGTGTGCACCTCTTCGAGCACACGGTGGCGCCGCACTTTCACTTCGGCGAGGAAGTTCACCCCGAGGCGCTCGTGCGCCCGTCGGCCGGCTATCTGGCGCTCCTCGGGCTGGGCGTGCACACGCTCTTCGACGGCGTCGCCATCGCCGCCGGCTTCATGATCGGACCGGCGCTCGGCACCCTGCTCTTCATCGCGGTCATCCTGCACAAGGTGCCCGAGGGCTTCACGATCGCGTCGATCATGCTGGCCGGCGGCCAGTCGCGCCGGGCCGCGATCGGCGCCGGCGCGCTCCTGGGCGTGCTCACGCTGGCCGGCGCGGCGGCGACGAGCTTCCTGGCCGGCCATCACGTGCCGTACGCGCTCGCCCTCTCGGCCGGCGTCACCATCTACGTGGCCGCGTCGGATCTCATCCCCGAGGTGAATCGCGAAGGCGGGCCGGCGCTCGGCTGGACGGTCTTCGGCGGCCTCGTGCTGTTCGCGCTCGCCGACTGGCTCGTCTCGCCCCTCGGCGCCCGCTGATGCTAAGCTCGCGCCTGTCGTGAAGATCCTCGTCCTGCACGGACCGAATCTGAATCTCCTCGGCACCCGCGAGCCGGGCGTCTACGGCAAGGTGACGCTCGCCGAGGTCGACCGCATGATCCGCGAGCACGCCCGGCGCCGCGGCGGCTCCGTCCAGTGCCGCCAGTCGAATCTCGAGGGCCAGCTCGTCGACTGGCTCCAGGCGGCGCAGCGCGAGGGCTTCGATGGCGTCGTCTTCAACCCCGGCGCGTTCACGCACTACTCGATCGCGCTCCGCGACGCGGTCGCGGCCATCAAGCTGCCGGTCGTCGAGGTCCACCTGTCGAACGTGCACGGCCGCGAGGAGTTCCGGCGTCATTCGGTGATCGCGGCGGTCGCGCGGGGACAGATCGCGGGATTCGGACCGCAGAGCTACCTGCTCGGCTTCGACGCGCTGACGGCGCCCGCGCGCCGCCTGCCGCGACGGTGAATCGCCGCCGCCGACCCGGCGTCTAACCGCGACGGGAGGCGTGAGCGGGTGAATCCACGTGGACAGCGACGATGCGGCTCTGATCGAGCGGTGCCGCGCCGGCGACCTGGCGGCCTTCGAGCCCCTGGTCGAGAAGTACCGGCAGCGTGTTTACCGGCTCGCCTACAACGTCCTGCGCGACCCCGAAGAGGCGTGGGACGTCGCCCAGGACGCATTCATCCGCGCCTACCAGGCGCTCTCGTCGTTCCGCGGCGACTCCGCCTTCTACACCTGGCTCTTTCGCATCGTGATGAACGTGGCGCGCGACCGCGCCCGCCAGCACGCCGCCCGCGGCCGCGCCTTCGGCACCGAGCGCGTCGAGGAGGCGGACTGGGACCGCGCGCTGACCGACACCGGGACCGCGCCCGACAGCCACGCCGCCGAGGTCGAGGAGCGCGAGCGGATCAACCGCGCGCTCGCCACTTTGTCGGAGCCGCATCGGGCCATTATCATGTTGAGTGATCTCGAAGGTCTCTCGTACCGCGAGATCGCGGAGGTGCTGAACATCCCGATGGGCACCGTGATGTCGCGGCTGCACAACGCGCGGCGCCGCCTGCGCGAGGCGCTGGGGCCGCTCCTGGTCCTGATCCTGACCCTGCTGCTGGCGCTCGCCTTCGCCGCCGTCGCCAACGCCCAGCAGATCGTCCGCTTCGGCACGCGGATCGTCCTCGCCAGCGACGGGCCGCCGCCCAACGCGCCGCCCAAAGGGCCGGAGCCGCCCGACGAGCGGCTAGAGGCGTTCCTGCCGAAGCTCCGCCAGCTCTTCCGCTACAAGGAGTACACCTCGCTCGAGCGTTATCGCGCCGAGGTGCCGGTGGGCACGACGCAGAAGTGGCCGGTGCCGGGCGACCGGCGGCTCGAGGTCACACCCCAGAGCGTGAAGGGCGGGGCGGTGAGCTTCAACGTGCGGCTCATCCGCGGCAGCCTCAACGAGGTCTCGACCAACATCCAGGCGCAGTCGAACAACCCCGCCGTGATCGGCGGCCCCAAGCACGGCTCCGGCACGCTCATCATCATCCTCTGGACGAACCCCACGCCATGATCGGGAGGATCACGCGGTGAGCTCGGGCGAGGAGCGCTACCGCCGGGAACGCGCCCGGATCGAGCAGGGCCACACCCGCTATCGCGACAAGCTCCGCGCCGAGGGCAAGCTCTTCGTGCGCGACCGCCTCAAGCTCCTCCTCGATCCCGGCACCGAGTTCCAGGAGGACTGGCTGTTCGCCCGCAACGTGGAGCCCGATACACCCGCCGACGGCGTGGTCACCGGCGTCGGCACGGTCGGCGGCCGTCCCATCTGCATCATGGCCAACGACTACACGGTCAAGGCCGGCTCCTGGGGCGAGAAGACCATCCAGAAGATCGTGCGCATCCAGGAAAAGGCGGCGCGGCTGCGAATTCCCCTGCTCTATATGGTCGACGCGGCGGGCGGGCGCATCTCCGAGCAGATCAAGATCTTCCCGGGCCGGTTCCACGCCGGGCGCATCTTCTACAACGAGGTCCAGCTCTCCGGCGTGGTGCCGCAGGTCTGCATCCTGTTCGGCCCGTCCCCGGCCGGCTCCGCGTACCTGCCGGCCCTCACCGACCTCGTCATCATGTTGGACGGCAAGGCCTCGCTTTACGTGGGCAGCCCGCGGATGGTGGAGATGGCCATCGGCGAGAAGACCACGCTCGAGGAGCTGGGCGGCGCGCGCATGCACTGCACGGTGTCGGGCTGCGGCGACGTGCTGGCCGCCTCCGACGAGAAGGCCATCGC
>Ga0134127_10001893_pt1 | contig 15318 bp, 16 predicted proteins | sample KB31753_FD_96459 | JGI IMG/M metagenome (GOLD analysis project Ga0134127, IMG submission 96459) | Terrestrial soil microbial communities with excess Nitrogen fertilizer from Kellogg Biological Station, Michigan, USA - KB3-175-3 | ecosystem: Environmental > Terrestrial > Soil > Unclassified ...
GATGGTGTAGCTGTAGATCCAGCCCGCGACGCTGTTGAGGATCACCAGCAGGGCGATGAACACGACCACCACTGAAAGCACGGGCGCGTTTTCCACGGGGCGGATCACGACGCGCTCGATCACGACGCCGAGGACGAAAGAAAAAATCACGGTCAGGAAAAACGCCGCCCAGTAGGGCACGCCGGCCTGGATCAGGCTCCAGGCGATATAGGTCGAGAACATGGCGAGTTCGCCCTGCGCGAAATTCACCAGGTGCGTGGCCTGGTAGATCATGACCAGCGCCAGCGCGACGCTGGCGTAGATGCCGCCGGTCGCGAGGCCTGCGAGTACCTGGTGGAGCAATGCGTCCAAGGCGGTCTCCTAGTAGCCGAGGTAGGAACGGCGCACGGCGTCGTTCTTCTTGATGTCGTCGGAGGACCCCGACAGCACCACGCGCCCGGTTTCGATCAGGTAGGCATGGTCGGCCAGGTCCAGCGCCATCGCCGCGTTCTGCTCCACCACCAGCATGCTGACGTGTTCCTTCTCGTTCACCGTGCGCAGGATGCCGAACAGCTCCTTGACGATCAGCGGCGCGAGGCCGAAGGAGGGCTCGTCGAGCAGCATCAGTTTCGGGCGCAGCATCAGCGCGCGCGACACCGCGAGCATCTGCTGCTCGCCGCCCGAAAGCGTGCCGGCCTGCTGCGCGTGGCGCTCCTTGAGGCGCGGAAAGTAGCCGTATACGCGCTCGAGGTCCGTCTCCACCGCCGCGCGGTCCTTGCGCGTATAGGCGCCAAGGCGCAGGTTCTCCTCGGTGGTGAGGTTGGCGAAGGTGCCGCGGCCGTCGGGCACGTGCGCGATGCCGAGGCGCACGATGTCCTCGGTGGCGCGCCCGTCGATGCGCTGGCCGGCGAAGCGCATTTCGCCCTGCGTGCGGACCATGCCGCACAGCGCCCGCAGTGTCGTCGTCTTGCCGGCGCCGTTGGCGCCGAGCAGCGTGGTGATGGTGCCTTCCTCCATCGAAAAGCTGATGCCGTGCAGCACGCGGGTCTGGCCGTAGGCGGCATGGAGATTCGCGGCTTCGAGCAAGGCCATCAGGCGGCTCCGCCGAGATAGGCCTGGATCAGTTCCGGATGCTGCTGGACCTCGGCCGGCGTGCCTTCGGCGATCTTCTTGCCGAAATTCAACGCCACGACGCGATCCGAGATGCTCATCACCAGGCTCATGTGGTGCTCGACCAGCAGCACCGTGAGCTTGAGCCGATTGCGGATATCGCGGATCAGCTGGCCAAGGCTGCCGACCTCTTCATGGTTCAAGCCGCTCGCCGGCTCGTCGAGCAGCAGCAGCTTGGGCTCGCAGGCCAGCGCACGCGCGAGCTCGACGCGCTTCTGGGTGCCAAAGGGCAGGTCGGCGACGCGCACGGCCGCAACGGACTCCAGGTCCAGCAGCCGGATCAGGGCCTGCGCCTTTTCCAGCGTCACCTGTTCCTCGCGCGCGACAATCGGCAGGCGCAGGGAATTGACGAAAAAACCGGCGCTGGTCCGGCTGTGGCGGCCGACCATGACGTTGTCCAGCACCGTCATGGTCCGGAACAGCGCGAGATTCTGGAAGGTGCGCCCGATGCCGACCGCGGCGACGCGGTGGCGGGGAATCCGCAGCAGAGAATCGCCGTCGAACAGGATGTCGCCGCTGCCGCACTCATAAAGGCGCGACAGGCAGTTGAAGAGGGTGGTCTTGCCGGCGCCGTTGGGGCCGATCAGCCCGACGATGCTGCCCGTAGGCACGTCGAAGGAGACATCGTCGAGCGCAACGATGCCGCCAAAGCGAACGCCGACGTTCTGCACGCGCAGCAACGCCCCTGCAACACTCGTTCCGATAGACCCTCCTCCATCAGACGACGATTAATTGAGGACAAACCCGGGTACAACCCCGGCACGCGCAATTCGCGCGCTGTTGCATATCGTGTCGGATTGTCGGACGATACGATTTTGCCGTCAAGCAGAAAGCAGAAGCTTGTCCAGCGTCCCCGAAAAATTCCGCCGCATCAATTCGACGCCGGCCTACAAGCTGGTCGCGGAGGCGATTGAACGGCAGATTCTCGCGGGCACCATCCGCCCCGGTGAACCAATCGGCACGGAGGCCGAACTGGTCAAGCAGTTCGGCGTCAACCGCTCTACGGTGCGCGAAGGCATCCGCCTGCTCGAACACGACGGCCTGATCCGGCGCGAATCCAACCGGCGGCTGTCGGTCGGCCTGCCGCACTACGACCGGCTCGCGACGCGCTCGACCCGCGCGCTCATCCTGGGAGAAGCGACATTCCGCGAGTTGTATGAAGCGGCGATGGCGCTGCAGATGGCCACCATCGAAGGCGCGGCGGAACGCGCAACGCCGGAAATGATTGCCGCGATGGAGCGCAATGTCGAGCAAACGGCCAAGGTCCTGCAGCATCCGGCGGCGGTGGCCGAACTGGACACGGAATTCCATGCGCTGATTGGCAAGGCTTCGGGGAACCGCGTGTTGCAACTGGCGCGCGAGCCCTCGGACCTGTTGATCTATCCAACCACCGAGCTGGTGCTGCGCCAGGTGAAGGAGGGGCCCGCGCGGCTGCTGGAGGCGCATCGCAAGATGCTGGATGCGATCGGGCGGCGCGACAAGGAAGCCGCGCGCCTCTGGGCGCGCCGCCACATCAACGATTGGCGCAAGGGTTTCGAGCGCGCCGGCAACGACCTCGATCAGCCGATCGACAAGATCTACCTGCGCTCCCTGGTGAAGGAAGCAATGCCCGCCGGCTAGTCCGCGTCCAGCGCCCGTTCGCCGGCGGCACGGCCTTTGGCTTCGCGGTCGGCGCTGTGTTTCGCGGCGGATACCAGGTCCCCGGGCGCGAGAGGCTTCACCAGGTAGTAGACCTGCGCGGCGGCGCCCGGCACCAGTTCGCGCATCAAGGTGCCCATGGGACCTTCGAAAACGCCGGATACGATCACCGTCGCCTTGACGGCGACCCCCGGGGCGTTGCCGCTGACGTCCAGCACCTTGAGCTTGCGCACGCCGACCAGCGTGTATTTCTCCGGCCCGACGCTGACCGTGTTGTTGATGGTCCGCAGCTGCGAGGCGGCGGGAAACGAGCGCAGCAGGGCATAGCGGCCTTCGCCCTCTTCGATGATCACGGGAGCGCCGGTCGAATCCGACAGCAGGTAGCGGAACGTCAGTTGCCCGCTCGATCCCTCGAGCTGCACGCGGCCCGCGACGCGCATCGGCCGGCCGCGGAACACGACCTCCTCGTCCGGCATGAAAATCTCGCCTTGCGGCGTCATCAATCTGCTCCCGCCATCATCGGCTTGCCATCGGCGCCGATCGCGACGACGCGATCGCGCCCGGCGGCCTTCGCGTAATTCAGTCCGGCCTCGGCGCGACCGATCACGAGCCGCGTGTTCTCCCCCTTGCGATGCTCGGCCACCCCCAGCGTGCAGCTGAGATGGCGCCGGCCGCCCACCTCGGGCAAGGGCTGGCGGCCGACTTTGCTGCGGATGCGCTCGGCGGCGATGACCGCGCCCTTCAAGTCCGTGTCGGGCATCAGGGCGAGAAATTCCTTGCCGCCGTAGCGCCCGAAGATATCCACGTCGCGCAGTGCCTCCGCCGCCGCGCCCGTAAAGAGCTTGAGCGCGATGTCGCCCGCCGCCGTGCCGTGCGCCTGATTGACGCTGCCGAGCCAGTCCAGGTCCACGCGGGCGATCGACAGCGGCTTGCCGACGCGCTCCGCGCGGGCGATCTCGCGTTCCAGCGCGTCCATCAGGTGACGGTGATGGTAGACGCCGGTGAGCGTATCGCGGCTCGCGCGTTCATTGGCCTCCAGGCCCAGCTCATGCAGCTCGCGGTGCGCCTCCGCCAGGCGCTCCCGCAAACGCAGGACGGTTCCGGCGGCGAAGGTAAACCAGGCGAACGCCAGCAGGAGCGCGGCGAACTGCGTCCAGGCGGCCGCGAACGGAACCGGATGCCCATCATCGATCAGCATGAATACTGCCGTGCCATGCGTTACCACGGCGACTGCGGCAAGGACCGCGAGCCGGCTGCGGTCCAGCTGCAGCGTGCCGAAGAGCATCGCCACGAGGTAAAGCACCGGCACGACAGGGGCCGCATCGTCGACACGGTAAGTCAGCCAGGCGAGCAGCAGGAATGTCGCGGCGAGCTGCGCGCCGAGGAAATCCGCGCTGGAAAGACGCGCGCCGTAACCGAACCGCGCCGCGGCGAAAAAAATGCCGGCGAGCGCCGCTAACGCGACGCAGCCTTCGACCGCCGCTTCGGTCTCGATCACGCCGAGCAGCGCTGCAAGCGCCAGGACGAGCGCCATGACCGCCACGCTGCCGATGCCGGGCAGCGCACGCCGCAATTGACGCGCGATTGCCCTGATTCCGGTGACGAGTTTCTCCATGCGCAGTTGGCGTAATATTAAGCGATGATCGAACTTCGCCGGTTGCTGGTCGTGTTGCTTGCCGCAGCGATTCCGGCCGCGGCTTTGGCGCAAGTCTTTCCGTCGAAACCGATCCGCCTGATCGTGCCGTTTCCGGCGGGCGGGCCGGCGGACATCTTCGGCCGCTTCCTCGCGCAGGGCATGGCGGCGCCGCTCGGCCAGCCGGTGCTGGTCGAGAACATCAGCGGCATGAGCGGCGTGCTGGGCGTCGATCGCGCGGCCAAGTCGCCGCCCGATGGCCACATGCTGGCGCTCATCAGTTCGTCCGCGGCGTCGATCGGGCCCTTTGCCATGGCGAAGATGCCCTTCGACCCGAGCAAGGACCTGGCGCTGATCACGACCGTCGTGCGCGTGCCCGAAGTGCTGGCGGTGAATCCGGCGCTGCCGGTAAATTCACTCGCCGAGCTGGTCGCGTACCTGAAGGCGAATCCGGGCAGGGTGAACTACGGATCGGCCGGCCCTGGCAGCATCACTCACCTCGCCGTCGAATTGCTGAAGGTCGAGGCTGGCGTCAATGCCGTGCACGTGCCCTACAAAGGCGCCGCTCCCGCGGTGAACGACATGCTCGGCGGGCAGGTGCAATTCGGGATCCTCGATGTGCCGGTGCTGCTGCCGCACATCCGGGCCGGCAAGCTGAAGGCGCTCGCGATCACCAGCGGCCGGCGCGCGGCGACCCTGCCCGAAGTGCCGACCACCGCGGAGGCTGGCTATCCGAAAGTGCTTTCCGACAACTGGTACGGGCTGGTCGGGCCGCACGGCTTGCCGCCGGCGATCCTGAAGCGCATTCATGCAGCCGCGGCTTCGGCGCTCAACTCTGCCGAGCTCGCGGAGCAGTACGCGAAGGTGGGTGGCGTGCCGATGTCCTCCGCGCCCGAGGAATTCGCCGTCTACCTCAGGCAGGACCAGGCGAAGTGGGGCGCGGTGGTGAAGGCGATCGGCTTCAGGGCCGAATAGTCGGGTTTTGAGGCCGAAAGGTCAGGCGCTCGCCGGCAGGTAGCGGTAGAAGCGGCGCGGGTTATCCACCAGCAGCGCCTGGCGCTGCGCCTCGCTGGGGGCAATCTCGAACAGCAGGTCCGCGAGCTCGCCATCGTCCGGGACGTGATCCAGGTTCGGGTGCGGCCAGTCCGTGCCCCAGAACGTGCGATGGCCGAATTCCGCCACCAGCTTCGCTGCCAGGGGCACCGCGTCCCGGTAGGGAGGCGCCTGTTTCGTGCAGCGCTCCGAGCCGCTCACCTTGACGAGGATGCGGCGATCCTGCATCAGGTCCAGCAGCGCGCGGAAATCAGGCTGGTCCACGCCGCGCGACGCGTCCATGCGGCCCATGTGATCGATCATCACCGGCACCGCGGACCTGTGCAGCCAGGGCGCAAGCTCGTGGATGAGAGAGCTTTCGAAATGCAACTGCAGGTGCATTTCGAGCGGCGCGAGGCGCGCACCGAGGGCGATGACCTCTGCGATGTTCGGCGCTGCACCCAGGTGCGGCATGAAGTTGAACCGCAGGCCGCGGAAGCCCTGGCTGTCCAGGCGCTTCAGTTCCGCGTCGCCGATCGAGGCGGGCGCGAGCGCGATGCCGCAATAGGCGCCGTTCTTCGCCTTGATCGCGTCCGCCGCCACGCTGTTGTCGTAGCCGTGGCAGCTGGATTGCACGATCACGCAATGCTCGATGCCGAGACGCGCGTGCATCGCGAAAAGCCTGTCCTTGGGCGCCTCCGCGGGCACGAACGGCGCGTTTTTCGCGTAGGGGAAAACGTCGGCGGGGCCGAACACGTGCACGTGCGAGTCGCAGGCGCCCCTGGGCAGGCGCAGCTTCGGCTTGCGCGGCGAAGGATGAAACGACTGCCGGGGACCGCTCAACTCGGTTTTTTGCCCGATATCGAATCGAGCAGGTCGCCCATCGTCTGGTCGGCCCAGTAGTCCGGGTCCTTGTCGATGATCGCCTCGCCCTTGGCGACCACATCGGCCGCGATCTTGCGCCGCTGACAGAAGCCGCGCCAGAACTGCTTGATCTCTTCCGCTGACATTTCCATGGGACGGAAGCTAATTCAAGCGGTCGGGTCGTGTCAACGCTTGCGGGCGTTGTCCTCCGCCATTTTCTTTTCGGCGTCCTTGTTTTCCTTCGGGCGCCTGAGCAGCAGCGACGGATTCTCCTTGACCTTTTCCGTCAGTTCCTCGACGCCCTTGACGACCTTTTTCGTCTGCTCGCCGACGGCCGAGAACTTTTCCGCCGTGCCCGAGATTTTCCCGGCCATCGCGCCGAACTTGTCGGCCGTGTCCTCGAACTTCTTCACCAATTTCGGCAGTTCCTCGAGCATTGCCTTGAGGCCGGTGTTCTCCGAGGGAATCTCCGGAACCTGGCCCTGCGGCGTGGCCGCGACCAGCGTCTGCTGCGCCGGGTCCCCGCCGTTGAGCTCGATGAACACGACCCCGGTGATGCCTTTCAGCGTGAGGCTGGCCTTGGTGTCCGTCATGACCGGCGTGTCCTTGCGCAGGCGCACTTCGACCAGCACCAGGCGCGGGTCGCTGCGATCGTAGGTCATCGTCCTGACCGTCCCCACGTCGACGCCGCGGAACTTGACCGGGTCGCCCACGGCGAGCCCGCTCACCGAGTCCTTGAAATGGATGCGGTAAAGAACGTCGTCGTGGCGGCCGGGGCTTCCCAGCCAGACCGCGAAAACCGCGACGGCAATGGTGAAGCCGATGATGAACAGCCCTTCGATGAAATAGCGCTTGTCAGATTCCATGGCTGGTTTTCCTCGCCTGCATTGCGCCTTCGGCCCGCGGTCCGTGGAAAAACTCCCGGATCCATGGATGGTCGGATTTCATGAGCATGTCGGGCGTGTCGACGGTGACTTTCCGGTCGACCATCACGGCGATGCGGCCGCAGACGGTGAACAGCGTCGTGAGGTCGTGCGTCACGATGACGACCGTGACGCCGAGGCTCTTGTTGAGCTGCAGGATCAGCGCATCGATGCCGCCGGCGGCGATTGCGTCGAGATCCGATGTCGGTTCGTCGAGGAACAGGATCTTCGGATCGAGCGCAAGCGCGCGCGCGAAGGCCGCGCGCTTCACCATGCCGCCGGAAAGAGCGGAGGGCGGCTTGATGCCGGTGTCGGCCGGCAAGCCGGCCAGCGCCAGCTTCATTGCCGCGATCTGCTCCTGCTCCTCGACCGGCAGCGCGGTGTGCTCGCGCATCGGCAGCATGATGTTCTGCGCCACCGACAGCGACGAGAACAGCGCGCCCTGCTGGAACAGCACGCCGATCAGGGAAGCCCGCTCCGACGCGCCGATCGACGCGACCGCCTTGCCGTTGAGAAGGACTTCCCCCGCGTCCGGCTCGCGCAGGCCGATGAGGGTCTTGAGCAGAACCGACTTGCCCGATCCCGAGCCGCCGGCGATGCCGATGATCTCGCCGCGCGTGATGTCGAGGCTCAGCTTGTCGTGCACCACCTGCTTGCCGAAGCGGTTGACGATGTCCCGCGCCGAGAGGATCGAGTCGTCCTGCGTCCTGGCGCGCGCGTTCATACGTCGAGCTTCTCGAACAGGATGGAGAAGAAGGCATCGAGCACGATGACGAGGAAAATCGATTTCACCACGGCGCGCGTGGTCTCGCGCCCCACGCTTTCGGCGGAACCCTTCACGCGAAGGCCATGCATGCAGCTGATGATGGCGATGATGAAGGCGAACACCGGCGCCTTGAACAGGCCGACGAACAGGTCGCTCAGATCGACTGCCTGCCGCACGCGCGCCACGTATTGCAGCGGCGATACGTCGAGCAGACCCAAGGCGATGCCGGCGCCGCCGAGCAGGCCCATCATGTCGGCGAAGAAGGTGAGCAGGGGCAGGGTGATGACCAGCGCGATCACCCGCGGCACCACCAGCACCTGCATCGGCTCGATGCCCATCACGTTGAGCGCATCGACCTCTTCGCGCGTGCGCATGACGCCGATCTCGGCGGTATAGGCGGAGCCCGAGCGGCCGGCCACCATGATGGCCGTGATCAGGACGGCCATTTCGCGCAGCATCGATACCGCGACGAGATTGATGGTGAAGTCCTCGCCGCCGTAGGGACGCAGCTGGGCGACGCCCTGGTAGCCGATGACCACCGCGATCATGACCGCCATCGTGCCGATGATCGGCAGCGCGTGGACGCCGGTTTCCTCCACGTGCCGCGATATCGCGGCCGGGCGCATGCAGGACGGGTGCAGCAGGGCGCTGACCGTCCAGCTGGCGGCGCGGCCGAGAAAGGCGATGATGTCGAGCACGTCGTGCCGCGCATCGTGCGCGCCTTTGCCGAGGTCGACGACGATCTGGCGCCAGCGGGAAACCTGTTCGACCTTTGGCAGCGGCTTGAGCTCGAGCCCGCAGATCAGGTCGAGCAGCGACTGGTGCTCGGCGCGGACCGCCGTGAGTTTGACGCCCTTGTCGCGCAAGTTGCAAAGGAAGAGCGCGCCAGGCGTATCGAGCCGCTCGAGGCCGCCGATGTCCAGCGAGCCCTGGGTTTTCTTCAGTGCTTTTCTCGCCTCGCCGAGCGTGCCGATGTCGAGCACGCCGGCCAGCGCGAGGCGATCGCCATCGCCGCTGACCGCAATCGCCGGGCGCGGGGAATCCGCGGGTGCTGCCTGCTCGTGCGTGGCCACTTTGGGAGATTATTCAATACGCTAGCGAGCCTCTGTACGATTGCGCACACTCGATGCATGTGGGTGAACGCACAGAAATGCCGCTGCCGGAGCGGGAGAATTTTCCCGATGCGGGAATGGCGGCGCCATGCGGTTTCTTTTCTTGCGTTCTGGGCTGTTGGCGCCTGCGCCGCCGGCGAGTCGCATTTTTTTACGAGCAGCGATGGGGTGCGGCTGCATTACATTTCGGCGGGCAACGGCGAGACCCTGCTGTTCGTGCCCGGATGGCTGATGCCGGCGGAAATCTGGCGGCCGCAGATAGACTACTTCGCGGGCACGCACCAGGTCATTGCCTTCGATCCGCGCTCGCAGGGTAAATCGGAAATCGCGGCATTGGGCAACAACATCCGGCGCAGGGCGCAGGACCTGCACGAACTCATCGAGCATCTCAAGACGCCACGCGTGGTGCTCGTCGGATGGTCCCTCGGCGTGCTGGAGTCGCTCGTGTACGTCAGCACGCACGGCGACAGGAGGATTGCCGGACTGGTGTTCGTCGACAATTCGGTGGGTGAGGCGCCGGGGCAGAGCGGCGATGCCGATATCCAGTACGGCAAGGGACCGCGGGACCGGAAGCGCGACATGGCGACCTTCGTGGGCTCCATGTTCAAGACGGCGCAGACTCCCGAATACCTCGACTGGCTCACCGACGAAACACTGCGCGCTCCGCCGGCGACCGGAAGGAGCCTGCTGGCCATTCCCTATCCGCGGGCCTTCTGGCGCGCGACCGTCTACCAGACCCACAAGCCCCTGTTCTACGCTGTGACAGCAAGCCTGAAGGCGCAGGCGGAAACGCTCAGGCGGCAGCGCAGTGACACTTCGATCGCGGTGTTTCCGGGCGCCGGGCATGCGCTCTTCGTGGACGACGCCGCGACCTTCAACGCGAGCCTCGCCGCCTTCCTGCAGGTGCCGTTCGCGGAGTAAGCCCATGAGATTCGCCATCCTCCTCGCAATCTGCGTCATCACTGGATGGCCGGCCGGATCCATGGCCGGCGACGCGGACCGCGCGGCGCGCACCTTCGCTAAGGAGGGCGTGTCGTACTGGAACGAATATGAAGCCCGGATCGGGCGCCCGATGCAGAAATGGGCCTGCCAGGAACTCGGCCGGCCGGAAGCGCGAACCGTCTTTTATCCCTTCTCCGGCCCGGATCTTCCGACGGCCGTGCATCTCTTTCCCGACGCGGAGCGCTACGTCCTGGTTTCCATGGAGAAGGCGGAAGCGCCGCCGCCGCTGGAGAAGATGTCGCCCAGGGAACTCGAAAGCTACGCCGCGGACTTCCGCAAGGCCTGGAAACTCTACGGCGCGCTCGGATTCTTCAGGACGGACGATCTCCAGGCGATCGAGAATTCGCCCGGCCCCGGCGTCGGCATTACGGGTGCGCTGATGGTGTTCGCGGTGCGGCTGGGCTTCGAGGTCGAGTCGATCGAACCGCTCAAGCTGGATGCCGGCGCGAACGATGTGGTGCCGCTGCGCGACGAGGTTCTCTCGGATGACAACTGGGATTCCGTGCGGCTTACGCTCCGCAAGGGCGGTCGGCAGGTTCTCGTGGACTACGTGCGCCTGGATTTGCGCGATGGCTGGGTTGGAAAACTGCCGGGCGCCCATGGCTGGATCGACCGGATGTCCGAAAACCCCACGATACTGAAAGCCGCGTCCCACCTGCCGGAGGACCCGGAATTCAGGATCGTGCGCAACAGCATCCTGTGGAACGCGCCGCTCGTCGTCCAGGATGAAACCGGCATCGACTACGCGGCGCTCGCGGGATCCTTCACGGTGCACCTCTACGGAAGGTTCACCAAGCCCAATGGGAGCTTCAACCCGATGCTCCAGCATTCACTGGCGCTGGCGTATCGGACCGGCGGGCCCGCCGTGAAGCCGCTCCCGTTCCGCCTGGGCTACGAAAAAAACGCGGGCTCCGCCATGCAGGTCGCGATCCGGAACTCGAGCTGGCAGCCGGAGCGGCGGACCTGCAACTAAGCGGTCCCGGCAGCGCCCGGCGCAGCAATATCGTAATCCGACACAAGGGCACTTATATCGTAGTACGATATTGATAGGCCGCGGGGGCGGCCTCTTTTCGAAGAGGAGACCAAGATGAGCAAGAACCGCACCAGATCCGTCACTCGACGCCGGTTCCTGAAAACGACCGGCCTCACGCTTGCCGCCGCCGGCACCGCGCCATTGCTTTCCGCGCCATTCATCTCGAAATCCCTGGCCGCCGACAAGTCGCTTTCGATCGTGCAGTGGAGCCACTTCGTGCCGGCATACGACACCTGGTTCGACAATTTCGCCAAGGCCTGGGGCGAAAAGAACAAGATCGCGGTCACGGTCGACCACGTGCCCGTGCAGAACGTTCCGGCGCGCGCGGCCGCCGAAGTGTCGGCCGGGTCGGGACACGACCTGTTCGGATTCAACGGCGCCGGCGGCGCGCATCTCTACCGCAAGTTCTTCATCAACCTCGCCGACCTCGTCAAGGAAACCGAGAAAAAGTACGGCAAGGTGTCGGTCATCGGCAGGCAGCTGGGCTACAACCAGGACGACGGCAGCTGGTCGGCCTTTCCCGACTTCTACATCAACTTCCCGGGCATGTACCAGAAGAGCCTGTGGGACGAGATCGGGGTCGTGCCCGATTCCTGGGACAACCTGCGCAAGGGCGGCGCCAAGCTGAAGGCGAAGGGCCACCCGGTCGGGATTCCGCTGGGGCACAGCAACGACCCGAGCACGACATGGCAGGGCTTCTTGTGGTGCTTCGGCTCGTCGCTCCAGGATGAAGCCGGCAAGAAGATCATCCTGAACAGCAAGCAGACGGTGGAAGCGGTCAAGTTTGCCGCCGCGCTCTACAAGGAGGCGATGACCTCGGACGTGCTGTCGTGGAACGACTCCAGCAACAACCAGTACATCGATTCGGGCGTCGGCTCGTACATCATCAACCCGATCTCGGCCTACCGGACGGCGCAGAAACTCAACAAGAAGCTGGCTGACGACATCCACATCATCAAGCCGCCCAAGGGCCCGGTGAAGCAGATCATGGGCGCAGCCTCCGAGTTCTACGGCATCTGGAAATTCGCCAAGAACAAGGAAGCGGCCATCGAGTTCCTCAGGCACTATTCCGCCAACTGGCCGGAAGCCTTCAAGGCGAGCGAGGGTTACAACAATCCCTGCTTCGCCGGCCTCGTGCCCAAGCCGATGCCGATCCTTTCGAACGATCCGACGTCGACTCCCAGCAACAAGCTGGCGATCCTGCAGGACTCGGACCAGTGGTCCGCCCTGCCGGGCTATCCCGGACCGGCCACGCCCGCGATGGATGAAATCTATTACGCCTTCATCATCCCCGACATGATGGCGAAAGCGGCGACGGGTGCGCTGAGCCCCGAAGAGTCGGTCAAATGGGCCGCGGGCCAGTGCGAAAGCATTTTCAAGAAATGGGCCGGCAAGGGCTGAACGTGGAACACCGGGCCGCGCGCATTCGCGCGCGGCCGCCTTGCTAACACTGACTTCCGGGAGGCTCGATGGCGGCGGTATTGTCCAGGGACATCGTCAAGAAATTCGGGGAGGTCCCCGCCGTGAACGGCATCAGCCTGACGGTGCCGGACGGAGAGTTCATGGTGCTGCTGGGGCCGTCGGGCTGCGGCAAGACGACGTATCTGCGCATCATCTGCGGGCTCGAGCAGCAGACCAGCGGCGATATCCTGATCGGCGGCGACGTCGTCAACGAAATCCCGCCGCGCGCCCGCGGCGTCGCCATGATGTTTCAGAGCTACGGCCTCTATCCGCATTTCACGGTGCGCAACAACATCGCCTTTCCGCTCAAGACGCAGAACGTCCCGCGGGCCGAAATTGAAAAGAAGGTCGAATGGGCATCGCAGCTGCTCGGTATCGGGCATCTGCTCGACCGGCGGCCGCGCCAGCTCTCGGGCGGCGAGCGCCAGCGCGTCGCCCTCGCACGTGCTCTGGTTCGCGAGCCGACCGTGCTGCTGCTCGACGAGCCGCTGTCCAACCTGGACGCCAAATTGCGCGCCTCGGCGCGCCTGGAGATCCGGCAGTTCCAGCAGCGGGTCGGCATCACCACGATCTACGTGACGCACGACCAGGTCGAGGCGATGGGCATGGGCGACCGGATCGCGGTCATCGACCACGGGCAGGTGCGCCAGGTGGGAACGCCGGCGGAAATCTACGACGACCCCGCCGACCGCTTCGTCGCCACCTTCGTCGGCACGCCGCCGATGAACATCGTGGCCCGCAACGGCGGCTATCTGGGCTTTCGCCCGGAGAATTTCCTGCCCAGGGACATGATTGCCAACGAGTCTGCGACCGAATTCAGGTTCCGCGTCGATCGCTCCGAATATCTCGGCTCCGAGCGCATCGTTTACGGCACGATGGAAGGCGCCGGTCCGGACCAGGTGATCACGGCGAAACTGCCGCCGGCGCACGTCGCCGAGGAGAGCATCCGGCCCGGCGAGTGGCATCCGTACGCCGTGCGCAACAGCGCGCTGCGCGAATTCGACAAAGACGGCCGGCGATCCAGCCGCCACTAGGGGTTACCACCGATGGCCGCCATCGCCGAATCCGTTTCCAGGCCGACTTCGCGCTTCCGGTTCATCCTCGACCGGCGCGACGTGCTCGGCGCGATCTTCATCTCGCCGGCGATCCTGTATGTGCTGCTGCTGGTCGGCTTGCCGTTCCTGCTCTCGGTCTACTTCTCGGTCAGCGCCTTCACGATCTACAACCCTTCGTGGCAGTTTGTCGGCCTGGATAATTTCAGCGAGATCGTGCGGGACCCGGTTTTCCGGAAAACGCTGAGCAACACCTTCATCCTGACCTTCGGATCGCAGATCCTCGGCCTGATCCTCGGCAAGTTTGGCGCGCTGCTGCTGCTGCGCCCGTTTCCCGGCCGCAAGTTCGTCAGGGCGATCATCATCCTGCCCTGGGCGGTGCCGGTCGCGCTCGCCACGGTCGCCTGGCAATGGATGTTCGATTCGCTCTACAGCGTCATCAACTGGACGCTGATCGCGCTCGGCTTGATCACCCGCGAGCAGGCGCCGAACTGGCTCGGCAGCACGGACCTTGCGATGCTGTCCGTGATTGTCGTCAACGCCTGGCGGTTCTTTCCGTTCGCCATCGTCATCTTCCTCGCCGGCATCACCGCGATCCCGCAGGATGTGCTCGATGCCGCGACGGTGGATGGCGCCGGCTTCTGGCGGCGCAACTACCAGATCATCGTGCCGATGATCCTGCCGATCGTGGCCATCGGCCTGATTTTCGGCATCGTGTTCACGTTCACCGATCTTTCGGTCGTGTTTCTGATGACCATGGGGGGGCCGGTGGACGCGACCTCGGTGCTGGGCTACAAGGGCTTCCAGGTCGGCATCGTTTCCGGCGACGTGTCGCATGGCGCCGCCATTTCGCTCTTCATGCTCCCGGTGCTGCTCGTCGTGGTCATCGGCATGCTGCGGTTCATCCGGCGGCGGGAGATCTGAGATGGCGCGCATCACCATCGCCAGGGCCGCGCAGGAGACCTCTTTCTACGCGGCGGTCACATTTTTCTTCGTGCTTGCCGCGTTTCCGTTCTACTGGATGGTGATCACTTCCTTCAAGACCGATTCAGATCTCTACAACGTCACGCATGTCCCTTTCTGGTTCAACGATCCGCCCACGCTCGGGCATTTTCACTACCTGTTCGAGAAGACCCTGTTCACGACCTGGCTGATGAATTCCCTGATCATCGGCCTCTGCGTCGTCGTCATTACCCTGGTGACCGCGCTGCCGGCCGCGTACAGCCTGGCGCGGATGACCGGCCGCAAGGGCGAATCCCTCGGGATCGGCATCTTCCTGACCTACCTCGTGCCGCCGACGCTGCTGTTCCTGCCGCTGTCGCGGCTCATCTCCGAAGTCGGCCTGCAGAATTCGATGTGGTCGCTGGTGCTGGTCTACCCGACGTTCACGATCCCGTTCTGCACCTGGCTGCTGATGGGGTTCTTCAAGTCCATCCCGCCCGAGATCGAAGAGGCGGCGATCGTGGACGGTTGCAGCCTGTTCGGCGCTTTCGTCAAGATGGCGCTCCCCCTGTCGTTGCCCGGGATTCTGACCGCGGTGATTTTCACCTTCACCCTGACCTTGCAGGAATTCGTCTACGCGTTGACCTTTATTTCCTCCTCGGACCAGAAGCCGATCACGCTTGGCGTGGCGACGGATCTCATCCGCGGCGA
>Ga0134127_10001895_pt1 | contig 15314 bp, 15 predicted proteins | sample KB31753_FD_96459 | JGI IMG/M metagenome (GOLD analysis project Ga0134127, IMG submission 96459) | Terrestrial soil microbial communities with excess Nitrogen fertilizer from Kellogg Biological Station, Michigan, USA - KB3-175-3 | ecosystem: Environmental > Terrestrial > Soil > Unclassified ...
CATTCCAGGTCATGACGCCCGCCAGCAGGTGCAGCGGCGACGGCAGCGCCGGACATGCGAGACGCGACCAGCGCCCCTCGCGGTCGATCATGTCGACGGCCAGCCGGTGCTGAACGCGCACGTGCCCTTCCGCGCCGATGCGCCGGAGAAATCGAAACGTCTCGTGATAGCAGCCGAAAAGCACGTGTTGCCCGTTGTCGACGCGCTCTCCGGTTGCCGGATCGGTGAACGCCGTGGCGCGCCCGCCGAGTGCGGGCCGCGCCTCGACGACCAGCACCTGTGCGCCGCGCTCGGCCAGCGCGGTGGCGGCGCTCAGGCCCGCAAAGCCGCCGCCGATGACGATGGCGTCGGGTGTCAACGGTGCAGGAGAGTCCGGGCCCAGATCCGTAAGGCAACGAGCGCGCGCTGAGGGCGTGGCACGCGGATTCGACGGCTGAACACGTCGTAGCCCGACGCCTCGATGCGACGGAGGATGCCGAAATAGATGCCGCCCATGATCTCGGCGGCTACCAGGCTCCGGGCATCGGCGGCCGGAAGCTCGTCGGCGGCGACGCGATAGTAGTACCTCGCCCGCTCGCACTCGAATCGCAGGAGGTCGCGCACATTGTCCGTCACGACTCCTGCGCGCAGATCGTTCTCGTTGACGCCAAAGCGGACCATGTCCTCGGCAGGCAGGTACACCCGTCCCTGGGCCAGATCCGCCGCAATGTCGCGAATGATGTTGGTGAGCTGCAGCGCCATCCCGAGGTTCACGGCGTATGCGCGCGTGCGGGGATCGCGGTAGCCGAAGATCTCGATGCAGATCAGGCCAACGGTCGAGGCGACGCGGCGGCAGTACTCGGCCAGCGCATGAAACGTGGGATAGCGCGACTGGGAGAGGTCCATCTCCACGCCATCGATCAAATCCTCGAAGGGCTGCCGCGGCAGGCTGAATTCACGGATGTGCGGCTTCAGGGCCTGTCCCTGCTTCGTCGCCGGCTCACGCCCGCCGTAACAGGCGTTCACTTCCTCGCGCCACTTCGCTAGTGCCTCAGCGGCGTGTCCGCCCTGACCGCCGTCGAAGGGCGGAACCCGCTCTACGTCAACCACATCCACCGCATCGTCGACAGCGCGGCAGAAATCCCAGACGGCGACGATGGCGCGGCGCTTCCGCGGCGGCAGAACGAGAAATGAATAGTAGAAGCTGGTGTCGCGGCTCATGCGCGCTCGCCGGTTCTCCACACGAACAGCTTCCAGGCGAACCACAGCGCGTCACCAGGTCCCAGCGTCGGCCTGCGGTTCGCCACGTCGAACCGGACGGCGGCCAGCCGGTCGAGGATCCGCGTCCCGCCCAGCCACGTCGCGCGAAGCTCGTATCGCAGCCGGCCGTGGACCGCGTCGCAGATTGGACGGCCTGCGTTGAACAACGCCCGCGTTCGCAGCGCGGCAGCCGCAAGCGCCGCCTGCCAGGCGGGGGTCATCCGTCGGGCGGCGAGATCTTCTTCCCGGGCGCCGTGGGCAAGCTGCTCGTCGCGCGGGAGGTAGAGGCGGCCGCGGTCGTAATCGCGCTGCAGGTCCTGCCAGAAATTGGTCAACTGCAATGCGGTACAGATGTCGTCCGACCAGCCATCAAGCTGGGCGCTGTGACGTCCCGCAATCCGGAGCACGAGCCGGCCGATCGGATTGGCCGAGCGGCGGCAGTAGTCCAGCACGTCGGACCACGTCGAATAGCGGGTCACATCCACATCCTGACGGAATGCGCTCAACAAATCGTCGAACAGCGCGACGGGCAGCGAGCAGGATCGGATGGTGGCGCCGACGGCGCGGAAAATCGCCACCGTGTGCGCCGGCTCACCCGGCTGCGGCGGCGGACCTGATGCATCGCTGGTGGCGGCGTGCCGCAGGCGTTCGCTCCAGGAGTCGAGAAGGCGATGCCTTTCGCCCGGCGTGCGGTCTCCTTCGTCAGCAAAGTCGTCGGCCGCCCGCGCAAAGGCATAGACGGCGGCGACGTGTGGGCGGGCGTGGCGCGGCAGCAGCCACGACGCGACCGGAAAATTTTCGTAGTGGCGGCGGGCATCGGTGACGCAGGCGGCATAGGCCTCATCGATCGCGGCCTCTACCACTCGACCTCCGGCATCCGCGCGCGGTGATTCACGGTCCGCGCCATCACGAAGAGGAGATCCGAGAGTCTGTTCAGATACACGATCAGGATCGGGTCCACGGCGCCCGCCCCGAGCGCGATCACACGCCGCTCGGCGCGCCGGCACACGGTGCGCGCGACGTGCAGCAGCGCGCCCGCCAGCGATCCGCCCGGCAGGATGAACTTGCGCAGCGGCGGCACTTCCGACTCAAGACGATCGATCAGGTGCTCCAGACGCTCGACGGCATCGGCGGTGACGGCCGCTTTCGTGACGCGAGCGGCGACCCGGGCGGACGGGTCCGCGAGGCGCGAGCCGAGCGCGAAGAGATCCTGCTGGATGGCCTGGAGCTCCGCGGTGAGATCGTCGCCCGGACCGGCAGCGACGACGACGCCGAGGCAGGCGTTGAGCTCGTCGACCTCGCCGTACGCGTCGACCCGAGGATCCGCCTTCGACACCCGTGTGTTGTCGAAGAACGACGTCTCGCCCGCATCGCCGGTCTTGGTATAGATCTTCACGCGTGAAATTATAGGGGCGGATGTCCGCGCTCTCCCTGCCAGCTCCGGCCTCGCGCCGGCGCTTCCGCCGCGCCCTGCTCGCCTGGTACCGCGAGCATGGGCGGAAGCTGCCATGGCGCCAGACATCCGACCCGTATCACATCCTCGTGTCGGAGATGATGCTGCAGCAGACACAGGTCGATCGCGTCCTGCCCAAGTACCACGAGTGGCTGGAGAAGTACCCCTCGCTCGGCGCGCTTGCCGCCGCGCCGGATGACGAGGTGAACCAGACGTGGCGGCCGCTCGGCTACAACATCAGGCCGCGGCGCCTTCACGCGATCGCGCGTGAGTCAGTGGCGCGGTACGGCGGCTCGCTGCCGTCGGACGAAGAGACGCTGCTGTCGTTCAAAGGGATCGGCGCCTACACGGCAGGCGCCATCCGCAGCTTCGCCTTCGGCGAGCGCGCGGCGATCGTCGACACCAACGTGGCTCGCGTGCTCTTCCGCGTGTTCGTGGGGCTCGGCGACGCCAAGGCGCACGCCATGCGCAAGCACCTGTGGGCCGTGTCGGAGACCCTCGTGCCCCGAAAGCACGTCTTCGACTTCAATCAGGCGCTGATGGATCTCGGGGCGATGGTCTGCGTCGCCCGGAAGCCGAAGTGCCTCATTTGCCCGATGTTTAAGATGTGTACAACGGCTGAGCTTGCGAAAGGCCGAGCCGTGCTCTAGCGTAAAAGGCCTCCTCTGGACGAGCCCGCGGGGTTACCCCTCCTGCCGCCGGGTCATTAGGCCGATGACTCAACTGACGGTGAAGACAACGGAAGAGCTGAAGTTCGCTGCCCCGCGAGGGATTGACCTCCGCCATATCAACCTGCTCGTCGTCGACGACGATCCCCAGGCGTTGCCGCTGGTCGAGATGGCCCTCATGGACGCGCATTTCGAGCGTCACATCGAGGTGGCGTCCACGGTAACGGCAGGGCTCGAACGCATCAAGGCGGACGAGCACGACATCTACCTCATCGATCACAGGCTGCCGGACGGCACGGGCATCAACCTCATCCACGAGGCAAAAAAGGCGGGCATCACCAAGCCGTTCATCCTCATGACCGGCTATGGCAGCGGCGCGCTCGACGAGGCTGCGTTCCATGAAGGCGCAGCGGACTACGTCGAGAAACACCTGCTCGCCGCGCACCTCGAGCGCGCGATCCGGTACGCGGTGCGCGACTGGAACGCCAGCCGTACCCTTCGCGATCGGGAAGATCAGCTCCGGCACGCCCAGAAGATGGAAGGCATCGGGCGGCTGGCCGGCGGCGTGGCCCACGACTTCAACAACCTCCTGACCGCGATTGTCGGCTTTACCGATCTGATTCTCGAACGGATCCCGCAGACCGACCGGACTGCCGATGACGTGCGCGAGATTCGGAAGGCCGCGGACCGCGCGACGGCGCTGACGCGGCAGCTGCTGGCGTTCAGCCGCAAGCAGTTTCTGAACCCGACCGTCCTCGACGTCAACGAGACCGTCTCGGGCCTGATCCACATGTTGCCGCGCGTCATCGGCGAGCACATCGAAACGACGACAACGCTGGCGACGCAGCTGCCGCGCGTGTGGGCCGATTCGAGCCAGATGGACCAGGTGCTCGTGAATCTCGTCCTCAATGCCCGCGACGCGATGCCAGCGGGGGGTCAGCTGACGATTGAAACCGCCAACGTCAAGCTGGACGAGGAACGCCTGGCGGCGGAAAAACTCACTGTCCCGCCCGGCATGTACGTGATGCTTGCCGTGACCGACACCGGCACGGGTATGGACGACAACACGCGCGCGCGCGCATTCGAGCCGTTCTTCACCACCAAGCCGAAGGGCCAGGGCACCGGCCTTGGACTGGCGACGGTGTACGGCATCATCGACCAGAGCGGCGGTGGAATCGCGCTCGACACGGCACCGGGCCGCGGAACTGCCGTGCGCATCTTCCTGCCGGTCACCTCGGCGACCAAAGACCGCAACGAACAGGGTGAGACGCCAACGGTGGTCGTCAGGGGCGGCACCGAATCGCTGCTCCTGGTCGAGGACAATGATTCAGTGCGCCAGGTCACCGCGGAGGCGCTGCGCCGCCGCGGTTACACCGTCTACGAGGCGCGGCACGCGGAGGAGGCACTCGAGTGGGCCGCGACCTCGCGGGCAAAGTTCGACCTGCTCGTGACCGACGTCGTCATGCCCGGGCTGAGCGGACCGAATCTGGCGGCGCGGCTGGTGCGCATGTATCCCAAGCTGAAGGTCCTCTACATCTCGGGCTACACGGAAGACGCCACCGCCGTGCACGGTAACTTCTGGGGCGGGGTCCCGCTTCTGCAGAAGCCTTTTACGCCAACCCAGCTCGCAGACCGGGTTCGCATGGCGCTGAAATCAGTTCCCTCGCGAGCGTGATCATCGTCGTCGCCGCCGTGATCGAGGCCAACCACCGTTTCCTGGTCACGCGGCGGCAGCCTGGCGTCCACCTCGCGGGGCTGTGGGAGTTTCCCGGCGGCAAGATCGACCCTGACGAACCACACGCCGATGCGCTCCGGCGAGAGCTCAAAGAGGAGCTCGACGTCGACGTCGCTGTTGGCGAGCCGCTGTACACCACTGTCCACGCCTACGACGACCGGACCGTGGAGCTGCACTTTTACCGGTGCGCCCTCAAGGGCGAACCACGGCCGCTGATGGGTCAGGAGATGCGGTGGGTGCCGCGGGACGAGCTCGGGCAGCTGGGCTTTCCGCCCGCCGACACCGAGTTGATCGAGATGCTCACGAAATCGGTCGGGGCGTAACCACCGCGTCGACCGGCCCCGCCGGCCCTTGAACGCTGACGCGCGAGCCGACCTCGGTGAAGTCGCGATGGACGTATCCAAGCGCGATTGAACCGAACCGGGGTGACACGGCAGCGGACGTCACGGCACCGACGTCGCGATCGCCTGCTCGAATCGTCGCGCCTCTGCCGAGCCCTTCCGCCGACAGACGAAGCGCCACCAGCTTCCTGGCGACGCGGCCGTGCCCGCGATGCAGGACCCGAATGATCACCTCCTGGCCGACGTAGCACCCCTTGCTGAAAGAAATGGCGCGTTCCTCGATGCCCGCTTCCAGCGGAATCGTGTCGTCGGTCATATCGATCCCGAACAGCGGATATCCGGCTTCAACCCGCGCCGCCTCGAGCGCGGACGCATCGGCGATCACCGCGCCGCGATCCACGAGTGCACGCTCAAGATCTGTCTTCCCCGACGGCTCGATGTAGACGACGAAACCAGGTACCCCAAGCTGGCTGACACGTGCGACGACAATTTCGTAATGGGGTCGGGAGTCATTTGTTGAGGATACGCGTGCGCGCGCGTTGTGATACTCGGGCCACCCTGTCAGTCCCTGGACGCCGGTCAACGTCTGTTCCAGCAGCGCAGCGGCTTCGGGACCGTGGATCCAGACGACGTCCAATGTGCCCGACAGATCGGCAAGCTGCACATCCTCGCTGAAAATGAACTGATCGAGCCGCTGGAGCGTGGCGGCAAGTTCATCCGCTGGCACATCGAGCAGGATCATGTCGCCCGACTCGAAGACATGCAGATCGGTCAGCATTCGCCCCTGCGGCGTCAGCCAGGCGGCGTAGCAACCGGTGCCGGGCGTGAGCGCTTGAATGTCGTTCGTCAACAAGCCCTGCAGGTAGGAAGCGCGGTCCGCGCCGGACACACCAATGGCCTTTCGCGGCGCAACCGCGCCGATTACGGCGTGTTCCTTGATGGCTCGGTACACTGATACGATTCGCGTAGTGCCTGTTCGCTATTGTATCTGCGCTGTAGTGGCGCTCCTGGCCGCCTCGTCCGGTACGGCACAGCAGCAGGGGTCCACCACCTACCGCTACACAGTGTTCGTCGGCGGCACTGTCGCGGGCAGCGAAGACGTCACGGTAGAGGCCACTGCCGCCGGACTCACCATCAGCGGCAAAGGGCGCTTGTCCGGATCCTCCGACATCGTCATGCGCCACGCGGAAGTGCGCTATCGCGCCGACTGGACGCCAGAAGTTTTCGAGCTCGAGGCGACGGTCAACGGCGGCGACACGCAACTTCAGACGACATTCGACGGCCAGGAGGCCGTGACGCAGGGGATCGACGGCGGCCAGAAGATCGCGCAGAAGAACTTCCTCCCCGCATCACGCATCCTGGTTCTTCCCAACGTCTTTTTTGGCACCTTCGAGGCGCTCACGCGCCGGCTGATCGGTGCGGCGCCAGGCCAGGAGTTTCCGGCGTTTCTCGGCGCCGGGGCGCTCGGCACGCTTCGGCTGGTGAGCGCGAGCACTGAACGCATGCAGGTCGGCACGTCGATCTTCAACGCGCGCCGCTACGAGATGACGTTCACAAACCCGCGCGGGACGACGGCCGTGAATCTCTACGCCGCCGAAAGCGGCACGCTGCTGCGAGTCAACCTGCCGACGCCGATGATCGACGTCCTGCGGGAGGATCTCGCTTCGTCGACGTCGCGCACGCTCGTGTACTCGAACCCCGGCGACGAAGCCGTCAACATTCCGGCCGCCGGTTTCAACCTGGGTGCCACGATCACTCGTCCGAAGTCCGAGGCCGCCCGCCTGCCGGCGGTGATTCTTCTGGGCGGCGCCGCCGCGAGCGACCGCGATGGCGCGGTCGCCGGCGTGCCGATCCTCGGACAGCTGGCGGGGGCGCTCGCCGACGCCGGTTTCGTCGCCGTCCGGTTCGACAAGCGCGGATACGGGCAGAGCGGCGGCCGCGCTGAATCCGCGACGATGACCGACTATGCGGACGACGCGCTGGCGGTGTTCCGCTGGCTCGCGAACCGCCGGGACATCGATCGCGATCGGATCGCCATCATCGGCCACAACGAAGGCGCATGGACGGCACTGCTGGCCGCGACGCGCGAGGGCGATATCGCCGGCGTCGTCACGCTCGAGTCGCCGGCAACGACCGGAAAGGAGCGCGTCGTCGAGCAGCAGCGCCACGTGCTCGAGAGAATGCAGCTCGCGCCCGCCGATCGCGTCGCGCGGATGGAATTGCAGGAAAGAGTCAACGCCGCCGTGCTCACCGGAAAGGGATGGGAGGGCATTCCCGCCGACATGCGGAAGCAGGCGGATACGCCGTGGTTCCAGAGCTTCCTGGCCTTCGACCCGGCGCGTGTGATGAGAGATCTCCGCCAGCCTCTGCTGATCGTCCATGGCGAGCTGGACGCGGAAGTTCCAGCTTCACACATGGATAAGCTCGCCGAGCTGGCGAAGGCAAGCCGGTCGCGGGCAGTGGCCGTCGTCAGCGTCCGCGACGTGAACCACCTTCTGATTCCGGCGGTCCGCGGCGAGCTCGATGAGTACGCGACGCTGAAGGATCGCGCCCTCAGCAAGGACGTGACAACGGCGATTACGAGCTGGCTGACCAAGACCTTCCAAGCCATCCGGTAGCGTGATGAAGCAAATTCCGCTCGCCGTGGCCGCCTCCCTGGGGCTGACGGCTCTCGCTATCGCGCAAGGATCGCCTCCCATGTCCAGCAAAGGTCTCACCGAAGTCGAAGGCCTGCGGGTCGGCCATTTCACTCTGGCCGAACGGCCCACCGGCTGCACCGTCGTGATTGTTGACGGCGAAGGGGCCGCCGGAGGCGTTGCGCAGCGCGGAGGCGCGCCGGGCACACGCGAAACCGATCTTCTCGATCCAGGCAATCTCGTCGACAAGGTCAATGCGATCGTCTTGTCGGGCGGAAGCGCGTTCGGGCTGGACGCGGCCCAGGGCGTCGTCCGGTATCTCGAGGAGAAGAAGATCGGCTGGCCTGTCGGGCCGGGGATGGTCGTCCCGATCGTCCCGTCCGCGATTCTCTTCGACCTCGGATTTGGCGGCGACCCCAAGATCCGCCCGACCGCCGACTGCGGCTACAGGGCTGCCGGACTCGCGTCCGATGGCCTCGTCTCTGAGGGAAACGTCGGTGCCGGCGCCGGCGCCACGCTCGGCAAAGTGGCCGGCCGCGATCGGGCGATGAAGGGCGGGCTTGGGACGGCCGCGATCCGGCTGCCGAATGGCCTGACGGTCGCGGCCCTGGTGGCGGTCAATGCGGTCGGCGACGTCATCGATCCGTCCACGGGACAGGTGGTCGCCGGAGTTCGGACGGCTGACGGCAAGTCGCTGGCTGACGCGCGCAAGCTGCTGCAGGACGGCAGCCTGATAAAAGCCGCCGCGCCGCGTGCGGCCGAGAACACGACGATTGCCGTCGTCGCGACCAACGCGCGGCTGACCAAGACCGAAGCCAATCGCGTGGCGCTGATGGCCGATGACGGCCTGGCGCGCGCGATCAGCCCGTCGCACACCATCGGCGACGGCGACACCGTCTTTGCGCTCGCGACCGGGCGATGGCCGGGCCAGGCCGACCCGAGCATCGTCGGCGCGCTTGCGGCCGACGCCCTGGCGGAAGCCATCGTGCGCGCGGCCGCCCGGACGCAGGGGCTCGGCGGCCTTCCTTCCGCCCGCGACCTCGGCACCGTGCCTTCGCGGCTTAAATGATCTGAGCCTTCACCTCGCGCTGCTCATCGCCTACTCGGCGGCCATCGTGCTGCTCGGACTGTGGTCCGCCCGCCTGGTTCACGGCAGCGGAGACTTTTTCGTCGCCGGACGGAAGCTCGGGCCCGGCCTCATCTTCACGACGATGATCGCGGCCAACATCGGCGCCGGTTCGACGGTTGGCGCCGCCGGGCTGGCCTATCGCGACGGACTGAGCGCGTGGTGGTGGGTGGGGTCGGCCGGCCTCGGATCGCTGGTATTTGCGTTCTGGGTTGCACCGCGGCTCTGGCGCGTCGCGACGGATCACAACTTCTATACGACCGGCGACTACCTCGAGTACCGCTACGGCACGGCAGTCCGCTGCGTGGCCACGGCGCTCGTCGGGCTTGGGACGCTAGCGCTCCTGGCGGGACAGCTCATCGCGGGAGCGGCGATCCTCAACGTCCTGACCGGCATCCCGCGGTGGGCGGGCGCGCTCGTCGGCGGCGGCATCATGACGATCTATTTCACCGCCGGCGGTCTGGCAGGGTCCGCGCGGGTGAACATCCTTCAGCTCGCGGTCATGATGGGCGGCTTTGCGCTGGCGCTCCCGATCGTGCTTCAGCGCGTCGGCGGCTTCAGCGCATTGCAGGGCGCCGGACTCCCGGCGTCGTTCACCGATCTCGGGTACTCGGCTGGACCAGGGTCCGGGTGGACGCTCTTCATCCTGCTCGCGCCGGCCTTCATCATCTCTCCCGGACTGATTCAAAAATCGTGGGGCGCCCGCAGCGAGAGCGCGCTGCGGCGCGGCATTGCCCTGAACGCCGGCGGCCTGCTGCTCTTCGCGCTTGCGCCGGTGCTGCTCGGCATGGCCGCGCGCGCGGCGATTCCCGGCATCGAGAATCGGGACATGGCGCTGCCGATGGTCCTGCTCGAGCTCCTGCCCGCGTGGCTCGGCGCGCTGGCGCTCGCCGCGGTCTTCTCCACCGAAGTCGATACCTGTGACGCCATCCTGTTCATGCTCGCGACATCGGTATCCAAGGACTTCTACAAGCGCTTTCTCGCGCCGGATGCCTCCGACGCGCAGCTGCTGCGGGTGGCGCGCGTCAGCGCGGCGGCCGGCGGCGCCGTCGGCGTCATGCTGGCCATCGTCCTGGAGACAGTCATCAGTGCGCTCACGATCTTTTATTCACTCCTGGTCGTCACGCTCTTCGTGCCGATCCTGGGTGGCCTGTACTCCCGGCGCGCCGGTTCGGCCGCAGCGCTGGCGGCGATTACGGCGGGCGTGGCGGCGATGTTCGTCGTGCGGTTCGCCGTGGCGGCAACGTATCGCTGGCTCGATCCCACGCTCGCCGGCCTTGCCGCCGCTGCAATCGCCTTCGCGATAGTTGCGGGCGCTCGTCGTACCCATCTAGCATGACCAATTGAGATGCAGACGTATCGGATAGCAGTGATCGCCGGCGACGGTATTGGAAAAGAGGTCATCCCCGCGGGCATCGACGTGATGAAGATGGCGGCGGCGCAGGGAGACTTCACGTTCGAGTTCACCGAGCTCCCGTGGGGGTGCGACTTTTACCTGCGCAGCGGCCGGATGATGGACGCCGACTGGCTCGAACAGGTTCGCACGTTCGATGCAATCTACCTCGGCGCGATCGGCGATCCACGCGTACCGGATCACATTTCGGCGCGAGAGTTGATCCTTCCGTTCCGGCAGGGCCTGAAGCAGTACGTGAACCTGCGGCCGATGCGGCTGCTGCCGGGAATCACATCGCCTCTCGGGGGACGCACCGCGGCGGACATCGACATGATCTGCGTCCGCGAAAATTCGGAAGGTGAATACTGCGGCATCGGCGGACGCCTCCACGCGGGGACGCCGGACGAGCTGGCGGAGCAGACGGGAATATTCACCAGGCGAGGCATCGAGCGAATTGCGCGCTACGCCTTCGAGCTGGCCCGGACACGGCCGCGAAAGATGCTGGCCAGTGCGACCAAGTCCAATGCGCTTCAGCACGCGATGGTGCTGTGGGACGAAGTGGTCGCGGGTGTCGCGAAGGATTATCCCGACGTAACGCTGCGCAAGTACCACGTCGACGCCCTGGCGGCGCGCATGATCACCCACCCGCAGACGCTCGACGTCGTCGTCGCGTCCAATCTGTTTGGAGACATTCTCACGGACATCGGCTCGGCGATTTCGGGAAGCCTGGGGGTGGCGCCCGGTGGGAACATCAATCCCGACCGGACGACGCCATCGATGTTCGAGCCGATTCACGGCTCAGCGCCTGATATTGCCGGCAAAGGTATCGCCAACCCGATCGCGGCGATCTGGGCCGGCGCGATGATGCTCGACCATCTCGGCCAGCGGGCCACCCATGACAGGATTCTGGCCGCCATTGAACGCGTGATTGGCGACGCGCGCGTGAAAACGCCGGATTTGGGCGGCAAAGCCACGACTGCCGACATGACCAGGGCGGTGGCTGCCGCTCTGGCCACCTGATCCATTACTATCTCTGCGGAGCACGGCCCAAACGGACGATAAGTGGGCCGACACCTGTGACAAGAAAGATCCTGATCGTCGCCCTGGCGGCGTTAGCCGCATTCTCCTTCGCGCCTGAGCTCGGCGCGCGCATGGCGCCCGCACAGGAAACGCGCACGTTCGACTCGCCGGCGCGCGACCGGTTCGAGGCCGATCAGGACGCGATGGCGTCGTATCGCCCGTCGTACCCGTTCTGGCAGCACCTGTTCGTCATCCCCGACGGCTCGATCGCCTTCGGGAGCGAGCTGACAGGCCGCCTCCTCGTCACGTTTCCAACCAAAGGCAACTGGACCCGCGATGCCGTCTGGGAGGACCCCGCTCTTGCCGACGTCCTCGCCGGTGTCACGCTTCCGATAAACCTGGATCGCCGCCGCGACGAAGTCGCGCGGCTTCTCCAGGCTCGCGTCGGCCCGGTCGTCCACAACCCGACGCGCGGCCTCTTCCTGCTGCCCAATGCCAATCGCTACGGCGGATTCCTGCGCGAATGGGCAACGATTTACGAACGCTTCGGCGTACCCGCCGAGATCGGTCTGGCCCAGGCCGTCGTCGAGTCCGGCTTCAAGGGCACGGCGCGTTCGCGCGCGCGCGCGCTCGGACTCTGCCAGTGGCTGCTGGTGAACTGGAATCAGCTCAAGCGCATTTCGGCACCGCGCGTGATTGAGGCCTACAACCAGACGACGCAGGCGCCATATTGCGCGGCGTACCTGACGATCCTGGCCACTAAATACGGGAGCTTCATTCCGGCCCTGTCCGAGCATCACGCCGGCGGCACGAACGTCGGCCGGACTCTCATCAACGGCGAGCGGCTCGGGGGCGAGGACGTGCGCGAGCACTATTTCCTCGGCGGCGAATTCGTCCGCGACCTTCGCAGCCTGGCTCCGCGCACCTTCAAGGATTTGTACGGCACCTACGGCCCGCGGTCTGCGCTCTACGCCGAGATGATCTTCGGCAACATCACCAACGTCGAGCGCATCATCACGACGACGCCCCAGCGCGACATCTACGCGATGCGCACGCCGAAAACGCTGACCATCGCGGACATTTCGCGGGTCACTTCCTTGCCGGCCGATGAAATTCGACGCTTCAACCCGGCGCTCACGAAGACCGTGCCGGCGAGAAGCGATCTGTATCTGCCGCGTTACGTGAGCACGTTCGGACCCGACGTCTCCTTCTGGCATCGGCCGATGAGCGCTGCCTACGCCGAGGTGCTGGGCGACTTCCTGAAACTCGAGGTGCCGCTCGCGGAATGGGACAGCCGCGAATTCGATGCGGTGTTGATCGGATTCCGGGACCGTTTCGAGGCCACGAACACAGAAGAAGGCTCGGTGATGGCAGCGACGCTGACGTTCGTGCTGCGGGGGCAGCGCACGAGCCGGCAGGGGGAAATCCTCGCTGAGTTCCGCAACAGCGACCGGATCCTCCGGCTGTTCGATCGGGGAAAAATCGAACGCGACGCGCACCTCGCCGCCCAGATCGACGCTGCTCCCCGCGCAGACTGACTACGGCGGAAATCCAATCGACAACTTGATCGCCGCGTACTCAGGGTGGATGCTGCCATCCGACGCGCGGATGACGAGCGGCGGCTCGACCCATGTCCGGCTGCGCATCGCCACCGGAAGATCGCCCGCCGGCATCATGCCAAACAGTCCGACCAGCGGCGGTTCACCTTCTCGAAAAATGACCGGCCGCCTGCGGACGACGGCAAACCTGGCACGATGAACCGCTGATTCCAGCCACTCGCGCCTTTCCTCCGGAAAGACGCACGCGAAGAGGCCGCCTGGCTGAAGATGTTCGGCAGCGACGCGCGCGTAATCGCCGACGTCGCCGCGCAGCTCGAAGCGACACGCCACCTTCTGCGGGTGATCGCCTTCGATGCCGGCGCCAGGAGGAAAGTACGGCGGGCTGGCCAGCACGAGATCGAATCGTTCGTCCGCTGCCAGCGCATGCTCGTCCCGGAAGTCGGCCTGGCGAATGTCGTAGCGGCCCTGCAGTCCGTTGTAAGCCGCGGATTTGCGCGCGAGCCGCACGCTGTCCTCCTGTGCTTCGACTGTCACAAACCTCGCGCCGGGCAACCGCCACGCGGCAATCATGCCGACCGAGCCGACGCCGGATCCAAGATCGAGCACGCGGGCGGCGGACGGCGCCCACGCGGTGCCGTACCACGCCGTCAGTACATCGTCGGTGGAAAACCGGTGCCCCTTGCGCAGCTGAAAGATCCGGAAGTGGCCACTGATGGCGTCGAGCGTTTCATCGGCCGGAACCTCGATCGGCAGGTGCGCACCCGGCGGCAGCGGTCCCGGCTTCAGCCAGCCTTTGAAGTGTGTTTCACTACTCACATGTGGATTCTACGGACTGTCGCCGAAGGCGAGCCTGAAGAGCCTGTCTCGCCAGATGTTCAGGGCAAGACCTTCCGCGTCATGCCTGGCGGCATTCGCACCGTCGGCCGCGCTACCGGCGCCGACTTCATCGTCGACGCGCCGCTGGTCTCGAGGGTGCACTGCAGGCTCACCGCGCTCGCCGACGGCGGCCTCGAGGTTCACGATCTCGACAGCACCAATGGAACGTTTCTGAACGGCAAGCGCGTCCAGACGGCGCGGGTGTCGTCAGGCGACCGGATTGGCGTCGGCCGCGTCGAGCTCGTGGCGCGGCGCGACACCGACTAAAAGCGGAGCCGGGCACCCCTCACGACAAAATTGATGTCGTCAATCAGCAATTCTACGTTTATGAATGCCGCTGCCTCCAGACACCGCTCTGCGGGCCGCGGAAATCACGCCTCGCGGCGGATCGATTCAGACATCGATGTAGCGTGAATCCACAGAAACAACAATAGCGTCCGGGCCAAGAGCCTTCGTGTTTCACGCCTGAACCCGGAATTCCGCCGCGTTTATCGAGCGCAATCCGCAGCGGGCGACCTTGACGGGTGCGGACCAGGTCTTGCTCATGATCGGGAATCAACGAGGGACCTGACAATGCGAACCCGCGATTACATAGCGCCGCGATCGGCCATGGCGGCATTCACCGCTATCTTCGTAACCCTTTGCGCCACGGTCGGCGCTGCCGAAAAGAAGCCCCAGGCGCTCACGCTGACTTTGTCCGCCAACATGTCGGTCGTTCGGAATGATGTGATCGTACGCGCGAGGGTCGAGCCCGACGCTCGCAGTCGTGAGCTTCTGATCGAGTGGGTCGCCGATGATCTGTCGGGGGGAAGCCACGCCATCTCGCTCGAGGGCGCGCGCGCGGCGACCGCTCACAGGTACACACTCAAACACCTGTCACCGGGTCAGTACGTGGTGACCGCCATTCTCAAGCTCAACGACGGCACCGAGACCCGGCGCGAGTCGAACCTCTGGGTCGTCGGCGTCGGTGAAACCATCGCGCCCGATGACCGCGCGACCCAGGGCCTGGCGGGAGATCTGCGGCGGCCGGCGTCCCGGCGGTGAGGCAAGATCAAGCCTTGTCAGGTCTTGCCGGACAGATATTCGATTACGAACGGATTGGTCTCGCGTTCCCGGGCGATTGTCGTATCCGGCCCGTGCCCAGGGTGCACGATCGAGGCGTCGCCGAGGCGGAATAGCACCTCGGTAATCGACCGCATCAGCACGGCGTGGTTGCCGCCGGGCAGATCGGTGCGGCCAATCGAACCCGCAAACAACGTATCGCCGAC
>Ga0134127_10001897_pt1 | contig 15297 bp, 17 predicted proteins | sample KB31753_FD_96459 | JGI IMG/M metagenome (GOLD analysis project Ga0134127, IMG submission 96459) | Terrestrial soil microbial communities with excess Nitrogen fertilizer from Kellogg Biological Station, Michigan, USA - KB3-175-3 | ecosystem: Environmental > Terrestrial > Soil > Unclassified ...
CGGTACCGGTGACGCATTCGTCTCTAAAATCGGGTCTCCGTGCGCTTACTCACTATCAAAAACAGCCAAAGCGTTCCCCTCGGCAGGCGGGAGCGGCAGTTTCGACCTGACAACCGCCCTCGGTTGCCGCTGGACAGTGGTTACCAGCGACAGTTGGATACTTCTTAACTCGTCAGATACCGGCACCGGGAATACAACAATCTCATTCGAAGTGCGAGAGAACTTTGAAGAGAGATTTCGCATCGGCACGCTGGCGGTCGGGGGGCAGACGTATACGGTGCTTCAGGAGGGGTTGTCAAGCGTCGGGTGCTCAAACGCGATCTCTCCCACTTTTGGTGCATTCCCTTCGGTTGGTGGGAACTCCAGCATCAATGTGATCGCCGCCGAAGAGTGCATTTGGGAGGCGGCCAGCAATGCAAGCTGGATAACGGTCACTTCAAATGATACCGGCATTGGGGTTGGAGTCGTGTCATACCACGTGGACGCCAATTCGAGCACCGCGGCCCGCCACGGCACAATTACGATCGCCGGGAAGACTTTTTCAGTTAAGCAAAAAGGAAACGTCGGCAACGGTCGCTCGGGTGCAAACAAGCCTTAACGGCGCCCGTGAGATCATTCCCCGAAAGAGTGGCAGCGATCTGTTCAGACGCGAGGATCTTGCGAGCTAACAGGGAAATCTTGCCTACAAAGTTGGCTCGCGCGGGGCGAACACGCGTGGAGCGCCCGCAAGAAGCCCGAGCAACACAAACGCAAACACGGTTGCCGCGGCCCCTGTTCCAACAGTTGAGCCTAAAGCGACTACGCGAGCCATCGACAACAGCTGCGATAATCCCAGCGACAAAAACAGGGCCCACCACGCCCATTTCTCCCCTCGTCGATATGGTATCCAGATAACTGCGAGCGCCAGAAGACCGTAACCCAGCGCCCAGGTTGCTGCAGTCGCCCGGCGTCCGCGAAACGCCTTGATCGCCTGGTCTCCGCCATGCTCTCCGATCTGGGTCAGCGTGTACTCCGGGGTTAGCGTGTCAGGGCCTCCGCTGTACGCGACCCAAAGCGATTGCGCGGACAACAGAATTATCGCTACCGCGACCACCAGCAAGAGCACCCAGCTTGCAATGAACAACAGGTTTGAGCTTCTCATTGTTCCTCCGTCTGACAACGCACCCTGGACTGCGTCGCTCGGACGCTACCCCACCAGGTTTCATGACCGCAGACTAGACAGTCTACGATACCTCCTGAGCCGTCTAAGATACTATTTCCCCGTGAGCATCACCTCAAGCAGTATCAACTTCTTTATCCCGCGATAGAAGGGTTCGATGTGGCACCACTCACCCAGCGAGTGATCGCCTCCGCAGGGCCCGCAGCCCGTCGAAATCGCCGGCAACCCTGCCAGCAACGCGATGTTCGCATTGTTCGAAGCACTGTTGCCAATCGGTACGTTCTCGAATCCAATCGCTCGATGAACCGCCTCGGCCATGCGCACCGTGAAAGACTCTCGACTGCCCGATATCTGAGCCGCCGGAACCTTTTCTTCCGGCAACTCGGTCTTCACCGTCATTCCGACGCGCTCCGCCTCTTCTTTGAGTATCACGCCGATCCTTTGTTCGGCATCGTCAATCTGTTTCTGGTCGGTTGATCTAAGATCCAGCGTGAACCAGGCATCGGCCGCTTTCGCGTTTACCACTTCGGCGCCGCCAAGCATCCCTATGTTCAAATGCACGATCGGGTCTCTTGGCAATTCAAGCGAGTAAATCCGATTGATCGCCCGGGCAAGGGGGATAGTAGCCGAGAAGGGCGGCGTCCTTGAGGTAGTGTGGCCCCCCGGGCCGATGAAGTGATGCTTGTACCAGTTGATGCCGATCCCGCCGTAATTGAAGCCTTCATATCCACCGTCAAGCGCTACATATTGTCCGATTCGGTCCTTGTTTTCGGCCACGAAGTGCTTCACTCCGCCAAACGATGTCTCCTCTTCGACTGTGAACAAGAAGATCAAGTCGGCCCTTGTTCTTATTCCGGCTTCATCGAGCGCGCGAATCGATGCGAGGAGAGCTTCGACGTTGCGGGTGTCGTCGCCGACCCCCGGCGCGAACACTTTACCGTCGCGGACCTCTGCTTTGATCCTCAGGCCTTCTTGAAAAACGGTGTCCAGATGGGCGTCGAAGACAACCGGCTTACCGCCGCCGGTGCCTTTGCGAACAGCGATGAGATTCCCTTTGGCGTCGTAGTGGACTTTATCGAGTTTGAGGGATTCGAGCAGTTTTCGGACTGCTTCGGCCCGGTCGCGTTCCTTGCCGGAGGGGGCGTTGATTTCGGTCAGCGCGATCCACTCGGCGAGTATTTGATCTTTGTGTGAATCCACATAGTCGAACGCGCGCTTTATGTCCGCGCGTTCCATTGTTTGGCGGGCCTCAGCGGTCAGGTCTTGCGCGACTACACTGGAGCCTAATAGCAGCGCTGTCATAGCGAGCGCCGCAATCCCCTTTATCATTCCATTCTCCGATGAAGTTTAGGTAAGCAACAAACGCTCATTCTAAGATGTTGTCTGGAAGGATGGCAAAGCTGCCTGGGAGCGCAGGCATCCTGCCTGCTGGTCGAAGACAACCTTCTCAAAGCCTTTTAGAGTTTGGCGATGCGAGAAAGCAGGCAGGATGCCTATGCTCCTGCCTGCTTCGGTCGAAAACAAAGTTCTCAGAACTTTTTCGTGATTGGCGATGCGAGAAGGCAGGCAGGATGCCTGCGCTCCCAGGCTGCGCTCCCAGGCTGCGCTCCCAGGCGTCACCCTACGGATTTGACGCGCGGCGCGGCCGGTCACTTTGCAGAACGCTGTCGCTGGCGCGCGGGCGTCCCGATATCCGCCACTCGATTCGCTTGATTGCCACCGTCGCGGTGTCCGCTGTCGAAGCGCCCGATCTGCGCACGATTGGTTCAAGTTCCTTGATCGTCTCTTGATCGCCGATGCGCCCGAGGATCTCGATCACTTCTCGACGAACTTCCGTGCTGGTCGATTGAAGGTGCGGATACAGATCCACCGGGTTGGACTCCAACAAATAGGCCCTTGCCTGATGAGCCTGATCGGTCTCAAGCTTGCGCACGACGTTTTGCAAATTCGGGGTGCTGCCCATCTTGTAGAGCGCCCAATACATCGCGAGCTTCACGTCGTTGTTCTTTTCTGTCAGCACCAACCGCGAAATTTGGTCCAGATAACGCGGTTCGGCTATTCGAGCCAGGCCTTCGATCGCGTATTGGCGCCGATCGCCGTCGTTGTCGGTCATATTCTCGACGAAGGTCTGCTCGGCCTTCTCGTCGCCTATGAGCGACAGCGCCCACAAAGCCGCTTCGTCGCGCCACGGCAGATAGGTCAGACGGCCTTTGACTTTGTCGCCCACTTTCTTGAAGGTGCCCTTCTTCTCCGGACCCAGGCCGTACACCGACAGCAGCGGCTCCACCGCCGGTTTGTATTTGAGCATGCCCGCGGCGACCATCGCCTGCGTCCTGACTTTGTGATCCGAGTCACGGAAGAAGGGTAATAGGTGCGGGCCAGCCGACTGATCGCCGATCTTGATGAACGCCCTCAGAACCTCCATTCGCAGATCCTGATCGGCGTTAAGTGCGTCCGCAAGATGTGGAATCGCGGCGCTGCCGCGCAACACCCCGACAGCTCGAATCGCCGAGATTCGAACATCACGTTCGCGGTCGCCTCGAGCTGATTCCCCGATCGCAGTCACGATGGCCGGATCAACCACAATGTAAGGCTCGACAATCTCGTGGTCGCTGGTGTCCAGGAACGGATTGAAAAGGTTCCAGCCCGCGCGACGGTTGGTGATGAAGTCGATGTCGTGCTCGGTGTACAACGCGACCAGCGATCTGATTGCGATGCTGCGTACGTCCGAGTTGGAATCCTTGAGCCCGTCTATCATCTCCGGCATTGCCGCGAAGTCCTTGATCATCCCAAGCGATTGCAGAGCCTCGGCGCGCACCTGAGAGTCTTCATCCTTGCGAGCCGACACGGCCAGCGCTTCTACAGCGAGTTGATTTCGCACTCGGCGCTCGCCCAGTTTGTGGGCCGCATCTCGACGGGTGTCCGGATTTGGACTCTTGAGATAAGCCAGGAGAGTTTCAAGCGATTGAGTTTCGGCCCGCACGGCCGCGACGAAGGTCAGCAACAATCCGAGAAGCGCGAAGATCTGCACGATCATCTTCTTATTTGAAGGCATGGCGAACTCCTGAGATAAGGGACTGCTGGTCCTGCGGGGTGGCCAAACGTAGGGGGTACCTGGGGAGGCCTGTCCTTTCGCAGACATTGTTGTCCCGCATCCGAGGCTAAGTCAAGCGGTTAGTAGTTCCTCTTAGTGTGTTGCTATCTAGTTGGCTTAGGCATGAGGCGAGGTTCGGGGAGAATAGACCACTGATGGAACGGATCAGACGGATCCGCGCGGATCAGATCCGTGTGAATCCGTCCAATCCGTTCCATCAGTGGTCTATTCAGCTTCGGACGCCATCAACCCAGATTTAGGACCGATTCACTCGGCTTTCTTTTTTTCCTTTTCTAATCGAGGATAAGACTGGATATGAAAGTAAGACATCCCGCGAAGACTCAGGGCAAGAAGATTGTGGTTGTCCTTGGAGGGGGCTTTGCCGGGCTCAATACAGCAAAGCAGCTTGCCAACAGGCCGGAAGTCTTGGTCATACTCTTCGACCAAAGAAACCATCATGTATTTCAGCCGCTCCTCTATCAAGTTGCTACCGCCGGACTGAACCCCGGGGATATCGCGGTGCCGATCAGACATCAATTTGCGAAAGCCCGGAATGTTGAAGTTCACTGGGGTAAAGTCACCGAGGTGGACCTCAAAGAACAAGTAGTCAAATCGGCATCATCGGATCAGGAGATTAGTTACGATTACCTTGTTCTGGCCTGTGGGGCGCAACACAGCTACTTCGGTCACCCCGAATGGGAAGAGTATGCTCCGGGGTTGAAGACGCTGGAGCAGGCGATCGAGATCAGACGGCGTATTCTTTCGGCGTTCGAGAACGCAGAGAACGAGCCCGATTCCGAAAAGCAAAGGGCGCTTCTTAATTTCGTTGTGGTCGGAGGCGGGCCGACGGGCGTTGAGCTCGCGGGCGCGATTGCCGACATCAGTCGCACCGTTCTCATAAATGACTTTCGACGCATCGATCCATCTCAGGCAAAGGTAGTTCTGGTTGAGATGCTTCCGAGGTTGCTTGCTGCTTTTGACGAGAGACTGGCGGAGAAAGCAAAGCAGGATCTGGCCGAGCTTGGCGTGGACGTACGCACGTCGTCGAGGGTTGAGAGAATCGATGCCGAGGGTGTGCAGATTGGAAGCGAGTTTATTCCATCGAAGAGCGTGTTTTGGGCAGCAGGTGTTTCGGCGACGAGGCTGGAAATCAAGCCGTCGATTGAGATGGACCGCGCGGGAAGGATCAGGGTAAACAGCGATTTGTCAGTTCCCGGTTTCGACAACGTTTTCGTAGCAGGGGATATGGCTACCCTTGAGATAGAGCCGGGGAAAGCAGTTCCAGGGCTTGCCCCGGCTGCGTTGCAGGAGGGCCGTCACGCGGCAAAGGTCATCCTGTCGGCGATTCGAGGCAAGCCGAGAACCCCGTTTCGATACGTTGACAAAGGTCAGATGGCGACGATTGGGAAGTACCGGGCAGTGATGGAATCGGGAGGCTTGAAAATGAGCGGCCGGATCGCGTGGCTGGCGTGGCTGTTTGTGCACGTCTTTTATCTCATTGGGTTCAAGAATCGGGTGGCGGTAATGGCTCAATGGGCCTGGAGCTATCTATTCTCAAAACGCGGTGCGCGTCTAATTACCGAAACGAAGTGGAAACTGGAACCTTAACCGCGTAGCGTAGACTGTCCAGTCTGCGCGCTGTTGGCTTGCGAGGAGAGGAAGATGACTGCAGAAGAGTTTCGGAAGATGGCTTTGAGTCTGCCGGAAACGTTGGAAGCGGCGCATATGGGACATCCGGATTTCCGCGTAGGCGGCAAGATCTTCGCCACGCTCAGTCCGCCTGGCCAGGGGTGGGCGATGGTCAAGCTGACGCCCGAGCAACAGGAATCCTTTGTTCAGGCCGAACCCAAAGTTTTCTCAGCTTTTGCTGGAGCGTGGGGACGCGACGGGGCAACGAAGGTTGAGCTGCGCGTTGCGAAGAAGACTACTTTGCGGGCTGCGCTTGCGTTTGCGTGGCGGAATAGAGCCCCGAAACGACTCGCGCAAGCATTTGAAAAATGATTGACCTCTGACCTCTGACCGCTGCCTACCGCCTTCTGGTCCGCTTTACGACTTCGGCGCCCAGTAGCCCCGGCGAGTTCGGGTCGTCAATCCGGGACGCGATATCCCGACGCTGAGCTTGCGCCACCGGCCATCCCGTTTCTTATTGGTCGAGTAGTATGTGAGTGTGTATTGATTTCTAAGCTCATCCACTATGCCGGTGAACGCCTCCTCGAGCTTGTCGCCCTGGGGCGTATGAAGATACCGGCCGCCTGTCTGCATCGCGAACTCCTTCATTTCGCTCTGACCGCGCCTCAAGCCAAGAACCCCCTGGCCGCTTCCCTGCCTCAGGCTGTCTTCAACAAGATCGATCGAGTAGATCGTTATCCCGCGCGCGAGGCTCTTCTTCATTACTGAATCAAACGAAGCCTTGTGACTTGTCGTGTCCCAGCCGTCGGAGATCAACAGGATCGCTTTGCGTTTCTCGGGCCGCTTTTCCAGAGCGGTTATCGCTTCATCCGCGCAGTCATACAGACGGGTGTTGTTTTCGGCTTTGGCATCCCACACATATTCGGAGATGTCACGCAGATCCGAAAAATCCTGAAAGAGCCTGATTTTGTCGTTGAAGCCGTAGACTGCCACCTGATCGTTTTCTCGAATGTGGTCGACAAACGAAGCAGCCGCGGCCCTAACCAACCCAAACTTGTAGTCCATGCTGCTGCTTGTATCGATCAATATTGCGGCGGCGAAGGAACCTTCTTCGGCGAGGAAAGAGTCAATCGGCTGAGCCGTCTCATCCTCGAGGATCTTGAATTCTCCAGCCGACAGCCCGCGAGCATATTGGCCCTTTGAATCGGTGACGATCAAGTTTACGACGACGAGGTCCGAGTGGAGTTGCAAGGGTTCATCCTCGCGTTGACGAGGATCCTGCTTTGATTGATTCTGCTGTCCCGCGGAGAGGGCGGGCGTGGTCACGAGGAAGGCGAGCAGGATTGTGATGAAGCAGGTCGGCCAACTTCGACGGTTTGATAATGTGCTGAGCGCTACCCTGCTCCTCAACATTCACTCCGTTTTCTTTGCGCGCCGGATGTAGCGAGAAAGACTGATCACTTCATTGGAGTTTGAGATGACGGTTGCTGAAACAACAAACCGCGTTTCGGCGGTCATCTCTTTTCTTATGTTGGCAACTGCTGTGTTCAGCAGATCGATGGCTTGTTCCATCACCAGGTTTTCGGTTGAGTCGGATTTGGAGTCAACCTCTTCGCCGCCGGCGTGAGTCAGAATTCGCTTGGCAAGCTTTTCCACAGTGCCGAGCTTCTTCAGGTCATCTGACGAAAGTCGCTTGCGTTCGTCGTAAGCGTGAGCGATCTCGGTGGACAGATCGCTCAATTTTTCCACGTCTTCAAGGACCTTCTTATGATCTTCCTCCGCGCGGGCGATTGCCATCTTGATGCGCATATCATCAGGCAGCCGAGTATTCTCTTGTTCATCAGCTGGGGTTTTCGATTCCGCTGGTTTTATCGCCGGGCGCGTGGGCTGGGTCTGGGCTGTAGTGGCAGAAGCAAAAGCAAGAATGAACATCGCGACCAACACAATTCTTGCAGACATGCTTCCTCTCCCCACCAATTTTTTGAATATTCAGTTTTTAACACATTCCCGAAGGCAACTCAAATGTGAAGGTTTCTAGTTGAAGGTTTCTGGTTTCTTGAACTCTGAACCCTGAACCCTGAACTCTGCCCCCTCCCTTCGTTGACTTCCATTGTGAAAGTTTATACCGTGAGCTTAATGGTCAGTTCTCAAAAGGGGAGCGTGTGAACGAATGAAAGTTGGTATGTCACTTCCTCAGCTGGGCCCGCAGGCTTCGGCGGAAAATCTCGTAAAGGTCGCACGTCGGTCAGAAGAGCTGGGTTACGACTCGGTCTGGGTATTAGAGCGCCTGCTCTGGCCTATCGCTCCAAAGGAGCCTTATCCAGCAGCGCCCGACGGTCACCTGCCCGAAACTTATCAAATAGTTCTCGATCCAATCGAGACGCTTACTTTCGTCGCAGCGCATACGACCAGCGTGAAACTGGGGACCAGCGTGCTTGTGCTGCCGTATCACTCGCCGATTCAGCTTGCCCGTCGAATTGCGACGCTCGATGTGTTGTCCAATGGACGGGCGCTGGTCGGGGTGGGCGCGGGTTGGTCGCGCGATGAGTTTTCAGCCGCAGGCACGCCGTTCGAGCGGCGGGGCGCGCGTTGCGACGAGTTTCTGCAGGCAATGATCGCACTATGGACCCAGGATCCGGTGAAATTCGACGGAGAGTTCTACCATATTCCGGAATCAAAGGTGGGACCAAAGCCGGTTCAAAAGCCTCATCCGCCGATTTTTGTCGCAGGTTTTGGCCAGTACACATTTGATCGCGCCGCGAAGTATGGCAATGGATGGAACCCCGCTGGGATCATGAACTTTGAAGGCCTCGAGGCGATGATAAACCAGTTCCGCAAGACGGCGGAGAGCGCCGGCCGAAAGAACGTGGAAGTTGTACTGCGATCTTTCACCATGCTGTTCAAAGATCCGGGCGGGAGCAACCGCAGTCCGATGACCGGTTCCGCGGATCAGATACGCGAAGACACGAAGCGGCTGCGCGACATCGGTGTTACTCATCTGATTCAATCGCCGCCGGCCATCGGATTCGATCCTCGGGCAAGCGTACAGGATATGCTCGATTTGGCTGAGCAGCTTATTGAGACTTCGAAGTGATGCGTGATGCGTGATGCGTGATGCGTGATGCGTGACACGTGAAAACGAGATTTGGTAGCACATCTGCATCACGGATCACGGATCACGCATCACGGATCACGCATCACGCATCACCTTTCACGCATCACGCCTTATGCCGCTCGACATTGATCAAAGCACAGTCGAATTCATACGCAACCATCGAGTGGCGCGGCTTGCTACGGCTAGTCTCGAACTCCAGCCGGCAGTGGTGCCAGTCTGCTACGTGTTTGACGGCGAGACAATCTATACGCCGATTGATGAAAAGCCCAAGAGCGTGGACCCCGCCACGCTCAAACGCGTGAGAAACATCAGCGCAAACGCCAATGTCGCCCTCGTTATTGACGATTATTCGGAGGATTGGAACAAGCTTGCGTACGTTCTGATTAGCGGCACGGCAGAAATTGTTTCGCCTGCCGCCGAAGCATCCGAGCACGCTTGTGCCATCGCGTTACTCCGCGAGAAGTACCCGCAATACCGCTCGATGAATCTCGACGAACGACCGATAATCAAAATCACACCTGCGCGGATCAAGCGTTGGGCCCCGCAGGAGAATCCGGACACTCGATAGCAAATTGAATGACACATTGATGCAAGCGCGATCGTTAACAACTCAACTGCCGTTTCACGAGGCGCTGGACGCGGCCCGCGAAGGCGCAATCGCTCGAGATACGGCGGTGACGCTTATCGGAGCCGCCGATGGCGCAGAACTCGACTCGCTGCTTCAAGCGGCTGTCGAAGTACGCGATCGCTTCAAAGATCGACGCATTACTTATTCCCGGAAGGTCTTTATTCCGCTCACGAATCTTTGTCGCGACTACTGCGGCTACTGCACGTTTCGCAGAGACCCCGGGCAGCCGGGAGCGAAGACCATGACGGCCGATGAAGTACTGGCGGTCGCGGAGGCCGGGGCCCGGCTCGGATGCAAGGAAGCGCTGTTTAGCCTGGGCGATCGCCCGGAAGCCGTCTTCCCAGAGATGCGTGAGACGCTCTTCCGTCTCGGTCATCGAACAACGCTCTCTTACCTGGCCGAGATGACCGAGAGAGTGTTGAACGAGACCGGTTTATTGCCCCACGCGAATCCAGGTCTGATGGGAAGAAGAGATCTGGAGACGCTTCGCCAGTCCAACGCGAGCATGGGGCTGATGCTTGAAACTACCAGCGAGCGACTGCTGCTTCCGGGGATGGCTCACGACAATGCTCCGGATAAGCCGCCTTCGCTTCGTTTGAAGACGATCGAAGAAGCGGGCCGATTGGCGATCCCGTTTACAACCGGAATTCTGATTGGCATCGGCGAGACGCTCGTCGAGCGAGTCGACGCGCTGTTCGCGATACGCGAGCTTCACGAGCGGTACGGTCACATCCAGGAGGTGATCGTGCAAAACTTTCGAGCGAAGCCTGAGGTCCCGATGCGCAATCACCCTGAGCCGAGTCAGAGCGATCATGCTCGCACGATTGCCGTCGCCAGGCTTGTGCTTCGAGAGATGAATGTGCAAGCGCCGCCGAATTTGTCGGACGACAACTATGCGTTCCTGCTGAAAGCCGGTTTGAATGATTGGGGCGGTATCTCGCCGTTGACCCCGGATTTTATCAATCCTGAAAAGCCATGGCCTCACATCGCGAGGCTGGCTGAACGTACTGCCGCCGCAGGCTTTGAGCTGGCGGAGCGGCTGAGTGTTTATCCCGAATATGTTTATCGGGATGAATTCATCGACGAAGGACTTAGGTTACGAGTCCGCGGCAAGGCTGACCAATGGGGATTTGCAGCCTGAAAGCGAAGAATCGTACAAGCACTCTCTCGAGAGGACGACCAAATGACGTGGCTCTACCTGGTGCTTGCAATCTTGCTCGAAGTGTCCGGGACGACCTGCATGAAATTGTCTGAGGGGTTTACCCGGGTCGTTCCGTCGATCTTGCTTTTTGTGTTTTACACTTTGAGCTTTAGCATGCTCACTCTGGCGCTGAAGAGGATCGACGTTAGCGTCGCCTACGCCGTGTGGTCAGGCGTCGGAACTGCGTTGATAGCAACGATCGGCGTGCTCTGGTTCAAGGAGCCGGCAACGGCGTTGAAGCTGGTCTCGCTTGGATTGATCATTCTCGGAGTCATCGGATTGAATATGAGCGGCGGGACACACTGAGGAAGATAAGGGAGAAATGAGCGACTCGACTGGTCTTCAACTCTTCTCGGCGACCGCCGAAGAACTCGCCCAAATCGGGCGAGCTTTTTACGGGCGCGGCTGGGTTCTGGGCACCAGCGGCAACTTCAGCGCAGTTGTCAGCCGTGAGCCCTTGCGCCTGGCGATCACGTCAAGCAGTGTCGATAAGGGTGAGCTCCGGGCCGACCACATTCTGCAGATTGACGCTGACGCAAAGGTGCTAAGGGGCAGCGGCCGGCCTTCGGCTGAAACGCTGCTGCATCTTGCGGTGGTTGGTCTTCGCGAGGCGGGCGCCGTGTTGCACACACATTCGGTTTGGAGCAATATTCTCTCCGATGCGTTCGCGGCGGAAGGCGGCCTGGGAATCGAAGGATACGAGATGCTCAAGGGGCTGCAAGGTATCTCGACACACGAGCATCGCGAGTGGCTGCCGGTCATCGAGAATTCGCAGGATATGACGGCATTGGCGAAGTCAGTTGAAGAAGCGCTCAGGAAATTTCCGGACAGCCATGCGTTTCTATTGCGACGGCATGGACTGTACACCTGGGGCAAGGATATTGCGGAGGCGAAGCGGCACATAGAGATTCTTGAATTTCTGCTGGAAGTTCGAGGAAGGATGTACTGTGGTGCGCGCTAATGTACCGTAGACTGTCCAGTCTGCGGGTATCACGAACCGATTCAATCACGACACGCCGCGATGTCCTCGATACGAAAACCGCAGACTGGAGAGTCTACGGTACACTTGGGGGAATGATGGCTATCGTAACAATACCTGACGAGAACCGAACCATACGGGATCACGAGTCCGTCGTCGAATATCTGGCCGGTATCGAGATCGACTACGAGCGATGGGATACATCGCGCTCCATCGCGCCGGACGCGCCGGCCGACGAGGTGCTCTCGGCTTACTCGAACGAAATTGAAACGCTCAAAGCCCAGGGAGGTTATGTCACTGCGGATGTGATCGATGTGAATCCGCAGACTCCGGGCCTCGATGCTATGCTGGCGAAGTTCAATCGCGAGCACTGGCACGACGAAGACGAAGTGCGTTTTATCATTCATGGACGCGGTGTGTTTCACATCCATCCTCGCGACAGCGCAGTCGTGGCAATCGAAGTGGAAGCCGGTGATCTTATTCGCGTTCCGCGGGGCACATGGCACTGGTTCAATCTGTGCGAGACTCGCGAGATCAGGGCGATTCGCTTGTTCCAGGACCCAGCGGGTTGGGCGCCCAACTACACCGAGACCGGCGTGGACGGCAACTATCAACCTGTGTGCTTTGGGGGCTCATACCTTCCGTTGACAACGTAGGACCTGTTAACTCGATCACAGCGCCGCCCTGAACTTTAAACATATCGTGACGCCTCAGGCACTCGAAAAGCCCCTCGCCGCGCTGCTACTGGATATCGAGGGCACTACTACTCCGATCGACTTCGTTTACAACGTCTTGTTCCCTTACGCGCGACGGCGCGTTAAGGATTACCTCGCTGCACATTGGTCACTGCCGCCGGTTTCGTCCGACGTCGCCGGGCTTGTTGAGGAAAACATCAACGACAGAACGCGGGGCCTCGATCCTCCGGCGCTCGAAGAACCGCCCGATATCGTTTCAATAGAGGCTTACGTGCTGTGGTTGATGGATCAGGATAGAAAGACCACCCCGCTCAAATCGCTTCAAGGCAAGATCTGGGACGAGGGCTATAGCACGGGCGAGCTGCGAAGTCAGGTCTTTGCAGATGTAGCGCCCGCAATAAGACGGTGGAACGAGCAGGGTAAGGGGATCAGCATCTATTCCTCCGGCAGCGTTCTTGCGCAGAAGCTGCTCTTCGCGAACACAGATGCGGGCGACCTCACGCAGTATATCGACCGATACTTCGACACCAACATCGGTGCAAAGAAGGACCCCGAGAGCTATCGGCGCATAGTAGACGCGCTGGAGATGGATCCTTCGTCGGTACTGTTCTTGTCCGATGTAAGCGGTGAACTGGATGCCGCCGCAGCCGCCGGATTGCGCACGATGCTGTGCGTTCGGCCCGGAAACAATCCTCAGCATTCCGCGACTGCCCACGCGATCATAAGGACTTTTGACGAGGTCCATCCGTAACCCGAATGGCGGTCGCCACAGCAGCGTGTTAGATTTCATCAGGTGTTTTGACTGCGCCTAATGAAAAAACTAACTCCATCTCTTCAAAAATTCTGTGAGAACCAGGAACTGCTTCGGCTTGCCTACGTCGAAGGCGGTTCCCCGCGAGTTGTGCCTGTTTGGTTTGTAGTGATTGGGGGTCATTATTACGCGGGCACTTACGCGAACAGCCCGAAATGGAAGGCAATCAAGCGCAAGCCTCGTGTAGGGTGGGTGATCGATGGCGGCAAGCAGAACAAGTACAAAGGCTTATCGATGTCTGGCGTAGCCGAAGAAATTACCGACCAGAAACTGCGAGCTAGAATCTACCGGGCGCTTGGCAAGAAGTACTATGGGTCTTCAAATCATCCGAAACATGTTGAGTTGTGGGGCGAGGTAGATGACCCGTCGGCAGTCTTCATGCGGCTAAGCCCGCAGGACGGCTTCGGGTGGGAATACTAAGTTGTCGAAGTTTTCGACGGTGCCTGGATGAGCGTGCTGAACGACATTCTTTGGGACGAGCCCGGCCGGCTGGAAAGTCTCCTGGCCAGGATCGATCCGGCCGTTGCTCTGGTTCTAAAAAAGGCGCTCCAGGGTGGCGAGCTTGATTACGGCGATGGGATTAGCCTGGCTCGCGCGCGTGGTTACGAGTTGGAAGCGCTTGTCCTTGCCGCCGACCGGGTGCGGCGCGACCGCGTAGGCGAAGTGATTACCTACGTCGTCAATCGCAACATCAACTTTACGAACATCTGTTTTATTGGGTGCCGCTTCTGTGCATTTAGCCGCGCGCCGCGTGAAAAGGACGCCTACTTTCATTCGTTCGAGGAGATTCAGCGACGAGCGGTCGAAGCCTGGGAACTGGGCGCGCGCGAAGTGTGCGTTCAGGGTGGGCTGCCCCGCGACCTGGACCCTTATTACTATCGCGATCTGCTTCGGGCAATCAAACAGGCGACGCCGGAGATGCACATCCATGCGTTCTCTCCGATGGAGATCGTCTACGGTGTAGAGCTGACAGGCCTGCAGCTTGGGGATTACCTGGCAATGCTAAAGGATGCCGGCCTCGGCACCTTGCCGGGAACGGCCGCCGAGATCCTCGATGACGATGTGCGGCATCAGATCGAACGCATAAAGCTAAAGGTATCCGAGTGGCTGGATGTGATAAAAACAGCGCACCGGCTCGGCATCCGCAGTACCTCGACCATGATGTACGGACACACTGAGACCGAGGAACACTGGGTTCGTCACTTGATGCTCCTGCGCGATGTCCAGAAAGAGACCGGCGGTTTTACCGAGTTCGTGCCGCTTGGATTCGTGCACGAGCTCACACAGCTCTATCGATCGGGAGACGCGCGACCGGGACCGACAGTGGACGAGCATCTGAAGGTTCACGCGCTTGCACGGCTGATGCTACAGGGATGGATCGACAACATTCAGGTCTCATGGGTGAAGATGTCGCGCGAGGTTACGCAAGCGTGCCTCAGGGCGGGTGCAAACGACTATGGGGGAACGCTGATTAACGAAAACATATCGAGGCTTGCGGGATCCAGGTCGGGCGAGTACCTTTCGCCAGAAGAGTTTCAGGAACGAATAGGCGAGCTTGGGCGGATCCCGGCGGAGCGAACGACGCTTTACTCGATCGTCAGAAGTTTCAATTAGGACTCGATGCAATTATGCTCGACCTCATTTCAAGAAACAGGAAGTAATTATTATGAAGACAAGTAGAAATAGCCCTTGCACATGCGGCAGCGGGTTGAAGTACAAGCAGTGCTGCGGACAGAAGGAAGGCAAGACGTCGCCGATGTTGATCACTGTCGCACTGCTGATCGGCGGCTCGATCATCGCCGGGGCGATCTTTGTTTCAAGTGACAGCAACCAGCAGCCGGGGACTGGGGCAGTAGCGCCGGTTGCGCCGGTTGCCCCTACTGCTGCAGGCGCGCCGCAGCCGAACGGTGTTCCGGGTTCACCTCAGCCGCCGGGCCCTGTTCCGGAAGGCAAGGTTTGGAATGTCGAACACGGACATTGGCATGA
>Ga0134127_10001900_pt1 | contig 15270 bp, 5 predicted proteins | sample KB31753_FD_96459 | JGI IMG/M metagenome (GOLD analysis project Ga0134127, IMG submission 96459) | Terrestrial soil microbial communities with excess Nitrogen fertilizer from Kellogg Biological Station, Michigan, USA - KB3-175-3 | ecosystem: Environmental > Terrestrial > Soil > Unclassified ...
GGAGAGACTCGGCTTCGTCCGGGAGAATCTCGTGCTTGACGAGGGCCTCAAGCACCTCCGCAATACCAGCAGTCTGTTCGTTGATTCCGAGGTTCTCAAAGAGGCTGTTCTTCGCTAATTTGCCGCCAAGCGCATCGAGAGCAACGTCAATGTAGAATTCGAAGTCTTCTGAATTCACCAGGACTTCGATAGTCTCCAGAGCTCGCTCCCTCGGTGTTTTTCGCTTTGCTGCCATCGTGAGTGGTAGGTTACCCCGGACGATTATCTGATTCAATTCCGCCCTGATGGACTACGGGCCGATGGCGCACTCAATCATTGCTCCAGGGCGAGAGGGGCGCAACTTACCCTCTCCCCGCGCAAGCTCACATCATCGATGTACCAGCCAAGACCCTTGCCGTCCTGATCCGTCCCGATTCGGAACCGAATGGTAACCGTCTTTCCAGCGAAGCTACTCAAGTCCACCACCACTTGCTGGAAGGCTCCAAGGCGGCCCTCGACCCAGCCGGGCCTGCCGAGCAGCGGGTTGGCAGTGAAGTCTCGAATCGTCCCGTTATACTTGCCGCTCAGGATCTTCGGCCCGAGGTCTTCAAAGTCGCCGCCACTCGATATCTCGATCACCCCGCCGTCCCAAGTGCCTCGCTCGAACTCGTAGGTGTGGAAAAACACCAGCTGCAGGTTCCTTGAATCCGCCGGAAGCGTGATCGGAACACTGTCGAGGTGCACGTCGATCACTTTAGTCCCGACGTCCGGCGTGAACCATGCGCCGGACCCCGAATGCACTCGCTTGCCCGATATCACCCAGGTGTCCATTTTGTTCTTCTTTTTCTTGACATCGCTGGCGTGCGTCCATTTCGCTTCGCCAGACTCGACGGTATCCACGAAGAACTCCGCCGACTGAGCCTTGCCCACTCGAACGCTAAACGGAACCCGCGACATGGAACCCTGACTGCTTACGTCAACCACAAAATTGATCACGCTTCCACAAGCGACGTTTCCGGCAATCGTGAATGTGAATGGAGCGGCGCCTTCAACAGTCTGGCCGGGTGCGATGGTCGGAAAATCGATTGCACCGCCGGTGATTGTCACTCCAGTCGTCGTCGTGGTGAGTGTTCCCCGCCCCGCGGTAAGCGGAATGGGTGACAGGTCAGTGACATTGAGCCTCATCGAAATGGTTTCACCCGGATCGGCGAACGCGTCCGACCCGCCGGCAATCGTCACATTAGCAACCGAAGCGACCGGCAGGTCTCTCTTCTCGCCATTGTACACAACCAGCGCGAAGTCCTGATCGGTCGAATCTGAGTTTACTGGAACTCCTTCGCCTGCAATGTTGGCGGCGCGAACTCGGACGACAAATGCGCCCACAGTTCCGGCCGGCAGCCACACACCTTCGACATTGTTCTTCGAATCGGCGCTGCCTCCCGGTTGTGACACCTGACCCGAGAAGTTGTTGCCACGGTAAACCTGACCGTTGATGGTAACTTCAAGATCGAGATCGTTCACCCATGGCGCGGCGCCCGAAAACCCTGGCGCGTCGGTCCAGGCCAGGGTGACGCGGAACGGCTGGGTTGCATCTTTGACTTCGCCGGTGATTACGAACTGCTGTCCGCTATCGGTAAAAATGTTGGTCTGGTTGACCAGGATCTTTGGGGTTGCGTCAAACGCTCGGGTCAGGTTCATCAAGCCCCAACCCTGCCGCGGCTGCGGGAGGTCCCCACCCGCGCGCTCGCCGGTCATGTAGGTCGGAGTATTGAGCAGCAGCGCCTTAATCAGCGCGGCGGTCGGCGGCTCGCCCTTGCCGATCAGGAACTGCCGCACCAGGGCCGCACCTCCTGACACCTGTGGGGTTGAATGACTGGTGCCCGATGACCAGGTATAAAGCGTCTGGCCGGCCGGGAAGAAAAGCTCGTCGGAATTCGGCCCGCACACGCCTGTTGAGTCGAACATAGGATTCTGCGAAGCGGCGCCGGTGATATGACTCCCTGGAGCGGTGAGGTCAGGTTTGATTCGGCCATCCGAAACCGGGCCGCCCGAGGAAAAGAACGCGATGTCCATCGCACTGTCGGCGTCAACATCCTTGACGTTGCAGCCGTCGGTGCCGTCCTTTCGCGAGTTCTCACCGGCGGCGACCGATATCACATTCTTGGCGGTACCAGGCGCGCCTAAGAACTTCAGACTGCCGGTGTTCCCGGCCGCGAAGCATATTGTCACCTCCTGATTGCCGGCCAGATCGGGAGCGGCGTCCCGTACGCGCAGATCGTATTCCTGCGCATCGATCGAATAGGTATTTGACGCTTCACCCCAGCTGTTCGACATAATGCGCGCGCCATCACGATAAGCATCTGAAACCAGAGTGGTGTATGGATCAATGAGATCGAACGCCCCGTTGGATTGGAAAATCTTGGACGAGCCAACCAACGCAAAAGGGGCAATACCTAACCCGTAATTGAATCCCGAAGAATCGCGCGAACCGGTTGCCGTCGATGTGCTCAACCCTGCCGCGATAGACATGTTGATCGTACCGTGGCCTTGAACATCGGCGGGATCGAGCTCTGATGTGTAGTCACGAGCGTAGACCACTCGACTCTGTCGGTTTGAATCGAGAAAATCCGGATGCACTTTGTCCGAAGTCGTCGAGCCGCGGTCGAAGCCCGTATCAGCGACGTCGATAGCGAAGGCAAACGAGGACGAGAATCCGCGTGCGCCGAGCCAGGCTAGATAGCCCGGTCCTCGCGCCGCAGTGTGGTCGGCGGTCAATTCGCCGGCTACGATCTGAGCCGAACGCTCATCCCACAATCGAGGCGCGGTCCACGGCTCGACGTTTACGACGCTGGGTAACGATGCGAGCTCGGCGAGCCTGCTTGCGTTAATCTTCATCCGCAAGTTGGTGAAATTCAGCACATCATAACTATCGACCAGCACACGAGACGCAAGCTTTCGAGCCTGTTTTACTTCAGCATTATCTGTGGACTTTCGTGCTCCCTTACCAAGAGCGAATTGGACGGCGATCGTGATTTCTCCGCCGGCAGAGGCGATAGCTTCGGCAACCGCGGGGTGAATCTTGTGTTCGTCTAGAAAAGCGCCCTCCCATTGAACGAATCCCTCTCCGCGTGCTTCGGCGATCTCATTACGATTCATCAATCGTGCTCGTGACTTTGAATCGCCGCGAACGAGGTAACCGTTATTTGGAACGTACGCTATTACTTCGAGACCGCTCGCCTCGAGCTGGTCGAGCCACGCGCGCTTGACGGGACCTACGAACTGAACGAGTCGAAGATCGCCGCTGCCGCTGGAAGCCTCTTCGCGACGCGGGGCTACAGACTGCAAACCAAACGACGCCGCTTGAGAGCCCATTCCAATAAACGAACCGCCCGCCTCATCTCCGGTAGTGTCAATCGCTCCGGATCGAAGCAGCAAAACATTCAAGTCGTCGCGAACATTTAGTCCCGCGGTCGCCAGGTCGCTCGGGCGCTCGCTCGCGTCAGCAACACTCTGCACCTGTACTTGTTCCAGTACTCCGTCGTGCATGGCAAAGAGCTTGAACGAACCGTAATCGGCAATCTCGACAGCTCCTGCCGCGCTGGCCAGAGCGAGCGCATTCGCATCGCTGGCGTCGACGATGGCCTTGTGCAGTTTTCCGGGGCTTCGATATGAGCTTGCGGTAACCGAATTGCGTTCGTGTACACCGCGCGTTTTGATTGATGATCCTCCGCTAACGCCGCTCGTCTGGCGATTTGCGCTGACCACCGAGATCGACACAAACAGTGTGATGGCAACAAAGCACAATACTGAGCGAAGTCGCATTGGGGACCTCCTGAGATAAGGAAAGAATTAATGGAGCGGTTTATTAGGAGCGCGGCTTATAGGCAAAACCGAACAGCTTCCATTCCCCGCTTTCATCCTGGAACGTCAACGTGATTTCTGCCCTTGCTCGCTCGGACGCAGTTCTGAAAACGGGCAATGCCAGGCGTCGCTTGCCCTCTCCCTGAAAAGCCATGCTTATTCGTTCAAACTCGAGTATCTTCCCGTTTTCGGCCATCTGTTTGAGGTTGTCAGTAACCGTCTGACGCGTCTGGCTATCCTTAAACCCTTTTGCTGCATCATCGTAGATCTTGTCGTACTCCTCATTCCCGAATCGCTGGAAAAAGAGGGCAGCAGCTTTGTCAATGTCTTCAGTGGGGGCCTCGTGAGAAAGGAGCGAACAACCGACGGGCATTAGAAAAAAGGAAAGAATAACTATGATACGTAACCTTGGGAGCATGTATACCTCTTGACCTGGACACTGTTTAGGGTTTCTGGTTTCTAGTTTCTTGGTTCCTCTGACCTGGAATTGGACCTGCCTTGGGCTGAGGGGAAACAATACCAGCAGAGGGAACGAGGGGGCAATTGGTCCGTAGTCAGTAGTCAGTAGTCAGTAGTCAGTAGTCAGTAGTCAGTAGTCAGTAGTCAGTAGTCAGTAGTCAGTGGTCAGTGGTCCGGATAATCTGATATTTGCGATTTGCGATTTGCGATTTGTTATTTTGCGTTGCGAGCAAATATCAAAATCGCAAATATCAAATGGCAAATATCAAATCGCAAATATTAGATCTACTGACTACGGACTACTGAATACTAACTACCATAAATAAACAACCTGCTCAGTCGTGAGCTGTCCTGACTTGCGGGTCAGTCGCACCTCGCGGATGGCTGACGCCGCGACAAGACTGGACAGGTTCTCGCTGAAGAACTTCACCTCACGCTCTTCATCATCGCTCTTGACGCGAGCCCGAACAGTTTGATCTCGACCGTCGAGCTTGGACATCAACGTATCAAACGCCGGCTTCGCGGCCGCGACTCTGATCAACGCAAAGAATTCAACCGAGGCCCCGCCCCGATCTACTGTGGCAGACCCGGTTCTGGCGGCTTGCAGGATGTCGCCCGCAAACTCCTTACTTGAAGCCAGCACAAGATAGCCGCCTGAAACTGAGTATGCCGCGCCCTGTTCCAGAAGCGCCTGCGCAACAAACCGAGTCCCGCCCTCATCCTGCCACTCGAGACGCGGCTGGGTCCCGGCAACGACATACCGCGCTCGCAGTTCGTCCACGATCGCGCGTTCCAACACTCCTCGATCCACTTGAGCGTCGGGCTTCAACTGCGCCACTATCGCGCGTTCGAACCTGACGAAGGGCTTACCGGCTTCCGATTTGGATCTAACGAGTTCGCAATAAGACGCGGTTGAGATAGTCGATAGCAACGGACTAACATTCCTGGCAAACTCGCTGCCTTCCTCTCGGGTGCCATCCGTTTGATGCCTGCTACTCTCCCCTATGTCCGCCCCTCGCCTCGGCGCCTGATCATCATCCACGTCGATGTCAAATCGAGAGTCGAGGCGACTATAGCGCTCAGCCCGGGTGTTCTCGTTTTCATCTCCGCCGCTGCTGGTTCGATCGGGGATCTCGGGCGGAGACCAGTCGTCATCGGGGAGATCGCCGAATAAAGACTGTTCAATCGCCGAGGAAAGACTCTCCGACTGATTCGACGCGTAAACCTCAACAAGCTGCGCGCTCGCGGGGACGAACTTCATGAACCCGGCCAGCTGATCTCCCGTGAGTGCAGCCTCAGCCTTACCGCCGGCTCCCATCTTGAACCATCGCTGTTCGGTCATTCCTTCGCGAGTGAGCCTCAAATCAATCAACCCGCTTTCGATTTTCGCCAGCCCCTCCTCCTCGTTGTGATGAATCCAATAGTTGCTGAAGTAGCGATTGCCGTTCATACGCGCCTGGTCCAACCACATAGTCACATCGTGGGCCGCGAATCCCGCTGCCTGTTCGGCCAAACCAAGAACATCGCTCTTCAAGGACTCCGAGCTTGATCCCTTTGCGTTGGCGATTGCGCGGATCATCAATCCCTCAGTAGTCGAGACGATGAGCTTGTCTTCCACGTAGGCAAAGCAGAACTGTTGACTCAACCGCCCGCCGTCGGTCGATACATCGCGGACGTAGTATGAAGTTCCATCCGCCGACCGCTCCTGGAAATGGGGCGCCTGTTTGAACAGCGTTGAGACGACAGCTCGCGCGCGCGCGATCTCGGTGACGAATACCAATTCGAGCTTTCCGATATCGTAGACCGAGACAGCCGAAGCGCGGCCCGCAAGCTCGGACAATCGCTTTTCATCGATGCCGATTCCAATCGCCGTTTCGAATTCCTGAATACGGGCCTGAAGCTTGAGATAGACGTGCGATTTCTTGAACACCTCAAAGCTCGCGCTCTGATAGAACTGAGCGCGCACCGGCGAGGCGAGCCAGGTCTTCATAAGAGCGGACAAATCGTTGGCTTGAACGTAGACCATCGCTCCGCGGGGCATCACTCGGGTGAGCTTGAGCTGTTCGGCAACCGAACGGGTTTGCTGTCCATCGGATCGATGGGTAAGCGCTAATAGCGCCACCGCAATAAGGAGGATAGGTTTTTTCATCGAACTTCTCTGCTCAAAACAAATACCCACTACGTGATACATAGGTCAGCATTGTTTCTCGCCTGAGTTATTCCTAATGCTATCGAAACCCAGTTCTAATTACCGAGCACGCGCGCCGCGTACACCGACGAGATCGCGTTAGAGCGGTCGATCCTAGTCAACAGAGCTAGCCTTGCTTGTCGTCCCTTTTCTGCTGCTACTATCTCCGCCAGCCGTTTCTCGATTGCGGTTTTCTCGTCGGGCTTCAACGCCTCTGCAACCCGCAGCTTCTCAATTGCGATCGCCCGGTCATACTGCCCAAGCTTGGCCGCTGATTCGACAAGCGAAGCCAACACTTCACCCCGAACATTTGTCACCGCCGAACTGTTCAGATCGGCGATTGTCTTCAAACCTCCCACTCTCGACCGCGCAATTTCCAACGACGGCTCGAACGAAACTGTCGTTCGCGACTCCGCTCGGGCAGTCCCCGACGTAAGCGCTCGCCGAACCGTCGAGCTGATCAGCGACTGCGCGCCTTCGGGCTCACCTTCCGCAAGCCGGATCGCCGCAAGATCCCGCCCGTTCTTACCATACAACGTTATCAACTGGGTGCGAGGCCCTGCTGCCCGGAACGCAATTGCGCCGGTGATTGTCCCGTCGGCGTCCAGAGACATCGCTCGCTCAAAGCTGGTCACTGCCTCAGCTGAACGACCCGCAGCCAGCGCCAGCAACCCGAGTTTCATCTGAGCAACCGCGGCAAGCGGTCCGCCGTTCACACCTGAAAGCGCCGACCGCGCCTCCTCTCGGTTCCCCGTCGCTTCGCTGATCGACGCTCGGGCCAACGCCACCGCCGCACCGCTAGCGCTCTGCCGATCCAGCGCTGAAACCGCTCTCGACGCAAGCGAACGGTCAGCGCTCACGAGTTCGCCCATAACCTCCGCCGCCTGTGCTCGCACGCTGTTTGGCGCGGTTCGCTCGCCAGCCAGCGCCGCCAGCCGATCAACGGCGTCGCCCGCCCGCCCCGCCGCGGCAATGACTCGTGCGAGCTCCAGCTTGTTCGCTGCGTCGTCGGGATTGGCGAGCGCTATCTGTTCTCGAAAATCAATCGCCTCCGCATAGCGGCGGGTTCGGCCAGCCGTCTCCGCCGCCAACTGCAGAGCCCGGGTGTTGTCGGACGAACGCTGAACCAGAAGTCTCAGCAAACGAGACGCCTCATCGCCGCGGCCGCGACGAGCTTCGATCTCAGCCAGCCCGACGAGACTCGCGTCATCCGAATAGCGGGACCGCACTGCTCTGCTGTAAGCCTCGTAGAGCAACTCATCCGCCTCGCGTTCTCGCCCTTCGGCCATCAAGAGTGCGTATGCCCTGGAGCAACGCTCGTGCGAAACGGTTCCGTCTTCACTGTCTGCTTTCTGCGTTCCGCCTTCGGCTTTTTCAAGCCCGCAATATCGTCGAAGCTCGGCGATTGCCTTTGTTGCGTCGCGGCTTGCCCGAAGTTCTATCAACGCCGATGCGAGCGGCACCCAGTCGTAGCGATATGCGTAGCTAGATCCCTCTTCGTCTTCCTGGTCTTCAAACGCTATGTCCTGTTCGGACTGTTCGCGCTTGATCGTGGTCACCAAGAGCCGGGCCTCGTCAAAGGAACGGTTCCGAATGAGGTAATCGGTCAACCCCTTCCGCCATTCGGCAAGCTCGCGCCCCGGATAGAAATACTCGCTACCGGTGTAGAAACCGTTTTCGTAGGCCGGTGTCCCTAATACGCTCGCCGCAAGATCAGAAAATCGCTGATGCATCGTGCGATAGAGGCTTGCGAGGTTACTCTCCGGAAGCAACTCCTCTTCGATCAGCATGCGGCCGATGACCAGGTCGCCCGGCATGGCGTTTATGCAGTTGTGAGAGAAGGTTGCAACTTCGCTCTGCAACCTGGCATCCCCGCCCGCGCGGTTGGCGATCTCGCGCACCAGCGGCTTGATGGCCTCGATTCGGTCGGATGCCTGCTTATCTCGCAACGCGCGATTGACGAACGAGACTAAGAAGCTCTCCAAACGCGGCAATGCTTCTATCAGGAATCCGTTATCGGCCATCACCCTCAAATAGCTCTCCGCGTCTGCGATCTTTACCCGGCCGCTCATGATCGCGCCCCAGGCATCCAGCGCACCCTTGCGATCCCGGCCCGCGAGCGCAGCTGTTCCGCGCATCACCGCCACATCGGTATCGCCCGGCGCCAGCTCGCTCGCCAGCGAGACGTGCTCGTTTGCCCTTGCGCCATTCTTCTTGTCGAGGTAGTAAGCCGCCAGCTCCAGATGCGCGCGTTCGCTTGCGGGATGACCTTCAATCTCGCCGATGATGAACCTCCGGCTGTCGATCTCTCGTCCGACAAGTCCCAGCCAGTAGCCATAATTCCGAGACGCCACGAACCAGTCGCTCCCAACCAGCGCCCGTCCGTCCTCGATTCGACGGCCGAGCATCTGTCCGATGGGCCGGATATCGAGCGCCTCTTTGAAGTATGGTTCGTTCTCCGGCGATGTATCTTTCATGAGTAGGCCGACTTCGCCGCTGCGCTGCTTCACCCACCCTTGGGATTGCTTTGCGTTATCGATGGCATCCAGCGCAAGCAGCTTCTCATTTTTCTCGACCAGGAAATTGACGAGCTGAAGTTGATAGACGCTGTACGTTGAAGCGAGCCGCTGAAGCTCGCCGCGCTGGCCAGTTGAATGAAGAAGCGTCAGGTAACGATCGACCCAATCGGTGTAGTTAGTGGTCAGCTCGCCGCTCGCCGCTGCGTACGCCGCGCGCAGCCATTCAAGCTCGCGATTCTGATCTCCGATCAGACGATATTGCGTCCCAAGCTGATTCTGGTAGTCGAAACGGTTCTTGACTGGATCGCGCTTGAACTCACTGGCGAGTACCTCGGCCGCTCGACCATACGATCCGTGCCTCTCATAAAACTCGACCAGCGCACGCAACTCGCCGTAGTAAGCCGTCTCTTGCGGCGTGACTGTTGGCGCGCTCTTAGGCCGAGCATCGAACGCAGAATCCTTGAGCCGAGTTTGCAACTGCTCCTCGACGCCCACCAGCCCAGCCCCCCGTGCAATTCCAAGATAACGTCGCAGCGATTCAGCATCTGAATAAAGAGTCAGCCTAGCCGTCGATGCCTGGATGGCGGCGGCCAGCGCAGCCGTGTCTTCGGTCGTCGCGAAGTCGATGACGCCCTTCCCGAAATCCGATCGCATCGCGCCATCCAGCGTCTCCACAATGTACCTGGCTTTATAGGATTGCGTGTTTTGCTCGACAGCCGCAGCCTGGGCTCGAAGCCGCTCGACCTTTTGATAGGTAGACAGCGCAGTCTCGCTGCGCACGAGTGCCTTTACGTAACCGGTCACGCTGGGGGTCGGAAAGTAATCGTCTCCCTTGATCTTCTCAGGCAGATCAGCCAAAACCTGTTCGTAGATTCGCACTGATTCGGCGTTCAACCCCCACGCGGCGAGCTGATTCGCGATGTTAACCTGAGCCTCGATGCTCGCATTCTTCTTTGCCGCAAGCGCCTGGCGAATCGTTTTCACCGCCTCGTCGCGTTGTCCTTGCTGGACTTGAATCCGCGCAACTTCTATCAGCCATTCAGGATCACGGCCGGCCAGCGTCCAGCCTTCGCGCAGGGTCGCGATCGCCTCGTCGAAGCGCCGCTGTCTGGCGAGCACCGCTGCAAGCGTGAACCGAAGATCCGATCGCTGGGGCTCATTCAGTACGGCGATGCGATATTGATCCGCGGCCCCGGCCAGGTTCCCTCTCCGGTCGTAGATGCGGCCCAGCACAACTTGCCAGCGATAGTTCTTGTTCGACTCCTTTGACAACTTCTCGTAGTAGCCGACGAGCCGTTCGATCAAGTTGAGTCGCTCGGCATAATCGATCGCCGCTGCAAGGCGGTCATTGTCTTCCGGGAAACTGTTGATCAGCTCGATATGTTGATCGACCGCGTCCTGATATTTGCCAAGTGAGTCAAGTGTGCGAATCATACCGCCGCGAAGCCCGGCCACCCGCGTTCTTGTCTCCTCACCACCCAAACCGGCTTCCCGAGCCTCTTTGAAGGCTTCCTGATAAAGAGTTGCGAGCTCGTTCAGTTTGTTCTCTGCTCCGAGCGTTCGCGCCAACTCGCCGAATGCTTCGGTGTCCAAACGATTCTCGTTGTACAGCGATCGCAGCGTGGCCTCGGCATCAGGCAGTTTGTTCGCGTCGATCTGTCTGCGCGCCAGCAACAGCGCAAAGCTGCGCCGATTGTTTCCGGCCGCGCGGGCGAGAGTGCGTTTGTACAAATCGAGCGACCTATCCAGCAGACCGGCGCGCCAGTAGAACTTTGCAGACTCTTCGATGACCCCGACGTTTGTCGGGTAGTCGCTCACGAGTTTATCCACCAGTTGGATCGAGGCGTCGACCTGTCCATGACGTTCGAGGAAAGACGCGAGCTGCAGGCGGTACATCATCGCTTCGCGTTCGTCGCGGGACACCGCCATCAGCCGGGCGATCACTTGTTGCTCGTCTTCGGGGCGAAGAATTGCTCGGAACAGATCGCGCACCGATTCCAGGAACGCGACGTCGCTCGACCGCCCAACTTCCGTTCGCAGCATCGCAAGCGCTCCGGCTTGATTGTCGCGTTCTGCTTGATAAGCCGCGAACCCAAGCGCCAGCTGCCAATCCGCGGGGTTGGCCGAACGAGCGCGCTCATAGGCCGCCGCGATCTTGTCAGCCAGACCGGCGCGCTTGGATAGTTGCGCCAATCTCTTCGATCCGGCATCGCGCCCCTCGCCCGGCTCGGCCAGCACCTTTATGTACTCTGCAATGGCGGAGTCTAGGTCGTTCTTTCCTTCGTAAACCGCGCCCAATCGATAGGCGTAGATCGTCTGGTCTCCAGTCACACTCCGCAGTTCCTTGAACACACGGACAGCTTGATCGAACTGATAGTAGTCCCAAAAGACGGTTGCGACTTCGAGATAAGTGTTTCGCTCGCCGGGCTCAATCTGAATCAGCTTATCCCACTGCTCGGCCGCGCGTTTGAAGTCGCCGAGCTGCGCATAGACCTCGCCGGACTTTATGCGATAGCTGTGATCCGAAGGATAGAGATCGGCCATCAAGGCGAACACGCGCGCGGATTCTTCATAAAGCTGATCCGACTGCTGGCCAAAAGAGCGAGTCAGATCGGCGAGTCGATCCGCGTACTGCGGCTCACCCGGATACAGCGCGACCAGCTGCCGATAAGCATCGAGCCCCTCATCGTGATGCGACAACCAGAGCGCGGCGTCCGCTGCGAAGACGGAATAAGAAGACTGTCGCGCTTTCGCGCGAGCGTACGCCTCGCGCAGCTTCCCTTGCTTCGACAGCCAAGCGAGATAAGGCTCTCGGATCGAACGATCCGCGAAATAGTATTCGGTTGAGAGTTTCTCCCACCGTGCACGATCGTTACGCTCCAGATAGGTGAGCATGCCGCGCACGAAAAAGAGATTTCTCGAAAAGCGCGCGTGAGCGTAACTGTATAAATCGAACGCCAATCGCTCGTCCCAGTTCAGTGAATCGCCGCTGGTCGTCGCGCCGTATCCCGCAAATCGCACCAGGTATTCGGTTATTTCGTCTTCGTCGAAGATGTCTATCAACTGCTTCGAGTAGGTAGTCAGTTCTTTTCCGCGCTTTTGCCTTACGTACCAGCGGCCGAGCCGGTGATACCAGGTATTGGAATCGAACTGCTTGATTGCCGAGTCGTACGCTTTCAACTGCTCGTTTACCAGCTGAGCCTGACCCAGCCAACGCAGGAATCGCTCGTACAGCCCCTCCTCCTTCGGATGCTTTTTGATTTCGCTCCAGAAGAACGCGACGGTCTCGGTCTTCTTCTCTTCAGCAGCAAGCGACGAAACGTATCGCTCGAGCACGGCACTGTAATTCGGCCCTCGCTGTGCGTCACCCTCCGCTGGAGTTCGGACATCGGTGACTTCAGAATCGACCTCATCGTCCTCACTCTCCGCGGCTGCTTCCTTATCTTCGGTCGGATCGTAGGTGTCGCTGTAGGCTTCGATCTTGTACCTGATCTTGTCGATGAGATTCTCGATCCGAGGCGTGATGCCGTAGCCCCAATGCTTCGGCGAAACGGCGACCAGCGGAAGGCCCTTCGGCTGCTTCCGCGCAAACCGATCGAGCAAATCGCTCAGCACCGCGCGCTCGTTTGCACGATCCTTAAGCGCTACGTAAGAGTCGGCAACCCGCAAAGCGACTGACGCATAGCTCGGGGAATCCGGGTAGAGTCGCTGAAACTCGCGGCCGGCTTCGATCGCCAGCTTGTGCTCGGAAAGTCCTGCAAAGACGTTGACGACGCCCAGATACATCTCCGGTAGGTGTCTTGACTCCGCGTACTCCTGCTTGAAGGCGAGAAAGATTCGATAGGCGAAGGCGCGGTTGAAGTAACCGGCGGCTGCTTTCTCCTGATTGGCAAACTCGTCGGAGGGTATCGTACCCGAGAGTACCAGCGAGAGCACACCGTTCATAAAGCCGGGATGCTGATCGACTTCGGCGATGTCTCGATAAAACGATAAGTCGCCTCCCGCGACCCGAGTTGGATTGCCGGCAGCGTCGAGCATAACCTTGAAGAGACGGCTGAGCGCCTCTTCTCGGGCTGCGCTCCCAGGTTGGAGACCACCCGTCAAATAGAGCGTGTACAAGTACCGAGAGGCCTGGTCGTAATGACCAATCGAAGTGAACAATTCGGCGACCGTTTCAAGCTCGCGAGCGTTCCAATCGGTGCGGAGACTGCCGGGCTGCGCCGGTTCGTTAGGTGAGGGGCGCGCGGCTGTTCCGGACGCCGGCGCGGGTCTTTTGCCTGCACGCCGGTCTTCGAGGTCCCGCAACAACTTCGCCGCCTGCTCGTAGCTCCCTTCATACGAGAACACGCTGAACAGACGTCCCACCGTTTCCAGATCGCTTGCGCCTGCGCGCACTCGTTCCTGCAATCCGCGCCGTACGATTCGATAGCGGCCGAACCGCCGCAACAGTTCGTAATAGTCCCCTGAGATCTCCCGCGGCCAGTTCGGATCAAACGTCGAAGCATAGACTTCTTCGGCCGCGCGGCGGTCGCCGGTTGCCTCGAGAATTTGCGCCCGTGTCTTGAGAAAGTAGGGCAGCGCACCGGGGAACTTAGGCTGGCTTGACACCAACACGCCTAGCGCTTCCCGGTGACGTTTTGAGAGCTGGAGTTCCTCGACGTAGTCTTTGACAGGCTGAAGATTCGAAGGATCCGCGGCTACCAGCTCGGCAAAGAAATCGGCAGGCGCGAACTCACGCAACGAGCGGGTGCGAACCAATTCGGCGGCACGTTTGTAAACCGGAGCCCGCTCACCAACGGTTAGAGTCTTTGCCAGCTCTTGAAGCGTCCTCACTTCGTCGGCGAACCGAGCTCGATTGTGATAAAAATCGGCGAGCCGTCGAAGAGCATCCGGCGAGCGCCCTCTCAGCTGAGCATACTCCCTGATCTCCGCCTCAGCCTTGTCGAACTGCCCAAGCCTCTCGGCTAGCCGCGACTCAAGAAGATGGAGTCGAGCGTCCTTCGGATACCTGGTGGCCAGCGCGCTCATCCGCTGAAATGCCACCGAGTAAGGACGGGCAACCGAGGCTTGCGAGCCCATGAACTCTTCGTTGGTGTAGAGCGCATCATCAACAAGATTCTGCGGCGCTCGATTTGGATCCGGTGTCCGAACCGGTCCGGGCTTTACCACCGCGGTTCGCGGCTGCCGACGAGCCTGCGCGGATCGAACAGGCGGTCTGGACTTGCGGGCGGCGCGCTGAGCCACGAATGTTGCAAACGCTATCGACCCGATCGAAAGCGAAATCAGGACCGCTATGTAGATCTTCTTGGTCATCAGTTGCGCTGCCTTTTGCTAAGCGCTGTCAAACTCGGTCACCAAACCCTGACCTGAACGCTAAACCCTGAACCGGCTCTTCAATAGTAGGTAAGCGTCCTGTACGTAGCCGCGACGGGCTCGCTGACCGGTTTACCATTGCTCGTACCGTGCGATGATGTAATCCGCTTTATCCAATTGCCGCTTGAATCAAGTTCGTAGGAGTAACCCTGTTTGCCGACGAGACCGCCTTTGGGATCATATTCGGCTTCTTCCGTCGGGTTTCCGTCGGAGCCGTAGGAGTACGTCCTCCGCGCAAACAGTCCCTGCCTCGTGTACATCCGCCTCTCGGTGCGCAGGCCATTTGCGTCGTATACCGAGACGACCTTAGCGATAAGCCCCTCGTCGCCGGTCTGCACCTCCTCGATCCGGTATCCGTTTGGGTCGTATTTGAATTCAGTCTTGACGCGGGACGAGCTGGTCGCGTTCCGGATGAACTCGAGGCGGTTTCCAGCCGAGTCATAGTTGTAGAAGTAATCGCCTCGCTTTTCGGCGTCATAGCGGACCGATTTAGTAAGCATTCCATTTTCGCCGTAGTTTTGAGTCTCGAGTTGGACTCGCTTACCTTCGGCTGGTTTGCCCGACTTATTGGTGATCTTGGCTTCTTCGACCTTGACGGTCTTCACTTTGCCTTTCAGCCCCGCGTGTTCCAGGTCTGACTTCTTTTGCTGCGCGTAAGATGGCGCAAAAAGTGCGGCTATCATCAATGGAACCAATATTCTTGTCATTAGCTCTCCCTATTCCAATGGCGTCTTCTTATCTGCGTAAAAGTGACTACTTCTTATAATCCCACCAACGCAGTTGGTGGATTATTCATACTCAACCTACATCGCGGGCGCCCAAATGACTCTCCCCGAATCCCACCAACGCAGTTGGTGGATTATTCATACTCAACCTACATCGCGGGCGCCC
>Ga0134127_10001901_pt1 | contig 15267 bp, 22 predicted proteins | sample KB31753_FD_96459 | JGI IMG/M metagenome (GOLD analysis project Ga0134127, IMG submission 96459) | Terrestrial soil microbial communities with excess Nitrogen fertilizer from Kellogg Biological Station, Michigan, USA - KB3-175-3 | ecosystem: Environmental > Terrestrial > Soil > Unclassified ...
CGCCTGCACAGTGTGGAGAGGATCCCGTCGTCGTCCGGCTCCAGCGCGGCCGGGAACTGGTGCGCGAGCGCGTCGGACATCGCGTCGCCGAGGTAGTTCCGCCACACGTAGCCCGCCATGACCTGCGGCAGCTCCCGCTCGAATGCCGCGTGCTCGGTGCTCACGACGCTGCCCTCGCGCGCTGCCCGGTGGAAGTGGAGTGGGTGCCGACCCGCTCGGGGGGCGCCGGAGGCACCCACTCCACACGCCGTCCCGCCGCAGACGGGGGAGCAGCCTGCGGCGGGACGGCCGACCTGGGGACAAAGGAACGCGCCTGGATGGAGGCAACATGTGCCGCCAGCACGTGGAAGCGCGCGCGTCGAGCAACCCGCTCGCGTCTCACCAGCACGGCGGTCCACGCGACGACGACGGACACAACCCCGCCCATCACGACCAGAACCGACACGGCACACCTCCAGCATTGGGAGGGAACGGTGAGCCGGTCGCCGCCGACCCACCGCCCCGACGCTGACCGCGGGCACATCCCGTCGGCTAACCGCAGGAAAGCGGCCAACGCCTATGGAGAACGTACAAGTGGAGACTTCCACTTGGCGAGTCTCCGATTGGGGGATATGCGACGACAGGGGGTGACGGGGGAGGATGAGCCGGACTCGATCAAAAGGAGGCAGCTGTGGCGTACGTGAACCCGCTCCGGGTCGAGTTGGGGCAGCGGGTGCGCCTGTTCCGCGAGCGTGCGCGCGTCCTCCAGTCGGCGGTCGACGCCGATCCTGAGTTGGAGTGGTACGAGGGCAAGACCAGCAAGGTCGAGACCGGCACCCGAACCGTCGGCGCTGCGGAGGTGCGACGCCTCGCGGTGCTGTTCAAGCTCTCCGACAACGAGATGGCCGACCTACTTGCGCTCGCCAAGGGCGCTCGCAAGCGAACGCGCGTCCCGCACGTCGCCGACTTCGCGCGGAACTACGTGCTGCTGGAGCAGGAGGCCACGCAGATCGACTACCACGACGAGGTGCTGATTCCCGCCGTGCTCCAGACCGAGGGGTACGCCCGCGACCTGCTGGCACGCACAGGTGTCGCCGACCTTGACGAGCGGATCGACGAACGCCTCACCCGCGGCAGGCTGCTCGCCGAGCCCGGCGCGCCGGTTCTCCGTGCCGTGCTCGGCGAGGCCGCTCTGCACCGGCTGCCGGTCGACCACGCCGTCGCTGCCGAGCAGTTGCGGCACCTCGACTCGATGGGGCAGTTGCCGAACGTGCACCTCCGGGTCCTGCCGTTCGCGGCTGGCCTGCACGAGCTCGTCGGCACCGGATTCACGATCTTGCGGCTCGCCACCCCGGCGATCACGCGCGTCTACCTGGAAGGCGCGACCGCGGCGACGTACCTGCACGAGCCTGCCGAAACCGACGTGTACGTGAGCTGGTTCGAGCGGCTCTGGGCCATCGCCGCTGATGAGGACTCGTCTGCGACCATCCTCCGTAGGCGCATCCTGCAAGTCGGGTAATCGGAGGAGGAATGGACGAAGTCACCTGGGGTGATAGACGGGTGAGTAGCCGATCAACTGGCGCGAACAACTGCGTCGAACTGGCTCACGGCCGAGCGGAGAACGTGGCCGTAGGCGTTTGGGATACCAAGCACAGGCAGAGCGGCCCGCTGGTCTTCCGGCCGGTCGAGTGGTCTGGCTTCCTGGCCGCTGTGAAGGCTGGCCGATTCAACGGCTGACCGCCGCGCGACGGCCCCGGCGCGCACTGCGTCGGGGCCGTCGCGCTGACCTGGTCGTGACACGAAGAACGCACCGTTGCAGGCGTGAACAACCCCGAGGAGTTGGACGGACCCGACCGCGAAGCGCAGTTCAAGGCTGAGGCCGCGCGAAGGGCCCACGTCAGCCTCGACGCCGTTAACGCCATGTCTCCCACCGACATCCAAGTCAGCACGATCCTCTTCAACGCCGTGGTCGCTCTCCGCAACCTCTCCATCGAGGCCACCCAGGCTGGCGAGGAACCCGATGCCGTCGTCCCCCAGACCATCGACCAGCTGAACGCGATGAACCCGATCTACGTGCACGAGCAGATCCACAGGACCTCCGCGAGCCTCTTGGGCGCGCTGCCGCCAGCCGCAGGGCAGAACGACGACTGACGGGGCGCGCTCACTTCGCGACCACATGTGTGTCATGTGCTGGTCAGAGTCCCGGAATCTGTTGCGCTATCAGAAGGTTCGCCTCTGTGAGTGACACGCTCCACGCAGGCTTGATCGGTGTCGACCACGACCGGCCACATCAAGGCCATCATCACTGCGGACAACGCGCAGTACATGGCCAAGAGCCGGGAGACCCGGACCGACTCTCGCACGCTCAAGGCCGAGGTCGAGCGCAACAAGCCTGACATCGACGCGAACGAGAAACCGTTCGTCGCCGCCGTTGCCCGCGCCGAGGCCGCGCAGGCCAGCCTCTCCGACAAGGTCAAGAAGACCGTCGCGGACCTCCAGGTCCAGGTCTCCAAGGCCGGTGACGCCGAAGCCACCGCGATCGGGAAGGTCCGGGTCGCGCAGGCCGCCCTGGATACGCTGCGGGACAGCGACAGCACCCCGTCGGCCGAACGGCTCGCCGCCGCCGACGAACGCCTCGCCGCCGCCCAACGCGGGCTCGTCCAAGCCCAGCAGCGGACCGAGACCCTCACCGGACGCCTCGCGGACGCCAACGCGAAGCTCGCGGCCAGCACCGAACAGGTCGTCGAGGTCACCGAGGAAGCCACCAAGTCCCATGATACGGCGGCCAAGTCGGCGGACAAGCACGGCAGCGCGATCGGGAAGCTCGCGGTCGCGTTCCTCGTGTCGAATGCCGCGATGCTCGCCGGAGGGCTCGCCGCCGGCGCTGCGGTAGGCGTGCTGCCTGTGATGGCGGTGGCGGCCGCGGCGATGCTGCTGTCGTCGAACGTGAAGATCGGCCAGTCGTTCGGTGACCTGTCGGACATGGTCGTCGACGACGCGCGGGCGATGGCCGCCCCGCTCGAAGACGACCTGCTGCACGCCTCGGACGACCTCGCCGCCTCGTGGATCAAGCTACGCCCGGCCCTGTCCGGGATCTTCAAGGACTCCCAGCCCGCCGTCCGGGAACTGACCCGCGGGGTGACGGAGTTCGCCGAGAACGCCATCCCCGGCATGGCCACCGCCGTGTCCCGCTCCGAGCCGGTGATGGTGGGGTGGCGCAAGTTCCTGTCCGACGCCGGCCAGGGCTTCGGGGACTTCTTCCGCAACGTGTCGACCGACACCGAGTCGACCGGTCGGGACGTCGCCGCGTTCGGTGACGTGCTGCGCAGCACGCTCGGCGGCACGGGCACCCTGCTCCAGCAACTGGCGACGAACTTCGCCCCGTTCGCGGACGACTTCGCCCGCGTCTGGCAGAAGATCGTGGACGTCGTCACGCAGTTCGCCTCCGGTGCTCTGCCGGTGCTGTCCTCCGCGCTCGGTATCGCCCTGACCGTGCTGGAAGCCGTGCTGGACGTGGTCGCGCCGATCGCGGACGACCTGGGCATGGTCACGGGCGTTGTCCTGTCGGCAGCCGCGGCGTGGAAGGTGTACTCGGGCGCGATCGCGCTGGTGTCGAAGATCCCGCTCACGTCCGCACTGACCACGTCGGCGGCGGCAGCGGCACCGGCGGGCGGGATCCTGTCCCGGCTCGGGTTGGGTGCGGGCGCGGCGGCAGCGGGCACGGGGGCGCTCGCGGGCGCGACGTCGGCGCTCGGCCTGACTTTTGCTGCTATAGCACCGATTCTGGGTGCGTACATGCTGGAGCAGCAAAAGGTCGACCAGTTCGCGGACCAGTTCGTGATGGGCATCACCAAGGGCGGTGAAGCCGCGCAGAACGTGATGGACAAGTACAAGAACCTGTCGGCCAGCATCGCGGACCTGTCGGCGAAGCGCGACGCCTACCTCGCCGCGCAGGGCGCGTCCCCGGACGACGCGAACCTCGGCCAGATGAACGACCAAATCGGCGCGATGCAAATGAACGTCGACGCGGCACGCAAGGCGTGGGACGACTACCTCGCCAGCGTCGGCCCCGTCGAGGGCGCGCAGGCGAAGCTGAACCTGGCCATCGCCCAGTTCGGCAAGGATTCCCCGCAGGCGACCGCGGCGGCTGCCGCGTACCGGGACGCGGTGTCCAAGCAGGAGGCTGCGTCGCGCGCTGCGGCGGACGCGGTCAAGACCCATACCGACCGCATCAACGAGAACCTGGCGATGATGCGCCAGGCCGCAGGGGCGAGCCTGGGGTACGACGCTGCACTCCTGTCGTTGGAGTCGGCGCAGAAGAACCTGACTGAAGCGGTCAGGCAGCACGGCCCGGCGTCGTTTGAGGCGCGCTCGGCGGACAACGCGTACCAGCAGCAACTGCTCGCGACGGTGGACGCGATCGGTAAGAAGGTCGCCGCAGAGAACGCGAACAAGACGGCGGCCGAGGTTGCCACCTTGGTGACGCAGGCCGAGTACGCCGAGATCCTGCGGCTGGCTGGGGCGGCTGGGGACAGCGCGCCTGCTGCGTTGCAGAAGATGATCGCCGGTATGGACGGTGCGGCGCTGGCGGCGATGGGCGTCACGGTCAAGGTCAACGAGACCGGCCAGGCGATCCTCACCATGCCGGACGGCAAGCAGATCGTGATCGACGGCAACAACTCCGAGGCGATGGCCGCGATCGCCGCCGTCAACGCCGCGCAGATCCAGGGCAAGACGCTGTGGATCACGGCGGTGATGCGGAACGACGCGAAGGTCGCGGCGGACTGGGGCGTCGGTGGCATGAACGACGGCGGCTGGGTGCCCGGCGACGGTCCGGACAAGGACGACCGGATGATGGCGTTGACGTCGAAAGAGTTCGTCGTCAACCGGCGTGCCGCGGCGAAGTGGGGCCCATGGCTGGAGCGGATCAACAGCGCCAACGGCGGCGACATGAAAATGCCCGACGCTGGCCTGCCGAACGCCGGAGCGCTGAGCACGGCCCAGCCGTCGATCCCGTTCGCGCGCATCCCAGCCCCCGCGGGCTCCATGGCGGTCCGCGGGTCCGACGGCGCGGCTGTCACGAAGAACTTCTACATCACGTTGAACGCGATCAAGTCGCTGCCGACTCCGCAGCAGCTCGTCGACGTCCTACACGACGCGGAGGTGCTGTATGGCTGATGGTTCGCCGGATCACACGGCGACCACAGGCGGTATTCGTGCTGGTCAACGGCTCCTCCTCTGATCACCGATCAGAGGGTCCCACCCTCTCCGGACCTGCGGGTTGTCCGCACGCGGTCCGACGGTGACACCTCACACTGATCATTTACATCGTGACCAGCAAGGAAGCAGCCGCGGCGCTCGGTCTCCGGGCGCGCAGCGTGCGGCGTCTCGCGGTCACCGGTCGTCTCCCCGGCGCAGTCCGAGCTGGACGCGACTGGTTCATCCCGCGCGATGCGGTGAACGCCGAGATGGCCCGCCGCGCCGCCACCACCTCGCAGCAGGAGGCTCCCGCATGACCGCCCCCGCGCAGAAGCGCACCTACACCCGCGGCGAGCTCGACCGCATGACCCAGGCGCAGCTTCTCGCCGTCGCTGACGACTTGCCGAAAGCAGTGGCCGAGGGCCGCATCGTCGACGACCCGCCGCCCGCGCCACCCGCGAACGGGTACGCGTTCACGCGCAGTCAGATCGACTCAATGCCGCCCGGCGAGACGGCACGCCGCGCCAGCGAAATCGAGGAAGCTTTGCGGCACAACCGCATCGACTTCGCCAACTAGTCCTGAAAGGACAATGATCATGGCAGCAGTCAAGATCGAGTCTCAGACCGTCGAAGGTGCCGCCGCGGCGCTGAACACGGCGCAGCAGAACCGCGTCACGGCAGCCGGCAACGCGAAGGACCTCACCGACCGCGTTGCCGAGTTGGAACTCAGGCTGCGTAGCGGGGACCTCAGCGTCACCCCGAAGACCCTCACCGACGCACGTCGGGACGCCGAGCACGCCACGCTGCTCGTCGACTCGCACGACGGCATCGTGCAGGCGGCCGTCAAGGCGCACGCTCAGGCACGCCTGGTTGCGGTCGGGGCTGTTGCGCAGCGAGTCGCCACCGACCTGTGCAAGGCGTTCGACCGCGTCACCGGCCCGCTGGTGGATCAGCTCGCCGACATGCTGAGTGCTCTGCACACGGCGAGAAGCGACATCAACGCCTGCCACGCGGGTGAGGGCGCGCTCTCCTTGGTTCCCAAGGAACTGACGACGACCGTGCCAGGTGTCAAACTCGCTGGCATGGGCTACGAGTTGGACATCGAGCTGCCAACCCTTGAGGAGTTCCTCGGGGAAGTACTGGCCGTTGCTGCGGATCGAGCCGGGGTCGACAGGTCCGCGATCGCGGCTATGCAAAGCACGCCGCACCGGTACGACGCCGTGGACATCAAGAGGATCATGAACCGGTGGTACGGGCAGGACGGCAAGGTGGCGCCTGAGCTCGCCAAGCACGTCACCCCTGCGCGGCTCGCTGGTGCTGGCCACTGAGCTGACTTTGGACCGGCTCTGTTCGCCCTCTGCTGGCAGGGCGCGCGTTCCCTGCCGCCGCCCGACCAAGCAGCCCCCGCCCGACTCCCGCCGAGCTGGAGGAGCCGTTGACCGCCCTCGCCGAGCGTCCGCGCTCCGTGCACTACCTCGACGCAGGCAGCGCCGAGCGCATCCCGCGCAAGGTCCCCGACTGGCACGAGCGCGGCGCCTGCCGGTTGTTTCCAGAGCTGGATACCCCGCAGTTCAACGCCTGGCACGACGCCAAGCCAGGCACCGCCGCTAACCTCGCGGCACGTCTCATCTGCGCGGCCTGCCCAGTGCGGCTCCAATGCGCCACGTCCGCCCTGGAGCGTGGCGAGCGCTGGGGTATCTGGGGCGGCCTCGACTACGCCGACCGCAAGGAGGCCGCGAAGCGGTTCGGGTTCCCGCGGCCCGGCGACCCGCCGCCGCACGGCACGAACTCGCGCCGGGTGAAGTGGGGGTGCCCATGCCCGGAGTGCAAGGCTGCCCATGCCCTGTACGAGTCCGAGCGGCGCCGGCGCCCGCGTGCTAGGCGCCGCGCGCGGCAGAAGGTCGTCGCCGTGGCGGAGGCGGCCCCGGCCGTCGTAGCGCGTCCTGTGCGGCTCGACCTCAAGGCCTACCGTCGCCGGACACGCCGCCGCCGGTAACCGACCGCGAGCGCACGCACGGCCCCCGCTTGGTCAAGGCGGGGGCCGTGCGCAGTTCCCTCGTGTGGTGCCGTCTCCCTGGTGCGGGTCACGCCGTCTGGCGCGCCCTGTTCTTGTTCGCCTGCTCGGCGAGGTCTGCCGCCGCGAGCAACTGTGCGGCCAACTCCCGCGCCCCTACGGGGGTCAGCTCCTGCGGGTCCTCGGCGCGACCGCCGACCAGGTGGCCGACCGCGACGACCGCCGGGGCGGCGCCGGTCTGGTCTTGGAAGCGGTACACGGTCACGCTCAACTGCTCGTCGCGGCCAGCATCGACAGCACCCACGGTGGCGCTGCACACGTCGCCGTCACCGTCGTGGTCGGCGCTGTACTCGCAGCCAGGCAGGCAGGCAGTACGGGCGGTGGCGGGCTTGACGAGGCGCAGGGTCGGGCGTGACACCTCGGCTGGTTCGCTGGTCTGCGCGGGTGCCGCCGGGGTGCTGTCCGGTTCGCCGACGACCCTGAGCGCGGGCCGCTGGTCCGCCAGCAGGCGGATGGCCTCGCTGACCATCTCGAACACGTGGTCGGTGTCGAGCACGCTGTCGTTGAGCACGATCGTCCCGGCGTCGTGGTAGACGCGCCCCCGGTCGGCCATGGCGCGGTCGACCTCGATGGTGATGCTGGGGTGGCGGTCCAGTGCGCTGGACCAAGCGGAGCGGCTGCGGGTGTTCGTGGTTACGATCGACCTCATGGTCGACACCTCCTGAGGGTGTTCGATCTAGGCCCTCGGCGGTGGTAGGACACCGTTCGGGGGCCGTTTTTCTGGGCGGGGGAGTTAGTACGGGGTGGTGCGTCAGGCGGCGGCGAGGATGTCGGCCGCCGCCAGGTGGTAGCAGCGGATGCCGCGCTCACCGGCCTTGCAGGTGCAGGTGTGGCCGGCCTGGTCGACGCGGTACCGCGCGAGCCCGTCGGAGGAGACGGTCAGGTAGAGCGCGGGCCGGTCGGCGCGGAGGATCCCGCCGAGTTCGATCACCTCGACCGCCTTGGCGACCTGGACCGGCTTGTACTCGGTGAGGTCGACGGCCTTGGTCGCAGCGGCGATCTTGGTCTTGCAGGTGCGGCCGTAGCCGTGCGAGATGGACTTCGCGGAGGTGAGGGTTCGGCCGCAGCGGTTGCACTTCGCGGTGGTGGTGGTCATGGCGTCCTCCGTGGCTCCGTCAAACTGTGTAGCTACACAGTAAACAGAAACCTTGTAGCTACGCAAGACCCTGTGCGAAGATTCTGTGTAGCTACAGAGGCGGAGGCATGGGAGACAGCACCAAACCGCGCCAGGTCCGCGTCGCCGACGGACTGTGGTCCGCCTACGAGCGCGTGTGCGCGAAGCTCGGCCGCACGCGCGCCGAGGACATCAACGACCACATCCGCCGGCAGATCAAGCAGCACGGTGACGCGTCGGATCACGAACTGCTCGCCGAGGCCGAGGCCGAGCTCGCCGAGCGCCGGGGCCGCAAGGGCGGTCGCCCGCGGAGCGAAGCCGTCGACGGCGGCGCGCCCTCCTAGCCCTCGGCGAGGTGGTCGCGGTGTGGTCGTGGACTGCGCGACAGGCCCCGATCCGCGACCACACCAGTTGGACGCGAATCGGGTCCTGACCTGCTTGGATAGCACTCTGTGATACGGGCCGATACGTTCCAGCCCTGACTACGGATCAGAAGGTTAGGGGTTCGAATCCCTTCGGGCGCACATCAGTGACCAGCGGGTTTGCCTAAACGGGCAGGCCCGCTGAGTCATTTTCGGGGGAATGTGATCGCGATGTGGTCGCGCCCCGAGAAAAGTGGTCCCGCGTGCGCTGCTCGGCAGAACTCTCGGCCGCCGCCGCGTCGAGTGCGGCGCCCATCGCGTCAGCCGCCTGAACCGAGACCTCCTGCGTCAGGTGGCCGTACAGGTCGGCCGTGATCCCGACCTTCGAGTGCCGCAGCATCTTCGACACGATCGGCAGCGGCACGCCTGCCGCGATCATCAACGTCGCGGCCATGTGCCGCAGGTCGTGCACCCGGATCACCGGCACCCCGGCGGCCTTCGCCAGCGTCCGGAACCGCCCCGCGACCGCCTTCGGCCACAGCGGGCCGCCGTTCTCGCGGGCGAACACCAGGTCGGTGTCCTCGTACGCCTCGTCCCACTCGGCGCGCTCGACCGCCTGCCTTGCCGCCTGGAGCTTCAGCGCCTCAACGACCCGCAGCGACATGCCCACACCAGCCGCCGAGGCGGTGGTCTTCGGCTTGGTGTAGACGAGCTTCCCGCCGATCTCGCCGACCGTGCGCCGGACCTGGAGCGCGCGCACGTTCAGGTCGATGTCCGACCAGCGCAGCGCCAACGCCTCGCCGCGCCTCAGCCCGCACCCCATGATGACCTCGAACAGCGGCCCGAGCCGGTCATCCTTCGCCCACGCGAGGAACTGCGCCGCCTCCGCCGCCGACCACGGCGTGCGCTCGGCGCTGTCGACCTCGGGCTTCACGACGTGCTGCGCCGGGCTGTGGGTGATCCTGTGCTGCTCGACCGCGTCCGACAGCGCGCTGGACAACGTGGCCAGCACCCGCCGCACGGTGACTGCCCCGCGGCCGTTGGCGGTGAGGTCGTTGGTGAACCTCTGGATGTGGTCGTGGTGCAGGTGCTCGAGCTTGTGGACGCCGAGCTGCGGGATGATGTCGAGCTGGACGTGCCGGTCGTAGTCGAACCACGTCTTCGGCTTCAGTACCAGCTTCTTCGCGGCCAGCCACGCGGTCAGGTAGTCCGCGACCGTCTGCCGGTCGTCGTTCTTCACGCCGACGCGGGTCCGGTCGAGCACCTTGTCCAGCTCGGCCTGCGCCTTTTTCTTGGTCGGGAACCCGCCGCGCCGGATGGTCTTGCGCTTCTGCTCTAGGTCTGGCACGTCGACGGCGAAGGTCCACGTGCCGTGCTTGGTGTTGGTCTTCAGCGCCGGGCAGGCCGCGCCGAGCTGCTTTTTCGTCTCCGGATCGCGGCACGCGCATCTCCGGTAGACCCTTCCCTTGCTGCTCATTCTGCTCCCTCGTGTTCGGCCACCGCGTCCGCGATGACCCCGGTCAGGCCCGGCACGTCGATGCCGTGTTCGCGCATCTCCCGCCGGATCTGGACGATGTTCTCGACGGCCGACATGGCCCGCGAGCTGTCGATGTGCCGCCAGTGGCCAAACGCCGTGACCTCGGCCGAGTACCTGCGGAGCAGGTTGACCGGACGGGCGGCGTCAAGGAACCGCTCAGGGTCCGTGTGGGCGGTATTGATCCGCAGTCGGTCGGAGTCGGTTCCGCGTTGACCGAGCGGTGCTTCGCCGGTGATCCACTGGTAGGCGGCCCAGGCGCTCGTGCGGACGCCCGGCAGTACCTCCACCTCGTCGTCGGCATCGCCGAGCGGCAGCAGCAGCGCGACAGGCGGCACGTCGAGCACGCGCGCCAGGACCAGCAACTCGCCGACGGTGATCGTGGTGCGCCGGTTGGCTTCCAGGTTGGTGACTTGGGCCCTGGTGTAGCGCACGCCTGCGGCGTCGATGGCCTGTGCCAGCTGATCGGCGGACAGACCGCGCTCGACGCGGTATTGCCTGACCCGCGTTCCGGTGAAGCGGGTCAGGTCGGCAGGCCACTGCGGCGGTGTCATAAGCACACCATAGTGAGCCCTCTTGTGTGCTTGCAACCCCACGTGATCTACTGTGCCAACAACACCAATCAGGAGGTTTCGGTGTGATGGGCACACAAAGAATCTTGCGACCGGTCGAGGTCGCGCACCGCCTCGGCATCAGCGCCGCCACGCTGAAGCGCTGGTCCCACAACGGAATCGGGCCCGAACGACTCAAGATCGGGCCGCGGGCCGTGGGCTACGAAGTCGAGGCTGTTGATGCCTTCCTGCGCTCGCGGAGAGCGGCATGACGACCGCACCGTCCTCGCACCACAGCGAGGACACCGCGAGGGCTCACCGGCTACTCGCCGAGGCCGGGCCCACCGTGTCGATCCCCGAGACCGCCACGGTGCTCGGGATCAGTCGCGGCCTGGCCTACCAACTCGCCGCCAGCGGCGAACTCGGCGTGAAGGTGCTGCGCCTCGGCGCCCGCTGGCGCGTCTCCACAGCCTCACTGCGCGAAGCACTCGGGATCACCTCGGCTGCTGCCTGACCTCGTACAACGGCCTGACCAACCGTTCCTGGACGCCCGCAACCGCGGGTCCCACCTTCCCCCAGAACCTGGACCAGGAGCCCAACCTGTGAACGCCGCACCAAACGGCGAAGGCGGACCCCGCGACCACACGGAATCCGCCTCGCACCACGACCACACACCAACCACCCGCAGCGGCTCCACCGAAGCTAGCCCACCCGTGGAACCCGCCGGGCCGTGGACGCTGCCGCGCCTCAAGGACGGCCGCCAAGACCGCCGTTCACCGCACGTGCTCGCCGACCGGCGCCTCGCCAAGGTCCGCGCCGAGGCGCACCGCGAAGCCCAGGAACGCCGCGCACGGGTCCTCAAGCACGAAGACCTCCGCGCCGCGCTCGTCGCCGCAGGGTTCCGGCCCGAGTGCTGGAACGGCTACGTCCCACCCCGCCTCGACGCCTACGGCCGCCTGAACACCTCGCCCCAGCGGCGCGACCTCGTCGACATCAGCGTCGAGGCCATGCGGCGCGAGCGCGAACAGCAGGCGGCATGACGACGCCATCGCCGTGGCCGCGGGACGTCTGGCTCGACGCGATGTGGGAGAGCGAGGCGGTCAAGCCGAACGAGCGCGTCGTCGCCTACGCGTACGCCCGGTATGCCGGCGCAGACGATCTCGCCTGGTGCAGCTGGGACGAACTGCGGAAGCGGACCGGCATCCGGTCGCGCGACGCGGTCAACCGTGCGGTGTCCGGACTCGTGGCCGACGGCTGGCTCGTCGAAGTCGAGAAGGCTCGACAGCACTACTCCACGCGGTACCGATTGACGGTCCCGAAATCTCAGCAGTCCGTTTCCCGGACCCCTCAGCAGTCCGTTAGACGGACTCCTGAAGCTCCCAGCAGTCCGTCTAACGGATCCAGCAGTCCGTTTCCCGAAACCAGCAGTCCGTTTCCCGGACCGGATCTATCTAACGGATCTTTCCAACGGAGAACTCCAACCTCTTCGTCCCCGACCTCGCTTGCTCAACTGGCCACCGACGCCAGCGCCACAGAGGAGGAGATCAACCTCCTCATTCAGAACATCAACACCACCAGGCCGGACATCCGGTCACCGCTGGCATACCTCCGCAAGTGCCAGCAACAAGGTGATCTCGCCGAACTGCTTGCCGCAGTCCGCGATGAACACCAGCGCACCGTCCTCGCCGACGAACTCGCCGAAGCCCGCCGCGGCCCCGAATGCATCCACGGCCGTGAAGGCGGACAACACCTCCGCAGCGACACCGGACGCCGCCTCTGCCCCCAGTGCCAAGCCAACACCGAACGGAACACCGCGTGACCCTCCACGGCCCTCTCTTCGACGCCGCCCGCACCGCCAACATCAACCGCGACGTCACCCGCGCCATGTGCCAAGCCGACATCAACACCAGCCGCATCCTCGCCACGGCAGTCGGCGACATCCTCGAACTCGCCCTCGAAGCCAAACGAGCAGGCCGCGAACCCGATCCCGTCTACCTCCAAGTCGCGTACGCCCTCGAAGAACTCAGCCCCCTCTTCGTCCACCGGCGCATCCACCAAGCCCTCGAAGACGGCATCCCCGAATGACCCACCACGAGCACACCGCCAACCCCAGCCCGGACGGCGTGGACGTCCCAGCGTCGCGCGCGCGATCGCACGCGCGCGCGAGCGAAGGCCCCTCGGATGGTGCGGACGTCCGAGGCTTGCGCACGCACCCGCACGCGCACGGGGTACAGAGGCACCTCGCGGCGGGCTTCGGTGCGCGTGTGCGAGAACTCCGGGCCGCCCGTGGCTGGTTGCTGGAGGAGGTGGCCAGCATGATCGGTGTCGACCCGCGCACCGTGAGTCGGCTGGAGCTCGGACAGATGCGCCCGACGCTGGAGCACGTCGTCTCGCTGGCTCGCGCGCTCGCGTCGGAAGGCACGTCGCAGCGGGTGCTGGAGTCCGAGTTCCTGCGCCTGGGAGGGGATCACGTGCGGTACCGGCTGACCGGGCAGAAGTTGGGGGTGGTCTCGCGGCGCCAGGTGGACGCGGTCCTGCGTCGTGCCCGTGCCCGTCGTCGCACCTTCTGATCTGCCAACAGATTCCGGGACTCTGACCAGCGAAAATGGCGTGCGTGGTCTCGGGGTGGTCGCACCGGCCCGGCCTCCTGCCAGGCGGCTAACACCGCGGCGACCGGAAGCGACTTGAAGGTGACGCCGTGCCGCTCGCGCGCGGCCACGAGGAGAACCCACCATGTCCCGCACCACCGCTGCCTTAGCCATCGCCGCCGCCCTCGCTCTCGCTCTCGCCGGATGCTCGGCGAGCCCGGTCCTGGGCGCGGCCAGCAGTAGCACCGCCAGCGCCAGCAACACGCCGTCGACGAGCACCCCGTCAGCCACCACGCCGAGCAGCACGACGCCGAGCCCCGGCGCGAAGGTCCGCTCCGCCCGCGGACTGCTCGTGAAGCAGGTCGGCGAGCGCGCCGGGATCGGCACTAACGAGAGCGACGCCCGCGCCTGGTTCACCCTCGACGCGATCGAGGTCGACCCGAAGTGCACCGGCACCTGGCCGTCCGAGAACGGCCACCTGATCGCCCTGTCGTTCACGGTGAACACCACCGCGCTGCTCGACCAGTCGCAGGCCTGGTTCATCCGGGCCCAGTACTTCGAGGTCGTCGGCCCGGACGGCATCACCGACGCGCACCTGGAGACAAGCGCGGCCAACGGGTGCCTGCCGGACCGCGAGGAGTTGCCGAACAGCCCGTACGCGGCCAGTTCGAACTACGTCGGCAAGGTCGTGCTCGACTCGCGGTACACGTCCGGCGTGATCACCTACCGGCCGCCCGTCGCGCTGGCCGGCGCCGGGTGGGAGTGGACGATCCCGACCACGTGACAGCCCGCCATCATGCTCGGCCTCGGAGGTAGCACGACGCCTGGGCACTCCACCGGGCACCGCAGCACGGAGGCGAACGCCCGGATACTCCACCGGGGCCAGGAGGAACCCACCCACGACTCCGAGGGCACCACAGCACGAGCAGGCAGGAGCGGGCAGGTGCGCAACACGCGAGCGGGACCGGCAGCAGGTAGACCCACAGCAGCACGAAGGCCCCGGCGCGAGGTACGCGCCGGGGCCTTCGCACGTGAACACCCAACCAACCTGAGCAGACCTGCTCCGCGACCACCACAGCGTCGGCCACCGATGTCACCGCACCTGGTCGTACGAGGCCCAACCCGGGACGCTCCCCACATGACCTCAGGCGACGACGAGAAGATGACCCCGGCGCAGCGTTCCCTCCGTGCCCGGATCGCCGCCCACACCTCGTGGGCCAACACCGCCGACCCCGCAGCGCGTACCGCACCCGCCCGCGCCGCCGCGCTCGACCGGTTCGAAAGGCAGGTCGACCCCGACGGCACCATGAACCCCACAGAGCGCGCCAGGCGTGCAGAGAGCGCGAAGCGCGCCTTCTACCTTGGTATGACGCTCAAGAGCCACGAAGCCCGCCGCCGCAACTCGCGCTAGCGCGGCCCGACCATGAACCGGCACGCCAGACACTTCGGCCCGTGGTCGTGTCGCTCGACCTGGTACGCGTACAGGGTCCGCTGGCACACCGTGGTCAGCACGGCACGCCCGCGGCCGATCTGAGTGCGGGGGATTGCGTGAGCCGCACCGTCGCTGGGATCCACCCACCAGACGACGAGTGCTGTCACGTTGAGGCGCCACCGAGCGCGGCCACGCGCCGGTTCCAGGCCGCATCCTGCTCGGCTGCCGCACGCCGACCGGTGGCGAGGATGCAGTGGATGCAGAACGGCGGTTGCGGGTCTGCATCGAACACCCGGAAGGCCATGACCTCCCGCCTGCACAGTGTGGAGAGGATCCCGTCGTCGTCCGGCTCCAGCGCGGCCGGGAACTGGTGCGCGAGCGCGTCGGACATCGCGTCGCCGAGGTAGTTCCGCCACACGTAGCCCGCCATGACC
>Ga0134127_10001902_pt1 | contig 15260 bp, 15 predicted proteins | sample KB31753_FD_96459 | JGI IMG/M metagenome (GOLD analysis project Ga0134127, IMG submission 96459) | Terrestrial soil microbial communities with excess Nitrogen fertilizer from Kellogg Biological Station, Michigan, USA - KB3-175-3 | ecosystem: Environmental > Terrestrial > Soil > Unclassified ...
CGCACCTCGCTCGCGCGCGCCTGCAGCCGCTCGAGGTAGTCGCCCGGGTCGTAGAGGCCGTCGACGTGATCGATGCGCAGGCCGTCGATCGCGCCCTCGCGGAGCAGCTCGAAGGCAAACGCGTGCGTCCGCTCGAACACCTGCGGGTCTTCCATCCGCAGCGCCGCCAGCTCGTTGATGTCGAAGAAGCGCCGGTAGTTGATCTCCTCCGCCGCCACGCGCCAGTAGGCGAGCCGGTAGGCCTGCACCGACAGGAGATCGTCGAGGCGATCGAAGCTCCGCGCGTCGCCCCGGGTGCCGTTGAGCGTCTCGACCGCCCGGCGGATGTGTGCGAGCACCGCCGGCGCGGCGCCGGTCAGCCGCGCGAGGCGCCGCGTGATCACTTCCTTCTCGCGGTGGCGTTCGGCGCGCGCGTCCGGGGTCTGCGCATCGTGGGCCGGCAGGTTCCGGATCGCCGTCAGGATGCTGAGGAACTCCTGTCCCTCGTCGCTCTCCCCGCCGATCTCGGCCAGCAAGGTGCCGGCGTCGAGCGCGAGGATCCGATCGTAGGTGCCGGGCGCAATCGGCAGCGCGGTATTGAAGTAGTGGGCCGTGAACGCGCCGTTGACGTACTGGAGCGCGATCTCCTGCCGCTCGAGGACCGCGCCGTAGGAGCCGCCGAGAATCGGCAGCAGCACCTTGTCCGTGAGCTCCAGCTTGAGCGGATGCCAGTCGATGTCGAAAAACGACGCGAACTGCGAGCTCGGACCGTTCTCGAGGACGTCCTGCCACCATGGATTGCACGACTGCGCGATGCCCATGTGGTTGGGCACCATGTCGATAATGTGCCCCATGCCGTGGGCGCGGAGCGACGCCACCCACCGGTCGTACTGGGCACGGTCGCCGATCTCCGGGTTCAGCTGGGTCGGGTCGGCGACGTCGTAGCCGTGGGTGCTGCCGGGGACCGCCTTGAAGTAGCTCGATGCATAGCAGTGTGAAATCCCGAGACGATCGAGATAGTCCACAATCGCCGTCGCATCGTCGAAGGTGAAGCTCTGGTTGAACTGCAACCGGTAGGTTGCGGCCGGAACGACGGCGGGAGGCATAGTCGAGGTACGTCAACCAAACCGAGTGCCACAGTGGAACGTAGCTTGCTGACGAGGTCAGGTGATGGTTCGCGTCACCTCGACCGTTGTCGCATTGGCCCTTGCTGCTGCCGCCTGCGGCGGCGCAATCGAGATCAAACCGCCGGTGCAGCCGCCGTCGCCCGACGCCCTGCGCCAGCTCTGGGTCGATCCGGGCAATGAACCGCGCGACCTCTTCTGGGGAATCGGCGGCCAGAAGTACGCACCAAAACCCGACGCGGTCTACAAGTTCAAGGAGCGCGACGCCACCGGCTTCAGCACGAAATACGAAGTGAAGGGACCCGGCGACGTCGAATGGAGCGCGAAGATCGGCCCCGAGGCCCAGACCGAGGTCCTGATGTCGCGCATCCTGTGGGGACTCGGCTTTCACCAGCAGCCGATCTACTACCTGCCGTCCTGGACGCTCGAACGCGATGGCACGTCAGCCACCGAGAGCGAAGCGCGCTTCCGCCCGAAGCTGAAGGAGTTCGAGCGCCTCGACGAATCGTGGTGGTGGCAGCAGAACCCGTTCGTCGGCACGCCCGAGTTGAACGGGCTGCTCGTCGTCCTGCTGATGTTCAACAGCACGGACCTGAAGAACGACAACAACAGCCTCTACAAGTTCAAGGAGCCGGTCGAGGGCGCGGACCGCTGGTTCGTGGTGCGCGATCTCGGCGCGGCGCTCGGCGAGACCGGCAAGATGTACCCGCGCCGCAACTGCCTCGAGTGCTTCGAGCGGCGCGGCTTCATCACCGCCGTCCACGACGACCACGTGGAGTTCGACTACGTCGGCCTGCACCAGGAGCTGTTGACGATGATCCGCCCCGCCGACGTGCGGTGGGCCGCGGAGCACCTGCGCAAGCTCACCGACAAGCAGTGGCAGGACGCCTTCCGCGCCGCCAACTACTCGGAGAGCGACGCCAGCCGCTACATCGCGAAGCTGAAGGAGAAGATCGACGACGGGCTCGCGCTGCGCGCGCGTCCCGCCGACCAGGCGACTCGCTGATCGTTCGACCAGACGCGACGAATGCAACCCCCGCCCGAGCTCACTCAAACCCTGCCCCAGGTCCTGGAATCGCATTTCGACATGGTGGAGCGCGCGGTGCTGGCGCTCCCCGTGGCGACCGTGCTCGGCGCCGCGCTCGCCTTCAGGCCGCGCCGGCGCGGCACGCCGCCGCGATCGGCGCCCGTGATCGAGACGCAGATCGTGCTGGCGGTCGTCGGCGCCACGGTGATGCTGGTCGTCGGCTCCAGCCTCGCGCGGGCGTTCGGCATCGTCGGCGCGGCGAACCTGATCCGCTACCGCGCGAAGATCGAGGACCCGAAGGACGCGGTCGTCATGCTCTCCACGCTCAGCATGGGCCTCTGCTGCGGCGTGGAGTTGTACGGGCTGGCGTTGTTCGCCACGGTCTTCCTGCTCGGCGTGCTCTGGGCGACCGAGTCGATCGAGCCGGAGATGACGAAGCACTTCGAGCTGAAGGTGACGTCAGGCGATCCCAACGTGCTGCGCAACGACATCGAGGCGATCCTGCGCCGCTATCACGTCAAGTTCGAGCTGCGGACGCTCGCCCAGAAGGAAATCGTCTACGACACGGAGCTGCCGCTGCACACGCGGACGGACCGCATCGCGAACGCCATCCTCGAGTCGGGGAAAAACGCGGAAACCGAGGTGGCGTGGGACGAGAAGAAGGCCAAGAAGTAATCACCTATCCGGTCTGCAGAGGCCCGGCGACCTTGTAAGTACTGAAGATGATGCCAGACGGCATGGCTTTGGTGCTGACGAGCTCAAATGAGCGTGGCGGAGTTCCCTCTGCAAAGAACCGCTTCCCCGTCCCCAACAGGACCGGATAGACGATCAGCAGCACTTCATCCGCAAGTCCACGTTCCAGCACCGTCGATGTCAGCGTGGAACTACCCCAGAGGAGCAGGTCCGGGCCGTCCTGCGACTTGATGCGGCGGATGCCCTCGACGATGTCCGCTCCAACGCCCTCGCACGGACCCCATTCAAGGCTTTCCGGACGGTGGGTCGCCACATATTTTGTGGCCGCATTGATGCCGTCCGCCATCGGACTGGTCGGCGCCTTAGGCCAGAAGTCCGCCCAGATGTCGTAGGTGCGACGGCCAAGCAGCAGATCGAAGCGCTCGCCCTGGGCGGCCATGATTGCCTCGCGGCCGGCGGGGGTCCGATAGGGTGCGGTCCAGCCGCTGTAGGGGAACGCGTCGTTGTCGGCGGAGTGCTGGATCACGCAGTCCAGCGAGATGTGTTCCATGATTTTGAGCTCTCGCATGTGAGTCTCCGTGCTCTGAGGGTGGAGTCCGGCTTTTCACTACAAGGTCGAACGGCCAGGTCGGAATTCGACAGGCGGTCAGGAATTGTGTTTCTGGGAAGGGCTTGCTCGCGGAAGGACGCGCCTGCCTGGCGCTGTCAGAGATTGACGAGATGACCTCTTAACTTCGTGCCTTCGCGCTCTTCGTGGTTATCCCCGATAGTTCCCGAACTGGAGCGCCACCCCGAAGTCCTGCTCGCGCAGCAGCCGCATCACTTCCTGCAGCTCGTCCCTCGACGGCGAGGTGATGCGCAGCTGATCGCCCTGGATCGACGCCTGCACCTTCTTCACCTTCGCGTCCTTGATGAACTTGATGATGTCCCTGGCCTTTTCGGTGGGGATGCCCTGCTGCAGCGAGACTTCCTGCCGGACGGTGCTGTTGGCGGCGGCTTGCGCCTCGCCGCGACTCAGGTTCTTGACCGGCACGTTGCGTCGTACCAGGCGCGTCGAGACGATCTCCCACAGCGCGTTCAGCTTGAATTCGTCGTCGGCGACGAGCACCAGCTTCGACTCCTTCGTGTCGAAGTCGATGGAGGCCTTCGCGCCCTTGAAGTCGTAGCGCTGCGCCACTTCCTTGCGCGCCTGATTGAGCGCGTTGTCCACTTCCTGGAGGTCGACGTTCGACGTCACGTCGAAGGAACACTGCGTCGCCATGCAGCACACATGGTAGCGCAGGGCGACGCTCACGACGGCCGAATCTGCGCGCGGCACAACGCGGCCACCGTCTGCGCGAGCGCCTCCGGCTCGAACGGCTTGGCCACGTGCGCCTCGTAGCCGGACGCGAGCGCCGACTCGCGATCCTTCGCCGACGCGTACGCGGTGACGGCGATCGCCGGGATGCCGCCGCCGCGTTCGAGTGGACGGCTTCGCACGCGGCGAATCAGCTCGTAGCCGTCCTCCCGCGGCATGCCGACGTCGCTGAGCAGCACGTCCGGCAGGCGGCGATCGATTTCGCTCAACGCCGCCGCGGAGCTGTCGACGGTCGTCACGGTCGCTCCGTACTGCGAGAGCGCCATCTCGATCAGATCGCGGGCGTCCGGCTCGTCGTCGACGACGAGGATGTGGAGGTCGCGCAGCAGGTGCCGATCGATCGCCCCCATCTCCGGTCCCTCGGCGCGCGCCGGCGGCTCGGCGCCGGTGGGAAATTCGCTGACGACCGACGGCAGATCGACCTGGAACGTGCTGCCCTGGCCGCCGCCGTCCGACCGGGCCTTGATCGTGCCGCCGTGCAGCTCCACCAGCTCGCGCGCGATGGCCAGCCCGAGGCCGAGGCCGCCGTGCTCGCGCGTGGTCGTCCCGTCGGCCTGCCGGAAGGCGTCGAACACGTGCGGGAGGAATCGCGGGTCGATCCCCTCGCCGGTGTCGGTGACCACGATCCGGTAGCCGTCGTGGCGCGTCAGGCGGATTCGCACGGCGCCGCCGGGGGTGGTGAACTTCACCGCGTTCGAGATGAGGTTCCAGGCGACTTGCTGCAACCGGTTGGCATCGCCCGAGGTCATCGCCGGGCGCACGGCAATCTCGGTCGTCAGCGCGATCTGCTTCGCGGCCGCCGCGGGACGGACCACTTCGATCGCCTCGTCGATGACTTCCGCGAGATCGACCGGCCGCACCTCGAGGCGCAACTTGCCCGTGACAATGCGCGAGATCTCGAGGAGATCCTCGATGAGGCGCTGCTGCGCGCGCGCGTTGCGCTCGATGGCCTCGAGGCCGCGCTCGCGTGTGGCGCCCTCGGCGCCGGTCGTCCGCAGCACGCGCACCCAGCCGAGAACGGCGCCGAGCGGCGTCCGCAGCTCGTGCGAGAGGGTGGCGAGGAATTCGTCTTTCAGGCGGTTGGCCCGCGACAGCTCGCCGTTGCGTTCGCTGATGCGATCGAGCATGGCGTTGAACGCCTGGATGACAACCCCCAGTTCGTCGTTCGACGTCGGCGTCACGCGGACGGAATCGTCCTCACCGGTGGAAATCGTCCGCGCGGCGCCGGCGAGCTCGAGCAGCGGCGCCGCGATCACGTGCTGGATGCGCTGGGAGATCAGGAAGGATGCCGCCAGCGCGACGAGCAGGAACGCCGCCACCGCCCCCGCGCCAACCCGCAGGCGATCGATCAGGTCGTTGAGGTCGCGCGATATGTACAGTGTGCCGACGGCGTCGCCCCCGACGTTGACGCGCCTGACGACGTCGTAGGACGAGCCGCTCGCGCCCGTCGCCGGCGGGCTCGCGGGGCACCTGGCGCCGGCGTCGCGGCCGTATGTCGCGAACACCTGGCCGCCCTTGTACAGGCATGCCATCACGACGCGCGGCCTGAGGCGCATCACCGCCAGCGTCTCGCCGGCCGCCTGCGTGTCGTTGAACGCGAGCGGCGCGGCGCTGTTCTCGGCGACGATCGCCGCCTGCGCGTCGAGGTCCTGTTGCAGCTCCTGCCGGAACTGGATGATGTCAAAGGCGAGGAACCCGCCGCTGGCCAGCACCAGCGCGGTGGCGCTCGACGCGAGCGTCAGGAACAGCAGCTTGCGGCGGATCGGCTGGTCGCGGAACCGTGTCATCGCGCTCCCCGCGCCCCCTGCCGCACGGGTGTCCGTGCCAGCCGCAGCAGGCGCGAGCTGATCTGCAGCCCCGCCCTGGTCGCCGCGTCCTGATCGATCTCGAACCGGACCATGCCGGCGTCGCGCACGAAATTGATGATCCCGCCTTGTGCGATGAAGTCGGCGGATTCGCCGACCGTCAGCACCGGCGCGCCACGCGCGGCGCGCAGGTACTCGCCCGCGGGGACGTCGCCGGGAACGAACAACACCTGGCAGCCGGCCTGCGGCGCCGCGACGACGCGCGTCGCAATTGCGTGCCCGTCGATCGACTCGCCGCGCACGATGTCGTCGAGCGCCTTCCCGAACGGGTTGTGCCCCGCCGTGCACATCGAGAGCGTGCCCGGCACGGCGCCGGCGGGCCACTCGACGAACTTGACGAAGTTGTACAGATACGCCGCCTTGACCTGGTATTCGAGCGGCGACTCCTGCGCCCGTGCAGGGGGAACCGCGAACGCGACGATCAACGCCGCGAGCAGGTAGCGCATCAGAATCGGGCGGTGAACACGGCCCTGATGCTCCTCTGGAACAGCTCGAAGCCCGCCGCCACCGGATTGAACTCCGCATGCTGCGGGTGGAGCAGGTCCTCGCCGACCAGCGCCAGGTCCACGTGCCCCGACGCGTGCCAGCCGAGGCGCGCCGCGGCTTCCGAGTAGGCGGGCACGCGCGGCAGCGGCAGCTCGCCGATCGATCGCCACCGGGCGTCGAGCTCGACGCGCCGCGACAGATCGACGGAGGTGCGCACCGTGAAGACGTGGCGCGGATCGTTCGCCTCGGTCGCAAGGCCGCCGACATCACGGCTGCCGGCGTCTCGCGCCAGCGACACGTCGAGGAACGTGTAGGCGAGGTGCGAGCGCCACGAGGAGAACGGCTGCAGGTGCACGCCGAGCTCCAGGCCCTGTGAGGTGCCGTGCAGCGTGTTGCCGACGACGAGCGGGATCGGCACCGCGCCCACCGGCGCTTCCTGGCTGCGGAGGCGGTCGTAGACGTGGTGGAAGACGGTGGCGTCGAGCCCGAGCATCGGCGCCGGCTGCACGCGGTAACCGACCTCCGACGCGACGACGGTCTCCGCCTCGAAGTCCTCGTTGCCTGTCACGGCGACGAGCCCGTTCGGCAGCCGGACGACGATGTCGTCCTCGAAGCGCGTGGGGCGGCGGACGGCGCGCGCGACCGAGCCCCAGAGCGTCTGCTGCCGCGGCAGCAGCCATCGCGCGCGCACATTCGGCTGCCATTCGCCGCCGCTGAAGGCGTTGTGCTCGTACTTGCCGCCCACGGTGACATACAGCGTCTGCGGCACGACGCCAATCTCGTCCTGCGCGAAGACGTTGGCGACGTTGTAGACACGGTGCGGCGGATCGAAGGAAAACGCCGGCGTGCCCTCCGTCTGGTCGGAGTTCACCCGCAACCCGCCGCCCCACACCACGGCGTGGCGCGCCAGCGTGGTGGACTCCTGCGCGTCGACGTCGAAGGTCGTCAGCCGGTGCGTGAGCTGCAGCGGGATGCGCCGGTATTCGTGATTCAGGTAGCTGGCGACCCGCAGCTCCGACCGCGGCGTGACCGACCGTGTCCAGGCGCCGTGCAGATTGCTGAGGGTGAATTCACCGTCCGGGCGATCGGGCAGCCCGTCGATGCTGTGAAAGATGTCCGCCGTGAGCAGCCACGTGCCGCTGGCCTGGCTGCCGCCGTCGAAGCGGAGACCCGCCTGCGCGCGCTCGCGGCGGTCGCCGGCGGACACGCCCGTCGAGAACCGCTGGCTGTCGCGGACGACGTACTTCGCGTAGGCGCGGTAGGCCGCGCGGCCCGCCAGGCCGCCGTAGCGGACTTCCGCGTCCACGGGATCCTCGTTGCCGCTGCCCGCCTGTACGAACAGGCCGGGCGTGTCGCGGCTGCTGCGCGTGACGATGTTGATGACGCCGTTGACGGCGTTGGCGCCCCAGAGCGTCGCGCCCGGGCCGCGCACGACCTCGATCCGGTCGATGTCCTCGAGCTCGTAGTCGAGCGCATTCCAGAACACGCCGGTGAAGAGCGGACTGTAGACCGTGCGGCCGTCGATCATCACCAGCATCTTGTTGGCGGCGACGGCCGCGAACCCGCGCGCGGTGACCGACCACGTCCCGTTGTTGAACCGCGCGACGTGCACGCCGTCAGCGAGGGCGACGGCATCGGCCAGCGTCGTCACGCCGGCGCGCCGGATGTCGTCGCCGGTGACGACCGAGATGGCGGTCGGCGCGGCGGCAATCGGCTCGGGCCGGCGCGCGGCCAGCGTCACGTCGATCTGCATCAACTGTTCGATGGAGAGTCGCTTGAGATCCTGGGGACCCGCTTCTGATCTCGCCTGTCCCGGCAGCAGCAGCAACCAGAGAGCGATGGCGGCGATCGATCGACAGCTCATGCGCAGCGATCAATTGTGGACGATTCGCGGGCGTCGCAGATGGCGACGTTCCTCTCGCTCTCGTGGCGCCTGCACGGCTGAGTCGGATCGTCTTTGCGTGCGCGACTTATCTTTGGTTCGCCTACTGCCACGATCTATACTGCCTCGGTTCGCGTGAGCTTCGTGCCGGGCATCATGCCCGCGTCACGCGCACGAAAGGCCAGCCGATCACACTTTCCGCATGCCGCCGACCGAGCTGACAAGGAGTCCGAACCGCGGCAGTGCCGGGCTGGTCGACATTCTCGATCGCGTGCTCGACAAGGGCCTCGTCGTCGCGGGCGACATCAAGGTGTCGCTCGCTGAAGTCGAGCTCCTGACGATCCGCATCCGCTTGATGATCTGCTCGATAGACAAGGCTGAGGAGATCGGTCTGGACTGGTGGAGGTACGACCGTCATCTCTCGCCGGGCCGTGAGCAGATGCTGCAGGAAAACCTGGAACTTCGCGAGCAGCTCCGGCTGCTCGAGCGGCGGGTCGCGTCGTTGACGCGTGCCGCCGGCCGGCGCGGCCGCGCGACCAGCAAAGCATGACACCGGACTAAGGAGTTCACGATGGCCGTCGAACGAGCTGCTGGCGGAACAAGTCTGATTGACGTCCTCGACCGCGTGCTGGACAAGGGGATCGTCATCGATGCCTGGGTGCGCGTCTCGCTCGTCGGGATCGACCTGATTACCGTCGAGGCGCGCGTGGTCGTGGCATCCATCGACACGTACTTGAAGTATTCGGAGGCGGTCGGCGCCGCGGCGTCCGCGGCGCGGCCGACCATTGAGACGCCGCGCCCGTACGACGAGATCGCGGCGGAAAATGTCTCGCTCCGCGCGCAGCTGGAAACGCCCGGCGGCGGGACCACACGAACGCCGCCCGGCGCTCGCCGGCGGACACGGCAATAGTCGCGGGGGCGCCGCGCGCGCGGCGCCGTGACGGACCGAACCACAGGTAGGCCATGAGCTCGCTTCAGGCGCGGACCTTTACTCGCACACCAGCCGGAACGGCCGTCAACCATGCGGCACGCCTGGAGTTGCTCGAGCACTATCTGGCCCACCACGAGGACGTCGTCCGCTGCGCGCAGTTGAGCCTCGAATGGCTGGCACGCCACGCCGGCGTCAAGCAGTCCGCCTGCCTCGGCGTCGACGCCGAATCGAACATGCTCGTCGGCATCGCTGCGCACGGGACCGTGGGCGACGACATCGAGCTGTCGTCGTGGCCGTTGTCGGACACCTACGATCCGCTGATCGCCGCGCTCCAGTCACCCGTGCCCGTTCAATTCAAGTCGTACCGTCCGAACGGGTACGCCTCGCAGGCGGCCGCGACGCCGCTCGGCCGCGGGCCGTTTACGGCCGTCCCGCTCGGCTTGCGCGGCGGCCTCACCGACACCGACGACATCGCCCCCGGCCTGCTGTTGTTCCGCGCGCCGGCGATGACGCCGGACATCACCTGGCTCGTGACGGTGCTCGGGCAGAAGATCGATCAGGTGCGCGGCCGCGGCAGCCTCGCCGAGGAAGCGCGCAAGCTGCGCCGCGAACGGACGCTGTTCTTCACGATCATCAACGCCGTCACCGATCCGATCATGCTGACCGACATCGAAGGCCGCCTGATCGTCGCCAACGCGCGCGCGGAGAAGCTGTTCGCGGCGAGCGAAGAGGAAAGCGAAGGACGCCGCCGCGCCGTCGAGTTGAACAACATGCTCTTTTCCGCGGCGCTGTCGCGCTCGGCGGTAGAGGGCTCGCCGGAAGCGCGCGAGCTCCTGCTCGTGGACCCGAGTGACGGCTCGGACCTCCTGTTCGAGGTGCTGTCGACCACCGTCGAAGATCCGCGCGAGGGAACGGGCGTGGTCTCGGTGCTGCGCAACATCACCGACCTGCGGCGCGCCACCGAGCAGATCGAGGAGAACTACCAGAAGCTGCGCGTGGCGGAGGCGGCCGTGCGCGCCGAACGCGATCGGCTCAACCTTATCATCGACTCGGTCGCCGACCCGATCATCGTCACCGACCAGACCGGCGCGACCGTGCTGATGAACGCCCCGGCGGAGGAGCTGTTCACGTTCGTGACGGAGGCGAGCGAGCTGGCGTCGCGCACGGTGCAGGCCAACGACGCGCACTTCTCGTCGTTCATCTCGGGCCTCCTGCTCGGCGAGACGGGGCCCGGAGAAATCCGGCGCGGCGAGATTGGCTTGATGAACCCGTCGACGAGCGCGCCGATTCCCGTCGAGGCGATCGCCGGCAAGGTGCTGACCGAAACGGGCGAATTGACCGCGGTCGTGACGATTCTCCATGACCGCCGCGAGGCGCTCGAGCGCGCGCGGCTGTACGAGCAGTTGAAGGCGGCGTCGGACGAGCTGCAGGCGCGCGTGCAGGCGGCGACGGCGGAACTGGCGACGCAGAACGAGCTACTGCGCCGGCAGGCGATCGAGCTCGAGCAGGCCTCGCGCCTGAAGTCGCAGTTCCTCGCCAACATGTCGCACGAGTTCCGGACGCCGCTGAACGCGATCCTGGGCTACACCCACATGCTGCTGCAGGGGGTGGCGGGCGACCTGCTGCCGGCGGTCAAGCGGCAGCTGCAGCGGATCGACTCGAACGGCCGCCACCTGATGACGATCATCAACGAGATTCTCGACATCACCCGCATCGAGGCGGGGAAGATGCCGATGCAGCTCAGCGAGTTCAATCTCAACGAGCTGGTGCCCGAGGTGATGACCGAGCTCGACCCGGTGATCGCCCGATCGAGGCTGACGGTGACGCCGAAGCTCTGTCCCGAGTTGCCGATGGTCTTCAGCGACCGGCAGAAGGTGAAGCAGATCATCGTCAACCTGCTCAGCAACGCGCTGAAGTTCACGCACGAGGGCGGCATCCAGATCACGGTCGGCTACGACCCCGGGGACCGGACCGCCTCGGTGGCAGTGTCCGATACGGGCATCGGTATTTCACCGGAAAACCACGAGAAGATCTTCGAGGACTTCCGCCAGGTGGACGACTCGCCGTCACGTCAGTACGGCGGCACTGGCCTGGGTCTTGCGATCTGTCGCCGGCTTGCCACCGCGCTCGGCGGACGCATAACGCTCGAGAGCACGATGGGGAAAGGTTCGGTCTTTACGTTGACTATCCCCGCTGAAGCAGAACAATGACACAGCAAGAAACCCCGTTGATTCTCGTCGTCGACGACTACCAGGATGCCCGCGAGATGTACGCCGAGTACCTGCAGTTCTCGGGGTTCCGCGTCGCGGAAGCGAAAAACGGCAACGAAGCCGTCGCGCAGGCGTTTTCGCTGCGGCCCGACCTCATCCTGATGGACCTGTCGCTGCCGGGTATGGACGGATGGGAAGCGACCAAGCTGTTGAAGGCCGATGAGCGGACCAAGCACATTCCCGTCGTTGCGCTGACGGGCCACGCGCTGGCCGGTGCGTCGGAAGGGGCACGGAAGGCGGGGTGCGATTCGTTCGTGACGAAACCGTGCCTGCCTGACGATCTCGTCGTCGAAGTGCGGCGCATGCTCGAAACGGTCAAGAAGGGCTGAGGAACACACCGCGATGGCGAAGACCCCCAAGCAACCATCCGGGCGTAAGCCGACAGGCCGTACGGCCGCCGCTGCCCGGCCACGGGCGGTCGGCGGCGCACGCCCCGCGAAGCGGACGGCAGGAGCCGCGGCGCCGGCGCGCGCCGCGCGCCCGGCGCCGAGGAAGAAGGACGAGGACGACACCGCGGTGACGCGGGTGACGCACGAGACGGCGGTGCGCGGCACCGAGACGCGCGTCGAGCGCGTGGTCGAGCGGGCGCCGCGGCCGAGCATACCGGACGTGGACCGCGCGGCGGGCCGCGGACGCTACGTCTACTGCATCATCCGCGCGAGCCAGCCGCTGAAGTTCGGCGCCATCGGCATGGACGAGCAGTGGCCCGAGGTCTACACGATCAACTTCAAGGACATGGCGGCGGTCGTCTCGGAAATCCCGCTGGCGCCGCTCGATTCCACGCGCGAGAACGTCCTGGCGCACGAACGCGTCAACGAGACGGTGATGCGCGATCACACGGTCATCCCGATGTCGTTCGGCACGATTTTCAAGACGCGTGAAGACATCGTCGAGCTGCTGCGCTCGGCCTACGACGCGTTTGCCGACGTGCTGTCGAAGATGCAGGACAAGCTCGAGTACGGCCTCAAGGTGCTCTGGGACCGCGACGAGATCGTCCGCACCATCGAGCAGGAGGACGAGGACATTCACCGGCTGAAGACCGAGATCTCCTCGCAGAAGGGGTCCACTTACTTCGCGCGCATGCAGTACGGCCGCCTCATCGACGGCGCGCTCCAGCAGCGCTCCGAGCGCTACGTCGCCGAGTTCCTGCAGCGGCTGCGGGACGTGTCGGTCGCCTCGCGCGTGAACCGCGCCATCGGCGACAAGATGATCATGAACGCCGCCTTCCTCGTCCAGCGCGACCAGGAGCCGGCCTTCGACCGGCGCATCAAGGAGATTGCATCGACGTTCGACAAGCTGACGTTCAAGTACACGGGGCCGTGGCCGCCGTACAACTTCGTCAATATCCGGCTGAAGCTGGAGCGCGCCGGGCAACACTAGGCGCTTCGCGCAAGAAGTCATGTTCCTCCTCGATTCGCTCATGATCAACGGCATCACGTGGGCGCTGAAGACGGCCATCACGGCGGCCGAGGCCGAGATGAACGACGACACGGCGCTGCGCGAGCAGCTGCTGGCGGCCGAGATGCAGCGCGAGATGGGCGAGATCACGGACGAGGACTTCGCCGACATCGAGCGCGACCTGCTCGCGCGCATCCGCGAGATCAAGCAGCGGCGCGAGGGCGGCTCGGGGCCGCTGGCGTTCGGCGAAGGGGAGCCGATCGAGGCGGGCGAGGACAGCCGCTTCCAGATCGAGGCGAGCGTCTCCGGCGACTTCCACGACCCCCACGACGCCCCGCACACCACCATCGTCGAGGAACCGCCGCCGCGGCATGGCCTTATCGGCATGAAGCGGGGACAGACCGAGCAGGTGCTCGACATCGAGCCGACGCGGGCGGAGACGCTGAAAGAAGGCGCGCTGCCGCTGCCGGCCGGCAAGCGGCGCGCGAAAGCGAGCGTCCGCACGGCCCCCGCCCGGCGCACGCGCAGCACCCGAGCAAAGCGAACCGCTCGGACCACGCGAACGACTCGAACGGCGCGAACCTCCTCCCGCAGGACTAAAATCCGCTGATTGTGAGCGCGACGCTCAGCTACGTCTTCTGCCTGCTCCGTAGCGCCAGGCGGCCGACCCTGCGCGGCATCAGCGAGGGGATGCCCGGCGGAGACGAGCTGCGCGCGATCGAGGTCGGTGACGGTGTGTGGGCCGTCGTCCAGAGCGTGCCCGAGGCGGAGTACGGCGAAGCGGCGCTGGCGCGCGGCCTCCAGGATCTGAACTGGGTCGGTCCGCGCGCGGTCGCGCACGAACGCGTCATCGAATCGTTCCTCTCCGCCACCGCGCTGCTGCCGATGCAGCTCTTCACCCTCTTCACGTCCGACGACCGCGTGGCCGAGCACGTGCGATCCGATCGCGCGCGCATCGGGCGCATCCTCAAGCGCGTCGAGAAGAAGGTCGAGTGGGGGCTGCGGCTCACGTGGAACGAGAAGGAGGCGCGCGAGAAGGCCTTGAAGCGGCCGGCACGGACGGGGACCGAGTTCCTCGCGCGCAAGCGCGACGTGCTCGACGTCAGCCGCCGGCGGCTCGCCGCGGCGCGGACCGCGGCGACGCGCGTCTACAAGGCGATCGATCGCCAGGCCGCCGCCTCGCAGCGGCGCACGACCCTGGAGCGCGCCGCGCCGGGATCGCGGCTGCTGCTCGACGCGGCGTTTCTGGTGCCGGTCGCGAGGAGCGGCGCGTTCAGGACCGCCATTCGTGAACAGGCGCGGGCGCTGCGCGGCACCGGCATCGAAACGTCGCTGACCGGCCCGTGGCCGGCCTACAACTTCATCCAATGAGCCTGCCCAAAGCGCCGCGTCAGCGTACGGAGGCCGAGAAGATCCTGGGTCCCGACGATGCCTCGCTGCTCGACATCGTCGACAACCTGTTGAACAAGGGTGTCGTGCTCAGCGGCGACGTCACGATTGGCCTCGCGCAGATCGATCTCGTCTACGCGCGCGTGTCGCTCCTGCTGTCCGCCGCGGATCGCGTGCTGCCCGGCGAGCAGCGGGAGTTCATGACCCGGCATCGCGCGCGGCACGAGCTGCGCGCCCGGCTCCGCGGCCAGTCGCCTTCCGCGAGGGTGCCCAGCCGCAGCCGGTCGCGTGCGTGACCACCTGCGTGTACGCGCTGGTGAGTCCGGCGCGGCGGCGCCTGCGCGTGACGGGAATGGCGGGGGAGCCGCTGCGTGTGATGACGGTGAGTCGCGTGTCCGCGGTCATCGGCGGCATGAGACGCGTGCCGGCGCCGAGCATCAGGAACCTGCGGCGGTACGCCGCGGTCGTGGAGGCGATTGCGGCCGAGGCGCCGGCCATCCTCCCGGCGCGTTTCGCGACGACGGTCGCCGATCGTGAAGAGCTCGCCTTCATCCTCGCGTCGCGTGGAGCCACCCTGCGGCGCCGCCTGCGCGCCGTCCGTGGCCGATGCCAGATGACCATCCGCCTCCTCTCGCCGCTTTCGGAGTCGGAGTCGGAGTCGGATGACGCCCCGTTGGCGAGCCGGAGTGCGATAGCGGGCCGTGCGCGACTCCGGCTCGCACCTGAGGCGACTCAGGGTACGCAGTATCTGCAGCGGAGGGCGGCGCTGGCGGCCAGTGCGCGCGCGATTCCGGGGTTTGCGCCGATTCGCGCCGCGGTCCGGCGCTTCGTCAAGGACGAGCGGGTGGAGAAGCGAGCC
>Ga0134127_10001903_pt1 | contig 15260 bp, 10 predicted proteins | sample KB31753_FD_96459 | JGI IMG/M metagenome (GOLD analysis project Ga0134127, IMG submission 96459) | Terrestrial soil microbial communities with excess Nitrogen fertilizer from Kellogg Biological Station, Michigan, USA - KB3-175-3 | ecosystem: Environmental > Terrestrial > Soil > Unclassified ...
CAGCATCACGACGTCGTGATGCTCGGCGAGCGTCTCGATAACCCGGGCAATGAAGGCACGGTTCTCCGGGGTATCGGGGAAGCAATTGCTGAAATAAAACCGCACCGCAACGTATTTCGCGGGGAGCATCGGCAATCCGGTGGGTCGTACTGCTTCGATACGGCGGAAGCGCACGTGGTCGAGCACGCGACCCAACGGCGCGCGATCCTTCCAGAACGGCATGAAGAGCGCGTACATCAACGCGGGATGCAGCAGCTGCGTGGTACTGCCGCCGAGTGCCGCGCGGACGCGGCGGATGACGTCGCGATCGAACGCACGCACACCGCGCTGCTTTTTGGTGGCCTCGGTCCGCGCCCGGAATTCATCGGGCGTTGCGACGGAAAACACATCCACATAGCGGCTGTTCTTCAGGCCGTACCATGAAGCCGTCCCACCTCGCGAGACGACCACCAGTCGCTCGGCCGGCAGATCGAACTTCTCCACCGCCCAACGGACGAACGGTGCCCAGTAGAGCAGCTCGAACCCAATTTCCCCAGTCCACGGACCGACAATGATCGGCTGTGCGCTTCGTCGCATGCGATTGAGGCGGTCGATGACACGTTGTTCCGTGAGCTCCAGCTCGGCCTCGATGCCGCCGCGCCGAGCGAGCCGGCGGAGCGCCGCGTCCTGTCGGCGCACTGAGGCGCGCAGATCCGCAAGCCGGCGCTGCATCTCCACGTCCTCGTCGCGTCTCGCTTCGATCAGTTTCCTCAACTCGGCTCGCTGCGCAGTCACTTCGGAAGCGAGTGTTTTGAGCAGACGCTGCTGCTCGTGCGACTGTTCGCTGAGTCGTTCGAGGCGGGCGCGGTGCGCTTCCGCATCGGGTGCAAGGAGCGGCTCCAGGGTGCGGCCCACTCGACGCAGCGCGCGCGTGATGAATGAACTCATTCGACCGAGAAGCGCAGCTGCCCCTGATCGTCGAACTCGAGCGTGCCGCTCGCGAGGCCGTGCTCGACGGCGCCCGCCCAGTCGCCGGCGAGGCGCTGGCGCATGTCAGCAGGCAGCCGGAGGATGGCGCGATCGCGTGCCAGGCGATACGCCTCGATCCGCTGCGCGAGCGTGGCCGGCGGGATGGGCGTCCACGACACGTTGCCATCAACCGCACGGGCGAGCACGAGGAAGCTGGAATTGCGGGCCTTGATGAAGGTGACGTCGAAGCCGCTGGCAGCCAGCGCACGAACCATCGCGGCCCTGTCGAATGTCTGCATGTGCAGCGGGTTCAGATGCGCGATGATCGATTTGCCTTCTTCGAGCACCTGGCGATCCTCGGGCTCGTTGTACAGGTACAGGTAGCCGCCAGGCTTCAAATGCGCGTGCACTTCGTTCAGGAACTCCGCCGGCCGGACCGAGTGCACGAGGATGTGGTTGCAGACGATCAAATCGAAGCGCCCTTCGAACGGAATCTGAAAGTGGTCGTAGTCGATCAGGCCCTGTGCGTCGAAGCCGTACAGCTCTTTCAGAAGGAACTTCTGGCTCTCCCACATCGGCATCACTGAGACGTCGGCGTGGTACAGCCGCCGCAGGCTTTCGGCGATCGTGCCGGCGCGCGGCCGGACTTCCAGCACGCGCGCGTTCGCCGGCTTCACGAGGTTCGCCAGCAGGTCGACGTGCACACTGTTCTCGAACCGATCCTTCAACGCACCCTCGAGATACTCCGTCGTTTTCAAACCAAGATGCTCGGAAACCCAGACGCCGTGCGCCGCCATCCGGCGGAGTTGCTCTTTATCCTTATCGCTCAACGGATACGGGTTCAGCAGAGGGTTCGGGATCACGCCGTCGGCGGCCGCTTTCCCTGTCACCTCACCGAAATGCTCGAGCAGAAAGAGGAAGCGGCGGCCATACGGCCGCCTTGCGGCGTAGACCACACCGCACCGGTGACAACAGCTGTAGTTGTAGCGCGCCGACTGCTGATCCGGCGCCTTCGCCAGCATGATCAGCTTGTTCCATTCGACGACAACGGTGCGCTCGTCGTGACCACAGAAGGGGCACCTGTCCAGCGACAGCCACTCCTGTCCACCAGGGTCAGGGTGAATGTCGCCGCCAAGCACAGGCGACCAGTGCGGTTCTTCGGCATTGACTCCGACCGGAATAGCGCGGCCAGACAATCGCCTGGTCGGCGCGCCGTTTCCACCGTGACCGTCAGCGGATGCGCGCAACTCCTGCAGCACGCGCATCACGGCACTCAGGTGCAGGTTCGTCTGTCGCAATTGATCCGAGACGTCCTGCCGGACGCCATCAAGGTCGCGCCGCAGCGTCGCCAGCTGTTCGCCATGCTTGTCAAGGCGATCGGTTGCACGACGTGCGTTCGTCACCGCGTCGGCAACGGCCTTCTCGGTACCGGCAACGGCTTTTTTGGTGTCGCGCGCGAGATCGCGCATGTCACCCAGCTGCCGTTCCCCGCGCACCAGAAAGCGTGCGGCGCGCACCGGCGCGCCGACCAACGCCGCGAGGCGATCAATCACCCCGGACACCGAATCAGTCTAACGCATCGGAATATGGTGCCTCGCGGCCGTCGAGGAACGACACTCGATATCGCGCATGTACAATGCGGACGCTTGCGTACCCTCGCGGCATCCGAAACAGAAAACATCGGGAAGCTTCAGCAGCACTCCGAAGCCGTAGACATGACGTTTCGATGGCGAATATTCGGCGGCGCCTTGCTCGCCGTGACGGTCGTCATGGTCGCGGCCTGGTCGTCATGGTATCCGCCCTTCTACCTTGAGAATGACGACGTCACGATCCGCATGGCGCTGGAGGGAGTGTCCGCGCCACAGGCGACTCCTACGGGATTTGCGTTGATGACGAACGCCGCACTCGGGTGGGCCATCGTCGGCGTGCAGCGCGTGCTGCCGTCGATACCCGGGTGGGATGTCGTACTTGCGGCGACGCTCTTGTGGGCACTTGCCGTGTTGCTGGCGCTGGTGTGGGACGCGCTCGGCACGGGATGGCTCGCCAGAGCCACCGTCGTTGGCGCTCTGGTGGTCGCGATCGCGCCAATGATCCCCAGCGTCCAGTTCACCATCAGCGCCACGGTTGCTGGTGGGGCCGCCGCTCTGCTCGCGCTGACCGAGATGGGGACCCCGCGGCCTCGGAAAGCGGTATTGCTGATGGCGATCCTCCTGTACGTGGCTGGCCTGCTGATCCGTCCCATGGGCGGGCCGGCGGGCGCGGCCGTGGCCGCAGGCCTCAGCGTTCCCTACCTGCGAAGCCGGAAATGGTGGTGGGTTCATGCGCTCGGCGTTCTCGCAACCGTGACCGTCGTCTTCTTCGCGGCGCAGTATGTCGACGTCGTGCTCTACGGCAGCGATGCCGAGTGGAACGCGTACTTTCGGTTCAACTGGCTCGTCGGTCCGCTGCTCGAATGGGGCGGAGATGTGTCGAGGAACCACGGAGAAGAAATCCGCCAATCAGTCGGATGGAGTGCCAATGACTGGGGGATGCTTCTCGCCTCGTGGGGCGTCGATCCCGTCGTCCACGGATTCAATCGGGTCAATGAGGCCTACCAGGCGCAGACCGCCGTCCTCGATCGCGTCGGAACGCTATCAGTGATGTTCGGGAGGGCCGTCACCTTTCCCGCAGAGAGCCTGCGGAGTCTGGTGGACTCTTCGACTTTGGTCGCGATCACCGGCGGATTGCTGGCAGCCGCGTACGCGACACGGCGCAGTGCAGCCATGGTCGTGGCGGTGCTGCTGCTCTTCTGGGCGATGTGCGTTTCCCTTGACGTGGTTTTCGAACGTTTGCCGTGGCGTCTGCTCGGACCGCTGGAAGTCCTGTTCGTCGCGGCGACGCTCATCACCATCGGAAAGTCTCGTCGCATTCCGCCGGCGGTACTTGGCATCCTTTCACTCGGCATCATGCTCGCACTCGTCGCGCCTGTTCTGGCGGCAGAGGCCCGCGAGGCAGCGCAACGCGTGCGTCAGGCACAAGACCTTGACCGCGAAGTCGCTCAGTTGCAGCGAATGTCGCCTTCGCTGGTGGTCTTCTATGGAAGTCGTTTCCCACGGGAGTACTGGTGGCGACCGTTCCATCGCCCGCCGGGGAGGGTGCCCGCGATTGCTCTGGGCTGGAACAACCAGAATCCGCAACTGCAGCATTTCCTGAGCGCCACCGGTCGTCAGCCCTTGTATCGCGCGGTGTGCAGCGATCCGTCAATGTTCATCGTGTCCGAAAGACAACCGCTTAACTTCGTGACGACCTACATGCACGAGCATTTCGACACCGCGGTGACCTGGACGCAGGTCCACGACGGGACATTTCCCGCCTGGCGATGTTCCGCGGTCGACGGCCAACCGGGTTCGCTGTCAGCTGCGTCGCAAGAACGTGAGCGCGGGACGTCCAGTCGTGGCCAGCCAGAGGCAGGAAAGTAGCAGGAACGAAGAAGCGAGGCGTGTTGCCCACGGAACAACAGGTGCATCACGCAGCACACTGAGACCGCCGTGGAGGCGAGTACGGCCGACACGCGTATCGTCGATCACGGTCAGGCGTGAACGATCGATGTTCCCGGTGTCTGCCACAGAACCGTGCGCGACGATCGCACCAACGCCTTTCGGGGACGGATCAGCCAGGTCGTAGGCCCACGTCATCTCTTCGTATCGCTCGCCCGCCAGCAGCTTCAGTTCGCGTTGATGCTGGACTCGCATCGTGTCGCTGGTGCCAGCCTTCCACCGCACGTACACCCTCGGCGCGAACACCGGAGCGACGAACAGGTTGAGATAACCGATGAACGCCAGCACAAGGATGCTCGACAGCGCCAGCGCGCCGACCTGGCGCCGCTCCCTCGAGATGTCACGCACCGGTACGCACCTCATACACTGCCCAGCGGCCGTCGGCATAGCGGCGCGACAACATGTCGGGCAGCGCATCGAACACCGGCAGCAATTCCGAGTAGTAGGTCGGATCCACCAACACGTGCGTGACGCCGAGAGCCGTGAGAAAAGCCCGGCGTTCCTGCGCCGATTCAACCGAGTTGAAGAACGGCTGAACGCGGCGCTCCTGCATGCGTGCGCGGTAGAACCGGACGTACGCCGGAAAGACCTCTTCTTCGTTGGACAGGCCGGAGAAGGCGGCAACCTGTTGCGGTACGAAAACCGTCGGCAGCGACGCATTCCACCGATCCGTCGCGAGGACCGCGTTCACCGCGACGTTGGTCCGAATCCATGAGACCACCTCAGGCGTCGGTGGGCATACCTGCGGATCCGGGCGACCTTCGTGCGTGACCTTCGCGGCAACGCAATCATCTTTTCGAAACGCGGCAGCAGGCGTCGGGATTGAACCGGCCGGCTCGATCAGCGACTGACGAAGCGGGAGCGCCTGTGGGGACAGCGTGAGAAGAACAAACGGGACGAGGATCAGCGCGCACTGCCCGGCGTAGCGGTAGAACGGCGCGGCTGCAAATCGATCCAGAGCGCCGGGGTCTATTCGTGTCGCCAACGCAACCAGCCATGGCAGTACGAAACCGCTGGCCCACAAGCCAATCGCGGTCGTAAGGAGCAGCGCGGCCGTCGGATAGCGGCGCCAGTCTTCAGGCTTGCGATCGACATCAAAGGACGTCCGATCGATGTGATACGTCTCCGCAACGCCGGGATGCTGAACAAGGGCTTTGATATTGGCTCGCGAGGTATCCGCCAGGTCGTAGGTCCAATATCCCTCATCCGGCCTCGCCTGCCCGTCCTGCAATGAAAACTGTCGCTCAATCGCGGTACGTGCCGGCTCGCTCACATCGGGCTTCCACACGACGTACACCGGTGCAGGCACCCTCACCGCTCTGTGATCGGGCCACAGCAGCGCCAGCGACAAGGCGGCCAGGCCGACGGCCAGCACACTGCGCGCGCGTCCGAGCGCTGGTCTGGGCCCGCGCCGATCGAGCCACAGAAATGCTGCGAGCCACGCGCAGAGAACCGGCGCGAAAAAGCGAAACTCACTCTGGTTTGCCGCGGTTGGACCGAGCAGCCCGATGAGGCCCAGCGCCGCTCCTGCTGCGGCCAGCACCAGGATCGCGACGAGCCGCTGACGAACAACAGTCCAGACGGCAAAAACCATGACGCAGACAAGCGGCCCGGCGAACATGTGCAGGAACGGCGTCAGGTTCCGAATGGGTGTGTTGAGAATCTCGTGGTACGTCAGATAGATGTAGGGAATCGCCAACGCTGGAATGTTCATGACCAGCAAATAGACGACGGCGCTGGCGGCAATCAGCCAGACGAGCGCGCGCTCTCTGAACGCCACGACCACAATCGGCAAAGCCAGCATCAGCCACTGCGTGATGCCGGTGAATGCCGCATCGAACCAGATCAGATACGAACCAAGTACTCGTTCTGACGAAGCGAGGAACAGGTCGCGCGGTGATAGTGATGCCGCGACCATCCGCAGCTTGACTCGCTCGGACGCCACCTGGTCCGTGACGTGTCCGACCTCCGCGTTGTGCCAGGCCAAAAACACGAGCGCCAGCAACACGCTGGCGCCGAGCAACGTTGCGGCTCGCTTCGCCTGCGGCCGGAAGCGAGCGCACACTGCGGCCACGAGGGTGAAGCAACCAAGGTAGGCGACATACTGCACCACCTCGCGGCTATGCACGACGGCGAGCGCGAAGACCAGCGTTATCGCGGCGGCCCCCATCAGGGCGCGTTCTCTCGGGAAGTCCGACTGCACACAGCAGTACGTCACGGCGAGCAGCGACGGCAGGAGCACCGCCATCGCCACGTCAGACGTGTGGCTGAAGACGGCGAGCTGTCCCCAATATCCCCCTTCGACAACGGCGAACGACCCTGCAAGGGTCAGGAGGCCGGCGATAACGAGCGCAGCGGTGCCGAGCGCAGGCCGGCCAAATATCGCGCGCGCGCCAAGGTAGACCATCAGCAGCGCCGCCGGCGACCAGAAGAATCGAAGCTTGTGATAGACAAACAGCGCGTCGCTCGCCCCGATGCGTGCCACCAGCGCCATGAACGCGTGGGTGCTGGGAAACGGATAGGTGTAGACGACAGCAGGCGTCACGTAAAAATTGTCGAGCGTCAGACGTGGGAGAGCCGCGAGTCGCCGGACGATCGATATGTGGATCTGGTCCTCCCACCCGTTGAACGGGGATCCCTGCGCATACAGGCATATCGCCACCAGTAGAAGCAGGCCCATTCCGATCGCATCGTCTGGAGTCGCGCGGATCGTCATGGCTCGGGTGCGGGACGCGTACCAGATCCAGATGGCAGCACAGGCTTCGGCCACCAGCATCGCCAGCGCCGCTACCTGCACGCTGCTGTGGAGCAGGATGACTGCGATGGTCAGTAGATGCACCACTCCGAAGCTGATGGCGATGCCGATGGCAGCCAGTTCGAGAAGATCGAGCTCGGGTCGCGGACGCCAGAGAAGTGCGATCAACACGCCCGGGATGATGCCAACCGCACACGTCGCCACGACCATCTTCACGGCGGCACCGGCCGCACTGCTATCGGATATCCATGGCAACGTGGCGGCGACCGCCGCCACGGTCAAGACCGTTACGGCGATTGCTGAAGCGCCTATTCGCACAGGACGCGATCATAACGAAAGACATTAGACTGACGTATCCCGCCACGTCCCGAAATGTACTTCGCATGAATGTGCCGGTCCGCACGGTCGCCGCAGCGCTTGTCGGCGCCAGTGCGCTCGCCGTACTCGTGTCGCGCATGGCGCCCGATACCGCGACCGCGTCGATGCTTCGCGTCCTGCTGTCGAGTGCTGTCGTCGGATTCATACCGGGCGCGCTGGCGGTGCTCGCGTGGCATCCCCGTCGATCGTTTGACGCCCTCGAACTGGCTGGCCTCGGGCTGGCGGTCAGCTTCGGCGTCAACGAGCTGCTGACGATCGCCGCGCTGGTCGCGCATTGGAGTGCGACCGTATCGCTCGCACTCCTGGGCATCTTCATCGTCGCGGCCGCGGCGGTCGCGTGGCAGCGCCCCACGACCGTCGACGTCGAATGGCACCATGTCGCGATCGTCGGCGGGCTCGGTATTCTTGCCGCCTATCTGTATGCCGCAGGGTCCGGCTACGACAACGTCGAAGATCGCATACACATCGCGATCATCGAGCGTCTCTCCTACCTGAACCGGCCGTCATTTCGAAACATCTACTTTGCGCCCGACGTCGTCTACACCTACCCGTTTCCGGGCACGCACTACATGCTTGCGCTCATGTCACGCCTGGCGGAGCTGCCGGCGATTTTCGTGTACGTGAAGCTTCGCGCCTTCTGGGGCGTGGCGGCGATCGTCCTGCTCTACTGCTGCGTTCGCAGCCTCCTGGACAGCACGCGAATCGCCGTCGCGGCAACGCTAACGGTTATGGGCCTGGTGGCGAACGGCGCATTCGCGGCCGTTCCCGGTATGTACTGGGGTCAGCTGGCGCCATTCAGTCATGCGTCCGACGTTGCGATGGGCGTTCTGTTACCCGCGCTTCTGCTACTGGCCTTCGAAGTGGTTCGATCGAGCTCTCGCCGCGAGTACTGGTTTTCGATGATTGCGATGGTCACGCTGGCGCTGATGCTCGTCATCGTCCACGTTCGCGAAATCGTGCAGTTCCTCCTCTACAGCGCAGCGTTTACGCTTGCGCTCGCGCTCGCACGCGCTCCCAAACAGTGGCTCGCCAGAAGCGCCGGTGTTCTCGTCGCCGTTGCGACGATGCTCGTCGCGTATCGCGTATGGAACGCGTGGGCGGTGCCACTGGTGGACTCTCTCGTTGAGGCACACCGCAGGGACCTGAGGGACTTGTACAACGCGAGCACGTGGGGCGACTTGTTCGGGCAACCCTATCCGCTGATGCGCAACTACATGCCAGGATTGCAATCGATGTTGTACGGCGTGGATCCCGTCGTACTTCTGTTGAGCCCGCTCATCCTGATTGCCGTACGCGCCAGCAAACTGACGTGGCTCATTGGAGCCAGCATCGTCTCTTATCTGCTCATCATCCGCTACCCTGTCTTTGGGATCCCGTACACGTACGCGACCTACTTCGAGATTCTCTACACACCGGTGCGGAATGTCGCCTTCTTCATCCATCTGCTTGCCGGTATCGGGCTGTTCGTGCTTGCCGCAAATCTCGGGCGACTGAGGTATGTCGCTCTCGTTCCGCTCGCGGCCGGTGCCGGTGGTCTAATCGTCCTCGCCATTCATCGGGTCGCGCCGATCCTCTCTTCACGGATCGATCTGCTGTTTGTTCCGATACTAGTGTCCTATGCGGCGCTCCTCGCGTTGATCGTGTGGAGAGGACGTCGGGAGGTTCCGAATCCTCGGTTGCTGGATCCTTCGCCGCGATGGATGGCCGCGTTCGCAATTCTGTTCGCCATCGTCCTCTACGGGACGCGTGTTGACGAATCGGCGGTGGTCTCGCGACGTTGGGAAGACCGGACGCCGACACCCGCAGCGCTGATGGCAACGATGCCGTGCAAGGACGAAATCGACTGCCCGCCGCCGCCAGCACTCATTCGCCTCGCGCACGAGCGTGTATCGGCCGATTCGCTGTTCGCCGTCGACCTGCACGAGCGGTATCAGCCGGCGCTGTTCATGCCGCAACAGATGGTGGTCTGGACCGGAGGAACCGAGTCGCTGCTCGAGCCGGAGACGCTCTTTCCGCGATACTTCACGTACCTGAAGGCGGCGCAGAACGCGTCCGTCGATCAGCCGCTGTTCAACAGGTCGGAGACGCGCAAGGATCGTGAGGCTTTCCTTCGGGACCTTCATGTGACTCATGTGCTGGTGAATCCTCGTCTGTACGCGTCAATCAAGCCCGTCTTCGACGAGGACGCGGATCTCTTCATGCCTGTGTACGACGATGGGCGGTGGTCGTTGTACGAGGTGTCATTCAAGTGACCGGCCCCGCAACAGGACCACGCGTCCGCCTCGTTCCGCTCGCCGAAAAGCACCTCGACGCCACTTTCCAGTGGGTCAACGACCCAGCGATGATGCGACTGCTCGGCCGCGCCGCCCGCGTCGAGTCCGACGAGCACCTGCGCTGGTTCGAGCGATTGAAAGAACGAACGGATTGCCGCTACTTCAGCGCGGAAACCACAGACGCCGGTCTGCACGTCGGCAACATCTGGCTGTGGGACATCAACACCGCTGACCGAAAGGCCGAGGTGCGGATTCTCTTTGGCGACGAGACCGCACGCGGACGCGGTTACGGCAGTGAAGCAATCCACCTGCTCGCGGATCTCGCGTTCGATACGATGGGCCTCCACCGGCTCTACGCGTACGTGTTCTCGATCAATCCGCGGGCAAGACGGGCATTCGAGAAGGCAGGTTTCAGGTCCGAAGGCACCCTTCGGGAGGATCGTCGTGCCGGAGGCGAGTACATCGACGTCTACCTACTTGGCCAGCTGGCGTCCGATCGTGGAGGACGGTAGCTCCGCTTCGACGCCGACGCGGCGAGGTACGGAGAGCCACGCAATCGCTATCAGCAGCACGAGTTCGGTTCCAATACCCAGAAAGAACAACGTTGCGCGCAGGACGGGCACGTACTCGATCGTCACGCGCTGCTCGCCCGCCGGTATCTCGAGGCCGACAAGCTGCTCGGCCGCGCGCACGAGGCGGGCCGATCCCTCGCTGACGCGCCAATAGGGCTGATACCACTGCGTCACGAGGAGATGCCGCGGACGATCGGACGCAGCAAACGTGAGCGTTAGACCGTCACGGTGGCGATCGATCGTGATCGCCTCCGGTTCACGCTCGATGCCGGCCCGCTCGAAATCAACACACAGGAATCGATCGTGCCCGCAGTCATGGACGCGAGGCATCGGCGTCGGAGGAAACGCTGTGACGAAGAATGCCTCCGGCCACGGAGTTGGATTCTCGAAGATGCGCACGCCTCCGACCGTTCGAACCAGATGGAGGCGATCCGACACGGCGTCGTCTGGCATCGCCAACACGTACCTCACGCCAAGAACATTCAAGGTCCACGGGTTGGTGACCGTCGTCGAGGTTGGCGGTGAGATGCCGATGAAGGCGTAGCGCATAGGGGCGATCGAATCCAGCGTGATGCCGTGCGCCTCCGCATAAAGAGACGGCACGCCGGCATCCTGAAGCTGATTCGGGGCAAGCCCCTCGCGCGTCAGCATGAACCTGCGGGTGAGGTCGTAGGTGCCCGGCGCGAACGCGACGCGTCCGGGCATCTCCTTGTACAAAGCGGCGACGGCGGCCGTGATGCCGTAGTTCTCCTTGACACGTTGACTGCGTGCGCGGAGATCCGAATCGATCCACGCGTCCGTCATGCCCATCCAATGCGGCCAGAAAGCAGCGCCCAGTGCCACGATCTGCAGGCCCATTACCGCAGAGGCAATTCTGCCGCGGCGCTTCGTTCCGCGTAACTGAGCGATCGCGCACGCGGCCAGGACGATGCCGAAGAGATTGATTCCCGAGCGGTACCCCCACCGGTAGGTCATCAGGTTGAAGAGCCACGATTCGGGGATCCACACCAGCACGAGGCTGACGATCAACGCCAGCTTGAACGGGCGCAGCTCCGCACGCCGAAGACTGACCATACCGATCAGCGCCGCGATGGTGAAGGGACCGCCAAAAAAGACCGTGCGCCAGGCCGTCTCCACTCCTGGTTTGGGAAGCGGTGCGATCAGCGCCGAAGACGCGTAGGTGAAAAGAGTCGGTTCCTCATGGTTGTCTCTGCCGACGCCAACGGGCGTGAGACGGTATTGGTCCGCCAGATGATAGACATGCGCGGCGCAGATCAACACACCGACCAGCGCCGCAAGCGACAACCAGTGCCATCGCGACAGCGCGACGCGTGGCTGGACGAGCAGGAACACAGCCGTCGCGGCCAGCACCGCGAACGGGAAAAACATGCTGAGCGTGAACCCGGCAGCGCCGCCAAGCACCAGACTCCATTTCGTGGCGTCGCGTCGGTCTTCGGTGTTCAGCAGTGCATATGCCGCATAGATCAGGATCGGCAGCGACGCTTCGGGAATGGCCGCCGTCGACCAATCATCAAGGTACGTCGGCTGAACGATCGACGAGCAAAAGAGAAATGTGAGTCCGGCCACGACCGCGACCGGTTCGTCGGACGTGAATCGCCGCACGAGCAGCACCACGAAGAGCGCGCCGATAAAAGCCTGACAGGCGGCGGCGACGCGGAGCACCGTGCTGCAATCGGCAACGCGACAGACCGGTGAGAGCGGGTGCGTGATGAAGTGAAACCGGAACGGCTGTGGGACGCCGAGTGCCGAATCCATGTTCCAGAAGGGCCATGCCCCTTCCGCCATGGAATCGACCGCCATCTTCGTGGTCACGACGCCGGTGTAAAAGTCCTCGACGTCGTTCGGGCCGACCGCGATAAACGGAAGCGCGAAGAACAGCCAGGCGCCGAACAGAATTAGGAGCGAAGCCGCGCGAACGCGCTTCATCCGCTCAGTGGAGCTCGCGCTTCCCTGTCTTGGTGATGATCGGAATCTCGCGCATCCACAGCTGCTTCTGCCACCATGGGCGGTTGGCAATGTACCAGTCGATCGTTCTCTGTAGTCCGGCCTCGAAGCCAACCTGCGGCGTCCAGCCGAGCAGCCGTCGAGCCTTGGCGGTGTCCGCCGTATGCCTGAACACCTGGCCAGGCCGATCGCCCACATAGGTCATGGCCAGATCCTGCCTGTTCATCAAGCGAACCACCTGCCCGGCCAGCTCCGTCAACGAGAGACTTCTCTCGGTACCGAGATTGATCACCTCGCCAATGACCTTCGAACGTTCACAGTGCATCAGGCAGTCGACGGCGCGGCACGTGTCGTCCACATACGTAAAGTCGCGCGCCGCAGAGCCGTCGCCGTGGATGCGAATCGGCTCGCCAAGCAGGCAACTGGTGATGAAGCGCGGAATCACCTTCTCCAGATGCTGGCGCGGGCCGAACTGATTGAATGGCCGCACGATGACGGCGGGGACGTTGTAGGTGGCGAAATACGAGTACACCAGCCGATCCGCGCCGGCCTTCGCGCTCGCATACGGGCTCATCGGCATCAGCGGCTGCTCTTCGTCCATTTTCGACGCGCGCGCCGTGCCATAGACCTCGGAGGTCGAAATGTGGATGAAGCGATCGATCTGTTTGACGTTCTTCAGGACCGAGTTCGACACCACCTGCGTCCCCAGCACGTCGGTCTCGAAGAAGTGATAGTTGTCGTAAATCGACCGTGTGACATGCGTCTCGGCCGCGAAGTGGACGACGATGTCGGATTGTTCGACGAGCGAATCGACAAGCGACGCATTCCGCACATCGCCGTGCCAGAACTGAATCCGCGAGGTGGCGCCGTCATGACCGCCAAACGGCGGCAGGTTGTCGAGGCTGCCGGCGTAGGTGAGCAGGTCCAGGACGAGGATGCGGTAGTTCGGATACGTGTTGTGCAGGTAATGCACGAAGTTGCTGCCGATGAAACCCGCTCCGCCAGTAACAAGAATCGTGCGTGCGTCGTCCGTTCTGCTCATATGGGATTGGCTGCCGGCCGTGGCAGCAGTTCACTCTACCCTACGTGCGATGTTCCTTCCAACACTGCGCGCGACTCCTCGCCGCAATTGAGAATCAGATCGAGCGCCGACAGATAGGGAACGAACTCGCCATGAAGCTGTGGATAGACCGGATGCGTGAAGTCCTGCCACTCAACGGCGATCCCGTGGCGCTCGAACAGCCCGACCTCCAGATATTCGCGCGCTGCGCTGCCGGACAAGTAGCTGGTTGCGCCGAAGTGGCGGCAGATGTTCACGAGCCGCTCGGTCTGCCCGCCGTCGATCCCAAGCGCCGACGCACGCTCGACCCGTGGGCGCACGCCGAGCCACTCCGCCAGCAGGCCGGCCACGGCAAGATCAAGATCGACGATCCGCTCCCACGTTCCCGTCAACACTTCTTCGAGAGCAGGGAGGTACTGTTTCGCAAATCGAGCGGCGGCATAGGCCTGGCGAATGCTGGCAACGTGCTTCTTCGCCCAGCTGGTTCTCGCCTCGATGGCGACGTCCAGGATGCGCGGTTTGCTCAAGCCGCTGTGCCGCACGGGAACAGTGAGCCACAACGGCCCGTGCTGCGTCTTGATGCGATTGCGGTTTCTCCATCCGTGCGTGTCGTACTGCACGTCGTCGTAGTAGACGAAGACGTCGGCACGCCGCATCTGATCGAAGAAACCGAGCCACGGAAGGTACCCGGGCTGCAGGACGACGACGGTCATATCTGCGCGACAGCAGGAACAATGCGTCCCCGCTTGCGATCGGGCCGACGGCCGAGAACGATCCATCGAAGCCACCAGGTCAGAATGTCGCGGATGGCATTGATGATGGCGCGCGGCTTCGTTCCGGTGCCGCGGCCGCGCTCGCGCTTGAGGAACGGCACCTCCACCTCCCGGAACGTGGCGCCGCGCCACCAGGTCTTCAACAGACACTCGGCGTTGGTGAACGAGCTTTCGGTTTCGAGCGTCACGCCCTGGATGAGCGCGCGCGGGTAGACGGTGACGTTCTGGAAATCTCCGAACGGGAGCCGGAACAGCAGGCGAATCAACCAGTAGTTGACGATCGACACGACGCCTTTGTAGGCGTTGTCGGACCGGCGATTGATCCCGCTCGCCGTCGCGGTGCCGACCCGCACACCCTGCAGCACGTCGACCTGGTTCAACTGCGGCAGCGCCGCTGCGAGACCGCGGATGTCGTACGCCCAGTCAACGGTCTGCCAGAACAGGTAGTCCTGCGTCGCAAGCGAGATCGCACGTCGGGTGTTGTAGCCCGAGCCGCGGTTTCGCTCATTCTGATACGCCTTCAACCAGGGTCGTGTGCGCTGAGCGGCGGTAATCAGACTCCACGTCCGATCGGTGCTGCCGTCGTCGATGACAATCAACTCGTAGCGGTCGGTGAGTGTGCTCAGGTACGCACCGGCGCGATCGATGTAGCCGCCGATGTTCTCTTCCTCGTTCAACGCCCAGCCGAGCATCGACAGGCTGAACGGGACGCGCGGCGTGCCGGGTGAAACATCCGGTGACGTCATCAGGTCAGCCAAGATACAGCTCGTACCACTCCTGGAAGATCGCGAGAACCAAAACGCGGTTCACGGCGACGTAATCCGCCCCGGGCGCACGCAGCCGATCGACGAGCTGCTGCACACGTTCGGGATCGAAGAGTCCGTGCAGCCGCAGACGTTCGGGACTGAGCGTCTCGCGCACCCACGGTTGCAGATGTCCGAGCACCCAGGCGGTGATCGGCATCAGGAACCCCTCTTTCGGGCGCCGAATCATCTCCTCG
>Ga0134127_10001904_pt1 | contig 15258 bp, 13 predicted proteins | sample KB31753_FD_96459 | JGI IMG/M metagenome (GOLD analysis project Ga0134127, IMG submission 96459) | Terrestrial soil microbial communities with excess Nitrogen fertilizer from Kellogg Biological Station, Michigan, USA - KB3-175-3 | ecosystem: Environmental > Terrestrial > Soil > Unclassified ...
ATAAAGACGGGGTGAGGGGAGTCCGGCCGCCGGGGGAAACCGTGCGAGGCGCAGCCGAAGGCGAGCCGAGCGGATATAAAGACGGGGGCAGGGGAGTCCGCCCGCCGGGGGAAACCCAGACCAGAAAGCCAGAACGCATCGGAGCATGGCCGCGCTCAGAGTCCTGATCGTCGAGGACGAGCCCGATATCCGGGACCTGCTCGTGTTCCACCTCGAGCGCGACGGCTACCAGGTCGTCAAGGCGCGGAGCGGGGCGGACGCCCTGCGGCAGGCCCAGGCCTCCCCGCCCGATCTGGTGCTGCTCGACCTCATGCTCCCCGAGATGGACGGCCTCGAGGTCTGTCGCCGCCTGCGCCAGAACCCGGTCACGCAGGGCATTCCGATCGTCATGCTGACCGCGCGCGGCGACGAGGTCGATCGCGTGCTCGGCCTCGAGATGGGCGCCGACGACTACGTGGTCAAGCCCTTCTCGCCCCGGGAGCTGATGGCGCGCATCCGGGCGGTGCTCCGCCGCACGCGGCCGGCGCCGGGCTCGACCCCGCTCACGGTCGGCCGTCTCAGCATCGACCCGGCGGCCCACCTCGTCACCGTGAACGACGCGCCGGTCTCGCTCACCCGTCGCGAGTTCGACCTGCTGCGGGCCCTCGTGGAGGCGCGGGGACGGGTCCTCTCCCGCGAGTACCTGCTCGATCACGTCTGGGGCTATAGCGCGGCCGAGGAGATCGAATCGCGCACGGTGGACGTGCACGTCCGGCGGCTGCGGCAGAAGCTCGGCCCGGAGGGCCAGCGGATCGGCACGGTGACCGGCGTGGGCTATCGCCTCGAAGGCGAAGCCTGATGCGCGTTCTGCTTCGCGTCGTCCGGCGCAGCATCGCGCTCAAGCTGACGCTGACCCTGGTCGGCTTCGTGGCGGTGACGAGCCTCGCCGCCGGTCTCTACCTGAACCGGGCGCTGGAGAACTTCGCGGTCGAGTCCCTCGAGACGCGCCTCGGCTCGGTGGCCGCGGTGGTCCACGACGAGGCCCGAAACCTCCTCCGCGGCGGCGCGCCCGCCACCGCCCCTCGAGATCTGGCCCTCCGGGTCGCGCGGGCGACCGGGGCGCGGGTCACCCTCATCGCGCCGGACGGCCGGGTCCTCGCGGAGTCGGAGCGCGGGGCCGCCGATCTCGCGGGGCTCGAGAACCACGCGGGGCGGCCCGAGGTTCGCGCGGCGCTGGAAGGACACACCGGGCGCGCCTTGCGGCGCAGCGCGACCGTCGAGGCGCCGCTGCTCTACGTGGCGGTGCCGGTGCGGGACGAGACGCGCACGCTCGGGGTCCTCCGCCTCGCGCTGCCCCTCTCCGCGGTGACCGCCTCGTACGCGACGCTCCACCAGGTCATGCTCGCGGGCGGCGCGGTGGCCCTGATGGTCGCGCTGGGGATCGGCATCTTCGTGGCGGGACGGGTGACGCGGCCGGTGGTCGAGATGCAGTCGATCGCCCGTCAGATGAGCGAGGGCAGCTTCCTGGTCCGGGCGCCCACCCGCTCGACGGACGAGATCGGCACCCTCGGGCGGTCGCTCAACGTGATGGCGGGGCGGCTGCGCGAGAAGATCCAGGATCTCGAGCAGGAGCAGGCCAAGATCACCGCCATGCTGGACGCCATGGTCGAGGGCGTGATCGCGGTGGACGGCCACGAGCACATCCTGCTCATGAACGAGCAGGCCCGGACGATGTTCGGCCTGGGGAGCTCCCGGGGCGAGGGCAAACCCTTTCTCGAGGTCATCCGCAACGCCGATCTTCACGAGATCTTCCGCGCGGTGCACGCGGGCGGCGCGGGCCTGGCCCTCCGGCAGGAGATCGCGATGTCGAGCCCGGCCCAGCGCATCCTCGGAGTCAACGCGGTCGGGCTCGCCCCGGCCGGCGTCGAGGCCGGCGTGGTCATGGTGCTCCACGACGTGACCGCGCTGCGCCAGCTGGAGCGGGTCCGCACCGAGTTCGTGGCGAACGTGAGCCACGAGCTCCGCACGCCCCTGACCGCCATCCAGGGATATCTCGAGACCCTGCTCTCCGGGGCGCTCGAGGAGCCGGAGAACGCCCGGCGCTTCCTCGAGATCGTGCTGCGCCACAGCGAGCGGCTCGGCCGGCTTCTGAACGACCTCACCGACCTTTCCAACATCGAGCTCGGGAAGGTCACGCTCCGGAAGGAGTCGGTGCCTCTCGACGAGCTGGTGGCCTCGGTGGTGGCGATCATCGGCCCGCGCGCGGCTCGCTCTGGCGTGACGGTGACCGCAAACACGCCGGCCGAGGTGCCCGCGGTGGCCGCGGATCGCGACCGCCTCGTGCAGGTCCTGATCAACCTGGTGGACAACGCGGTGAAGTACACGCCGGAGGGCGGGACGGTCACGGTGATCACGCGCTCCGGTGGAGATGGCACCGTGGAGATCGCGGTGGCCGACACCGGCATCGGGATCCCGGCCGCCGACCTGCCGCGGATCACCGAGCGCTTCTACCGCGTGGACAAGGCGCGCTCGCGGGAGCTGGGCGGCACCGGCCTGGGGCTGGCGATCGTCAAGCACCTGGTCCTGGCTCACGGGGGCGAGCTGCGCATCGAGAGCCAGGAGCAGCAGGGCACCACCGTCCGCTTCACCCTGCCGAGCCAGCCGCCCGTCTAGGGCCCTTCCGCTCCCGCGTTACAGAAACTTCACGCGGCCGCGGGTCGGCTGACGCCCGCTAGTCGCGGCCGTCCGCGGCGACCAGGGCGTAGAGACGCTCCTGGGAGCGAACCGGCGGCGCATCCGCGGCCCGGACGCGGATCGAGCTGCCGTCGAGCTGGATCTCGCGCGCCTTCACCGTATCGACGAGCTGCAGCTCCAGCACCTCGTGGATCTGGGCCTGCAGACGGGCATCCAGCACCGGGAACGCGATCTCCACGCGGTGGTCCAGGTTCCGGGGCATCCAGTCGGCCGACGCCAGCCAGTACTCCGGCGCACCCCCGTTCTGGAAGTAGAACACGCGGGCGTGCTCGAGGTAGCGGTCCACGATCGAGATCGCCCGGATGCGATCCGAGAGGCCGGGGATGCCCGGGCGCAGGCAGCAGATGCCGCGCACGATGAGGTCGATCGCGACGCCCGCCTGGCTGGCCAGGTAGAGCTCCTCGATCAAGGTGCGATCCACCAGGCTGTTCATCTTGGCCACGATCCGGGAGGGCCGGCCGCGCCGGGCGTGCTCCGCCTCCCGCCGGATGCGATCCCGAAAGCCCTCGCGAAGGCCGGTGGGAGCCACCAGCAGGTGCCGGAATCGGCGCGGGCGCGTGTAGCCGGTCAGCATGTTGAACAGCTCGGTGACGTCCTCGCCGAACGACTCCCGGCACGTGAAGAGCCCGAAGTCCCCGTAGATGCCGCCGGTGCGCGCGTTGTAGTTGCCGGTGGCCAGGTGGCAGTAACGCCGGATCCCGTCGGATTCCTGGCGAACCACGAGGCAGGCCTTGCAATGGGTCTTGTAGCCGGGGAGCCCGTAGACGACGTGCGCGCCGACTTCCTCGAGCGCCCGTGCCCAGCGGATGTTGGCTTCCTCGTCGAAGCGCGCCTGCAGCTCCACGAGCACCGCCACCTCCTTGCCGTTCTCGGCGGCCAGGGTGAGGGCGTGCGCGATCGGGGAGGTCGGGCTCACGCGATAGAGCGTCATCTTGATGGCGAGGACGCGGGGATCCACCGCGGCCTCGCTCACGAAGCGCGTGACCGCGTCGAAGGAGTGGTACGGGTGGTGGGCGAGCACGTCGCCACTCCGGATCGCGCTCCACACGTCGGAGGAGCCCTCGAAGGCCGGGAGCGGCCGGGGCGGCATCGGCTGGTCCTTGAGGCGCGGCACGTCCACCGCCGCGTAGAGCTGGAAGAGATCCGAGAACGCGGTGAAGCCGGTGCTCGCGTAGAGATCCTCGGCGGCGAGCTCGAGCTCGTCCACCAGGGTGGCGCGCAGGTCCGGGGGCAAATCGGGATCGTACTGCAATCGGACCGCGTCGCCCATGCGCCGCTCCCGGACGCCGGCCTCCACGCTGGTGAGCAGGTCCACCGCGCGCTTGCGCTCGAGCGCGATGTCCGCATCGCGGGTGACCCGGATGGCGTGGCAGGAGAGGATCTCGTAGCCGTTGTACAGCGCGGGCAGGTGGAGGCGGATGATGTCCTCCAGCAGGATGAAGGCGTGCTGCCCGGGCGGGCCGGGAAGCGGCACGAAGCGGGGCACCACTTGGCCGGGAATGTGGACCACCGTGAGCGCGGTGTGGGGGAGCAGGCTGGCGGTCGACGCCCTGACCGCGACGATGAGACAGAGGGCCCGGTTGGCCAGGTGCGGGAATGGGTGGCCCGGGTCGATGGCCAGGGGGGTCAGGACGGGCATCAGGGTCCGCTGGAAGTATTCGTCCAGGAACCGCTCCTGCTCGGGCGTGACCTCCTTGGGCCGCACGAGGCGGATACCCTCCGAGGCCAGGATCGGCCCCAGCTCCTCGAGAAAGCAGCGATGCTGCGCGTCCACGAGCCGATGGACCATTTCCGAGACCGCGGCCAGCGTCTCGGTTGGGGAGAGACCATCCGGCCCGGCGGTGTGATCCCCGGCGCGGATCCGGCGCTTGAGCTCGGCCACCCGGACCATGAAGAATTCGTCGAGGTTCGAGCTGAAAATAGCGAGGAACTTTACCCGTTCAAGCAGAGGGACCGTGGGGTCCTGCGCCTCTTCGAGGACGCGTCGGTTGAACTCCAGCCAGGACACCTCCCGGTTCACGAAGACATCGGGCGGCAGAGCGATGCGGTCCGGCATGGGCGCCTAGTCTCCGAGAGCCAGGTCAGGAGGTCAAATCACAGAATTGTTACGTTCAACAGACCCATAGGCCGAGCCGATCCGACCATCACCGGACATCGGCAACTCGAATTTGACGCTTCTCGTCGAGGCGGTACGATGTGCCGGCGGTCGATGCAGCTGGAATCATACAGCCGATCCACCTCGAGGGGGAGAGACCACAAATGAAGCGACGGGAATTCCTGAGAAACGGAGTCGTCCTTGGCGCGGTCACGGCGATGGGCGGCCTCCCTCGCGCCGGCACGGCATCGACCGGCTCGGACGGCGCCAGGTGGCGAACCTTCGAGGTGGTAACGCGTGTCGAAGTGGCCAATCCGGCGGGACCCACCCGGGTCTGGCTGCCGATGCCGCTTGCCGTCGACACCGACTACCAGAAGAGCCTCGGTCAGAGCTGGACCGGCAATGCGCGCGCCGCCCGCGTCTACCGCGACGACAAGTACGGGGCGAGTATCTTCTACGCGGAGTGGCCGGCCGGCGAGAGCGCGCCGGTCGCGGAGGTCACCATCCGGTATGCGGCCCGCGATCGGCTCGTGGACGTGACCAAGCCGGGAGTGAATCCGTCCCCGGAGAGCCGCGCCGTGCTGAACCGGTACCGGGAGTCGAGCAACCTGGTCCGTACCGACGGGATCGTGAAGAAGACGTCGCAGCAGATCACCAAGGGCGTGGACGGTGACGTGGAAAAGGCGCGCGCCATCTACGAGTGGATCGTGGAGAACACCTTCCGTGACCCCAAGGCGCGGGGCTGCGGGGTGGGGGACATCCGCGCCATGCTGGAGACCGGCAACCTGGGCGGCAAGTGCGCCGACCTGAACGCGCTGTTCGTGGGCCTCGCGCGGGCCGCCGGCATCCCCGCGCGCGACGTCTACGGCGTGCGCACCGCCGACTCCTCGGAGTTCAAGAGCCTCGGCAAGTCCGGCGAGATCACGAAGGCGCAGCACTGCCGCGCGGAATTCTACGCGGCCAGCCACGGCTGGGTGCCGGTGGATCCGGCGGACGTGCGCAAGGTCGTGCTGGAGGAGCGCGGCGGCATCCCGCTCAACGATCCGACCACCCAGAAGGCGCGGGCGAAGCTCTTCGGCCAGTGGGAGATGAACTGGCTCGCCTACAACTACGCGCACGACGTCAAGCTGCTGAACTCCCGGGAGGACGCGGTCGCCTTCTTCATGTACCCGAACGCGGAGACGGGCGAGGCGCGCAAGGACAGCCTCGACCCGGACAGCTTCAAGTACAAGATGACCACGCGCGAGCTCGGCATCTAGCCGCACGCGACTCAAGCCCCGCGGTTTCTGACGCCCCCGCCGTTTCGCGGCGGGGGCGTCCTTCTTTCCGGCGACGCGTTCACCCACGATTTACCGCGCCGTCATCATGCCGTAACCCCCGCCGCGCACACTCCGGCCATGACACCAACGAGCGTGGGGACGGAGCCGATGGCGAGCGGCGGCCGGCGCGGCGGTCCCGAAAAGCCCGGTGCACCCCGGGGAGTACGGGTGCTGGTGGTGGAGGACGAAGCCGACGTTGCCGGGATGATCCGCTACAACCTCGGCAAGGAGGGCTACGACGTTCGCCTGGCCGGCAACGGGATGGACGCGCTCCGGCAGGTCAAGGAAGTGAAGCCGGACGTGATCCTGCTGGACATCATGGTGCCTCAGCTCAACGGATGGGAGATCTGCCGCCGTCTCAAGCAAGATCGGGAGACCGTCGCGATCCCGGTGATCATGGTGACGGGACGCGTGGAGGAAGGCGACAAGGTGCTCGGCTTCGAGATGGGCGCCGACGACTACGTGACCAAGCCCTTCTCGCCGCGGGAGCTACTGGCTCGGGTGCGGGCGGTCACTCGCCGCGGGCGGCTAGGCGATCCGGAGGCCGGCCAGGTGCTCCGGGCCGGCGACCTCGAGATCGATCGGCAGCGCTTCGAGATCAAGATGAAGGGCCACGTGGTCGGGCTGACCCGCAAGGAGTTCGATCTGCTCGCGACCCTGGTCCGCACCCCCGGCCGCGTCTTCGGCCGGGAAGAGCTGCTGGATCTCGTCTGGGGCCAGGACGGCTTCGTGGAACCACGGACCGTGGATGTGCACGTCGCCCGGCTGCGCGCGAAGTTCACCGCGGCGCGGGTCCCCGAGCCGGGGATTGAGACCGTCCGCGGGGTAGGGTACCGATTCCGCGAGCTTTAACAGAGATGTAACAAGCTCGTCACGGATCGGTCACGACCGCGCCGCACACTTGCGCGAAACCAAGAGAAAAGAGACCTGAGGAGAGCGCGATGACGAAGAGATCCTTCCTGGCGGTGATGCTGCTCGTGGTCCCCCTGGCCTCGCTGCCGGGTCCCGCTGACGCCCAGCTCCTCATGAACGGAGCGGGGGCCACCTTCCCGTATCCGATCTATTCGAAGTGGTTCGAGGAGTACATCAAGGTGGACCCGGAGGTGCGCTTCAACTATCAGTCGATCGGTAGCGGCGGGGGAATCCGGCAGATCACCGAGCGGACCGTGGACTTCGGCGCCTCCGACGGGCCGATGACCGACGAGCAGCTCAAGAAGGCGCCCGCTGAGCTGTTCCACATCCCCACCGTGCTGGGCGCGGTGGTGGCGACCTACAACCTGCCCGGCAATCCGCAGCTCTCGTTCAGCGGCGATGTCCTGGCCGATGTGTTCCTCGGCAGGATCACCAAGTGGAACGACGCCCGGATCAAGGCCCTGAATCCTTCCGCGAGCCTGCCCGATCAGCCGATCGTGGTGGTCCACCGGTCGGACGGCAGCGGCACGACGTACATCTGGGTGGACTACCTCTGCAAGATCAGCCCGGAGTGGGAGCAGAAGGTCGGGCGCGGCACTTCGGTGAAGTGGCCGGTCGGGCTGGGCGGCAAGGGGAACGAGGGCGTGGCGGGACAGGTCAAGAACGCACCCGGATCCCTGGGCTACGTGGAGCTGGCTTACGCGATCACCAACAAGCTGCCCGCCGCGAAGATCCGGAACCAGGCGGGCAAGTTCATCGAGCCGACGATCGAGAGTACGACCGCGGCGGCGGCCAAGAGCATGCCGGCCGACTTTCGCGTGTCGCTGACGGATTCGCCGGGGCCGGAGGCGTATCCGGTCGCGAGCTTCACGTGGCTCCTGGTGTACAAGGACCAGCCGAACGAGACGAAGGGCCGGAGCCTGGTGAAGTTCCTGTGGTGGGCCATCCACGACGGCCAGAAACACGCGGCCGCGCTCCTGTACGCTCCCCTGCCGGCTCCGGTGGTGAAGGACATCGAGGCCAAGATCAAGCAGATCACGTTCTCCGGCAAGCCGCTCCTGGCGGCGCAGTAAGAAGATGGCCGCCGAGTCGACCGCGGGGGCAGGGACGGCGGATGGGCTGTCCTTCCCGCCGCGGGCGATCAGCGGGAGACGGGCCGCGCTGGGCGACCGGGTCTACACCGTGCTCGTGCTCGCGTCGGTGTGGCTGGTGCTTCTGCTCGCGGCCGGCCTCGTCGCCGCGCTGATCTGGGAGTCGTGGGAGGCGATCCGCACGTTCGGATTCCACTTCCTCGTGACCTCGCAATGGGACCCGGTCGCGGGCGAGTTCGGGGCCCTCCCGTTCATCTACGGCACGCTCGTGTCCTCTCTGCTGGCGCTCCTCATCGCGGTTCCGCTCTCGCTCGGCGCGGCCATCTTCCTCGCCGAGCTGGCCCCCTCCTGGATCCGGCCGCCCATCTCGTTCCTGATCGAGATGCTCGCGGCGGTGCCGAGCGTGGTCTATGGGCTCTGGGGCATCTTCGTGCTCGTGCCGTGGCTGCGGGACTGGGTCCAGCCGGGCCTGGGGCGGACGCTCGGGTTCCTGCCGCTCTTCCAGGGGCCGCCCTACGGGATCGGCATGCTCGCCGCGGGCATGATCCTGTCGATCATGGTCGTGCCGTACATCACCTCGGTGAGCCGCGAGATCTTGCTCGCGGTCCCGGGGTCTCAGCGCGAGGCGGCGCTCGGCCTGGGCGCGACCCGGTGGGAGGCGACGCGGATGGCCGTCCTGCGGTATGGCCGGTCCGGCCTGATCGGAGCGATCCTGCTGGGCCTCGGGCGGGCCCTCGGAGAAACGATGGCCGTCACGATGGTCATCGGCAACCGTCCGGAGATCGCCGCGTCGCTCTTCGCGCCCGGCTACACGATGGCGAGCGTGCTCGCCAACGAGTTCACCGAGGCGACGTCCGATCTGTACGTGTCCGCGCTGGTCGAGATCGGACTCCTGCTCCTCGTGGTCACGGTCGTGGTGAGCGGGCTGGCCCGGCTCCTCGTCTGGAGCGTGGGCGGTCCCGCGAGAGGAGGGCGGGAATGAGCTCCGCCACCCGCCGGTTCACCAGCACCGCGATGGGCGCGCTCACGCTCGCGGCCGCGCTCCTCGTCATCTGCCCCCTGCTGCTGATCTTCGGCTTCCTCCTCTATCAGGGCGCGGCGGCGGTCAACGTGGACTTCTTCCTCCATCTCCCAAAGCCGGTCGGAGAGGTCGGCGGCGGAGTGGCCAACGCGATCGTGGGCAGCCTGATCATGATCGCCCTCGCGGTTTCCCTCGGCCTCCCCGTGGGAATTCTCGGGGGTGTCTACCTGGCGGAGTCTCGCGACCGGCGGCTGCCGTGGGTCCTGCGATTCGTGGCCGATGTGATGAACGGCATCCCGTCCATCGTCTTCGGGATCTTCGCGTACACCGTGGTGGTGATTCCGATGCGGCGCTTCTCGGCCCTGGCCGGGGGGCTCGCGCTCGGGCTCATCATGGTCCCGATCGTGCTCCGGACCACCGAGGAGATGGTGCGGCTCGTGCCCAACGCCCTCCGTGAGGCCGGACTGGGGCTGGGGCTTCCCCAGTGGAAGGTGAGCCTCCGGATCGTCATTCCGGCGGCCCGCGCCGGAATCATCACGGGGGTCATGGTGGCGGTGGCCCGGATCGCGGGCGAGACCGCCCCGCTGCTCTTCACGGCGCTGGGCAATCGCTTCTGGCAGCAAGGCCTCGACCAGCCCATCGCGGCGCTTCCCCTGCAGATCTACTCCTACGCCATCGCGCCCTATGACGACTGGCACCGGCAGGCGTGGGCCGGGGCGCTCGTGCTGATCACGCTGGTATTCCTGGCGAGTCTGGCGGCGAGGCTCGCCACACGGGGCCGGGCCGTTGCTCGGTGAGGTGACCATGGGAGACGGCATCTACGTCAAGGGGATCCGGGCCTGGTTCGGCGATTCCCTGATCCTGAAGGGGATCGATCTCACGGTCGCGCCGAACGCGGTGACCGCGATCATCGGTCCGTCCGGGTGCGGCAAGTCCACCTTCATCCGGTGCTTGAACCGCATGCACGAGACGGTGCCCGGCGCCCGGGTCTCGGGCCAGGTGCTGCTGAACAGCGAGGATCTGTACGCGCCCGGCGTGGACCCGGTGCAGGTGCGGCGCCGGATCGGGATGGTCTTCCAGAAGCCGAACCCGTTTCCCACCATGTCCGTGTTCGACAACGTGGCCGCCGGCCTGCGACTGGGCGGGGTCCGCGGGAAGGCGCGCCTGCCGGAGGAGGTCGAGCGGGCGCTCCGCCACGCCGCCCTGTGGGATGAGGTCAAGGATGACCTCGACAAGTCCGGGGTGAGCCTCTCGGGCGGACAGCAGCAGCGCCTGTGCATCGCGCGCGCCCTCGCGGTCGATCCTCAGATCCTGCTCATGGACGAGCCGTGCTCGGCCCTCGATCCCATCGCGACCGCCAAGATCGAGGAGCTGATCCACGACCTCAAGAAGGAGCTGACGATCGCCATCGTCACGCACAACATGCAGCAGGCGGCCCGGGTCTCCGAGTGGACCGGGTTCTTTCTGATGGGTGACCTGGTGGAGTTCGGAGTCACGAAGGAAATGTTCACGACGCCCGGCGACAAACGGACCGAGGACTACATCACCGGGCGGTTCGGCTAGACGGGAGGACGCACATGCAACGGCATTTCCACGAGGAGCTGGAGGCGCTCAAGCAGACCCTGCTCGCGATGGGCGGGCTGGTCGAGGACCAGATTCGCCGGGTCATGCGCGCCCTGCTCGAGCGCGACGACGTCATCGCCCAGGAGGTCATCGACCGCGATCGCCAGGTGAACGCCTACGACATCGAGGTGGACGAGCAGTGCGTGAACCTGCTCGCGCTGCACCAGCCCGCCGCGGGCGACCTCCGCTTCATCACCACCGCCATGAAGATCGTGACCGACCTCGAGCGCATCGGCGACCAGGCGGTCAACATCGCCCAGCGCGCGCTCGAGCTGAACCGGGAGCCCCAGCTCAAACCCTACATCGACCTCCCGCGGATGGCGGACCGCGCGCAGCGCATGGTCAAGGAGAGCCTGGACGCCTTCGTGGCGCGCGATACCGCGCTGGCCCGCCAGGTGTGCGGGGAGGACGCGGAGGTGGACGCCCTCAAGGAGCAGATCTTCCGGGAGCTCCTGACTTACATGATGGAGGACCCGCGGACGGTGTCCCGCGCGATCCGGGTGATCCTCATCTCCCGCTTCTTGGAGCGGGTGGCCGACCACGCCACCAACATCGCGGAGATGGTCATCTACCTGGTCGAGGGGAAGATGGTCCGGCATACGCTGGCCTGAATGGGGCGCCGTGTATACTGCTGATGTGAGTCCGGATCGGCATTACCACCTCCAGTCCGAGGACGCCAACCGGCGAATCGACGCGCTGCTCGAGCAGCTCCGGGTGCCGGAGTCCACCTGGCCGCTGTACGCGGACCTCCTCACCACCGCGCTCAAGATGTACGAGGACGGGGCCGGGGTGGCCGACCTGCGGATCGCGAACGCGGCGTTCAAGGAAATCCGCTACGGGTTCAAGGTCTTCGCGCCCTGGCGCACCGTGCCGAAGATCACCGTGTTCGGCTCCGCCCGGACGCCCCGCGCCCACCCCATCTCCGAGCAGGCCTACGCGTTTAGCAAGCGCATCACCGGGGCGGGCTGGATGGTCATCACCGGAGCGGGAGGCGGCGTCATGAGCTCGGCCCAGGAAGGCGCGGGGGGCGAGCGCTCGGTCGGTCTGAATATCCGGCTGCCGTTCGAGCAGGAAGCCAACCCGTGGATCGCGGACGACCCGAAGCTGGTCTCCTTCAAGTACTTCTTCACCCGCAAGCTCTTCCTGGTGCGCGAGGCGCACGCGATGGCCTTCCTGCCCGGCGGGTTCGGCACCGCCGACGAGGCGTTCGAGGCGCTGACCCTGATCCAGACCGGGAAGTCGCCGGTGCTGCCGCTCGTCATGCTCGACGAGCCGGGCGGGACCTACTGGAAGACCTTCGACGAGTTCATCCGGCGGGAGATGGTGGGACGGGGCACCGTCTCGCCGAACGATCCCGATCTGTACCGGGTGACGGACGACGTGGAGCAAGCGGCCGCGGTGGTCGAGGGCTTCTACCGGCTCTACCACTCGCAGCGCTACGTGCGTGACGCGCTCGTGCTCCGCATCCGCCGGCCCCTCTCGACCGCCGCGCTGGCCGACCTCAACGCCCGCTTCGCGGACATCCTGAGCGCGCCCGCGGAGCAGGCGAAGGGGCCGATTCCGGGCGAGGGGGACGAGCTGCCGGACCTCCCGAGGCTGGTGCTGCCGTTCAACCGCTCCGGCTTCTCCCGCCTCCGGACCCTGCTGGACTTCGTGAACGCCAGCTAGCCTTCCGCCTCGTCCCGCTCCTCGGTCGTCTGGCACGCGGCGCAGACCCACGTGCGGAGGAGGGCGACGCGCTTGTGATCGCGCCGGAGCGTCCACGGCATCAGCTTCTTCGCGCCGCAGCGCGGGCACGTCTCGGTCGGCTGGCCCGGCTGCACCTCGTGCGGGAGCCACGGGATCTTGGGCTTCATGCGCGGGATTATACGCTAAGCTCGGCCCCGTGCCGACCGCCTACGTGGTCCTCCTCGTCTCCAACCTGATCTTCGCCACCGGCTATTCGGTCTCGCGGCTCCTGCTCGAGGAGATCAGCCCGGTCACGCTGGCCATGGCCCGGTTGACCATCGGCTCGCTGATCCTCGTGCCCTGGGCCTGGCGCGGCATGAAGGCGGCCAAGCTCTCGCGGGAGGACCACTGGCGCCTCGGGCTCACCGGGGTCGTCGGCTTCACGCTGGCCTTCGCGCTCGGCAACTGGGGCCTGGCCCACTCTACCGCCAGCAACGCGGCGCTGCTGATCACGGTGGAGCCCGCGTCGCTCATCCTGCTCTCGCCGCTGCTGCTCGGCGAGCGGCTCTCGCGCCAGGAAAGCCTCGGCGCCGCGCTGGCCATCCTGGGCGCGGCGGTCATCGTGGTGAACGGCATCCCGGGCATCACGCTGGCCCTCGCCCCGCACTGGCGGGGCGACCTGGTCCTGATCCTCTCCGGCGTGGCCTACGCCGCCTACTCGCTCATCGCCCGTCCCGTGCTCCTCCGCCATCCCGCGCTGGTGGTGACCGCCTACTCGGTCGCCTGGGGCGCCGCCGCCATGCTCCCGTTCGCGCTCCTCGAGTGGGCCACCGGTCCGGGGCCGGGGTGGACGGCGCGCACCATCGCGGGCACGCTCTACCTCGGCGTGGTCATGACCGCGCTCGGCTACGCGGTGTGGAACTGGTGCCTGGAGCGGGTGGAGACGCCCCGCATGGCCATCTTCCTCAACATCCAGCCGCTGGGCGGCGCGCTCCTCGGGGTGTGGTGGCTCGGGGAGCGGCTCACCGTGTTCACGGTGGCGGGCGGGCTGTTGATCCTGGCCGGGCTGCACCTGACGGTGAAAGCCCGCCGGAGAGGGTAGAATACCGGCATGCGGCGGATCCGGGTGGGGCTGGCCCAGGTGAATCCGACAGTGGGCGCCGTCGAGGCCAACGCGCGCCTGGTGATGGCGGGGATGGATCGCGCCCGGGCGCTGGGCTGCGACATCGTCGCGTTCCCGGAGCTGGTGCTGACCGGCTATCCGCCCGAGGACCTGCTCTTCAAGCCCGCCTTCATCGAGGCCAATCTGCGCGCGGTGGCCGACGTAGCCCGGGCGAGCCGCGGGATCACCGCGGTGGTGGGCTTCGTGGACAAGCGCGACGACATCTTCAACGCGGCGGCCATTCTCCACGACGGCGCCCAGGCCGGGACCTATCACAAGCAGTACCTGCCCAACTATGGCGTCTTCGACGAGAACCGCTACTTCCAGTCCGGGACGGAGGCGCCGGTCTTCACGCTGGGCGAGACCGTGATCGCGGCGAACATCTGCGAGGACATCTGGTACCCGACCGGCCCCACCACGCTCCAGGCCCTGGGCGGCGCCGAGCTGGTGCTGAGCATCAACGCTTCGCCGTATCACGCGGGCAAGGGGCGCTTCCGCGAGAAGATGCTGGCCACCCGCGCGGCCGACGACCTGGTGTGCCTGGCCTTCGTCAACACGGTGGGCGGCCAGGACGAGCTGATCTTCGACGGCCAGTCCTTCATCTTCAACGAGAAGGGCGAGTGCGTGGCGCGGGGGAAGCCGTTCGAGGAAGACTTCGTCGTCGCCGATCTCGATCTCGACGAGGTCTTCCGGTCGCGGCTCCATGATTCGCGGCGGCGCAAGGAGAAGCTGCGCGCCACCGGGGCCCAGTCCCGGCGCGTGGCGCTCTCACCGCGGCCGACGCCGGAGCGCCCGAAGCTGCCGCTCCACGAGGTCCCGGTGCTCGAGCCGGTGGAGGAGATCTACCAGGCCCTCGTTCTGGGCACGCGCGACTACGTCACCAAGAACGGGTTCACCCACGTGGCGCTCGGGCTCTCGGGCGGCATCGACTCTGCACTGGTGGCGGCGATCGCGTGCGACGCGCTGGGCGCCGCCAACGTCACCGGGGTGACCATGCCGTCGCAGTATTCCTCGACGGGTACCCGGGGCGACGCGGCGCGGCTGGCCCGCAACCTCGGCATCGAGTTCCTGCGCCTACCCATCACGCCGGTGCTGGCCACCTACAAGCGCGCCCTCGCCAAGCCCTTCAAGGGACTCAAGGAGGACGTGACCGAGGAGAACCTCCAGGCGCGCATCCGCGGCAACTACCTCATGGCCCTCTCCAACAAGTTCGGGTGGCTGATCCTCACCACCGGCAACAAGAGCGAGATCGGGGTCGGCTACTCCACCCTCTACGGGGACATGGCCGGGGGCTTCGCGGTGATCAAGGACGTGCCGAAGACGCTGGTCTACCAGGTGGCCGAGTACGTCAACCGCAAGGCGGGTCGCGACGTGATCCCGCGGTCCATCTTCGACCGCCCCCCGTCGGCCGAGCTGCGCCCCGACCAGACCGACCAGGACACCCTGCCGCCCTACGCGGTCCTCGACGCGATCCTGGAGGCCTACGTGGAGGGCGACCAGGGCGTCGCCGACATCGTGGCGCGCGGGTTCGACGCGACCACGGTCAAGCGCGTGATCGCGATGGTGGACCGCAACGAGTACAAGCGGCGCCAGGGCCCCATCGGGATCAAGATCACCCCGCGGGCCTTCGGCAA
>Ga0134127_10001906_pt1 | contig 15254 bp, 16 predicted proteins | sample KB31753_FD_96459 | JGI IMG/M metagenome (GOLD analysis project Ga0134127, IMG submission 96459) | Terrestrial soil microbial communities with excess Nitrogen fertilizer from Kellogg Biological Station, Michigan, USA - KB3-175-3 | ecosystem: Environmental > Terrestrial > Soil > Unclassified ...
ATGGTAAAGGAAAGGCCATCTTCCCGGTACTGGTCGGTCTTCCGGAACTCCTTTGCGTCAGAGAGGCTGCGCCCGCAGGGAACGAGCTTGTAGCTACAGCAGCAGCCCGGCGCGCTCGTTCAGGTGGCGGATCTCATAGGTCGCCGTCGCGGCGGCCGGGCGCGCGGTGGCGGTGGGGTTGAACCAGCAGGTGTCCAGGCCGTAGCCGCGGCCGCCGATGTCGGAGGTGAGGCTGTCGCGGACGAGAAGCACCTCGGCGCGCCGTGGGTGGCCCAGCCGTTACCGCGATTCGCTGTTTCCTGGCGCTCAGCCAGCGGTGTCTCACGCGTCGTCTTTGCGGTGCACGGTGTTCGCCTCGCCTGCTTCTGCGGAGGCTCGTTCACCATGCATAGTGGTTCGCTCCGCATACTCCTGCGCGAACATTTCCCACACGACCAGGAAGAAAGCCGCGAGGACGGGACCGATGACGAAACCCGAGACACCGAATACGGCGAGGCCGCCCAGCGTGGCCAGGAGCACGAGGTAGTCCGGCATCTGAGTATCGCGGCCGACGAGGATGGGTCGGAGCACGTTGTCAACCAGACCGATCACCAGGACGCCGCCCGCTATCAGGATGATGCCCTTCACGACCTGGCCCATCCCGAGAAGGATCACCGCAGCGGGCAACCAGACAAGGCCCGGCCCCACCGCCGGGAGCACGGAAAACACCGCCATGAGCGTTCCCCAGAAAACCGGAGCCGGGATGCCGAGAGCCCAGAAGAGGACCGCACCGATCGCACCTTGAACGACACCGACGACGAGCGTCCCCTTGATCGTGGCCAGAGAAACCTCTGCGAACTTGGCCAGGAGCTGGCGTTCGCGCACATCTCCGAGCGGCAGCACGCGAATCAGCGTTGCGACGAGCTGGCGGCCGTCGCGGAGGAAGAAGAAGAGGATGTACAGCATCAGGAAGAAGAGCGCGGTGATCCGCAGCACGTCCTGCCCGATACCCAGCGCGCGGGCCGCAATGAACTGGGAGACGGCGACTGCGGAGGCGGTAAGGCGCTGTGTCAACCCCTCGACATCGACGCCGAACCTGCCGAGATAGTCGCTGGCGAGAGGGGTGATCCGACGCAGGAATCGCAGCGGCGCCTGCAAGTCAACGGCGCCGCTTGTGATTTGGTCATGAAGGTCGACGGCTTCGCGCGACATCGCCAGGCCGACGAGGAACAGTGGGACGACAACGAGGGTGATGATCGTCAGCATCGTCGTCAGAGCCGCCAGAGATCTCCGACCGCCGAGGGCGACGACATAACGGCTCTGGAGCGGGAAGAAAACGGTTGCGAGTACCGCCGCCCAGAACACAGGCATGAGGAAGCCGCCGATGAGCGCCAGGAACGCGAGCGTCGTCAGGGCGACGAGGAGGAGGAACGAGACGTTTTGGATGACCGTGCCGCGCGCGGTTAACCTCGAGCCGGCCGGGTGGGCCCGGAGCGGACTAGAGAGTCGATCAAGATGTCCGCCCATGAATCGATCCTACACCGTGCTTGCAGCGGTGCGGGGAGCACGTCACCGCCGGCCGTCGGTCTCGGCCCCGAGGACGGGCATCCGCCTCGCCTACTATTGTTCGCCAAGCGTGTAATCGTTACAGGTAAGTCTTGCACACGCTGAGCATCTCTCCACTGCGGCGATGCCAACATCCCGCTGGTTCGGGCAAAGCGCTCAACCCCTGCGACGGGCGGGTCGGCATGACCCTTGCGTGCGTCTATCGGGCAGGTCGTTCAAAGCTGTCGGCAGAGGAGGAAGCATGAACAACATCTTCTACATCATCGGGGTTGTCGTCGTCATCATGGTTGTCCTCGGATACCTCGGGCTCCGTTAGGGCCTGAACCTGTCGCGGGGCCGAATCGTCGGCTCTGGGATGAGTGGAAGACGCGCCAGTTGAGCGCCGCCAGTGGGGCGGCTAAGGAGAACATCGTGCACATAATCGGATGGATCGTGTTCGGTCTGGTCGTCGGCGTCGTCGCCAAGTTTCTAATGCCGGGTCGCGATCCCGGCGGCTTTGTCATCACCACGATCCTGGGAATCGTGGGCGCTCTCGTCGGTGGGTTCGTGGGCCGTCTGATTGGCTGGTACGGCGAGGGCGATCCCGTCGGCTTCATCATGGCAGTGGTCGGCTCCATCATCTTGCTGGCGATCTATCGCTTCGCGTTCGTGAGGCCTGCCCGGGCCTAACGCTCAAGAAGCCCACTCTCCGAGCCCCGGGGAACGGGGAGTGGGCGGTCGATCAGAGCTGTGACTCGAGAGGGAAGACGAACACTTCGAGTAGTTTGGCCTTGAGCCCGCGGTTCTTCCAGCTTTCGTACGTGACGCGCGTCGCATGCGCGAGGTCTTCCTCGAAACTCTTCGCGATCCGGCCGGCCAGGGGGGTGTCGTAGACAGCTAAATTCAGTTCGTCGTTGACCGCAAACGACCGGTTATCAAAGTTCGTGCTGCCGATGGTCGCCCACGTGCCGTCCACGACCATGGTCTTGGCGTGGAGCAGGGCTGCTTGGTACTCAAAGATTGCGATGCCGCCCTCGAGGAGCCGGCCGAAGCCGCGGCGGCTCGCCGAGCGGACGACGTTGTGATCGATCTTGCCCGGTGTGAGAGCCACCACCCGCACCCCACGCCGTACGGCAGCGAGAAGGGCCGCTTCCATTCGCTCGTCGGGGAGGAAGTACGGGTTCGTGAGATAGATCTCGCGGCGCGCCGAAGAGATGGCGAGCAGGTACATCGTATACATCGCGTAGCTGCCGATCGCCGGTGAGCTGCGGACTACTTGGGCTCGGAAGTCGCCCCGAGGCCGGAGTGGTTCGGGGAAGTACGCTTCACCGCCGAGGAGCTCGCCCGTCGCCTCCCGCCAGTTCTCGACAAAGGCGCCCTGCAGCGCCCGGACCGCCGGCCCCTCGATCCGGACGTCCGTGTCGCGCCAGTGACCATCCATCTTCCCGTCGCCTGTCCACTTCGCGCTGACGCCAGAGCCACCCGTGATCCCGACCCGTCCGTCGACAACCAGGATTCGGCGGTGGTTGCGGTTATTGTGACGCCTGAGACTGAAGCGCCCGAGCGGCCGGAAGGTGATCGTGCGACACCCCGCGGCCTTCAGCATCTCTGCGTGCTCGCTCGCCATGGAGAGGGTACCGAAGCCGTCGAGCAGGATGTTCGCGGTAACGCCAGCGCGACAACGCTCGGCTAGCGCCTGCGCGATCTCCTGGGCGATTTGGCCTTCGGCATAAAAGTATTCCGCGTAGTTGATGGTGGTGCGGGCGGCTCGGATCGCCGCGAGCTTCGCCGGAAAGATTGCGTCGCCGTTGACCAGGACGTCGATGACATTGCCGCCGATGACCGGACTATTGGTATAGGCCTCCATAGTGGCCGCGAACGCCGGGTCGGCGGCGCTGAGGGACGGTAAAGTCTCGTGTGTCGGAAGCCCCCCACACCCGGTCGCCCCGGTGACGGCGAGCAAGAAGGTCGCGGCTCGGAGCCGTACGCCAGGGCGACGATTCCGGTGACAATAACGATGATCCCGCCGACCATCGGGTGAGCGCATCGAGTCGCCTCTTAACATCAAAAGCCCGATCCCACAGGGCTTAGACAGGCCGCGGCCGACGAGAGAGCATCGGGAGGAGCTGATAGAGTTGCTCCCGCGCCTCGAGCAGTGTGGAGCTGACGTAGACCGCGCCCGCTCCCGCGATCGGCTTGGTCTGCTCGTCAGCGAGCGAGGGCGGCGCCCAGCGGCCCACGAGGATCTTTGCTTCGGGGACCGCCGCCACCAGACGCTTTACCAGGTAGCGCGCTTTCGAGGACGAGCCGGGCGGCAGATCCGCAATGCAAACCGCGGCGTGGTTTCCATCGCCGAGCATGGCGACCGAGTCGGACGACAGCGCGTGGACCGACGCGATCTGCAGGACGAAGGGCGTTCCCTCGAGGAGCTTGGCGAACATCTCAAGCGCGAGCCGGTCGGCCTCCGTATGCGCGGGTAACCCCAGGAGCGTCACGCGTTCGATCGCGATCGCATCGGCTGAAGGCGAAGTATCCGGCCGCGCGGTTCGTCGCAGCGCCTCGGCGTCGCCGATCAACTCTCGGGTGGTTTCCACGATGCCCCGTTCTTCCTCGACGGTCAGTCGCCCGGCGACCCGGTCCCGCTCGGCGTAGGTGAGAGCCGGAAGGAGCAAGGCGTCGTAAACGGTGTCACCGGAATGCTTGGTCACGTGCTCTTCGATCAGCTCCGCCGCCTCGCTCTGGTCTCCAGCGAGCAGCCGCTGATAGTAGGCCACGTCGGGAGCGAGAACGGCGGTGTCGGACATCAAGGTCGCGATGAGCTCCAGTCCGGGGATATGCTTGCCGAGCACGACCACGCAGACCGTCAACGGCGTCGCCATCACGAGGCCCAGTGGCCCCCAGAGCCACGTCCAGAAGGCGACCGCGACCAAAAGACCCACCTGGGAAACGCCAGCGGCCCCGGCGTACAGAGGTTTCTCGAGAAACAGACTCGTGAACAGCTCGAGGGCGACGAAGAGCCCGATGACGAGAACGGGTCGCGTCCAGCCTTCGAGTACGGCGAGACTTACGAGGATCGGCGCGACGGCGCCGACCCAGGGCCCCACGTATGGGATGAATCGCAACGTGGCTGCCAGAACCGCCCAGAGCAACGGGTACGGTACGCCGATGAGGTAGAGCCCGACCGCTACGCCGACCCCGAGGATCAGATTGACGAGGACCTGCCTCTGGAGATAGCGGCTGACCCGCGCGGCTGCCTCGTCGAGAGCACGGGTTGTCAGCGCCAGGTGTCCGTGACCGAACGCGCCGACGACCCGGTTTCGTAGATCTTGGCGCTCGAGAAGCATGAACACGGTGAGGACCGCGACGAGGCCGGCAGTGCCGAGATGTGCGAGGAGGGTGGCGGATGAAGGGAACCACGACCCGGCCGGTATCACCGGCTTCGTAACCACCGGGGCGCGGACCTTGGCGGATGCAGGTGTGTCTTGGTCGAACTCTTCCTGAATTCCTTCGACCGTCTTCTGAAGCTTTTCGACAGATCCACGGCGACCCACCCCGCGGATGTCGCGGACCCGCTGCCGGATGTTGTCCCGGTACGCCGGAAGCTCGTCAAGGACGCTCGTGACCTGCCGGTTGAGCCCCCACCCCGCCAGCGCGAGCAGGATGAAGACCGCCGTCGTCACCATCAGCACGGCCGGAACCCGCCCGAACCACCGCTGAAGCGGAGTGACGACCGGCGTCAAGACGAAGCTGAGCAATACTGCGAGTCCCACGGGGATCAGGAAGACCTGGGCCCAATAAAGCACGGCGACGATCAGAACTGAGCCCGCGAAGACGACCCACGGGTAGATGCTCTTCAGGAGGTCGCGCATGAGGAGATCTCGGGCCAGTTCACTGGCCCACCCGACCTCAGGCCGGGACGAGCTGGCCCTTCGCTTCGCGGCTCCAGGCCCGGTGTCTGGCGAGGGCCTTGACCAGCTCTGCCGCCACTCTGGCGATGTCACCGTCGCCGCCGGCGACGATGCCTTCCTCGAGCGTTCCGCCCTTCGCCCGGCCGCGGTCCGCTCCGGTGTGGTTGGGAACCATCGCGATGCCCTCACCCGTCGCCGCGAGCGCCTTGCAATGCTTGTAAGCCTCGTTGACGAAGAGCACCGCCCTGGCGTCCGCCGTGAGCGCCTTCACGCTCTCCGTCCCACCCGGCACGAACACCGCGTCGAAAAGCACCGAGCCCACCGTGAGCAGGCTGAAGTCCACGGGGACCTTGATGCCGCGCGTACCGGACAGCGTGCCGCCCCTCGGCGCGACGACCTTCGCCATCGCTCCGGCAGCCGCCAGCGCCTTCTTCATCGCGTCGATCGCGGCCGTGTCGACGCCGTCGGCGGCGAGGATCGCCACTTTCCGGGTCTTGGCGGTGTCCTTGACGGTGTTGGCCATGCTCAGGGCCGCCGACCGCTCGAGCGCGGGCGTCGACTTCGAGCGTCTTGGCTCGAAGTCCTTTGGATTGCCATCGGCGGGGATGCTGCGATTCAGCGGCGGTTCCACGTTCGGGATCGCAGGCAATCCGAGCCCTGCGGCCACCTGCTCGGCCAGTCCGCGATCGACGTTCGCCAGCATCCCGACCATGCGCTCGCGGATGGCGGTAGTTTCGAGCTTGCCGAGCTCGAAGCGCAGGGCCTGGACAATGTGGTCCTGCTCGGTCTCCGACTGACTCTTCCAAAAGAGCGTCGCCTGGCTGAAGTGATCGAAGAACTTTTCACCCCGCCGCCGCGCCTTCGCGTCGGCGATGCGCTCCGGATAGCTCACGAAGCCGCCCATCTGGGCGCCGGCCTGAAACGGGCAGCCGCCGGCGATCGTGTTGGGTTCGTAGCTCGCGCGGCTGGTGTTGATCGCCTGTCGCATGTGGCCGTCGCGCTGGTTGTTGTGCACGGGCGCGACGGGTCGATTGATCGGGATCTCGTGGAAGTTGGGTCCGCCGAGCCGAATGAGCTGCGTATCGGTGTAGGAGAAGAGGCGGCCCTGCAGCAGCGGATCGTCGGTGAAGTCGATCCCGGGCACGATGTGGCCGGGGTGGAACGCCACCTGCTCGGTCTCAGCAAAGAAGTTGTCGGGGTTGCGGTCGAGCGTCAACCTGCCCACGCGCTGAACCGGCACGAGCTCCTCCGGCACGATCTTGGTGGGGTCGAGCAGGTCGAAATCGAACGCGTGCTCATCCGCCTCCTCGATCACCTGTAAGCCGAGCTCCCACTCGGGATAGGCGCCGCCTTCGATCGCCTCCCACAGATCACGCCGGTGGAAGTCAGGGTCCTTCCCCGAGATCTTCTGGGCCTCGTCCCACAGCACGGAGTGCACGCCGAGCAGCGGCTTCCAGTGGAACTTCACGAACCTCGACGCGCCCCGATCGTCGACGAATCGGAAGGTGTGCACCCCGAAGCCTTCCATCATGCGCAGGCTGCGCGGGATGGCGCGATCCGACATGACCCACATGATCATGTGCATCGACTCCGGCATCAGCGAGATGAAGTCCCAGAACGTGTCGTGCGCCGACGCGGCCTGGGGCATCTCGTGACGCGGCTCCGGCTTCACGGCGTGGATGAGATCGGGAAACTTCACGGCATCCTGGATGAAGAACACCGGCATGTTGTTGCCGACGAGATCGAAGTTGCCTTCCTCGGTGTAGAACTTCACCGCGAAGCCGCGCACGTCGCGCGCCAGATCGCTCGAGCCCCGCGACCCGGCCACGGTGGAGAAGCGCACGAACACGGGGGTCTTCGCGCCCGGGTCTTGCAGGAACTTCGCTTTCGTCAGCCGAGACAGCGGCTCGTAGACTCGGAAGTAGCCGTGAGCGGCGACGCCTCGGGCGTGCACGACACGCTCGGGAATGCGCTCATGGTCGAAGTGAGTGATCTTCTCGCGGAGGATGAAGTCTTCGAGGAGCGACGGGCCGCGAGCTCCCGCCTTGAGCGAGTTCTGGTTGTCGTTGATCCGCGTTCCCTGGTTGGTGGTCAGCATCTCGTCCGCGCCGCTCTCACGGAACCCCTCCAGAGCCCGCAGCTTGTCGTTCGTGACGTTACCGTTCGTGACGTTGTGGTCGGTGACTTTGTCGCGCTTTGTGCGCTTGGCGTTCCGCTTCGTGGCCACGGGAACCCTCCTGAAAAGGTCGAACGATCCTAACCGTCTCTCCGAACGCAAGGGACGTGCCGTGGTGGCAACTCCACCCGAGCGCTTCGGAGAACGCCGCGATTGCGCGAAAATCGTTCGCGCTTGCGCGTATTGCTTTGAGCGGGAGGGCGAGTCCGAGGCAGCGGACTGCTTCTACGTGTGGACCTCTCGCGTAAGTCTTACGGGAGTGGGTAATTCTTGCGCGGATCGGACGGTGCCGGCGGAGCGGAGGACCGCCCGCCCCGCCGGCTCGCACGGCTGGTCAAGCCACTCAGCGTACAGCCGCCACCTTCTTTGCCTTCATCTCCTGCATTTCTGTCCCGGCGTGCTCGAGCTTGGTTTCGTCCCAGGCCTGACTGATCCGCGGGAAAATGTCCTGCTCCTCTTCCCGAATATGGCTTTCGAGGCTCGCGTGCACTGCCTTAAGCTTGGCGAGCCACGACGCCTCTTCCGGATCGAGCTTCGCTAATTCTGTGATCAGCCCCTCAACCTTGTCCACCTCGTGCTGATGTTTCTTCCGCCACTCCGCCAGCGTTGAATCCGTCTTACTCCCCTCGCGCGAGAGCGGCGCATACAAGCACGCGTCCTCAATCTGCTCGTGGGTCTCCAACTCGGGCTGCAGCTTGGTCCAGAGTTGACCTCGGGACGCGGGACCCGCTTTCAGAACGTTCTCGAACGCTGCCTTTGCCTTCTGGTGTTCCTGCTTGAGGAATTGAATCGCATCCATTTGGGTGACCTCCTGTCAAAGAGACCAGCGGGAAGAGATGTTCGCCGACCGGCGGCTCCTCCCCATTCGGAGAGAGGAGCCGTGGGCGGCGACGCGTCAGCGACGATTCACTGTGACGCTTTGGGCTACGATCTTGCCGTCGCGATTCGTGTAGGTCACCGTGACGGGATCACCCTGCCGCAGATCATTCGCATTGCGGACCTGACCGCCCGCTTCGATGCGCGTGCCGGCATCCAGGGCGAACGCCCACTCCCGATCCTTCTCCCCCGTCTCGCGCCCTACGACCACGATTCCTTTGTCCATCGTCCTCTTGACCGTACCGGTGACACTCCGCGTGCCAACACTCGACCGATCGGGCTCACGCGCCGTATCTGTTGACGGCTTGACATCGCGCTGCTGAGCAACCGCGGCGACGGCGGAGCACCCCAGCGTCAGCGCCAGAGTCACTGCGACTGCCCCACGCATGGGCCTACACTCCCCGACGAGGAGAGACAGTGTCGGCGTGATCGCCCCCCCACTCCCGATCGAAATATGCTCGGTCTTCCGGCGTCCGCGGCTCTACGCCCATCACGATGCCGCCCTCCTTCAGCCCGCTCTCGTACTCCTTCACGCGCTCTTCGGGGATTCCCGAGCCGACGAGGGCACCGATGGCGCCTCCGGCGACTGCGCCTGCGCCCGCGCCCGCGAGCGCGGCCGCAATCGGCCCTGCGACGATCAGTCCCACGCCCGGGAGAGCCACCGTTGCCGCCACCGCTATCGCGGCAAGGGTACCGCCGGCGACCGCGCCGATGCCGCCTCCGACGCCTGCTCCCTCGAGAGCCTTGTTGCCGAGCTCCGTCTTCAGGGCGGCATCACCAAAATGCCGCTTGCGGCCCTCTTCGGTCATGACCACGTTGACATCTTTCGCCGAGTATCCGCGTGCGACCAACGCCTCATACTCCTGCTCGGCACTGGTCCGGTCCGTGAACAACCGAGTCGCGAGGTATTTGTTCTCTGCCATATCGATCTCCTATCGGGCCTGTACCCGATGTTGAGGTTAAGTACCTGGTGTGATGGTGCTCCACGGCAAGCCTGGGGCGCCGGTGCCCTGACTCGTGAACGGACCTTCACATCTGCGAGCTGCTGACATCAGTCAGCACGCAATGTCTATGCCCGAATCGACGCTCGCGCTGCTGGAGTGTTTTTGGGCTTCCGATGGGCCATTGGGGACCAACGGCACAGTCGCCGTGTCGTAGCTCTGCCGAGTTACCGGGTAACTCCTACCACCTAGCATCGTTTTTACGAGGCTCTCGTTCTTCTCCCGCTACCGGAGTGTCGCGCGCGTAGTGCTTCGACGAGTCGTCGGTGTGCCACGCGGTGCTGCCCCAAGTGAAGAGGCCGGCCGATTGTGGTAAACCATTCCCCCGTGACCCCTGCCACCACGATTCGGCTGGACGTGCAGGGCGGCGTCGCCCGCATGACGTTCGACCGGCCAGAAGTGCTGAATGCCGGCAACGCGCAGTTTGCGGCGGATCTCGGCCGCGCCGTCGCGGCGATCGACGCTCGCGATGACGTGCTCGTGGTCGTCATGACCGGAGCGGGCCGGGCCTTTCAGACCGGCGTCGATCTGAAGGCGCTGGCCGCCGGCGAGCTGACGCAGCCCGATCTCGTCCTCTGGGAAGACGCGATGACCGCGATCGAGCGGATGGACCGGCTGGTCATCGCCGCCATCAACGGCCATTGCATCGGCGGCGGCCTCCAGCTGGCGCTGGTGTGCGACTACCGGCTGGCGGTCGAGGACGCGGTCCTGAGCCTGCCGGCCGTGAAGGAATGCCTCATCCCCTCGATGGCGCTCTACCGCCTGCCGCGGCTGATCGGGCTCGGGCGGGCGAAGGAGCTGATCCTGCTCGGCGAGCCCATCACCGCGCGCGAGGGCGAGCGTATCGGCCTGGTGAACCGCGCGGTCCCGGCCGCGGATTTTCCGAAGGCGCTCGACGAGACGATCGAGCGGTTCCTGGCGCTCCCGCTGGTGAGCGCGATCGCCAGCAAGCGTCTCTCGACGCGGACCTTCGACCTCGACTTCGACACGTTCCGGCGCGAGATGAACGGAGCGCTGGCCGGGTGCTTCGCCTCCGACGAGCACCAGCGCGCGATGGCCAACATTCGATCGAAGAAACGGAGCGGACCATGAAGATCCTGTACACGCCGTTGATGATCGTGCCGTCGGTCAGCCCGGAGCAGCGGGCGGCCATTCTCGAAGCCGCCGGTCCGGGCTCGACCTTCGTCGAGGCCAAGGACGCCGCCACCCAGCGGCGCGAGATCGTGGACGCCGACGCGCTCTTCGGCCGCGTGTCGCCCGAGATCTTCCCGCTCGGCAAGAAGCTGCGCTACTACCAGTCGATCGGCGCCGGCGTCGACTCGATCCTCACGCACGACCTGGTCGAGAGCGACGTGCCGCTGGCCAGCGAGAAGGGCGGCGTCGGCATCCACCTGGCCGAGCACGCGTTCGCGCTCTTGCTCTGCCTCACCCGCGGCCTGCACACGGCGATCCGGCAGCCCGACTACTCGCTGCGCGAGCCGATCCGCCTGCTGCAGCTCGAGCTCTACGACCTGACGATGGGCATCGTCGGGTTCGGCGGCACCGGGCGCGAGGTCGCGCGACGGGCGCTCGGCTTCGGCATGCGGGTGATCGCGGTCGACATCGAGGACGTGGCGCCGGAGCCCGGCGTGGAGGCGATCTGGAAGCCCGACCGGATGGGCGACCTGCTCGGGCAGTCGGACGCCGTGGTGATCTGCCTGCCGCTCACCAAGGCCACTCACCATCTCTTCAGCCGTGACCTCTTCCGCCAGATGAAGAAGACGGGCTATCTCGTCAACGTGACCCGCGGCGCGATCGTCTACGGCGACGATCTGGTCAAGGCGCTCGACGAGGGGACCATCGCCGGCGCCGGGCTCGACGTCACCGATCCCGAGCCGCTGCCGGCGAACCATCCGCTCTGGAAGCATCCGCGGGCGATCGTGACGCCGCACACCGCCGGCGGCTCGCCCCGCCGCGCCCAGCGCGTCATCGACACGTTCTGCGAGAACCTGCGCCGGATGCGGAAGGATCAGCCGCTGATCGCGCTGATCGACAAGCGCAAGGGCTACTGAGCCCGCGCCGGATCAGACCGGCCGCTCGAAGCCGTACTCGCGCGTCTGGTTGAGGTCCTCGGGGAGCGTGCGCTCGCCGGTCTGGCAGAAGCCCATCCGCGTGTAGAGCCGGTGGGCCTGGTCGAAGCGCGTGTCGGACCAGAGGATCATCCGCGTGACGCCCTCGCTCCGGCACCAGGCCAGAGCGGCCTGGACGAGGGCGCGCCCCGTGCCGCGGCCGCGCAGCCGGGCGTCGAGATAGAGCCGGTGGAGCTCGGCGGTCTCGCCGTCCACCCGCTCGACGCCGACCGAGCCGACGATCAGGTCGGCCTCGCGGACGACGAAGAACGCCCCGCGCGGCGCCTCGTAGTGCTCCTCGAAGCGAAACAGGTCCGGCACCTCGACGCGCGGCTCGTAGACGAAGTTGTACTCCGCGTACACGCGGCCGATGAGGTCGATGACGCCGGGCGCGTCGTCTCGCGTGGCCGGCCACATGCTCAACTCGGGTCCCGCCTCGGTGTCCGCCTCGTCACGCTCGATTAGCGTCTGGCGCCAGGCCGAGAGCCCGGCGGGAAGGACGATCACCGCGATGCCGACCAGGACGAGCGCCATGCCGATGAGACGGAGCACGCCGAACCGCTCGCCGAACACCAGCGAGGACGCGACGGCACCCACGAACGGCACGAGCAGTGCGAACGGCGCCACCGTAGCCGCCGGGTAGCGGCGCAGGAGCCGCGCCCAGATGGCGTAGGCCAGGATCGTCCCGACCAGGCCCAGGTAGAGGACGGCCGCGAGCGCGAGCCAGGTCGAGTCGACAATGGCGCCCACGAGCGCGAAGGGACCGTCCAGGACCAGCGAGAGCGCCAGCGCCGGCACGGGCGGCACCAGGCTCAGCCACACGATCAGGCCGAACATGTCGACGTCCTCGGTGTGCTTCAAGAGGATGTTGCCGACGCCCCAGCTGATGGCCGAGCCCAGCGCGAGAAAGAACCCGACGGCGGTCAGGTCGTGGCCGATGGTGAAAAGAATCAGCACGAGCCCGGCGAACGAAACGGCCACGCCCGTGAGCTGGCGCCGGGTCGGCGTCTCGCGGAACGCGACCACCGCGAAGAGGATCGTGAAGAGCGCCTGCGTCTGCACGAGCAGCGACGCCAGGCCGGGCGGGAGCCCATTAGCGATGGCGAAGAACTGCAGCAGGAACTGGCCCGCGAAGAGGGTCGCGCCGATTGCCACGAGGATCGGCCATGCGAGCGGCGGCCGGGGCAGGATGAGAGCCGGTGCCGCGGCGATCAGGAACCTCAGCGCTGTGAGCTGAGGCGGCGAGAAGCTGTCGAGGCCGATCCGGGTGGCCACGAACGCGAGGCCCCAGATGACGGCGACCAGCAGCGCGAGTGAGAGATGAAGAGGGGTCAGGGCTGGCCGGCGCTAGCTCAGGATGGCGCGGCGGTAGTGGCTCGGATAGACGATCGACGGCCGCGCGGGCACCGCGGCGAGATCCTGGGCGATCTGCCAGCCGAGCGTCTTCAACGCCTCGACGTCGGATTTCTCGCGCCCGGCCAGGAGACTCCAGGCGGTCGGCTCGTCGGGCGCGGCAACGATGACGGGGCCGATGAAGTCGTCGTCGGTGATCCGCTCGAAGAAGTAGAGCGTCACGCGGCGCTCACTCGGGCTTGAGGTCCGGGCGCTTGAGCGCGAGCGCCGACCACTCGAGCGTCGCCTTGCGCTTGAACTCGATCGCCTTCTCCCACTCGTCGAGCGAGTAGCAGTCGCGCTCGGCCACGCAGCGGATCTCGGTCACTGTGCGCTCGTCGAGCCCCAGGCGCTCGGCGATCTGCTTGTCGGAGAGGCCGGGCCGGTCGATCCGCTGGAACGAGTTGCAGAGCTCCAGCACCTGGTCCTTGTAGCGCTTGTAGACGTCCGGATCGAGCTTGAACACGCTCATGGCTACTTCATCTCCTTGAGGCCGTGGGCGGCCGGGCACACGCGCATGCACTCGAAGCACTGGGCGATGTTGGTCGACGAGTAGGTGATGGCCCAGAGGCTCCGCGTGAAGAAGTCGCCGTAGAGGAGCATCTTGCGCCGGTCGCGGTCGGGCTCGTTGAGCGTCTCCTCGAGCACCTTCTGAAACCCGCCGACCCAGTGCGTGTGCACGCGGGTGTTGCAGCGCGCGGCGTCGTAGAAGGTGCGCACGGCGCGGCCGTTCTCGAGCTTGCCCGAAAGGCAGCCGCCATCCGAGCTCGGACAGGTCTTGAGACACGGCGTGGTGCCCTCACGCTCCCACATCTCGCGGCACGGCGGCGCGGGGCACGCCGGCTCGGCTTCGAGGCGGTCGGCCTCGAGCGGCGCCGTCGTGATCACGGCGCTCCAGTACATGAAGCCGTGATCGCGGTTCAGCACGGGACCGGCGAGCGACTTCGACCCGAGGCCGGCCAGCTCGGCGGCGAGCATCAGCGAGAGGAACGGCGTGTCGCCGCTCGCCGTCCCGGGTGGCACGTAGAGCGCGTAGTAGCCGAGCTCGCTCTCGATGTACTGCGCCAGGCGCCGCCCCACGCCCTGGATGCGCTCGGTGGTGCCCATCGTCTGCAGGACCCACGGCGAGGTCGCGGCCCAGTCGCCCTCGCGCGGCTGCGCTCCGCCGACCACGACGACCGACCGGGCGCCCGGCAGGAGATCGTCGGGCCGCTGCTTCTCGGGCGCCCGTGCCGCGAAGACGGCCGCGTCGGCGACGCCGCAGACCAGCGCGCCCGACTTGAGAGCGACCGACTTCAGCGTCGCGGTAGCGTTCGGGGGCAGATTCGCCATCACTGCAGCTTCCGGTACTTCCGGCCGACCGGGCAGACGCGCATGCACTCGAAGCACTGGGCGATCGAGTCGCGGAAGAAGCCGAGCGACTGGAGGCTCTTGGTGAAGAAGTCGCCGTAGATCATCGTGCGGCGGCGCTCCGGGTCGTCCTCGTTCACGATCTGCAAGAGCCCCTTCTGGAACGAGCCGATCCCGTACGTCTGCGCGCGCGAGTGACATTTCTCCCGGTCGTAGGTCGATTCCTGGATGCGCCCGTCATTGACTTTTCCGGCCAGGCACGCCGGGCACACGCGAAGACACGGCGTCGTGCCGATGCGCTTGTACATGGCGGCACAGCCCGGATGAGGGCATGCGGGCTCGGCGAGCGGGGCGTCGGGCTCGAGCGGCAGCGTGGTGATGAGCGCCGCGTAGTAGAGCAGGCCGTACTCCGGGTTCAGGATGATGTGCGCCGCCAGCGAGCGCGTGCCCAGGCCGGCGAGCTCGGCCGCGTGCATCATCGACATCGGCGGCTCGTGGCCGTGGACGGGCAGGGACGGCGCCTGGATCGCGCGATACGACAGCGTGGTCTCGATGAAGTCGCACATCGCGTGGACGGCGACGTTCTCGCGCAGGTCGTACCCGGTGATTTCCATCACGCGGTGGTCCGGACAGCGCCAGGCGCCGGCGGTCGGCCCGTCGCCGCCGGCGACCACGACACTCCTGGCGCCAGGCAAGATGTCCTCCGGGCGATAGCCCTCGGGCACCTGCGCGCGGAACGCCTCGACGGCGGCGATGCCGACGACGCGCGCGCCGGCCCGGCGCCCGACCTCTTTCACCTGCTCTTCGCGGGTCATTAGGGGACCAGGATAATCCCCTCACGGGCCATCCACCATGCCAGTGAATGGGGGTTTTACCTGATATGGGGCCGGCGAACCCCGCAGTATGCTGCGAGCAGCTA
>Ga0134127_10001907_pt1 | contig 15254 bp, 16 predicted proteins | sample KB31753_FD_96459 | JGI IMG/M metagenome (GOLD analysis project Ga0134127, IMG submission 96459) | Terrestrial soil microbial communities with excess Nitrogen fertilizer from Kellogg Biological Station, Michigan, USA - KB3-175-3 | ecosystem: Environmental > Terrestrial > Soil > Unclassified ...
GCGCGCCGATTGCACACCCGGCTCGCCGCCGAGGGCGGCAACGCAAATGCCGGAATCATCGGCAAAGGCGGGCAGCCCGGCGCGGCTGCTTGCGTTGCGCGCCTTGGCGAGAGCGTTTTCGACGAAGGTTCCATGCGGCTCGTCCGATTCCGGTATGCCGAGCTCGGCCTGGGGCGTGACCTCCATGCCAAGCGGCGCGAGCATCTGCCGGAATTCACGCAGCTTGCCGGGGTTGTTGCTCGCGAGTACGAGCCTTCTCATGGCGGCTCAGGCTTTCAGAACCGCCCTTTGCGCGGCGACGAGCTCGCGGATGCCCTTGTCCGCGAGCGCCAGCATCGAGTCGAGCTCCTTGCGCGAGAACGGCGCGCGCTCCGCCGTGCCCTGCACTTCCACCAGGCCTCCGCTTCCGGTCATCACCACGTTCATGTCGGTGTCGCTCGCCGAATCCTCGGCGTAATCGAGGTCGAGCACCGGCATGCCTTCATGGATGCCGACCGACACCGCGGCCACGAAGTCGCGGATCGGCGAGGCTGCGATCAGCTTGCGCTTGAGCAGGTGATCGACCGCATCGTGCAGCGCGACGAACGCGCCGGTGATGGCGGCGGTGCGCGTGCCGCCGTCGGCCTGGATCACGTCACAGTCAAGGTGGACGGTGCGCTCGCCGAGCTTGCCGAGGTCGGTGACCGTGCGCAGCGCGCGCCCGATCAGCCGCTGGATCTCCTGCGTGCGCCCGGACTGCTTGCCGCGCGCCGCTTCGCGGTCGCCGCGCGTGTTCGTCGCGCGCGGCAGCATGCCGTATTCCGCGGTGACCCAGCCTTGTGCGTGGCCCTTCAGGTGCGGCGGAACCCGGTCGAGAACGCTCGCGGTGCAGAGCACCCGCGTATCGCCGAACTCGACCAGCACGGACCCCTCCGCGTGGCGCGTGTAACCGCGCGTCATTCGCACCGCTCGCATCTGGTCCGCTTTTCTCCCGCTGGGTCGCATGTAACTCCCTGTGTATACTATTGTTCCGGCTCACTTACAGCGTGCATGGTAAAGGGTTAACGGCTGTCCGTCACCCATCACTCATCACCCATCACGATTCACGGATTCGCAATGATTCACAGCATGACCGGCTACGCCATCGCGGCGAAGGAATTTCCGTTCGGCACGCTCGGCATCGAGCTGCGCTCGGTCAACCATCGCTATCTCGACGTGCAGTTCCGGCTGCCGGACGACCTGCGTGCGGTCGAGCCCGCGCTGCGCGAAATGCTGGCCGATCAGGTCGGGCGCGGCAAGGTCGAATGCCGCGTGTCATTTTCGGCGGCGGCCGGCACGCAGAAGTCGTTCAGGCTGAACGAGGAGCTGATGCTGCACCTGGAGGAGCTCGAGCTGAAGGTGCGCACCATGCTTGCGGGCGCGGGCCAGTTGAGCGCGGCCGAAGTGATGCGCTGGCCCGGCGTGCTCGTGACCGAGCCCCTGCCGCTCGATGAACTGCAGTCGGCCTGCCGCGACCTCCTTGCCGACGCCCTGAAGGAATTCAATGCCGCGCGCGCGCGCGAAGGCGACAAGCTGAAGGCGATCCTGCTCGAGCGCGCGGCCGGGATGGAGCGGCGCATCGCGGAGATCATCCCGCGCCTGCCCCAGGTGGTTGCGACATTCCGGGAACGGCTGGCGGCGCGCCTCAAGGAAGCGCTGGGCAGCGGGGATGATGAGCGCGTGCGGCAGGAAGTGGCGGTGTTCGCCACCCGAATCGACGTGGACGAGGAACTCGCGCGGCTCAACTCCCACGTGACGGAATTGAAGCGCATCCTCGCGGGCGGCGGGACCGCGGGCAAGAAGCTCGATTTCCTGATGCAGGAGCTGAACCGCGAGGCAAATACCCTCTCTTCCAAATCCGTGGATCTCGCCGTCACCCAGGCCGCCCTCGACATGAAGCTGCTGATCGAGCAGATGCGCGAGCAGATCCAGAACATCGAATAACCGTGACCCGTGACTGGTGACCCGTGACCCGTGCATTGATTGAAACTTCCATCGACGACCGGTCACCGGTCACCGATCACCGATCACCGTCTTTATGAACGGCACACTATTCATAGTGAGCTCGCCTTCCGGCGGCGGCAAAACGAGCCTGGTGAAAGCGCTGCTGGAAGCCGAGCCCGAGGTGCGCCTCTCGGTTTCGTACACCACCCGCCCGCCGCGGCCGGGTGAAGTCAACGGGCGGGACTACAACTTCGTCGACCCGCCCGAATTCAAGCGCAGGCTGGAAGCCGGGGAGTTCCTCGAGAGCGCGGTGATTTACGGCAACCACTACGGCACCTCCCAGAAGTGGCTCGAGGCCGAGTTGGCGCGCGACCGCGACGTGCTGCTCGAGATCGACTGGCAGGGCGCGCAGCAGGTGCGCAGGCTGATGAAGGCCGTCGTGAGCGTGTTTATCGTTCCACCGTCGCCCGAGGTGCTCGAAGCGCGCCTGAGGGGGCGCGGCCAGGACGGCGCGGAGGTGATTGCGCGCCGGCTCGCCGCCGCGCGGGACGAAATGAGCCACGCAAGCGAGTACGATTATGTTATTATTAATGAAGAGTTTAGCCGCGCGGCGCTGGACCTGCGCAGCATCGTCCGGGCGGAACGGCTCAAGCTCGCCCGCCAGCTCGCCCGCCACAGCGATTTGTTCAACCGACTGAAGTAACCGAGGTTTCCCAATGGCTCGCATCACCGTCGACGATTGCCTGAAACACATCCCCAACCGCTTCGAAATGACGCTCGCCGCGACTTTTCGCGCGCGCCAGATCGCCAACGGCGCGCAGCCGATGACGGAGGCGAACCGCGACAAGCCCACCGTGACCGCGCTGCGCGAACTCGCCGCCGCCAAGTACGGGACGGAGATTCTGAACCGCACGCCGACCTAACCGGCGATCAGCGGTCCGCCGGCCCGGCGATCCATCCGCGCGAATCCAGCTGAGGGCTGACGACTCAGATGGCGGAAGCCGCCTCAACGCTCTTCAAGGAATGGTCCGGCTACCTCAAGCCGGAGGATATCTCGCAGCTCCAGTCGGCTTACCACTTCAGCGAGCAGGCGCACGAAGGCCAGTTCCGCAAGTCGGGTGAGCCCTACATCTCGCATCCGCTCGCGGTCGCCAGCATACTCGCGGAGTGGCACCTCGACTCGCAGGCGCTGACGGCCGCCCTCCTCCATGACGTGATGGAGGACACCTCGGTCACCAAGACCGAGATCTCCCGCAATTTCGGCAAGCCGGTCGCGGAGCTGGTGGACGGCGTGTCCAAGCTCGACAAGATCGAATTCGAGTCGCACGCCGAGGCGCAGGCCGAAAACTTCCGCAAGATGCTGCTGGCGATGGCGCGCGACGTGCGCGTCATCCTGATCAAGCTTGCCGACCGCCTGCACAACATGCGCACTCTCGGCGCGGTCGCGGACGAGCAGCAGCGCCGCATCGCGCGAGAAACCCTCGACATCTATGCCCCGATCGCCAACCGCCTGGGGCTAAACGCGATCTACCAGGAATTGCAGGACCTCGCCATCCAGCACCTCTATCCCGACCGTTACCGCGTGCTCTCCAAGGCGGTAAAGTCGGCTCGCGGCAACCGGCGCGAACTGGTGAGCAAAGTGCTCGATGCGATCAAGCGCAAGCTGAAGAGCGCGGGCGTGGAAGCGCAAGCGCTGGGCCGGGAGAAGCATCTCTACTCGATCTACACCAAGATGCGCGAGAAGCATCTTACCTTCGCGCAAGTGCTCGATGTTTTCGGCTTTCGCATCATCGTCAACGACGTGCCCTCCTGCTATGTCGCGCTGGGGGCGCTCCACGCGCTCTACAAGCCGATCCCCGGCAAGTTCAAGGATTACATCGCGATCCCGAAGGCGAACGGCTACCAGTCGCTGCACACCACGCTGTTCAGCCCCTTCGGCACGCCGATGGAGGTGCAGATCCGCACCCAGGAGATGCACAAGATCGCGGAGGCGGGAGTCGCGTCGCACTGGCTCTACAAGGACTCCGACACTTCGCTCTCCGAGCTGCAGAAGAAGACCCACCAGTGGCTGCAGAGCCTGCTCGAGATGCAGTCGCAGTCGGGCGACTCGATCGAGTTCCTCGAGCACCTCAAGGTGGATCTCTTCCCGGACGCGGTCTACGTGTTCACGCCCAAGGGCAAGATCCTGTCGCTGCCGCGCGGCGCGACCGCGGTCGACTTCGCCTACACCGTGCACACCGACATCGGCAACCGCTGCGTCGCGGCGAAAATCAACCAGGAGCTGATGCCGCTGCGAACGGAGCTGAAAAACGGCGACCGGGTCGAGATCATCACCGCGGCCCACGCCAAGCCCAACCCGCTGTGGCTCAATTTCGTGGTAACCGGCAAGGCACGCTCGCGTATCCGGCACTTCCTGAAAACCATGCACTTCCAGGAATCGGCAAAGCTCGGCGAGCGGCTGCTGAACCAGGCGCTCGCCGCGTTGGGTGCCGCGGGACCCGACATCAAGGATGCGCAATGGGACAAGCTCGCGCGCGACGCCGGCGTCAAGTCGCACCAGGAGATCCTGGCCGACATCGGGCTCGGCAAGCGCCTCGCCGCGGTGGTCGCGCGCCGGCTGGTCGCGGGCGCTGAGTCGGGCCCGCACGAGGCGCACGCCCCCGGCTCGGTCATCATTCGCGGCTCGGAGGGCATGGCCGTGCAATTCGCCCAGTGTTGCAGGCCGATCCCGGGCGACCCGATCATCGGCGTCATCGGCAAGGGCCAGGGCATGGTGATCCACACGCACGACTGCCCGGTCATTGCCAAGGCGCGCCACGACCCCGACCGCGTGCTCGACGTGGCATGGGACCCCGAGACCCGCAAGCTCTTCGAGGTCAACATCAAGACGGTGGTGGCGAATCAGCGCGGCGTGCTCGCCAAGGTGGCGGCGGAGATCGCGGAGGCCGGCTCCAACATCCAGAACGTGGCGGTGGACCCGGAGGACGGCAGCAACTACACCAACATGTTTTTCACGATCCAGGTTTCCAACCGCCTGCACCTCGCGCGCATCATGCGCAGCCTGAGGCGCATACCCGAGGTCGTGCGCATTTCACGCGTGCAGGAATAGCGCTTGGCGGGGAGCCGCCGTATCAGCGGCGGCGCTGGCAGACGCTGAAACCGTCGTTCCAGCCCATCATGTAGTCGGCTTCGGTCTTGAAGCGGCCCTCGTCGCGCCGCTGCCCGCGCGAGCCGGCGCTCTCGCACCCGTCCGAGTAACCCTGCTTGAACGACGCCGAATAACCACTCAGGTTGACCCGCTCCTCCGGCTTGCGCTCGGACGTGGGCGCGAGGGCGCCGCAGCCCGCGAGCAGCACCGCCAGCAGTAACGCGCACCACCCTGTTCCCGTTTTCATGATTCTCATTTTTGCATTCTCGCACGGTCCGGCCACCGTTCGCCGGAGCGAACCCACTGTGCAGCTCCCGTTTCGATTACCCGCGTTCAGGGCTTGGCGTGCCCCTTGCCATTCGCCAGACCGGTCGCGGATGCCCGGGCGCCCGCGGACGCTCCCGCCCCCGTAACCAGGCCCGCTCCGCCGCGCGCACCACCGCCCGTCTCGACGCGAGCGCCGGTGACCGCGGGGCCGCCGGCTGCGGTCACGATACCCGTACCGGCTTCCCCGCCGGCCCGGGCCTGCGCGCCGCGGCCATTTCCATTTGACGATCCATTTGAAGAGGTCGCCCCACTACGAGTTCCGGCGGCGGTCGTGATAGCAGTCGAACCGGTGCCCGCGCCCGACACGGATTGCCCATTCGCGAGTTGCTGGTTGGTGTGCTTCAGGCCGCTCATGACGTGACCGAGTTTTGTGCCCATTCCATTGGCAATCTGACCCCATCCCATGCCCTGGGCGCGCAATTGCAGCACGCCCTGGAGTTCAGTGGTCTTCGCCGTCGGCCCGGATCCGCTTGTGACCGTTCCACCGACGAGCGCAGCCCTCATCTGATCGGATGTGGGTTGCGTAATGCCGGCGCGGATCAACTGCTCCTGTGCCAGCGCCAGGGAAATGCGCACGTTGCCGTAGCCCATCGGACGCGTGGGCGCGGTAAACGTGGTGCTGGTAGCCGTCTGGCCGTTTCCGGTGGGCGTGACAAGGGTCACCTCGCCGCCCTGGCGCAAGCCGGTCACCAGGCTTTGCGCATTTTCCTGCGAACCGGCAAAGGTCGAGAATTCCGATGCGAGCTTGTTCTCAACCCGCGTCGCGCCTGCCGCGGTGACCGGCGCGGACGTCGTGACGGTCGTGGTCGTCGTGGCGGTCGTGACGGTCGTGCTCGACTGCGCCTGGGCGCCCGTGGCAACGCTGAACGCGGCGGCTATCGCACCCATCCGGGATAGTCTCATCGTCTGGCCTCCTTCAGGTGTTGTTCAGCACACGCTCGGTCTGCAGAATGATTTCCGTCGCGGTTGCGCTGTCGTAGAAAAGCCCTTTCTTCGCCACCGTGCGGATGCGGGTGGTGTTGGTAGTCAGGGGCTCGAGTTCCACTTCGATGTCACGGTCGTTGGCGGCCGCCTTGATCACTTCCGTTCCCTCGACTTTGGAGACGGAATTGACCTTGATGCCCATCTTGTTGAGCGCGGTCATCGTCGCGCCCTTCACCTTCGGCATCGGCGCCGTGAAGGTGCGGTAGGTGACGCCGCCCAGGCCGTGCGCGACACCGGCCGAGGCGCCGACGCCGAATGCCGTAACCCCGAGCGGTGCGCATCCCGCAAGCCCTGCGGCCCCGGCAACCAGCAGTAACGCAAGCGGCTTGCTCATGACCGCGCCCACTGCCGATCGCCGGGGGTCAATGCTGGCGCCGCAGATATCGGCCCCGCTACAACTTGTTTCCATCACGACTTCCTCCCTCGGTCAACAACCCCCGCAGCGCTTCAACCTGCAGCAATGATTCCCTGCTCGGTGACGCGGACCTTCTGACCAATAGCGAGCGCCGGCTGTGCACCCTCGCGAACGGTTCGGTAGGTGCCGTCATTCATGCGCACGCGCACCTGGTATGTGACCGACCTGTTGTTGTTCTTCTCGATCTCGTTGCCGGCGTAGGCGCCCGCGCCCGCGCCGACGACCGTCGCCGCCGTGCGCCCGCTGCCGCGGCCGACCTGGTTGCCGAGGATGCCGCCGACCACCGCGCCGCCGACCGCGCCTATCCCGCTGCCCTGGCCTTTTGATTCAACCGCGCGAATCGATTCGACGACGCCGCAGTCTGCGCAGGCGGCCCCGGTGGACGACATCGCTCGCTGGCGGCTCGCGCTCGACTTGGCAGCCGGCGCCGATTTTGCCGCCGGTTCGGTTTTCGATTCCACGTTCGGAAGCCAGCCCATCATCGTGGCGATGCCCGCCACGCTGAAAACGATCACGGCGATCGCGGCGATCAGCATCAGGGGATAGAGAATCCCCGCGCTCCTGTCGACGCCACTCCGGTGTTCCACGCTACTGACGGTATCCATCGTTGACTCCTTCCTCCCTACTATTATTGGCTGTGCGGGCATGCCGCCGCGCGGTTTCCGCGCGGCGGCACACTACCCTCAGCTCTTCACGACGAGACCGTTCTTCACGGTGACGACGCCCTGCACGCGGTTGGCGATTTCCTCCGCACGCCGCACCTGGTTCTCGTTCTCCACGAACCCGGAGAGCACCACCGTGCCCTTGCGTGTTTCCACGCCGACTGCCAGCGCGCTCACCGCGGGATCCTTCAGCAGCGCGGCCTTGATCTTCGCCGTGATAAAGCTGTCTTCGAAGTACCCGCCGGCGGCGAAACGCGCGTGCACGGCCTGGGCCTTGGTGAACTCGGCGGCGTCGAGCTTGCCGTCGCGGTTGTCGTCCGCCTCGGTGAAGGCCCTGTCGAATCCGCGGATCTTCTTCGCTTCTTCCCGGCTCAAGTAACCGTCCCGGTCGGTGTCGAGTTTCCTGAACTCGGCATCGACCCGCGCGTCGGTCTCGGCGGCCTGGACTGCGCCCGCCGCCCCGATCAACGCCGCGGCCAGCGCGGCCGCGAACCTGCGATGCATGGACTGATTGCGCTTCATGTTTCGCTCCTTTCTCCGTATCGCCACAAGAAAATCACGAACACGAGCTCGTGCTCATGGCATGAAAGTGCAACCGTCATGCCAGCAAATTAATACTTTTAAATCAATAAGTTATATAACTACGCGCAGGCGGTTTGTCGCCAAGCGGCAACGGGCGGGGGTGCCCCCGGAATAGCGGCGTGATTCCGCTGGGAAATTTCTGTCTCAGGCGGACGACAATTGTGACGCTGCGCGCTGTGCAATATTCACGGCAGCAGCAGCGCCCGGCCGCCCTTCCTCGTCAATGCGCCTTGAAGATCTTGGGATCGAGCTGGTGGCGACCGAGCAGCTTGTAGAACTCGGTGCGGTTGCGCTTGGCGAGCCGGGCCGCCTGCGTGACGTTGCCGTCAGTGATCTTCAGTAGCTGCGTCAGGTATTCGCGCTCGAACCGGCGGCGCGCGTCCTCGAAGGACGCGAACTCGGTTTGCTGGTTCTGGATCGCCTGTTGCGCGCTCGCAAGCGGGATCAGCGGTGTGGTGGCGAGCGCGACCGACTGCTCGATCACGTTGTAGAGCTGGCGCACGTTGCCCGGCCAGGCGGCCGAGACCAGCAGCTCCATCGCCTCGGGCGCGAAGCCGTTTACTTCCTTCTTGTACTTTTCCGTCAGCACGCCGAGAAAATGCTTGGCGAGCAGCGGGATGTCCTCGCGCCGCTCGGAAAGCGGGGGCAGCGCGAGGGCGACGACGTTCAGCCGGTAGAACAGGTCATCGCGGAAATTGCCGGCGGCCATCTCGGCTTCGATGTTGCGGTGGGTCGCCGAGATGATGCGCACGTCCACATCGTGCGATTCCGTCGAGCCGACCGGCCGCACCTTGCGCTCCTGCAGCACGCGCAGCAGCTTCACCTGCAGCGCGACCGGCATATCGCCGATCTCGTCGAGAAACAGCGTGCCCCGGTTCGCGGTCAGGAACAGGCCCTTGTGGTCACGCACCGCCCCGGTGAAGGCGCCCCTCACGTGGCCGAAGAGCTCGGACTCCAGCAATTGCTCGGGGATGGCGCCGCAATTGATCGCCACGAACGGCCGCTCGCTGCGCGGGCTTGCCATGTGAATGGCGCGCGCGACCAACTCCTTGCCGGTGCCCGAATCGCCGTAGATGAAGACCCCCGCGTCGCTATCGGCGACCAGCCGTGCTTTTGCGAGCATGTCCTCCATCACGGGATTGCGCGTGATGATCTCCGCGCGCCAGCCCGCATCGTCCCCGTCGCCCGCCGACGCGCGCCCTCCGGAGAGGGTCAGCGCGCGCTCGATCTCAGTCAGCAGCGCCTTGGCGTCGAAGGGCTTGGTGAGGTAGCCGAACACCCCGCGCTTGACCGCCGCCACCGCGTCGGGAATCGTCCCGTGCGCGGTCAGGACGATGACGGGCAGCGTCGGGTTGTGCGAGTGGATGGATTCGAACAGGGCCATGCCGTCCATGCCGCCCATCCGCAGGTCGGTCACCAGCAACTGCGGCCGCGCGACACTCGCCTGCGCGAGAGCCCGCTCCCCGCTCTCGGCAGTGGACACGGCATAGCCTGCCGCGGTCAGGCGGATCTGCATCAACCGCAGCAGGTCCGGATCATCATCCACGACCAGGATATTGGCGCGCTGCGTGGAGAGTTTCATCTCTGTGTCGGTATTCATGTCGGCACCTCACCTTTTGCGTTCTATCATGTTGCGTTCGAGCGATCTCAGTGCGTCCAGCTTCTGCTGCAGCCCCTGCGCATTTGCGTCGAGGCGCTTGCGTTCCTGAAGGTTGGCCGCCAGCAGGACGGCAAGCCGGTGAAGCTCTGCGCCCGGGTTTTTCGTGACCGGATCGAGCAGGTCCAGCGCGCGCGGCTCGTCGCTCACCGGTGTTCCCGGCAGCGACAGCAGCATGGCAAGACGGACGCGGCTGAAATCCGAGCGCGCGGACAGGAAAGCCTGACGGGCGGTTTCGTGTTCCTTGCCGAGTTCCACGGCCGACAGTTTGCGAACCTGATCGAAATAGGCAAGCAGGTTGTCGGCGTCCGATGTTGGCCGCGGCGTGCCCGCCGGCGCCCAGGAGACGGCCTCCGGGCTCTCCAGGCCGGGGAACCCGCTGCAGCCCGCGACCAGCCCGCAGCAGACAAATCCGCACGCGACGAGCCGCGCTCTCATGCCGCCTCGGTGCGAGTGAGCGGCAGGCGCACCCGAATATGGGCGCCGCGCGGGGCGTCGAGCACCTCCACGCTGCCGCCGTGCGCGAAGACGTATTCCTTGACCACCGACAGCCCGATGCCGGTGCCGCGCACGAAGCCTGCGCCGCTCGCCCGGCCCTGGTAGAACGGGTCGAAGATGCGCGCGCGCTCGCCGGGCGCGATGCCGGGGCCCTGGTCGATGACGTCGAGCTGCAGCGAGCCGGAGAAGAGGTGGGCTCCGACGCTGACGACCCCGCCTTCGGGCGAGAATTTCACGGCATTGGACAGGAGATTATCGATTACCACGCGCAGTTTCTCCGAATCGGCCGACAGCATCACGTCCTCGGCGGAGCACTCGAGGGAGACTCCGCGGGCCTTCAGCACCAGCCGCTGGTCCGCGGCCACACGCTCGATGACCTGGCGGACGTCCACCGGCTCGAGATCGACGGTCACCTTGCGGAACTGGCTCGCGCCGAAGGAAAGCAGATCCTCGATCAGCTTCTGCAATTCCACGCTGTTGTGGCGCAGAATTTCGGCGATTTCGCGCTGTTCCGGCGTCAATTTCCCGACCGCCTCCTCCGACAGGAGCTCGGCGCCCTCGCGTAGCGCAGTCAACGGGGTCTTCAGCTCGTGCGAAACCTGGCGCAGGAAGCGGTTTTTCTGCTCGTCGATGTCGAGCAGCTCGCGCCGCATCCACTCGAGGCGCTCGCCGAGCTGCTCGAGGTCCTGCGGCCCGCTCACCGACACCGGCGCGGCAAATTGGCCCCTGCCCAGGTGCCGGATGGCGGCGTCGATCTGGCTGATCGGGCGCGCGATGAGGAGCGAGAACCCGATCACCAGGAAGATCACCACCGGTATCAGGGCGAGCAGCTGCCAGTACGTCAGCCGTTGCGCCCGGGCGGCGGTTTCCTGCATCGCCTCGACCTCGCGATCGATCAGGGCGCTGCTGCGCGCGGTGATGGTGCGGGCATGCGCCCCGAGCTCGCTGAAATTCTCGATCGCCGTGCGCAACTGGGCCGGCGTCGCGCCGGGGTTCGACAGCACCGAGTGGATCTCGGCCTCGCCGCGCAGGATCTGGTCGAGCGCCGCTCTCTGCTCGCCGTCGAAGGGCAGGCTCGAAAACTGGCCCGCCGTCTGCACCAGGTCCTTGCGGGCGATGTCGTAGGCGTCGAGCAGGAACTGGTCGCCGAGGATGACGACCTGGCGCGCGGTGCGTTCCATCGCGTTCAGGAGCTCCAGCACGCGCCGGCTGCTTTGCGTCGCCTGCACCGCCTGGTACACGGCTCGCTGGCTGCGGTTCGCGATCTGGTCCACCGATACCGCGTTGTTGATCAGCGCGAAGATGAGCGGCAGCGCGACCAGCGTGAAGCCGATCAGCAGCAGCTTCAGGAACGAGCGGGGGTAATAGCGCTGCATTCGGAAGCCTGTGCGTGAATGATCGCCCTCGGGACCGGATTCGAGGCATAAATGGGAGCGCCGTCCAGCCGCAATCGCCAGGCGAAAATGCGAGCCCGGTCGCTTTCGGGCAGCCCGCATGGCAGCGGCATTGCGTCCGCCTGGGCAGCCTACCCGTCCTTTTTCTGGTTCTTGGCCTCAATCGCCTTGATCAGGCCGTCTATGCCCGAACGGCCAACTTCGGCCTGAAAAGAGCCGCGGTAATTGGTGACGAGGCTCAGGTTCTCGACCACCACGTCGTATACCTTCCAGCCGCCGGATTCCTTCGACATGCGGTAGTCGATGGTAAAAGGCTGGCGTCCCGGCTCGGTGACCACCGTCCGGACCACCGTATCGCCCGCCTCCGCTTTCGGATTGGGCGCCTTGACGTCCACCCGGGTCTTGCCGCTGGTCTGCGCCAGTGCCGCGGCGTAGGTGCGCACGAGGAGGGTGCGGAACCCGCGCTCCAGCGCGGCCTGCTGGGTGGAACTCGCCTGGGACCACGAACGTCCCACCGCGAGCTGCGTCATGCGCTTGAAGTCAAAATGCGCAACGACTTTCTTTTCCGCGAGGTCGATCAGCGCGCCCTGATCCTTGTTCTGCGCGATCACCTCGATCACTTCACTGACCAGGGTCTTCACCAATGCGTCAGGCGCGGTTTCCTGCGCCGGCGCGCAGAACGCGATCAGCATGGCGGCCAGCCCGGTCACGCGCGCCATCATCGTTGCCGTCATTTTTTTCTCCCGGATTGATTGTTGAGATGTTTGCCGACATCGTCCAGCGCCGTGGCTGAGCGGGTTTTTTCCCGCTACTGCATTAGTTACCCGCTCCTGCAGTATGTTCCCGTGCGACCGTGAATTCTCCACGCGCGCGCGATATTTTTTCCGGCAAGAGTGTCAGATAAATCAACGGGTTTCAATTACAGCGTGACGGATGCCCGTCCGCTCTGTCGTCAAACAACGACAGCTTGTGGCGCTCGCGCTTAGCGCCGCGGCAGCAACGCTACAACTGGGTGATTTTCAGCTCTGCCGCGAGGTGGTTCAAAGCGGCCGCCAACGGAGCCGGCAGCGGGATGCCATTCCTGGAGCGATCCTCGCGCGCGGCATGGCTGCCCTCGCCGGGCAGGCGGATGCGGTCCACGCCCGGCAAGCGCTCGGATTTGCGCAGGTCCCGAACCAGCGCATCCACGCTCTTCTTGAATTCGGCGACGGGTTGAAACGCCTCCACGTTGATCGCGACGATGACGTGCCCGGTGTTGGTGGGCGTGGTGTCGTCGGCGTTGAAATCCACCACGTCCCGTCCCATCGCCGCGCCGTTCAGCGTTCCCGCCAGCAGCCCGAAGATGAGCGCCAGGCCGTAGCCCTTGTAGCCGCCGATCGGGAGGAGAAAACCCTCGTTGGCGCGCTTCGGATCGGTCAGCGGCCGGCCCTCCCGGTCCATCATCCAGCCTTCCGGCATGGTCTCGCCGCGCTGGGCCTTGGTCTTCACTTTGCCGTACGCGGCCACGGTAGTCGCCATGTCGAGCACGATGGGAGACTCCTCCCCGGCCGGCACCGCGACCGCGATCGGATTGGTGGAGAGCAGCATGTCGAGCCCGCCCCACGCAGGGAGATGGTTGGCGTTACCCACCGCGAGGTAGAGCCCGACCATGTCGTGCTCGAGCGGCATCGCGGCGTAGAGCGAAGCGGGCCCGGCGTGGTTGCTCCACTTAACGCCGACCCAGGCCACGCCCGCGGTCTTCGCCTTCGCGATTGCCTTTTCGGTGGCGAAACGCATCACGAGGTGCCCCATGCCGTTGTCGCCGTCCACCAGCGCCATGCCCGCGGCTTCGCGCTCGACGCGAATATTGGGCTTCAGGTTGACCGCGCCGCCCTTGATGCGGCGGATGTACTGCGGCAGGCGGAAAACGCCGTGCCCCTCGGAACCTTGCAGGTCGGCGCGCACCATCAACTGTGCGATGCTTTTCGCGTCCGGCGCGGAAATACCGACAGCCTGGAACGCCCGAGCCGTAAACGACTCGAGCTTCTCAGCCGGAACGCGTAACGAAGCTGCTGCGGTATCTGCCATCGACTGTTGCTCGTTATGGGTTATGCGTTATGGGTCATGGGTATCGGATGGGTCGAGACGCCCGCGCGCGCATAACTCATTACCCATGACCCATTACGGGTGTTAGTCGATCTTGACGTTGTTGTCCTTGATGATCTTGTCCCAGCGCTTCAACTCCGAGACCACGTAGGCGTCGAAATCCGCCGGCGAAGCGGAGAGGCTGATGGGGGTCTGGCGCTTTTCCAGCACCCCTTCCGCCTCGAGCTCCTTCATCGCCGCCACCGCGGTTGCGTGCAACCTGGCCAGCACCGGCCGCGGCGTTTTCGCGGGCGCGAAAATGCCGTTCCAGTTGTCGCTGCCAATACCCGGAAAACCCGCTTCCGCCATGGTCTGCACGTTCGGCGCCTCCGCCAGCCGCTTGGTTCCCGTTACGGCGTAGGCGCGGATCTGGCCGGCGCGCACCGGCCCTATGTTGGAAGCGACGTTCGAGATCTGTATGTTCGAATCGTTGCGCAGAAGGTTGGTCAGGGTCTCGCCCGCGCCCTTGGTGGGGATGTGCACCATCTTGATGCCGGCTTTCGCCGTGAACGCCAGCATGTCGAGGTGCGAGTAGGAGCCCAGCGGCGCGCCGTAATTCAACTGGCCCTGGCGCGCTTTCGCGAATTCGATCGCTTCCTTCAGGGTTGCCGGCATCTTCGGGCTGCCCAGCAGGAAATTGGGGATCGCCACGAGCTTGGTGACGCCGGCCAGGTCTTTCACGGCGTTTACCTTCGTGCGGTTGGCGAAAAGTATCGGGTTGATTGAATTGGTGGAAATGTTGCCCACGAGCAGGGTGTAGCCGTCGGGCTGCGACTGTGCCGTCAGCTCGACGGCGATGTTGCCGGCGGCGCCGGCGCGATTATCCACGACGATCTGCTGGCCGAGCGCGCGGCTCATCCTGGGCTCGATCATGCGCGCGATGATGTCAGTGGCGCCGCCCGGCGCGAACGGAATCAACATCCGGATCGGCCTGTCCGGGTAATCGGCGGCGAGCGCCGCCGATTGAAGGAGGAAGGCGGAAGGCGGAAGGAGGAAGAGAAAACAGAAAATCTGCCGGCAAGATATCTTCATGGCTTTCCTTTCGACATTCGACTTTCGACTTGCGACTTGCTCTCCTCCAGCTCGACCAGCGCGCCGAGGAAATCCTTCGGATGCACGAAGGCGATGCGCTCTCCGTGCACGTTGCGGCTCTCGGCCCCATCGCCAAGCACGCGCGCGCCCTTCGCCGCGATACTGGCCGCGGACGCTAAGACGTCGTCCACGCTGAGGCAGAAATGATGGATGCCGCCACCAGGATGGTTCTCGAGAAACTTCGAGATCGGCGAATCGGGGCGCGACGGCTCCATCAATTCGATGCGCGCGTTGGCCAATTCGACGTACGCCATCCGCACGCCCTGCTGCTCGTTCACTGCGACCGCGCCGAGGCTCAGGCCGTAGACCTCTTTCAGCCGCTTCGCCGCCGCGTCGAGGCTCGGCACCGCAAGCGACACGTGACTCAATCCGGTGATCATGGCCGCCCCCGTCCTTAGTGTATAACTAA
>Ga0134127_10001908_pt1 | contig 15254 bp, 23 predicted proteins | sample KB31753_FD_96459 | JGI IMG/M metagenome (GOLD analysis project Ga0134127, IMG submission 96459) | Terrestrial soil microbial communities with excess Nitrogen fertilizer from Kellogg Biological Station, Michigan, USA - KB3-175-3 | ecosystem: Environmental > Terrestrial > Soil > Unclassified ...
GCGTAGATCCGATTCGGCGTCGCGTGCGTGGAGCCGTAGAAGCCGACCTCGATCGCCACGATGGTCGAGTCGATCTTCCACTGGAAGACCTCGACGGCCGCCGAGGACGTCCGGGCCGCGTATGCGTGGAACGCGACGTCGAGCGTCCAGCGGTTGCTCAGGTCCGTTTGCTCGCGGGCGAGTTGCCCCTTCGCGTAGGTGTTCGTGCCGTCGAAGGTGAAGTCCGGCGCGGCCCCGCAGAATCCGATCTGGCCCGATCCCAGCCGCCCGTACCACGTCTGCTGTTCGCCGCCGCGCCGCGGCCCCCACCACTGGTGCCCGACGTCGATCGCGCGGACGAGCGTGCCCGTCGGCCGGTTGGTGGACGGGTTCGCCGTGTCCAGCGGGCCGGACACGGAGAGCGGGACGCGGACCTTCTCACCCATCGGTTAGCTCGGCGGGTACTGGATCGCGTAGAACTCGCGGCCGGAGGCCATCACCCCCTCGCGCTGCATCGACGTCGGCGCCGATCCGTGCGCCATCGCCTTCCGCAACGCGGCCTCGGCCTTCTCCTCCCAAGGGTTCGGCTCGTCCTTGTCGCGCGCGTACCACGCGAGGGCGAGCGCCCCATAGAGGATCGCCTGCCGGAAGCTCGTCGGGACCGCGATCTTCTCCGTCGAGGGCGAGGCCGCGGCGGGATCGACGAGCGTGGGTCGCACGAGGAACTGATACGCGAGCGGGTACTGCGCGTCAGGAAACGGACGAAGAAGCGCGCGGAAGCTGTCGTCCGGAGTCGCCGCGGAGTCGAAAGTGTACGGCGACCAGTACATCGGCACGCCCGTCGTGGTGATGAGCGTGCGCTCGCGGAGGTCCGCCGAAGGGTCGAAGACGAGCGGCTCGTAGCCCTCGCGCTTGATCGAGAGGACTTGCCCGACCGCCGACGGGAAGGTCACGACCGGGTAGACGATCTTGTACGTGGCGGTCGTGTTCGTCGTGCCTGCGTACTTCGAAGAGAGCACGCCCGCGGTGTCGGCCGCGTTGCGGGTGAGCCCGTACCACGTCGCGTCGTCGCCGATCTGCACGAGACGCAGGGCGTCGGTCGTGAGGAGGACCGAGCCCGAGAACGTGACGGCGGTGTTGTCGTTCGTGACGTTCACGGTGCCCGAGGTCGTCGGCGCGCGTGTGGTGACGGTCGAATACTGGATCTGCGCGAGGCGCTCGTAGACCTCCTCCAGCACGAGGTTGACGAAGGTGCCGACGTTCAACTGCGGCAGGTTCGGGATGTGCAACCGCACGAAGGTCATGGCCTCGGTGAGAGTCAGTTGCGCCATGTCAGAGGTCCACGTCGATGACGTTGAGCAAGAGAGCCCCCGAGTTCTGCCCGCGGTTGCGGCCGATCGCGTTGTCCGTGTAGGCCGCGGCCGTGGTCGCGAAGCCGTCCACCGTCGCGCTCGTCGTGAGGTTGATCCCGGCGCCGATCGAGCCGACGTCGTTCGGCACGTTGTTCACCGTACCGTTCACGAGGTAGAAGGCGTAGGGCGCGACCGCCGGATCGACGAGGACCACCGCGACCCCCGCCGGGATGCGCCCCAGCGAGGTCCCGCCCGAGCGGTCCGCCGTGACCCAGTTCTTCGTCGTGCTCGCCCATTCGACGACCCAGCCCGGCTTGACGATGACGGAGTCGATCGTCTTGAAGAAGCGGAACACGCGGCCGGTGACGTCCACGTAGAACGCGCCGAGGCGGTATTTCCCCTGCTTGCGCGCCACGAACGTCGTGGGGTCGTCCTTGAGGAAGGTCGGCATCAGATCCGGACCTCGCACGGGAAGGTCCCGCCGGAGGCATTCGCGAGGCAGACGCCGAAGGGGTTGAGCGTCGTCGCGTAGGCCCCCGCGATCGGGGCCGCGTCGCCGTCCGTCGTCGCATGCGGAACGCACTTCACGCCGACGGTCAGCGCGTTCGCCGCGTCCTTGACGGCCGCGTGCCGCCCGCGGACGAGGAGGAGGCAGTAGTTCCCCGCCGTCACCGCCGCGACGAAGACGCCCGCCGGGATGCGGCCGATGGAGGCGCCGCCCGCGCGATCCACGGTGACGTTGTAGGCCGTGGCGCTCGCCCACTCGGCCACCATGCCGATCGTCCCGTTCACCGCGTCCACGAGCTTGAAGTAGCGGTAGACGTTCCCGTCGCCCGGCTCGTAGTACGCGCCGAGGGTGAAGTCCGTTCCCGTCGTGGAGTTGTAGCTGGCGGGATTGAACCCAGCGGGGATCGGCACTCAGCCTCCTAGAAACGGAAGTGGGCACCGGGCACGAGTCCCGATGCCCGCCGAGGGTTCGCAGGGCTTCCTGCGGGATAGGTCCAGTTACGGACGCAGGTCGGACTTCTTGACCTCGCCCGCCCGGTACGCGGCGGAGCGAAGCGCCTTCTCCTCGCGGTACCACGCGAGCTCTGCGGCGGGGAGCGCCATCTTCTGCTCGGCGGTGAGCACGCGGATCTTCTCGAAGCGCGCGATGCGCTTCGGGTCGGCGAGCGGGTGTTCTGCGGTGTCCATGTGGGCCTCCTCAGGCCGGGTACGTCGGGTTGATCCAGACCGCCACCGTGTCGCTGGCATCCACGTCCACGGTGTCCGCGGTGCCGACGATCGAGAGGTCGCCGGTCAGCGTCGCCGTGGCGACCGAGTCCACCTGGCCGTCCTCGTTGGTGTCCACGATGATCGTGTCCTGGGCGGCGATGTCGTCGTCCTGATTGGTGACGACGGCGGCGTGGTAGCCGAACGTCTGCACCCAGCCCCACGAGTTCTGCGTCGGCGTCCCGATGACGACTCCACCGAAGCGCGTGATGAACGTGGTCGTGCCGCCGGACCGGTCGTTCGTGACGGCCGTCCAGCCCGTGCCCGTGGGAGTGACCACCTGGCCCGGCGCGTAGGTCACGGCGTCGAGGAACTTCACGTAGCGGTACTTCTTGAGGCCGACGCCCGCCACGCGGACCTCGACGGTGTTGCCGACACCCCAGATGTCTGAGGCGTCGATCTGGTCGAAAGGCGGATGGATGTTGCCCATGTGCGTGTCTCCGGTTCTTCCGGCTCAGGCCGTGATCGAGGACAGGACGCCGAAACGCTGCGGGTCGCTGACGCCCCAAGTGAGGCCGGTCGCCATGCGCTTCTGGAACCCGATGAGCTGATCGTTCGGGTTCGCCGGGGTCTCCGAGAAGCCCTCGGCCTCCGCCTGGAGGACGAGGAACATGTACAGGAGGTTGAGCATGTAGAGCGTCCCGGACGGCAGGTTGTCGTCCGAGAGCCACGGGATGCCCATGTACGTGACGTGCGGCACGGACAGATCCTTCATCTGCCCCATGTCGTTCGTCGTGCGGTGGATGCCCTCCAACTGCGCGATGCCGTAGCCGAGCACGGTGTAGGGCGACATGAAGAGGTTCGGGGTGTCGATGTTGCCGTTGCGTCCGCACGAGGCGCGCATGGAGCGCAGCTTCGAGAGGCCGTTCGCGGCGAACGAGTTGACGGTGTCCGTGTTCGAGCGCCAGAACGTGTTCGGCGACGAGCGCGAGATGCCCCAGTTGGTGCCGGAGGTCTGCGTCGTCGAGAGGATGTTCTGGATGCCGGGGACGCCCTTCTGGGTGCCCGAGACGTCCGCGTTCGTGGAGCAGAGGTCGGTCTCCAGGAGCGCCGACTGGCCGCGCGTCGCGAGGCGGATCGCCCCCTTCATGCGGTCGATGCGCTTACCGGGGCCGCTGTTCTCCCACATCGTCTGCCGCAGGAGAGCCGCGTAGGTCGAGTAGTAGGCGAAGTAGCTCTCCGCCCGGGTGAGTCCCTCCTCGATCGTCGTCGGCAGCGTGTCGCCGCCGCGGAAGCTCGTCGCGTTCGTGGACGTGCCGACCTCCAGCGGGAGCTCTGCGCGGGGGCCGCCCTGCCGGATGACGCGCGGCGAGGAGACGCCGACCTGAGAGAGGATCTTCTGCGCGTCGCCGGGGACGCCCGGAAGGTCGTACTCGCTCGCGGCGAGAAGCCGCAGAACGGGACAGTGGTCGTAGATCAGATCCTTGAGTTCGAGGTCGAGGTACGTGTCGATCGTCGCGACTTCCGCGACCGACAACTCAAGGGTCCGGGACGGGTACGTCACGGCCATGACTGGCAGCCCTTCTCCTCTGGCTCATCCAGAGGGTCCCGCCTGGGGAGGCGGACTACTTCTTGTGAACGATGTTCTCGCGCTTGCCGCCGGAGCTGTAGAAGGCGAGGAGCTTCTCCGTCATGTGGGGGTCGTTCTTGTTGAAGAACAACGTCTTCCCCGTGGTCGGAGCCGCCCGTGACGGCTGCACGCTGGAGCGCCCGTTCTTGGCGTCCTCGTGGACCTTGCGGTCCTGCTGGCGTGCTGTCCGCAGAGCCGATCGCGACTGGAAAGCCGCGACGACGCCCTTGGCGGCGAAGCTCGGGCGCTTGTCCCGGAGGATGCGGGCATCCTTGCCGTCCTCGGGATCGCGCTCGTACTCCCTCTCGAACGCCTTGAACTCCGGCGAGTCCACGACGTCACGGCCGAGCGCGTTGACGAGAGTGTCCCGGTACTTCGACCCGGCGAGGGTCTTGGACACGCCCTGCAACTTCGGGTCGATCTCGGCCATGATCTCGGCCCTGAGCGTTGCTCGGAGGGTCGAAACCAGTTCCTTCATCGCCGGGTTCCAGCCGCTTCGCACGCGCTTGCCCGTCTCCGGGTCATCGTGCTCCGCAGGCCAGAACTTCTGGACGACTGCCTCGATCGGGTCTTCCGGATCCGGTTGACCACGCTCTCCCGCGAGATGCACGAGCAGCGCCTCTTTGTCGGCGCGCTCCGCATCCAACTGCTCGCGCAGACGCGCGAGCTCCACGGACGGGTCCACCCCGCCGCGATCCGTGCCGGGCTCCGCGCCCGACTCGGCACCTTCCTCCCTCGTCTCCTGCGTGACGTCGGCCCCACCCGGGGGGCTGCCATCGGCTGTTCCCGGGTTTCCGGCGTCGGCGACTTGGGTCTCGGGTGCGACTTGTGTGCTCATGGGTTCAGTACCACGCGACCGGGTTGGCGAGACGCGCGCGCATCATGTCCCGCGCCATCTGCGGCGAACGGGCCTGGACGCACGAGACGTCTTCGTAGCTGAGGATCTCCCCGGACTTCGCGCGATGGATCTTCTGCACGACGATCTGACCGACGATCGCCATGCGGAGGCCCATCAGTTCCGCCCAGCGCGGCGAGTCGAGATCGACGATCTGCTCGCCGACGGGCTCGCCGTGGGGCTCCTTCTTCTTGTCCGCCGTGAAGTCGTAGAAGACGCGCTCCGTCGGCAGCGCCTTGATCTCGTCCGGCGTGAGGATGCCCGCGGCCTTGCGGATGCGCTCGTTCTCGGCCTTCGCGGCGGCGAGTTCCGCCCGGAGGTCGGCGACCTCGGCGGATGCGGGCGCGTTCGTATTCGCGCTCGGCGCCTTCTTCTTCGCGGCCTTCGCGTCGCGTCCCGCCTTGAGCTTCGCGAGATGCTCGGGGGACAACGTGCGCCGCGGCTTCGCGGGGGCAGGCGCATCCTGCGTGAGCGTGTCGGTCATTGCTGCGTCTATCGGACCTCGATCTTCTCGACTTGAGCGCGGCCGTCTCTCTCGACGACCGTGAAGCGCACGGTATCACGCCCGCGCAGGCCCATTTGCTCGATCTTCCGGGCGAGTTCCCCCGACTGCTGCATGCGCTGCATCCGCACGCTCGGGTCCTCGATCTGCCGCTCCGTCACGGTCAGCGGGGCCTTGAGAGGGCAGCGCCCCGTGGCGCCCGAGGAGATCCAGTCCCGGAAGATGCGGCGCGACTCGTCCTGCGCCTCGCCCTTCTCGATGTCCCGATGGCCGGTCGCCCGGCACCACCGCTTGTACGCAGCGTGGTCCTCGAACCGCTGTCCCGTCTGGAGGTAGAGCTTCTCGCGCTCCTCGACGGAGAGTCGGTAGTTGCTGGAGGCTGGAACGGCGACCGCGCGGCGGCGAGTCGGCGCGATCTCCCAGCCCTCCGCGAGCGCGACGTCACGCCGCACGCGGCGCTGCCGCCCCGGCCCGACGATCGCCCAGACCATCGCTTCACGCACGCACACTCTCCCGCTGTTTCCGCTCCTGCCTCATCCCGGAGCGCCCCGCCCGGCCGCCGCCCATGTTGCGCTGGCCCTGCGCTTGGCTCGCCGCGGAGGGCTCCTCCATCTCGGTCATCCGGGCGCCCTCGGGACCCCGCGCAGGCATGCCGCCCTCGCCGCCCATCGCGGCGTTCGGGTCCTCTCCACCCATGAGCATCGCCTCCTGCTGGTCCATGTACGAGCGCAACGCCCCCTCGTAGTCGAGGGCGAAGACGCCGAGCGACTCGTTGCTCCGGCGCAGGAGCTCCATGATGAAGTCCGGCGGCACGAGTCCCATCTCCACGAGCGGCATCGTCGTGACGATCTGCTGCTGGAGGATCTTCGCCTCGATCGTGTCGTTGTTGCGGCGCGTGGAACCGGGGACAATCGACGTCCCGCGGTCCTGGAGGATGTCCCTCGTCGCGAAATGCAGCGGCCATCCGCCCGGCCCGAGCGCCTCGTCGCCGTGGATCTCCGCGACCTTCGTGCGGTCGTAGTATTTCCGAATGAGCCGCGTCCAGCCGACGCCGAGTTGCCGCAGGAACTCGTCCATCTTCGCCTGCGCGTCGTCGGTGAGGATCGCGTTGGCCGCGGAGACGACCTCGGACGCCGTGGCGGTCGCCGAGCGGTCGCCGCCGCCCATGCGCGCGGGGCCGCCGTTGTTCTTCTCGATCATCGCCTGGTGGTAGGACTCCATCGCGGCGTTCTGCTGCGGGATCTCCACCGGCTCGACGTTCCCGATGACCTTGCTCGCGTCCTGCCCCTCGCGCAGGTTCTTGAAGGGCACGATCCCGGCGACCCGCTGCTTCATCACGTCGCCAACTTCCTCGGTCCCGATCGAGCGCATGTCCGCGTACTGGAACGGGAGCGAGCGCAGCACGACCTCGGAGTTGATCTCGGCGATGGCGGAGGCGAGCTCTTGGTGGCGCGCGTAGATGTGCGGCGAGGACACGCCGTAGTTGTGGAGCGGGTGCTCCAAGAGCGACGCCTCGATGAACGGTCCCGAGGGCAGGACGTCCCGGTGTCCCCACGGCTTCACGAGCAGCGGCAGCGTCCCGTGCTCGGCGATCGTCACGATGTCGCCCGTGATGTGGTCGATGTACTCGAACGCGCGGAAGTACGGGTCGGGGGACTTGAGATCGACCTGTCCGCGGACCGTCGGCGCGTCATCCCCGGTTCGGTAAATCTGCTTGACCTCGGAGAGCTCGTCGCGGGCCTTGCGCGAGAACTCGCTGTTCTCCTCCGCGTCGGCGATCCGCATGAGAAAGCTCTCGCCGCACCACGTCCGGTCGCCCGGCGTCGTCGGGTAGACGTCGAACGAGTAGAGGAGCGGATTCACGCGGCGAAACGTCACCGCCTGATTGCGCCGTGTCTCTCCGAGGCGGCAGTAGGGCATCTCCTGCCAGTGCTTCTCGATGTGCTTGCGGAGGTAGCGCATCGAGCCCTCGGGCACCTTGCCGCTGCGCTGCCACTCGGCCAGCGTGACCTCGTGCTGCTCGATGTGCTCGGGGTGGTAGTCGGTCTCCTTGACCCGCGGCTTCACGCCGAGCATGAGGTACTTCTGGTCCTCGATGCGCGCGACGTCCCGCTGCGCCCGCAGCAGATCCTCCTCGGGCGTGCTCTCGAACCCGAGCCCGATCCGGCCGACCATGTACGGCGCAAGGATGAAGTCGAGGAGGGCAAGTTGCATCTCGCGGTAGAGGTGCGTCTCCTCGGCCGCGTCGTTGAGGAGCGTCGTCTCGATCTTCGCAAGCAGCGGCGTGAAGATCGCCTCGTTGTACGAGCCGGGCTGGCGGCAGAGGAACCGCGGATTGCGGCAGTAGAGGTCGCCGCGGAACGTGCGCGTCGCGAGGTTGGTGAGGTTCGCGAGCGCGGGCTGGTCAATCTCTCCGAGCGCGCCGTCGCCGCGGCGGTCGGCGCGGTAGGGGATCTCCGCGAAGTCGCCCGCGTACCACCGCGCGTACTTCTCGAAGTGCCGCAGCGGGCGCTTGGCGTATCGGTCGAACTGCCGACGCTGCTCCTGCCAGAACGCTGCGGTCTCGCGCTTCTTGCTCACGCACTCCTCACGATCTGCCAAAGCAACGTGTTCCGCTTCTCCTCGCGCTCGCGGATGCGACGGAGAAGCCCATCGGCAGTATCGTCTCGGCTGGAGGGAACCTTGCGAAGAGGCGGCGGAGCGGCGCCTGCGGGGGCCTGCGCGCCGTACATGTCGTCGGCCGCGTAGGCGAGCGCGTCGATGAGGTCGTCGTGCGGCATGACGCCGTAGCCCATCGCCTCGGCGATGAGCTCGTCGTGCTCGCCCGGCCGGACGAAGATCCCGAACCGCTGCGCGATGTGGTGCAGCGGCGCGATGCGCGCGTCCTTCGACTTGCCGCCCGGCTTGATCTCGCGGTAGTTGACGTGGCGGCCAGTCATGAGCGCCTCGTTGTGGAAGATCCGGATGATCGACTTCGACGCGCTCGTCTCCTCGATTCCGACGTAGTGCGGGCGGTGGACGTCGATCAGGGCGAAGAGGCGATCGACGATCGCGGTTTCGTCCCAGCCCCGGCCCGCCGACGAGTGCAGGAGGTAGAGGCGCCGCGGCTGCTGCGAGACGCCAGCGACGACGATCGCGGAGCGGTCCGTCTTCTTCGACTCCGTCTTGCTGTCCGAGAAGGCCGGATCGAGGAGGATGCCGACGCGCAGCGCCTCCGGCTCCGGGTGGTTCTCCTGGCACCACTGGCAGAACGTGCCCTTGCCGTAGTGGTGGAACCATTCCTTCTTGAACGCCCACCCGGTTTCCAGCATGGGCGAGCTGCGGTAGTTCGCCGCGAACGTCCGCGGGTTCATCGTGGGGTCGTCCCACACCGTCTGGATGTCGGCCGGGGTGCGGACCTCGGGCCACGACGACTGGAAACTCCCCGGCTCGCCGGTCACGCCGACCACGATCTTGACGACGTGGTTCTGCTTGTCGTTCTGGACGATCGTGTCGGCGAGGTCCCCGAAGTACCAGCGGTTCGAGTCGATCGCCCAGTAGGCACGCGGGTTCACGGCCTTCATCTGGAGCATCGCGCGGACCTGGGCGAAGAGAGCGACGAGGTTATTCATCACGTCAGGCGACGCGAGGCCGAGGAGCGGCGTCGTCTGCTCGTTCATCCAGTCCGAGGAGCAGACCCAGTCGTAGTGGCGCCCCGCGGTCGCGGTGCCCGGCGTCGCGCACTCGATCGATTCCTGCTGGCCGCCGCGCGTGCGGCAGGGCACCGACCACTTGAGGATGTTCCCCTCGTCGTTGTCGGCCATCGCGTACTCGGGGAAGAGAGCGCGCAGCTTCGGGTTGCGCATGAAGTGCAGGCGGACCGCGTGCGAGAGGCCCTTCGCGTTGACCGCCGAGGAGTGCGTGAGCAGGCCCGAGTCGTTCGGGTACTTGAGCAGTTGCCACACGGAGCGGACCTCGACGGAGAACGTCGTCTTCGCGGTCGATCGCTCGGCGACGTACAGCGTGTCGCGCTGCTCGATCATCGCCTTCTCGACGTCGCGGTGCGCCTGCGACGGGCGGTCGAAGAGGTTCACCGCCCACATGCACGAGAGGACGACCGACGCGAGGTAGATCGGCGACGCGATGCAGCGGCGGCGCTGGATGATGTCTGCGTCCGTCAGCGCCGGGTGTCGCGCGCGCAGATCCTCCAGCGCGAACGGGCCGCCGTGCGGCTGGTACTCCCAGCCGTCAACCATGCGGCACCGCGGCCGTCGCGGCGAGCGCCATGCTCAGGTAGAGCTCGCGCGCGGCGGGTTCCATCGCCTCGATCTGCGCCTCGGTCTTGTTGAAGATGTTCGTGACGTGGAGGTGGTTCTCCACCTTCCGCGGCCCGTGCTTCGACAGTCCGCGCTCGGCGAGGACGAGGTCGCGCAGCGCGGCGACGCGCATGAACGCCTGGGCAATCACGATCTTCTGCTTCGAGTCCACGCGGACCTTCTCGGTCTCCTTGATCTCCAGCACGGTACCGTCTGCACTCAATGTGCGCTCGGTGAGCACCACCTTCGAGTCGTCGTTGAGCATCGCCCAGAGCGTGTCCACGACGGACGGGCTGATCCCGTCGCCTCGCGCCACGAGCACGTCGATCTTGCGCGCCGCCCGCATCGCGCGGTCGCGGCGGAGGAGCTCCTGTTGGGCCTTGCTGGGGGCGAGTTCGGTGCTCACGCCTTCGCCTTCCACGCGCGCCGGGTCGCGTCGTCGTGCGCCTTCTGCGCGTACTCAAAGGTCTTGAGCCCGACGCCGGGACCGATGTAGCCGGGGACCGTCTTCTCGCGGCCCTTGCCCCGCCCCATCGCGTGCCCCCGCTCGTTCAGGAACCGCCAGAACGTGCAGCGCAGGATCTCGTCCGCGGCGACCGTGAGCGTGGTCGCGACGCCGTAGAGGGCGACGTACTCCTCGGCGAGCGCGTAGACCTCCTCGTAGGTGAGGCCGCCGGGGCGCACGAAGTCCTTGAAGAGGAAGGCCCAGAGCGCGCGCTGGGAGCGGTCGGGCTCTCCGGGCTTGCCCTGGCGCGCGCGCATGCCCTTGATGAAGACGCGCCCGCCGTAGAGGGTGTCCCGGACCCGCTGAGAGGCGCCGTTGCGGCGGACGATGAGGAACGGGGGGTCGGGCACTACATCGCCCTCCGCCTAGATGTAGACGACGTATGCCTCGGACGACGTCGTGACGTTCGTGAACCGGATGCGGATCAGCCGCGACGTGGTCCCGAGGATCGTGCGCGAGACGGCGCGCTGTTCCGTCGCGTAGCCGCCGCCGGTCCCGGCGTCGAGCGTGATGATCTCGGTCACCGGGTCGGAGCCATTCACGATCAGGCAGTCGAGGCAGTCGCCGACCGCGGCAGCGACGCCGAAGGCTGCGGCGAGGGCGGCCACGAGATTCGCGGCGGTGTCCAGCGTGTCGGTGCGCGAGGCACCCGTGCAGTCGCGGACGATCGTGCCGGTGAGCAAGTTGGCCGCGGAGTACGTCCCCGCGCCAGCCGTGTTCACTTCGGCCGCAGCGGCGACCCCGCGCCACGAGCGCGTGACCTTGAGCGGGATGACGCCGCCGACCGTCGCTCCCGCGGGGATGACGGGCGCCGCCGTGAACGTGGCGACTCCGGTGAGGGTGGTCGTCCCGGTGATGACCGCGTCTCCGTCGATCGTCGCGTCGTCGCCCACATGGATGTCGTCCACCTGCGTCGTGCCGCCGATGTCCGCGCCCCCGTCTCCGAACGCGGCGATGCCGCCGCCGGAGGGACCGCAGTTCTGTGATTGCCGCCTTGAAAAGGCCAAAAAAGCCTCCGTTCTTCGGAGCCTACGCTTCGGCACGGCGACGTTGCCGTGTGCGCTCTACATCGGCCGTTGCGCTCTCAGGCTTGCGCGGCGACCTCGACGAGATGCCACGGCGCGATCCCGTCCGGCTCGACGCCGCCAATGTAGACGTGCAGCGTGGCGAAGCACCCGGCGCAGTCGATGTAGAGGAACCAGCGGTCGCCGATGACGCGACCCTCGGTGCGCCCGCCCATGAACCGGGTCGCGCAGCGGGGACAGGCGATGCCCTCGGGCGGGAACGGAAAGGCGACCCCCGTCGTCATCGCGCGGCGACCTTCTCGGGCCGGGGCGGCGGCGACAGGAGGTCCCGCCTCCACCCTCGCCTCCCGCGCTCGATCAGGGCGAGGACAGCCACCGCGTCGTCCTCGGTCGGGAACTCGACGGTGTAGGCGGAGCCGTCGGGGCGGAGGAACTGGACGGCGGCTTTCACTCCGGGTCCTTCGGGAACAGGACGTCGATCGCCGCGGCCGGGCAGAACCCGGACCGCTCCAACTGCTCGCGGGTCAGGGGCTCGGCGACCGTCACGACCGCCTTCGCCCACGAGTTCGGACGTTGCACGTAGACCGACGTCGAGTCCGCGGGCTGCCCCGTCGAGAGGCCGCCCTTGTCCCACTGGCGCTCGTCGCTCATACCCGCGTCTCCTCTTGTTGCCTTCGACGGCGCGCAGCGTCTGCCACGCGATGGGGAGTGACGTGGTAGTTCATCGCGGTCAGCCGCGGAAACAACAGCTCGCTAGCTTGCGAGAGACGCCTAGACGGCGGCTGGTCGCTCACCCTTGCCCCACGCAAGCCACGCGGCCATCGTGTTCGCGAAGTTGGGCACGGCGCTTCCCAGGTCAGGGTGGTGCTTCGTGATCTCCTCTAGTGCATGGAACCAGTAGGCTGGCCTCGCCTCAAGTTCGCGGAGGACCAGCGGAACCACATCCTCGCCAAGTTCGATGATGTTGCGATAGGCGGGGTGCTCGATCTTCTTGGTGATAGACGAGAGGTGACCGGTCTCGTTGCGCCAACGCCGTACGAGCGCGCGAAACTCGAGCTCAACAACGAGAGGTTTTCGCATTGTCGGTGATTGTGCCGTAGCCCTTTGGTAGTCGCGCGCCAAGCCAGAGCCAACACTCATCGGTTCTCTGAACCTTGCGCCAAAACCTTGTGGGCAGATCGGTTTTCACGGCACGGGGATTTTACCAGTAACGCACGAACTCGTCAAGCCCCCGTCCCCGCCCGCCGATACTTCGCCCCGGCATTTCACGATTCCGGCGAAACGGGTGTGGATTTCTGCGGGGGCGGCCGAAGAATCTCCCCGTGAGCAAGGCCGTATTCCGCGAGTCTCTGACCGCGCTCCGCACCTCCAGAGCCCGCTCCGCGAGGCTCCGGCTTGCTCACACACGACATGGGCGGAGCGCGCTCAGAGGCCGCGGGGTTGGGAGTCCCGCATGCCGGAAGACCCCGCTCGTGTAGGGGCCGACGCCGAGGACGTGGCGAGGCTCGCCAAGGTGCTCGCCGAGCCCTTCGACCCGAAGGACGTTTGGCGTCAAGGCGCGGCCCGGGCGCTCGCAGCGTTCCTCGCGGCGCCGCCGGCGCCGGAGAAGCCGAGGCGTCGGCCGCGGTGGTGGCGGAAGGGGGCAAAGTGAAGCCCACCTACCAGCGAGCGGGGGTGACGCTGTACCACGGGGATTGCCGGGAGGTGCTGCCGGGGCTCGACCGGGCAAGCGTGGACGCGGTGATCGCCGATCCGCCGTACGGCATGGACAACGACGTGAACTCGAAGCGTTTCAGCGGTTTCGGCCCGTCCGGCCTCGCCTACACGCGCGGCGTCGGCCGCGACGATTGGCCGGAGATCGCTGGCGACCGCGAGCCGTTCGACCCGTCGCCGTGGCTCGACTTCCCTCGCGTAGTGCTGTTCGGCGCCAACCACTTCGCGGCGCGACTGCCCATCGGCACGACGCTCATCTGGATCAAGAAGGCGAGTCAGCACTTCGGGACGTTCCTGTCGGACGCTGAGGTCGCGTGGATGAAGGGCGGATACGGCGTCTACTGCCACTACGAGCAGTTCCCGCCGCCGTCGAGGATGGCTGAGAACGGCGGAGTCGTCGCGCACCCGAACCAGAAGCCGGTCGCGCTCATGCGATGGGTCATCAGCAAGGCGGGCGTCCCACCGAACGGCCTCATCCTCGATCCCTACTGCGGATCGGGAACCGGAGGCGTCGCCGCGGTTCGCGAGGGACGGCGCTTCGTTGGGATCGAGTGCGAGCGCGCCTACTTCGACGTCGCCGTCCGCCGCATCGACGCCGAGCTCGCGCAGGGCCGCCTCTTCGCCCCAGGAGCGGCGCCATGAGACGCCTCCTCTGCCTCCTCGGCTGGCACCGAGACCAAGTCCTCTACGAGCCGCCGCACTTGTCGAGCACAGGCGCGTACCGCAAGGGCGTCTGGTGCGTCTACTGCGGGCGCGAGTGGCGGAGGTCATCGTGACCCGCGAGGCCCTCCTCGCCCGCAAGGCGGCGCTTCTGCCGATCTACAGCGAGCCCAACCCCGAGCACGAGCTCCAGGCGCTCGAAGTCGAGTCCGAGCTCATGTGGATCGACGAGCGGCTCAAGGAACTCCCGCGGCAGGCGAAGGAGCCCGAGCTACCGAAGGCCCGAGGCTGGACCCGCGACGGCCGGGCGAGAGCGGCAAGAAACGACGAGTGAACAGAAGGAGACTCGATCCGATGAAGCAGAACCTCACTTTTCGCTTCAAGGGGCACGTGTGGGTCCTAGGGGAGATTGCCGTTCCGTCTTTCAGTGATGAAGCGGTAGCGGTTCTGCGGACTGCTTTCCCTGGTAGAGACCCAAACGCTTCCGCGCTCCGGTGTCGTTGCTGGCAGTACCTCGGCGAACACGGCCAGATCATCGTCGTGCAGAACGGGTCCGGCGTCTCGGTCATTATGAAGTGCGGCCTCGCGAACTTCATCATCCCCGCGCTCGAAGGGGATGCACATGATGGCCTTGCCCGGCTTGCTGAGATCGCGACGGAGTACGGCATCACTCCTCAGGATCTCCTCGCGTCACTGGGGAAGCGCAAATGAGCGGCGACGCCCCGACGATCCCGTGGGTGCGGCTCAACGCCGCGACGTGCCAGGACGCCCGCCTCATCCGGGCCGGTTTTTGGGCGACGGCGATCTGGCCCGCCGTGATCCAGATGGCGAAGCTCCACGGCTGGCGCGGCGGCAAGATCCCGCGCGCCGAATTCGACGCTGCATTGCTCTCGCATTTCATGAACGGAGCCGTAACGGACGAGACCGTTACTCGCGGCGTCGGTTCTGGGATCGAGGGCCTCATCGCTCAGGGACTCCTTGAGCCTGACGGAGCCTGGCTCAACATCCGGAACTGGGCCAAGTACCAGTCCGATCCGAGTAACGCTGAGAGGCAGGAAAGGCACCGTAAAAGGCAGGCATCCGCACCCCCAGTAACGTTACAGGCGTTACGTAACGGTAGTAACGGCGACGGGACGGGACGGGACGGGACGGGAGAAGAACCCCCCTTACCCCCCTCTGACGAGGGGGGATCGGCTGCGCCGTCCGAGAACGGCAACGGCCGTCCGATGCGCCCCCGGGAGCAGCGCAAGCTCGCCGAGCAGGAACGCCTCGAACGCGCCCGATCGCCCGAGCAGCTACGCGCCACAGCCGAGCAACTCCCCGAGGGCGTCGCCCTGCACGGCGGCTACGTCCCGAACGGGCAGGCCATCCCAGAAGACGCGGTGCCCCCGAGCGAACAGGCCCGCAGCGTCCTACGGATGCTCCGCGACGCACCGAAGACCCCGATCCGAGGCCCCGAGCCGTCGCTAGCAGCGCCGCCTCCGAA
>Ga0134127_10001913_pt1 | contig 15226 bp, 12 predicted proteins | sample KB31753_FD_96459 | JGI IMG/M metagenome (GOLD analysis project Ga0134127, IMG submission 96459) | Terrestrial soil microbial communities with excess Nitrogen fertilizer from Kellogg Biological Station, Michigan, USA - KB3-175-3 | ecosystem: Environmental > Terrestrial > Soil > Unclassified ...
CTGGGTTTGGGCCATTTGGCCTCGCTTCACCCCAAGCTGTACGAGCGCCAAGAGCGGTTCCGGCGCCATGGGGCGTTGCTCGGCGGCCCTGGTATAAGCGTCTTCCGCCTTCTCCCATTGCTGTTGCGCGAGTGCCACATGCCCTTCCGCTAGATCCGCGGCAATCCGGTCAGCGCCCGCAGTTCGTAGCTTCGTCAGCGTCGCTTGACTCTGTCCCCAGTCTTTCTCCTGCGTCTGCAATTGGAACATCATGCCCAAGAGCGCCACGTTACCGGGATCGCGGGCAAGAAGCGGATCCAACCGTTCCCGTGCTTCTTTGATATGGCCGACGGACGCATCCAACCCGGCCAGCATCACCTGTGCTTCCATCAACGTTGGCTTCAAGCTAATCGCTCGATCCAGGCTTTCGCGGGCGAGCATCGTCTCACCCGTCATCAGATACGCTCGCGCGAGCAAGACATGCCCGTCGGCCAATTCAGGTTGGTCCTTCACAACGGACCGGAAGTCCTGTGTGGCGTCTTGTCCGTTCCCGCGCTGCAATGCGATCTTCCCCCGTAAAAGCAATGCCTCCATCGATCGAGAGTTTTCCTTCAGCACCTCGTTAATCTGCCGCTCCGCATCGTCAGTCTTGCCTCCGATCCAATCGATACCGGCAATCTTGACCTGCGCCTCAAGACCTTCAGGCTTCTTATGATACTCATTCTGAATCGCCTGATACGTCTCTCGAGCCTTGCCGACTCTCTGTGTCGATTCATAGAGACCCCCGACTGCAAACCACACTTTGGCTGAGCGTGGAAGATCCTTGTGGGCTTCCAATAATACCGTTTCCGCCTGTTCCAGCCCGCCCCGCTTTGCCACATATTCGACCAGCGCTAATCGACGCGTTTCGTTCTCTGGATCGAGCCGGATCGCTTCCTTGAGCACCGCCTCTGCCTTGTCGTATTGCTGCTGCTGATCATATAACGCCACCTGACGCAGCCGGTGATTCAATACCGTCGGCTCCAGCGCAATGATCCGTTGCAGCGTGGACCCTGCTTCATCTACCCGCTCCTGCTTGATCAAGATCGTCGCCAGGGCATCAAGAAGTTCCAGATTGTCGGGCTTGGCCTCCAGGGCTTGACGGAGTATCGATACCGCTTCCTCCCCGCGCTGATTGGCGGTGTACAAGGTCGCGATGAGCATCACGGCATCGGGGTCCGCGGGCGCCGTCGAGATCAACCGCTCGGCGTCATTGATGGCCTCGTTCAGCCGGCCTGAAACCGCTGTCACGACAATTTGCAACGCCTGCGCCTGAACATGCCCCGGGGTCTTTGTCAGAATCCGATTCGCGATCTTCGTCACCTCATCCAGCGCGTGCGCCTCCAAATAGAACTTGGCCAGTTTGATGAGCGCTCGATCATGATCCGGGTTCAATTCCACGACCTGCTGGTACCCTCCCAAGGCATTACGCCAATTCCGCTCCTTTTCCTCCACCTGCGCGTAGAGGAAATAGGCTTCAACGTCTTTGGGGTCGATTTTCAGCACATTCCGCAGCGCCACACGGGCTTTGGGGAAATTGCCCTGCTCAAAATACTCTTGTGCGCGGAGGCGATACTTGGCTTTCTGTTCTTCAGGACCTCCGCAGCCGGACAACCCGGCCAATAGCACAACCGTCAGTACGAGGGCCGCACTGTGTTTCATGACGACTGCCTCCTCTTCCACGATCGGATCACGACCACCACGCTCTCAGTACCAATCCACCCAGCATCCAGGCCGACACCCAGCCCAAGCGAGTCGCCGCAGATGAATAGATGTGCAGCAGCAGTTCGAATGAAAAGAACAACACAATCAGTTTCGCGGCGAGAAGACTCACCGGCACGGCGCCCACCGTCATATCCGGCAAGAACGGCATGACGACAGCCAACGACACAATCAAGTAGTCCAACGGCGTCGTTTGAAACCGGTCCGTACCTGTAAACCGGATGGTCAACACCACCAGCCCGGCCAAGAGGATGAACCCGATATTGAGGGGGGTCATCAAATCGGTCCCGGAGACTCGCGGAGAGATTTCACTGTAATACATCAGGCAAGTGCTCCCGACATACAGACCCGCCCGCACCACCCACGCCGTCCAGCGGCCTGCAACCATTGATCCCACCACTGCAACCAACAGTCCTGCAGCGATCATCCCGGCATCCCATGGAATTTCCTTCGGCATCGCCACCGAGGTGATGAGATAGAGGGGAACTGCTAATTGGAGCGCCTTAAACGCATAGTCTCCGATCGACACGCGTGGTGGATGACTGTTCGTCTGAAAGGAAGAGACTGCTTCGGTAGGAGCAGTCTCCGACGTAACCCGATTAGGCCTTCGGACGAAAATCGAGAGAATCGCGGCGGCCCACAGCAGATACACCGCGATCAGGACGACATCAGACTGCCACCGTAACAAATAGGCGCAACACACCATCACGGCATGGGCAAAGTAAATCACGCTGACGGCTTGGCCATGCGTCAATCCCCTGGCCAGCAACTTGTGGTGGATATGATTACGGTCGCCGACAAACGGGGATCGGCCTTCCACCAGTCGTTGCCCCATGACTCCGATCGTATCCAGCAGGGGGACGCCCCAAATAAACAGCGCCAGCAAAGGGCTGTACATAGTCCTGCTTGAATCGGTCAACAGAATCGCGGCTACGGCCAGGTAGTGTCCGAGAAATTGACTTCCCGCATCGCCCATGAAAATTTTGGCGGGATAGGTGTTGAATCGGAGGAAACCAAACAATCCTCCCAGGACCGACATCATCAATAGAACCAAAAGCGATTCGTTGGCCTGGTAGGCGAGGTAGGCAATGCCGGCGAAGCTGATGAGGGACAACCCTCCAGCCAAGCCATCGAGTCCGTCGGCCAAGTTGACGGCATTCGTCACCCCCACAATCACCAACAGGGTGAGCGGAATGGCTACCCATGCCGGGAACAACATTTCATCGACGAACGGGACCGTGTTGAGGCGAACACCGCCCAAGCCGATGATGATTGCGGCAGCGAATACTTGTCCGAGAACTTTCATCCGGGGGTTGAGGCCGATTCGATCATCCCAGATTCCGAACAGAACGATGACCGCGCCGCCAAGCAAACTGGAAAGTATCAGCTGGTCTTTGGGGGCCCACAGGAGCACCGCGGCAAAGGTGGCCACGGCAAAGGCGATACCACCAACTTTCGCGACAGGGGCGCCATGCGCGTGGCGCTCGCGCGGAACGTCGACAAATTGCAGCCGCCAGGCGGAGGCACTCAATGCTGGAATCAATGCCATGCAGATAATCAATGAGCCCATGAAACTGAAAAACAACGCCGTATCCATGACTCGTTACACCTCAGTCCGGAACATAGCGACCGAGCACCGGCATCACGAGACCGGCCATGGTCTGGAGACGCCCATCGGCGATTGCCTCTGTCTCCCCGGCATAGACACTCGATACCAAACGCACCAGGGCCCCATCGGCCCGATGCCGCGTCAAGGAATCCCAAAAGAGAAAGAACTTCACGAGATATTCGCTGGTGATCAAGCGGTCACGTTGTTTGAACCAGTAGTACACAATCTGTTTCTGGCCGCCTTTCTGGATCGCGACTCGATTGACGTCCAGAGCAGGAGCGATTCCTGAGGCATGGTCCAATCGAACTGTTTCGAAGGACGTGATCTCCCAACCGCCACCCGGAATACACTGCCTCGGCGAGTGTGACGACAGGCCCTTCTTGGGAGATTGATAGTAGGCCACGTACACATTCACTGGCACCTTCTCGACTGCGTTGTAGTCTGCAAGCACGTAATCATCCAACTGCAGTGCGTCGAGGTACTGCCGCTCCATGACGGATGAGGCGCCCCTCCACTCACCAAGCTGCAAAGGAAAGTCGAGCAACGACTGCCGCGCAGATGGAGGGAAATCATGCGGGGCCACTGAGGGGGCAGCAAAGGCCGCGAGAATGAGCAAGACTCCTCCCGTTAGCACGGAAGCCGGCGAAACGCGAGCTGCTGAGGATGGGTGAACCGTGAACGTCGACGCTGAGACGCCGGCCGCAGGAGGACCGATCAACTGCGCAAATGGACGGCGCATCGCGCTCGAGCCCACTCGAGCCAGGACCCACATCTCGGCACAGAGCAGACCGAGACTGGCAACAAAGAAGACCCACCCCTCAAAGAAGTGACTGAAGCCTTCGGCCGCACTCCCGCCATAGGCCTCAACCAACAACCCGATCGCACCGATCCGAAAGCCGTTCAATAGAATCGAGATCGGAATGCTCGACAGAACGAGCAATATCCGCTTCCAGAGAGATTCGCGGTAGAGATAGGCGCAGAGCAGTGTGAGGGCCATGAGCGGGAACAGATACCTGACCCCGCTGCATGCTTCGACGACTTGTAACTGAATCGGTCCCAGATCGATGACGTTGCCTTCCCGATACGCCATGACACCGACCAATTGGAGACATCCGATCCCCAACGCCGATGACCACAACTGGAGCCGGCTGGAAAGTTCATTCTGGAGAAAGACCGGCAGCGGTAGTGCGGCGAGCAGATAGAGCAGGGGAAAAGCCAGTAGGCGGATACCGGACAGTCCGATGGCGCATGCGAGCAAACCCACGATCACAATCCAGAGTGAAAAATGGACGATCGCATACATGGCGGCGAACTCGCCCACGACATACACGAACAGCCCGGCAGCGACAATCGGAAGCCCCCACCATGAGCCGCTTCGCTCGACTGTTTGCAACTGTGCCCGTCGAAGCCAGATCAGATAAAGCGAGATCAATGGAATAAACGGCCCATGGCTGTAGTTGTCATCCTCCAGCCACATCTGCATCAAGAATCGCAGACTGTCAGCGTAGAGATAGCCCAGAACTGTCATCACGACAGCTAGCACGCACCAGAGCCCCCAAGCATTCATGCCGGTCAGCTGGCGAACCGACGTCATGACTGAGGAGGGCGGTGGTGGAGTGTCGAGGGCCGTGGGGGGAAGAATCATCGAGGTCCTCTCATCACGTCTCGTCCACACTGATCAAGGATCACAGCGGATTCAGCCGATTTAGGATGCATAGTCTATCGCTTGCGGGTCTAGCGGTGGCATCACCAGTCTCAAGTTTGTGTTAACGAAATGTTAAAAGAAGAGGCGGGGAGAAAGGGCGACTCAACGTAGCCGGCGTATCCAGCCCGAAGCAACTTCGAAGCCGGATTAGCACAGGGCTGGAGTGGCCCTGTAAGATCAACAACTTCGTTGCACTATTGGACTATGATGTCTTTAGGAGGAGCGGGAGCAGTCTGGTCAAGTCGTCTAAGAAACCGTTTTGTTACTTGCCACCAAGGGGCCCCTTCGTTCCAGGACTCCGGTCCGCGATCTCCCCACCCTCCCCAGATCACGACACCATCCGCATGCTGATAGACTGTATTCAATTGTAACTCCCAATAATCCGGATCGAGCGGGCGAAGACCGAGCACTCGATTGGATTCATGGTACTGCGGCCAGAGAAACGCATAGACCGGTTTCCCTTTCGCTTTGCGTTTGGCCTCGGTGATCTGAGCAATTGCGTACGTCACCCAGCCTTGTCTATCGGTATAAAAGGTGTAGATCGAGGGAAACAGCGCGTCGACTCGGTCGCTCACACCTTCCAACCGGTCGTTATCCCGCTGCCACGATTGAAATTCTTCACTCGCGGGATCGCGAATCGCGCGCAAATAGTCCGGTATCGGCACTGTGCCATAGATTCCGAATGCAACGCCGGGCGCCTCGCCTTTCATCCACGACAGCACAGACAAGAACTTACCGACAGTCGATTGCACTGCGAGCCCATCTCCCTTGAGCGGCCACCGCTCGATATCCAGTACCACCGGCTCCGGTGAACTGCGCAGCTCGTACGCGAGAGAACGCACGATGGTCTCTGGAGGCAAAGCTGCAGGTAGCTGATTAGCTACGAATAGTTGTGCCTCATATAGCACCGTAATAGGACGCACATGGTAGGACTCGAGAGAGGGCTTGTCCTTGTAGAGCGTCGCATCGAATACCACGAACGACTGAGGGACGGATGCCGATGCCGTCGGTTCGATCGTAAGAGGAGAGCGGGACAAGAACATCCAAGCCGTGGCCGCAGCGGACAGGATCAACACCAGCAGGGTGATTGTCTGCCGCCGCATTACTCTTTCCCGACAGCGACCGGAATCCCCCGCACAATCTCCTCCTCCTCGCGTCGAAGGTCTGGCACAGAAACAGAGCCCAGAAGCTTCCGCCAGTTTTTCAAGGCATGGGCACGGGCATACTGTCGATCGAAGCCAAGTCGTGCTCGAAATCCGGCATCCTCCGCCTCGTGGGGCTTTTGAGAAAGTTCTAGAATACGTTGCGCCAGCGGACCGACTTCACCGATGCAGAAGTTCCACCCGCATTGTTCGCGCTCCACGATGCGAGCGATCTCTCCATCGGGATCGCCGACATGAATGACCGGACGGCCGGCTGCGGCGATACCGTAAAACTTGCTCGGAACAATCATCCCTTCCAGCGTCGGCCTCAATGAAACGAAGTGGACATCCGGCACACTCAGGCTCCACCGCAAACGATCGATCGGCTGGTAGGGATGGAACTGCACGTTCGTCAGGCCACGTACCGCCGTTTCAGCTTCGAGCCATTGGCGCGCGATACCATCGCCGATAAACACGAAGGCAATATCGAGCTCGCCTTTTAAGCGTTCTGCCGCATCGATTATGGTCTTGAACTCGTGAACCTGCCCCATGTTGCCGGAATATCCCAGGACGAACTTGCCCTCCAACCGCCATTCGCACAGCAGTGGATTGTCTTCCTTCGCGACCGGCTGAATGACCTCACCATCCGCCCAGTTCTCGATCACCGTAATACGAGCGGACGGGACTCCTTCCTCCCGCAGCCGTCGAGCCATGTGTGAGCCGAGCACGACGTTCGATCGACCCTGTTGTAGCGATCCGTTACGCAATCGTTTCAGTATGGGCGCGACAAAGCGCCAACCGGAAACATTCAGAGAAGTGGCCACTTCCGGAAACAGATCCTGGATCCAATTGACGAGAACACCCTTATTTATTTTTGCCGCCCACGCGGCACAGACCGACATCATCGGGGGATCGGTTTTGGCGACGACCACATCGCCCGGCTGGACCAAGCGAAGCATTCTCCAAGTCGCCCCGAGATAGAACGTCAGATAATCGAGCGCCCGGCCCCACAAACTCGCGCGCCCGAACCGCGAAGTCCGCACGCGATGTACCTTTACGCCGCAGATCACTTCCTCGGAAAGCAGCGACGCCTGAGGATCTGTATACAGTTGCCCGCCGGTGATCACATGAATGTCCTGGCCCCGAGAGGCGAGATCGAAGGCGAGATCGCTGAGGAGCTGACTCGTCGCCGAGTGGTCGGGGAAAAAGTATCGGTTGACGAAGATGGTTTTCATGTCATTCTCCTGCCGCCGAGTCGCTCGCTATACTTCCTCTACGGTCAAGTCGATCAACTATTTCGAGTAGAGGGCACATCGAATTTAAGAACTACTCAGGGGTTGCAGTTTACCGTCGACTGGTCGAGCGATGGCGTCGCCAACCTCAAGTTTCTGTTAAGTGAATGTTAAAAAATCTGAGGGATAAAGGAGGCATCAGAGGGTCTATGCTTAGATCGGGCTTGAACCTATCTCAAAATCACCTAGCCGCCACTCAGCTTGATGCTAGTGAGATGGGCGATGAGGAGTTTGATGCACAAATTCCAAGAAAATTGGCCAAATCTCCGCCACTCAATCAAACACTGCCGGTGGCTGTAGTACGGTGTGCCCATTGAAAATCGATTTTGAGATAGGTTCTTATATATTCTTGTGTAATGGGACTAACATTCAGATGACCGACCTCCTTCCCAAAGCTATAGGGACCGAACTGCAACCTGCGCCAGCGATGGAGTCTTAGCCTTGAGAGGCGAGATCGCTGAGGAGCTGACTCGTCGCCGAGTGGTCGGGGAAAAAGTATCGGTTGACGAAGATGGTCTTAGCCATGCTTGCAGAAATGACGCACGCAGTCGCCTTGTTCCCTTTCAGGTCGGTAATCCCTGTTCCCGCCGTTCGAGTTCCCGCATTTTCAGCACGATCATGTATTCGTAGTAGGATTGCAGCACGCAGTACGTGAATCCGGCCCGCCCGTCCAGCCATCCTCGCTGGCACACATATAGGTAGAGAAACTTCAAGAACGGACGCCACGGTAACCGAAAAGAGAGATTCTTGAGGGCCCGACGGCGCAGAGCGCGATCGGCGCTGAAGAGTCCCGGCTGCGCTTCCGAGAGCTGATGAATCAACTTCATCCCTTCCAGCGCTTCCAATTGCGAATACCGGTTGTGCTTCTCGATCCACTCGGAGATTCCCTTGCTGAAGTTGTAGTGGTCCAGCATCCCGCGGAGATAGCCATGCGGCCCATCGATCACGGGGACAGGGTTGACCAGCCGCTCAAATCGAACGTGCGAGGGACGGAACAAGCGCATAATCATACCGGGCGGCATCGCGTGCCTGATCCAGCGGCCCATAAACATATTCCGGCGACCGCAGTAATACGCCACGGCGCTCTGATTCGGATCGTGCGCCATCGAAGCAAGTTCGTCTTTCAGCTCTTCCGTCATGCGTTCGTCGGCATCGAGATAGAACACCCATGGATGTTTGAATGGAATCTGCTCGAGCGCCCAATTCTGATGGGCAGACCAATTGTCAAAGCGCCGTTGGACGACGCGTGCGCCCATTTCCTCGGCGATCTTCACCGTCCCGTCGCTGCTGAACGAGTCCAGCACCACAATGTCGTCGGACCATTCCACCGACTGCAGGCATTCCGGTAGATTGGCCTCCTCGTTCAACGTCAAAATGAGAATCGATACACTCATGCCTTAGGACTTTGTGGCGACCGCGATCATGGACTTGGCCAGTGCGGGCACGCGGCCCACGCGACGAAAGGTGATTGAATGAAACCCGGACTCATGGAGCAACTGCCTCAGCGTCGCCATCGACCAGAACTTGATATGCCCGTGATCCCACAACGCCGTGAAGTGGTGGTCCAAGCGACCGGTCAACGCCATGGCCAAATTCTTCCAGTAGCCATGATACGGCGTCGAGACGATGGCCGTTCCCGAAGGCTCGACGAGACTGAACAGAGTCCGTGCGAACGCACGCGGGTCGTAGAGATGTTCCACCACTTCCAAGCTGAGTACAACCGGGAATCGTCCATAGGTGCCGGCGAGACGATCATAGGCAGATCCCGGTTGCAGCGACAGATGAGGATGGCGGCGTTGCGCCTGTTGAATGCCCTGGACTGAGACATCGACACCGGTGAGCTGATATCCATGCCGCGTCAATACGTCGGCGACGGCCCCATTTCCACATCCGAGTTCGAAAATGTGCTTCCGATTTTGCGGCATAGGCAACGACCCAAGGATTTCCAGCAAGGACGGGACGAGATAGTCATGCGACGGATTGAGGTCTCCATCCTCATAGACATAGCCGGAAATGTCGATCGCGGTTTCTGTCATGGTTCTTCCTGCTGAGGTTCATATTTCTTGATGATGCGAGCGGGATTTCCGCCCACGACCGTCCAAGGATCAACATTGCGAAAAACGCTGGCGCGAGCGCCGACCACGGCCCCTTCGCCGATCATCACACCAGGCCCGACGAACACATCCGCAGCCACCCAGGCCCGACGCCCGATCCTGATCGGTGCAGTGATCACCGGCATGTCCCTGATTGTATAGTCATGGCTTGCCGTACAGAGGAACGTGTACTGACTGACCGTAGCGTACGGTTCAAGCGTCACTCGATCAACGGCATAACAATCCACGTGATCACCCAGACAGCTGCCTTGCCCCATCGTCAGATTCCACGGGGCCCAGATTCTTGCCGAGGGGTAGGGATGTGCCCCTTGCTCCACCTTTGCGCCAAACATCCGTAACAACCAACACCGCCAAGCATGGAATGGCCGAGGGCTGGGACGGAAAAAGATACGCCACACCATTGCCCAGAGAATCCGCCCAAGTCGATTCCGATACGAATGCGGAATGGGAGAGGATTGAATGTTCGACCTCGCTCGCATTACTTCACCTCAACGGACCAGGATGTCGACCCTGTTTCGTCGGCTGCGCCAGCATCTCTTCATGAACCGCTCGTTCTCTCTCATCGAACCGGTAGCGCAAAATCTCGGCCGGAACCCCGGCAACAATCGCATACGGAGGCACATCTCTCGTCACGACCGCACCGGCTCCGACCACCGCTCCGTTCCCGATCGTGATCCCGCGCAGGAGAATTGCCCTGTGGCCGATTAGTACATCAGCCCCGATCGTCGTCACGCAGGCCGGAGGCCGGCCGGAAAATACAATCGGCACACCGGGGTAATCATAATTATGGTCGGACCCGACGATCGCGACGTGTGCCGACAGGGATGAGTAATGTCCGACGTGTACGTGAGGCGGTAGTTGGCTATAAGACCCGATGTAGACAAAATCACCGGCGATGAATCCCGAGCCGATACTCACCGACTTGCCCACGTGAAAACCTTTGCCGACTAGAGCCCTCCGGTATCGAAATGCAACGAGAACCCAGGCCCGGATCTTCTTGAGCAATTCTTTACCTTCCCCCAGTGAGGTACGATCCACCTCGCCGACGCTGCATCGCTGCGTGTGCTGCCTTGACACACTCCCATTCTTGATGACGGGGACTGTATCGTTCACGAATCACCTGCCTAGTCAAATATTGGACGTGCAATCAGCCATGTCCGTAGACTTCTTCTTCTGGTTCGCCGACAGTCAATTCGTCCAGAGGCTCAGGCTCCGGCTCATCCGGCTTGGTCATGGAATCTTCTATCGCCCTGGACCTCATGATGCCCACGAGAAACAAGAGAGACGTCGGGTTGCCGACATTGATCAGATATCGTTCGAAGACCGCGAGCAGGAGATACCCGACACAGAGTCCGAACAGAATACTTTGGCTGAACCCCGGCCCCGGTTCTCGTGAGCCGGCCCAGAGAAGACGCATCCCTCGCATGATCAGGAACAGAGCGCCGAGAAACCCAAGTATCCCGACTTCGGCCAATGTCGCAAGATAGCCGTTGTGTGAGGAGGAGTCGGTTTTCAGAAGAAATTCATGGGCGCGGAAGCCCACTCCGAGCACGGGATTGCGCAAAAATAATTCCCACGTCCACTTCCAGGCTGCCACACGCCCCGACGCCCCCGAGCTGATCCCGCGATCGGCAGTGCTCAGCCCGTAAAGCCGATCCAATGTATTGAACATCACGTCGCCATTCGCAATCGTCACGCCGACAGCAAGTATGAGGACGATTCCGGCGATCAACAATACCGGCCGCCTGCGGGCGCGCAGGCGGAGCCACACGATCATCGCCAGTCCCACCAATGCAGCGACCGCCGCTGCCCGCGAGCTAGTCAGAACGATGATCCCGGCAATTGGAACCATGACCACCAGACGCAGCGTCAACCTCTTGATCGACATCGCCGCAAGCAAGACCGAGACGGACACTAGCCCGATCGTATTGGGGTTCAGCAGATCCTTGCCGTTGCCGAGACGTGTCCCCGGCACGTAGTCGTACCAGGCAAACGCGACGAGCAAGCCGGTCGTCAAGAGGGCGAACACTTTCAACCCCCGCTCGTATTGCTCGGCATCGAGATTGGAGTTGAATTGCAACGCTAACCAAATGCCCGCGAGCGTCAGCACCAGATAGCCAGTCGAGAGCAGAGCAACTGGACTCATGAAGCTGGATAGGGCCGATGCCATTCCGAAGAGGATCAGTCCGCCGGTCGCCGCAAGCGGCATCGAGCGAGGAACAAAGCGGCAACGCCCCATCGCAAAGTACCACAGAGGCCATACCACCGCAGCGCCGAGCAGCACCATGGAGGTCGTCCCCTCATGGCCTGCCTCCATTCGTCCTCCGAGAGACGCCGCAAAGACCCCGCTGAGCCAGAGTCCCAATACCAGGCCCGCCCGAGATCTCGGTGAGGCACCTTCGACGAAGTCCTCTTCCTGTTGAAGCCTCATGCGGACCTCAATTTCATTGCCAATCGACTCCCCATCGTCATGCTTGTCACAGCCTCACCAGCCACGATCGCGATCGCCAACCCTTGCACCCCGACAAGCGGCACCAGCACTGCCCCTATCCCGGCAAGCACCAGCCACTGCACCGTGAGCCCCACCATAGGCGTGCGGTAGTCCGACAGCGCATAGCAAGAATTGCGGAACACCCGGCCAAGGCTCAAGAAGGGAAGCGCCCAAATGGTAATTGACAGAATGGACGCGGTGAAGAGGACATGCTCATGCGAGAACTTACCGCGCATGAAGACCAGTTCTACGATCGACTCCGCAAAGACCGTCACAACGGCCACGACTGCGACGCTCACACCGAAAAGGAGCAATCCTTGTTTCCAGAGCATCGCGAGTCCGGCCGTTCTGTCTTGTCCAAAGGCCTTCACCATGCGGGGAAACGTCATCGTCGTGAGCGGAAGTACCAGCAACGATAGCGGCACGGCCACGATTGTGCCGGCATAGAAGAATCCGGCAATGGAGCCGGAGGGTAGCCAGGACGCAAGGCTTCGTTCAGTCAATCCGACAGCTAAGTAGATCAGTTCACCCACCAGAATCGTGCCTGCCGCTCCCCAGAGCACGAACCATCCTTTGCGAGCAGGGAGCGTAGATTCCAACGGTGTGGACGAAGTCAGCCGGACGAGCTGAAAAGCAAACACGAGCATCACAAGCAAGTTTCCCATTGCCACACCCAACGTCAATGCATCGATCCCGAGACTCTCGGACCAGAGGGTGATGGACACGATGGAGCAAATCGAGATGATCGATCCAGCCACGAATCCAGGAGCAAATGCCCCCAGTACCGAGAGAGCGCCTCGCAGCAAGCCTGCGGTGCTGGCAAACACAATCGGGGCCGTCAAGAAACGGAGCGTCTGCACACCCAATGTCGCTTGCGCCGCATCGAAGCGTGGAAAGATGCTGTGCACCAAGAATCCGCCGCTGGCCAATAGAAACAGCACGACACCGAGATTCACGAGCAACAGGCCGCACAGGGCGGGCTTCACTTCTCGTCTGACGGTCACAACCCCGCCCTCCTTGGCCGCACGGGCAATGAACGCTGTCTCCAGCGCATTGCCGATCTGCGCGCCAAAGAACAATTGGAGGGTCATGATCGCGACGAAGACATCAAGCTGGGGACTCAAACCGAACGTGGAGGCCACGGTGAGTTCACGGGCAAAGCCGAGCGCGAGACCGACAGCCGTCAGCAGGGAATATCCGGAGGCATCACGAAGAGGGCCGAACACATCGGTAAGCATGCGCCGCACGTTCCCGACAGGTGCGTCTTCCAGGTCCGGAATGGCAGTCCGGCCTGGAGACACTACAGAGCGCAGCGATAAAGACATTGGTGACACCACAGTTCAAAATCACGCGCCCGGCCGCTATGGAAATAGGGGGTATAGAACGTCAGCCCCGAATGTGCGAACCGGCGCTTTGCTTCTGGAGCCGGAATCCCGGACTCATCCGTCTGAAAGTTTCATCTTCCACGTTCCCTCGCTTGCATGCCAAGGTCCGTTCGATGCAGTCTGCGAGGGTTTGCGCCCAGGTCTCCGGGGTATATTGGGCCACGATCTGACGGGATGCCTCGCCCATCCTCCCCACATCGACTGTGTCCGACGACATCACTTCCAGAAGTCGCGCCAGGTCCTCGGTATCCAACGGATCACATACGTACCCGTTCACCCCGTCTTGAACGAGTTCAGGCACGCATCCGCAACGTTGCGATACCAATACCGGCAACCCCGCCGCCATCGCCTCGTTGACCACAAGCCCCCACGTTTCACTGATGCTCGGAAGAACCAGGCAGGAGGCGAGACCGTAGTAGGCGGGCACCGCATCCACTTGCTGGAAACCCGCGAATACCACGTCGCGCAGTTCCTGAGCCCGCACCCGCAGTCCCGTCTCCAGAGGTCCACCACCGACCAGGACCAACCCCCAAGCTCGCCGCCCCGCGGCCTGCCGATACATGGCATAGGCTTCAAGCATGCGGAGTACGTTCTTTTCTGGTGCGAACCGTCCGACAAATAAAAAGTAGCGATCCGGGAGGCCAAGGCGATCACGCAAGGAATCCGCACGCAAGCGCGCAGCCGCTGCCCCATCTGCAAAGGCCTGGTTGTCCACTACGTCATAGCCGGTCCAGATCCATTCACGAGGGAAGTCCATCCGCATGAGATATTCAGCCGTCCGTTCTCCGGCAGCAAACGCCGCATCGTAGTGTCGTCGAACCCACCAGCCTTTGGCCCATTCCCGGAGCGCGATCCGTCGCCGATCCCCCCATTGAGAATCTCCCATGAAGATGCTGGCCCGCCCACGTCGTTGCGCCCATCGCGCAGCAGCCCTCATCGCGGGATAGTAATAGCCGGTAATCACCACGGCTTGCGGATCGGTGTCATCAAGCCAACCCGTAACACGCGTGGCCAGAGCCTTCGAGTCAATCCGATCAACAGTCTCTCCCGGGAACGCCTCCGCATACTCGAACCCGAGTCGGGTTTTCTGTATCTGCCACTCGTGAATTCTTTCTGTGGCGCCCAGGGCCATGACCAATAGACGATCGTCTCGTCTCAGCGACTGGAGCGCCGTGAATCGAGGGATGCTGTAGGGAGCAAGGACGGGTTCTATGCAATTGATCTTCATGCTGCTCACGAACCCTTTCCCCGATGCCACGACGTTGGCATCAAGGGCGCGTCACAAATACAGAAGTCATCTCACCTATCGCGGCGACGCCATCCACATCCTGAACAACCGCCTGCTGAGATCACTGCTCTTGAGATCACTGCTCTATTGTGAGGAGTGTAGTCTACAGCGGGAGGTCCGGCGGGAAGGCCACGTGAGGCTCAAGTTTGTGTTAACAAATCGTTAAAAACCCGAGGAGTAATGATGCGGCAGTCAGGGCACTCGCAGTGAGAGCGCCTGGCAGGCGACGGAAAAACCACTCTGGCATGGTTGGAATTCCATGGTTCGCACATCTAGGGTAACAGGATAACCTCTCACAGGATGCTCAAGAAGGCTCTGTCACACCCACCCGCCCCGCGTGCGCCAAGACGCACGCCATTCCCCTAGCAAGGCCGCAGCGAGCGAAGGACCGGAGGAAGTACATACCGCACTTCGTGTGGGCCGTTCGCCCTTGTAATGGGTCTTGGCGAACGGAAAAGCC
>Ga0134127_10001914_pt1 | contig 15210 bp, 6 predicted proteins | sample KB31753_FD_96459 | JGI IMG/M metagenome (GOLD analysis project Ga0134127, IMG submission 96459) | Terrestrial soil microbial communities with excess Nitrogen fertilizer from Kellogg Biological Station, Michigan, USA - KB3-175-3 | ecosystem: Environmental > Terrestrial > Soil > Unclassified ...
ATCGATGAACCCCGGTACGACAGTCTTGCCCGCGAGATCGAGCACCCGCGTGTTCGCGCCGATAAACGGCCGCACCGATTCATCGCTCCCGACTGCCACGAACCTGCCTTCCGCGACGGCGAACGCTTGTGCCCGGGGCTGATTCGTATCAACCGTGAGCACGTTCGCCCCGCGCACCACCAGTTCGGCAGGCTGCGCTGCATTCGCCGCCATTGCCGCGGCGAGGCCAGCCACGAGCATCGCCCCCCGAAAGGCGTGCCACCGTTGTTCCAGAGTTTTCATCTCGCAGCCAATGATAATCGGACGATCCAAGAATCTCCATGCCCTCAAAAGCGGACTGGTTCTTCATCCGAACCACTGCGTCGAGACCTGACGTACATCGCAGGCAACTTTAGGTGATACCACTTCACTACCCACCGGTCGCCGCTCTTCTCGAGCAACGCGGTGAGCGTCGCGCCGTGAGCCGAAGGCCCGACGTCAGCGCTAACGACGGCTCGAGTGCCATCTTTCGAGTATCCCGGCAAGCAGGCTGCGACCCAGCCGCGCGCCTTGGGGTGCGCTTCTTTGAATGCACCGTACCGGCCGGTCAAGGTCGGCGTCAGATCGGCGACGACAATTCCAGCAGCGAACGTGAGGTTGGTGTAATACACTGTGCCCACTGTGCCCGACAGAACCTTGAAAAAAGGAATATTTTTGTCGTTGGCATCGGTCGGTGCATTGCGCTCACGCAATGAACTTTCGGCTTCGCTCAGCGACCTGGGGTCGCCGATATCATCCGGTGCGACTGCTGAATGCCAATCGTAACTCCGCGGTGTTCGCGCGTTCAGTACAATAGACTCTCCATTCGTGGAAACTCGCGTCCTGTCGAAGTGAGGGTCAGCCAATAAGTGCAGCAACAGTGCCTCCAAGACCTGTCCATCGCGCTGGTCGGGAAGGACAGCTGTCGCGGCCGGTACCGATGACGCGAACGGGCAGAGGGCCACCAGCCAGAAAGTGCATCGTATATGTCCGAGAGCGTTCATGTGGCCAAGCTCAACGAGCATATCCTTCGTGCCGCTGCGAACCAAGACAGGATTTCTGGTGAATCGTGAATGGCCGCCAAGAGGCACAAATCCACTGTGCCTTTTTGCGGCCCTCGCTTCAGCTTCCAATCCGAAGCGGGATCTTAGTTGCGTTTGTGCTTGAGGAACCACTCGTAAAGCTTCTCGTTGCTGTAGGTTTCAGTCCACGAATCGTGCCCGGCCTCGGGATAGACCGTGAGTTCCACTTCCTTCACGCCGGTTTTCTTGAGCGCGGTGACCATGCGCTGCGATTCCTCGAGGTTCACCACGGGATCCTTTGCGCCGTGAAAAAACCAGAACGGGAGCGCTTTCACCGCCTCAATCCGCTCGCGCGGCGCGAGCAGCAAGTCGAGCGGATCGCCGCCGCCGCAAATCGGCGCGACCGCCGCGAAGCGCTCCGGGGAATTCAAGGCCAGGCTCCACGCACCATAGCCGCCCATGCTCAGGCCGGTCAGGTAAACGCGGTTGGTGTCCACCGCGTGCTTCGCGATGAGTTCGTCCAGCAGCGCCAGCATGGCCTCATTGGACCACGTCTCGTCGTTCGGGCACTGCGGGCTGGCGACGAGAAATGGGAAGTTCGGCCGGCTCTTCACGATTTTGGGCGGGCCGTGAATGGCGACCTTCTGGACGTTCGTGCCGCGTTCGCCCGCGCCGTGCAGAAACAGGATGAGCGGCCATCGCTTCTCGCCCTTCGCGTCGTAGCCCTTCGGCGTGAACAACAGGTACTGGACGCGAAGGGTGCGAGTGATGGTGCGTTCGAACTTCTGGGACTTTTGCATGTCGTCGGATTCCTGGGCGGATGCGGCGCTCAACGTGATGGCAAGCGCGCCCACGGCGGCAAGTAGTCGGAGGTGCATGGCGACGAGGTTGTCCGAGTAACCCGGCATTCACAATTCCTTTTCAACCGTGCCCATCTGTGTTCATTCTGTGTGTCAACCACTTCATTTTGGCTGAATGAAAATGCATCTCTTTCTGCTGCCCGCCCTGGCTGCCTTGGCGCTCTCGCTCGTACCCGCGTGCGCACAAAACACCAACGCCTTTGAACTGCGCGACGGCGACCGTGTCGTGTTCCTGGGCGACACCTTCATTGAACGGGAGCAGCAGTTCGGCTTCATCGAGCATCTGGCCACGACCCATTTTCCCGGCCGCCACGTCACGTTCCGCAACCTGGGCTGGAGCGCGGATACGCCGCTGGGCGTCTCACGCGCCGGATTCGACACGCCGGACAAGGGCTTCGACCGCCTCAAGGAACAACTGGCGCTCGTGAAGCCCACCGTCGCCTTCCTCGGCTACGGGATGGCGGCGTCGTTCGACGGCGAGGCAGGCCTCCCGCGCTTCAAAGCCGAGATGGAAAAGCTTCTCGACACCGTGAAGGCCGCCGGCACCGGCGAAGTGCGCTTCGTCATCCTCAGCCCGATTCCGCACGAGAAGCTGCCTCCGCCGCTGCCCGATCCCGCGCCGCACAACGCGCAACTCACGAGCCACACGCTGGCGCTCAAGGAAATTGCCGCCAGCAACAATGCCCATTTCGTGAACCTGCTCGAGATTGTTCCGTCAATGCAGCAGTTCGCTCCAGGCCCCCGGTTCACCGACAATGGAATTCACCTGAACAGCTACGGCCACCGGCGCATCGCCGAAGCCATCGGGATGGCGTTGAAATGGGAGGCACATGTTTGGCGGGGCGGCATCGCCATGGATGGCAAGCTGCGCCAGGGCAGTCACGGCGCCAAGTTCCTCGAAGTGGAACGCGACGGGGATCAAAGCGCCCGGCTCGTTTTGGAAGTCCAACAACTTGTCTTGCCGCCGTTCGGCCTTGGCGACATCGCCGGCCCCACCAGCAATCCCGACAGCCGCCTCCAGGCATTGGGTCTCAAACCGGGAGACTACGACCTCGTCATCGACGGCCAGTACGTCAAGACCGTGAAGAATGACGACCTCCGCCGGAGCATTCCCATCGATGGCGGACCGGACCACCAGCAGGCCGCACAATTGATGGAGGCGATTCACAAGAAGAACGAGTTGTTCTTCCATCGCTACCGGCCTGAGAACAACACGTATCTCTTCCTCTTCCGCAAACACGAGCAGGGCCAGAACGCGAAGGAGATTCCCCAGTTCGACCCGCTCATCGAAGAGCAGGAAAAGCAGATTGCGGCGCTCTGCAAACCGGTCAAACGGACGCTGGAGTTGCTGCCCGCCGATCCGGGCCGGCGCAAGCCCGCGCCCCGGCCCGCCCCCGCGCCGGCGTCGCTTCCGAACACTGCGCTCCCGCCGCCCCAGTTCGACATTGGCCCGGGCCTCGAAATCAATTTGTTCGCCGAGAACCCGCTTCTCGCCAAACCGATCCAGATGAACTTCGACGCCCAGGGCCGCCTTTGGGTCGCCAGCAGCGAAGTCTATCCACAAATCAAACCCGGCCAGGACGCAAACGATAAAATCATCATCCTTGAGGACGCAGACGGCGACGGCCGTGCCGAGAAATCCAGCGTCTTCGCCGACGGGCTGCTGATTCCAACGGGCGTCGAACCCGGCGACGGCGGCTGCTACGTCGGCCACAGCACGGAGCTGCTCCATCTCAAGGACACCGACGGCGATGGCCGCGCCGACCAGCGGCGCACGGTCCTCTCGGCGTTCGGCACGGAAGATACGCACCACATTCTTCACACGTTGCGCTGGGGCCACGATGGCCAGCTCTACATGAATCAGTCGATCTACATTCACACCCACATTGAAACGCCCCACGGGGTCACGCGGCTCAACAGCGGCGGCATCCTGAGCCTCCGCCCTGGCACGATGGAGGTTGGCGTGTTGATGAAAGGGCTGGTCAATTGCTGGGGCCACGACGTGGACGCCTATGGCCAGAGCTTCGCCACTGATGGCGCCAGTTCTGCCGAACCGTGGCGCGGCGGACTCAACTGGGCCATCCCCCAGTCCATGTTCCTCACCTACGAACGCGCCCGCCGCATTTGCGACAGCATCAGCCCCGGCTCGTATCCCAAATTCTGCGGCTTGGAATTGGTCCGGAGCACTCATTTCCCCGAGGATTGGCAGGGCCATTTCGTCACGTGCGATTTCCGCGCCCATCGCATCGTCCGCTTTGCCGTCGAGGAGAAGGACAGCGCCTACGTCACCCGCGAAATGCCCGACCTCGTGCGCACCAAGGACGTCGCGTTCCGCCCTATCGACATCAAGCTTGGCCCCGATGGCGCGCTCTACATCGCCGATTGGAGCAACCCCATCATCCAGCATGGCGAAGTCGATTTTCGCGACCCGCGCCGGGACCACGAACATGGCCGAATCTGGCGCGTGACGTACAAGGGCCGCGCGCTCGCGAAGAAACCCAACCCCAAGGCCCCGGCCCAGGAGCTTCTCAACAATCTGCTCTCGCCCGATCGCTTTGTCGAAACTCACTCCCGCCGGACACTGCTCGAACGCGGCTCGATCCCGGTTCTCCCCGAGCTCGTCTCCTGGACCGCTGCCCAGACGAACGAACGCGCGCGGCTCGAAGCCCTTTGGCTCTACCAGGCTTTCGATATCGTCGAACCAAAGCTTCTCGAATCTCTCCTCGAAGCGAAAGACCACCGCGTCCGCGCCGCAGCCGTGCGCGTACTCGCCCTCTGGACGCAACGCGCCCCGGCCCGCGAAGGCGGAGTCACCAGTCCCGACGCCATCGCGAACTATTCGGCGGGCTGGCCCACAGCCCCTTTGCCCCTCTCTCACCGTGCGGAAATTCCCGCTTCGCGCGCCCTCGAACTGCTTGCGCCGCGAATCGCCGATGAACACCCGCGCGTCCGCGTCGAAGCATTGCGAGCCCTCGCGCGCATTCCGTCGGCCCGCGCCGCCGAACTTGCCCTCACGGTCGCCGATGCGCTCTCTCCTCCCTCTCCCCCGCTCGGAGCGGGGGAGAGGGCTGGGGTGAGGGGGAACTCGGCCGACAAGTATCTCGACTATACCCTCTGGCTTACCATGAACGACCTCGCCCCATCCTGGCTCGCGGCCGTCAAGTCCGGCGACTGGAAGCCCGCGGGCCACGACAAGCAACTGGAGTTCGCCCTTCGCGCCATCGAACCGGCCCGCGCCAGCGAAGTCCTCGGCCAACTCCTGGGAGACCAGCCGCTCCCGGCCGACGGCGCGGGTCCGTGGATCGACCTTATCGCTCGCGCCGGCACGGGCGCGGAATCCGACCGCCTTTACCAGCAAGTGCTCAACAAAGGATTCAACGATGCGGCGTCCGCCCGCGCCCTGGCCGCCGTCGCTCAAGCCGTTCGCATCCGCAGCGCCAAACCTTCGCCCGCCAAAGGCGCTACGGCCCTCGCCGAACTATTTGCCCACGCCAACGAATCCGTGCGACTTGAAGCCGTTCGCCTCGCTGGCGCATGGAAAGATCTTCCTGGCATCAGCCGAGACGTCGCCCAGGTCGCTACCAGCGCCACAGCGGCACCGGCACTGCGCGAAGCCGCCATCACCAGCCTGCGCGAACTCGGCGGCAACACCGCCACCGACACGCTCGCGACGATGGCCGGCAAGGAATCCAGTATCGCCCTGCGTCGCGCCGCACTGTTGGCGCTCGCCAGCTTGAAGCTCGACCGTGCCCTCGCCCCCACCACCGAACTCATTTCCAGCGGTGGCCTTGCTTCGGAAGACGAAGCGCTCAGCTTTTTCCGCGACTTCCTCAAGGTGAAGAATGCCGCGCCTGTCCTCACCAAAGCTTTGCCCAAATCCGGACTTGCCCAGCCCATCGCCAAGGCCGGCCTTCGCGCGGCCCGCGAAGGCGGCCGCAACGAGCCGGACCTCGTCCTGGCACTGACTCGCGCCGCGGGATTGGATCAGGGCGCCGCAACACTGACCGACGCCGAACTCAAACAACTCGCCTCCGACGTTTCCCAAAAGGGCGACCCTGCCCGAGGCGAGATTCTTTATCGCCGCAAAGAACTTGCCTGCATTTCCTGCCATGCCATCGGCGGGGCGGGCGGGAAGGTCGGCCCCGACATGACCAGCCTCGGCGCCTCGGCGCCGGTCGATTACCTCATCGAATCGGTCTGGTTCCCGAACCGGAAAATCAAGGAAGGCTTCCATTCCCTCAACGTCGAGACCAAGGACGGCGAAGAATACTCCGGCACGCTTGCCCGCGAAACCGGCGACCAACTCGTGCTCCGTGACGCCGCCGCCCGCGAAGTCACCGTGGCCAAAAACAACATCGCCCAACGCCGTATCGGTACCCTGTCGCTGATGCCCGCCGGCCTCATCGATAATCTCACCGCGGCCGAGCGCATTGACCTGTTTCGCTTTCTGAGCGAACTGGGCAAGCCTGGCCCCTACGACGCCAGCAAGGCCAATGTCGCCCGCGTTTGGCGCATCCGCCCCGGCGGCCATACGGACGAACAACGCGGCGAGGAGAAATTCACTTCCGCGGACGTGGCCGGCAGGGAATGGACGCCTGTCGTCGCCAACGTGGACGGCCATTTGCCCGCTGCCGCCATCAACGAGGCGCTGCCGCCTAATGACTACGCGCGTCACGGCATCACGGCCCTCTACGCCGCCGCGCGCCTCGAAGTGGCCAAGGCCGGCCCTGCGACATTGAAGCTCGACGCGCCGGCGGATGCGGCCCTGTGGGTCGACGGCAAGCCCCAGAAAAATGCCGCCGAACTCACGGTCGACCTCACAGCCGGTCCTCACACCCTTTTGATTCGACTCGATCCAAAGAAGCTCCCCTCCGCTCTCCGTCTCGAAACTACCGAGGGGGCCTTCTCAACGAACTGAGCATGGAGTTGACCCTCGCTACTTCGGCGTGACCCCCACCTTGTCTCTTCGTGTTCGGACAAAGTGAAACAGATACTGTTGGGCATAGCCCGCATTGGGGCCGAAGTAAGTTTCTACAAACCGCTTGAACCGTTGCGGTGTCGGTCGGCGCTTCGGGAAGTAGAGTTGGTGGATCGCCTTGCCCACCCAGACATCCACTGGGAACGCCTCCTGAAAACCATAGGCAAAGAGCAGAACGCAATTGGCGATCTTCTCGCCGACTCCCGGCAAGGCAACCAGCGCATCGCGGGCTTCGGCAGCCGGGCGGGCCTGAAGGCTGCGCAAGTCCAACTCTCCATTGGCCACGCGCCGCGCCGTCGCGAGCAGGTTGGGCGCGCGAAAGCCCATCTTGCACGCGCGTAATTCGGCTTCGCTCGCCATGGCCAGACGTGCCGCCGTCGGAAACGCGTGAACTAGCCCGAATCCGGCGGGCGCTTCGATCGGTTCCCCGAACCGCGAGCACAACAGCGCGACGATTTGTTCGATCTGCACGATTTGCTTCGTCGAAGAGAGGATGAACGACGCCAGACACTCCCAAGGCTCCTGCCGCAGCAATCGCAACCCCCGACACGCCGCGACGCTGGCGCGCATCGGTTCGTCCTCGGGGAAGGTCCGCAGGATGGACCCCAGGTCCAGTTCGCTCTGCAGGTAATCCGTCAGCCAGCTCCAGCTCGCGCTGGGCGCGGCCGTTTCGGCGTCGATGCCGTCGGCGCGCTGGCGCAAGCGGACCCATCGCGAGCCAACGACCCCTTCCCACGCCCCGTCGCGGAAAGACCAGCGAAAGGCTTGACCGCAAGTGAGCGTCGCGCCCAGGTCGTAATCGCGGGTGGCGATGAAACAAGCAGTCGCTGCGGCGTGCATGGTGATGCGTTGAGGCGTTAGGTGATCAAATCGTTGAAGACGTTAACATACTTACCCTCGCTCTTGAAAGGCCCTGCTTCCTTGCGCCAGGCAAGGGCACTGATTTCTGAATGCAACCACGGATGACCGATGAACACGGATGGACACGGATTTGGAAACTGAATCTTCTTCCGTATCCGTGTGCATCCGTGTCCATCCGTGGTTAAGACTTTGAACTTAGGCTTTCGCAAATTCTTCCTTACTCTAACTCCTCCATTATTGGGTTGCGACCACTGGCCGCGCTGGTGCTCATTAGTGGTTGAACTGCACCGGCCCGCGCTGTGCGAACTTTCCCTATCTTCTGAACCGAGACGCGGTTGAAGGCTCTCGAATCGTTTTCGTCAGAGCCAGTGCATGAATCACCCAAGCCTGCTCGCCAGCCTGCTGCTTCTCCCTTTATCGACCTCCGCCGTTCCGCTTGTCCTGCACGTGGCAACGAACGGCAACGACAACGCCTCCGGCGCCATCACCCGCCGGGCGGGCGACGGTCCATTGGCGACCGTCGGCGCCGCGCTGCGCAAGGCCCGGGCCGCGAAGTCCCCGGACGGCGTCACGATTCTCCTTCACGGCGGCGTCCATAGATTGACTGAGCCCATTGTCCTCACGCCCGAAGATTCCGGCCCGAGTGCCGAGCGGCCGTTCACCATCGCCGCATTCGGAAAAGAGAAACCCGTGCTCAGCGGCGGCGTGCGGCTGTCGAATTGGAATCAGGTCACGGGTCAGCCCGGTCTTTGGCAGGCCGACGCGCGGGCGCAGTTGGGCAACCACTGGCCGTTCCGCTCCCTCTTCATCGACGGCCGGCGCGCCACGCGCGCCCGCACGCCAAACGGCGACGGCTTGTTCCGCATGGTGGGCGAACGGTTCAACGACAAAACGTTTCAGTTCAAGTTCCGTGCTGGAGACATCAAACCGTCCTGGGCGCAGGCCGGCGACGTGGAGATCATCGCCTTCGAGAAATGGACGGACATCCGGCAGTTCATCCGCGACGTCAACACCGAGAGCAACGTGGTCACGCTCTCCGGCAGCGGCGCACAGCACACGCGCGAAAGCGGTGCGCGCTATTTCATCGAGAACGCGCCGGACGCGCTCGACACGCCCGGCGAATGGCGCCTGGACCGAACAAGCGGCGTGGTCACGGCAATGTTCAAGGCGGGCGAGAATCCGAATTCGATGGAAATCGTCGTGCCGCGCTTGGAGGAATTGGTTCAGTTCAAGGGCGACATCGAGGGGGAAAAGGCCGTGCGCCACGTTGTGCTCCGTGGACTCACGTTCGCCGACACCGATTGGTCCATGCCCGCCGAAGGCTATCGCGACCGGCAGGCGGCGGTAGAGGTCCATGGCGAGGTGTTCGGCGATGGCATGACCGATTGTGTGATCGAAGATTGCACGTTTACGCGCCTGGCCGGCTACGGAGTCGACCTCGGGCGCGGCTGCCAGCGAAACCGGATTGGCGGAAACGAGATGTTTGATCTCGGCGCCGGCGGCGTGCGTGTGGGCGAAACGACCGTGCGCGACGGCGATTTCGGCGCCACCCACAGCAACGCGATCACGGACAACCACATGCACCATCTCGGGCTGCTTTATCCGCCGGCCGTCGGCGTGTTCATCATCCAGAGCGCGACCAATCGCGTGGCCCACAATCACATCCATCACCTCTTTTACACGGCCGTTTCCGTCGGCTGGACGTGGGGTTATCGCGTCAGCCCGTGCCGCGCGAACGTGATCGAGTGGAATCACATGCACGACGTCGGACAGGGATTGCTCAGTGACATGGGCGCCGTTTACACGCTCGGGCCGCAGCCCGGCAGCGTGGTGCGAAACAACCTGATCCACGACGTGAATTCCTTCACTTACGGCGGCTGGGGACTCTATACGGACGAAGGCAGCACCGGCATCGTGCTGGAGAACAATCTGGTCTATCGCTGCAAGAGCGCGGGCTTCCACCAGCATTACGGGAAGGAAAATGTGGTTCGAAACAACATCTTTGCCTTCAACATCGAGAACCAGCTCATGCGCTCGCGGGAGGAATCGCACACCTCCTTTTTCTTCACGAACAATATCGTGCTGTTCAATTCCGGCCACCTGCTCGGCAGCTACTGGAAGAACGATCACTTCGTGCTCGACCGCAATCTCTACTGGGACACGCGCTGGACCGCGAATACGCCCGACCCCAAATTCAGCGGCGCCACCCTCGAGCAGTGGAAGGCGCGCGGCCACGACACCCACTCAATCCTCGCCGACCCGTTATTCGTCGATGCCGCCAAGCAGGACTTCCGCCTGCAACCCGGCTCGCCCGCGGCCAGGATGGGCTTCAATCCCTTCGACCTTTCCAACGTGGGTGTGCGTCCCGTCGAACGGCGGAACTGAAACGTCGCTATCCTTGACAGAGTGGCTGAGCAGGTCGGCGCGAGGCGAGGCTTCATCCACCTCGCTTCGCTTGGACAGCGGATCGGGTCTCCATTCGCCGTCCACGACCAGGCAATGCTCGTACTTGCCGGGTGGCAGTGCAAGGTCCTTCGCCGATCGACCCTGGCCTTGTCACGCGGACTCCGGGTCCGCAGCGACGGTTCACGCCCGGTCCGTGCGTACAACTGAGCCAGAAGTGAACGAGTTTTGAGCTTTGATCTTTGCCCTGGAGCTTTGAATCTCGCCCTGTCATGAGCAAGACGACCCGCATCGGCGATTACCTCATCCAGCGGTTGCACGCCCACGGAGTTCGCCACGTCTTCGGCATCCCGGGCGATTACGTGCTGGGCTTTTTCGAGCAACTCCACCGCAGCCCGCTGCGCACCATCAACACGTGCGACGAGCAAGGCGCAGGCTTTGCGGCGGACGCTTATGCACGGCTCCGCGGATTGGGCGCCGTGTGCATCACTTACTGCGTGGGCGGCCTCAAGGTCGCCAACACCACCGCCGAGGCGTTCGCCGAGAAATCGCCGGTCGTCGTCATCAGTGGCGCCCCCGGCATGAAGGAGCGCGAGAAGAACCCGTTGCTTCATCACAAAGTCCGCGAGTTCGACACGCAATTCAACGTCTTCAAGCAACTGACCGCCGCGGCCACGGTGCTGAACGATCCGCAAACGGCCTTCCAGGAAATCGACCGCGTCCTTCACGCGGCGCTCCGCTTCAAACGCCCGGTGTACATCGAACTGCCGCGCGACATGACCAGCGTGGCCGGCAGCCCGTATCACCGACCTAAAGACTGGCACGAGGCGAGCAACCCGCGAACGTTGCGCGCCGCGCTGGGCGAAGCGGTGGCGTGGATCAACTCCGCGAAGAAACCTGTCATCCTGGCCGACGCCGAAGTCCACCGGTTCGGTCTGCAGGGCGCGTTGTTGAAGCTCGCGCAACGGACCGGCATTCCCGTGGCGGCGACCATGCTCGGCAAATCGGTCATCGGCGAGCAGTATCCGTTTTACCTCGGCGTCTATGAAGGAGCGCTCGGCCGTGAGTCGGTCCGGCGCTACGTCGAGTCCAGCGACTGCGTGATCATGCTCGGCGCGTTCATGACGGACATCAACCTGGGCATCTTCACCGCGCGCCTCGACCCCGCCCGCTGCATCTACGCGACCAGCGAGAAGTTGGCCATTCGTTATCACAACTTCGAAGAGGTGCGTTTCAAGGATTTCATGAACGGACTGCTCCGCGCCAAGCTCCGCCGGCGTCCGCTGGCCAGGCTGCCGCGTCCACCGCAACCGGCCGTGTTCGGCAATGGTGCGACAACGCCGCCCAACAAGCGGCTCACCGTCCGCAAGCTCTTCGAACGACTGAACCTCTTTCTCCGTGAAGACACGATCGTCGTGTGTGACGTGGGGGACGCCATGTTCGGCGCCGCCGATCTCTATATTCACCGCGGCACGGAGTTCCTCGCGCCCGCTTATTACACCTCGATGGGATTCGGAGTCCCAGCGGCCGTCGGCGCTCAACTTGCCCAACCCCGGCTCCGACCGCTGGTCCTGGTCGGCGACGGCGCATTTCAGATGACCGGGCTCGAACTGGCGACAGCCGCCCGCTACGGCTTGAACCCCATTGTCATCGTTCTGAACAACCACGGCTACGGCACCGAACGGCCCATGCAGGACGGCCCTTACAACGACGTCTGGCCGATGCGCTACCACCGACTCCCCGAGTTGCTCGGCGCTGGCCGCGGGTTTTTCGTTGAAACAGAACGCGATCTCAATGCCGCCCTCGTGGCCGCGGAGCAACACACTGAGAGCTACTGTCTAATCGAGGTGCAATTGAATCCCGCCGACCGCTCGCCCGCCCTGCAACGGCTCACCGAGCGAATGGCCAGAAACATTTGAGAACGCATTTCAATGCACCCTATAGAGTTTGCCAAAAGTCATTTCCGATTGGTAGGGCTGCGCTGCCGCGCAGCCTCGCACGACCGGCAGGTCGTGCGCCACCAATCGGAAATGACTTTTGGCAAACTCCATAGCCGCAACGCGCTGTAGCCGCAGACGTGAGGAGGCGGACTGGAAGCAAAGAGGCTTGGGGCTGCCCAGGCCTCTCGCGCTTTGAGATCAGCTCGCGGCTTACGGCGCCGCGAGGCGGAAGAATCGTTGGGTCCCCGTGTTCGGCAAAACCACCTGGTAGAAGCCGCCGGCGATCGATATCGGCGCCTGCACTGTGCTCCACGAAGTCGGAACAAGGGTCGAGGTTTGTTCGAGCCGGAAGGTCGTGCAACCCACGGGCCAGCGGATGACAATGTTGTTGCCCTGTCTCGAGATGGTCAGCGACGGCGCAGGCTCGACCACCGTCACTTTGAAGCCGCATCGGCCGCGATTGCCGCTGTCATCCGTCGCCGTGCAGAAGACGGTCGTGGCGCCGACCGGGAACAGCGTGCCGGAAGGCGGCTGACAGACCACGGTCGGACTCGTGTCGCAGACATCCGTGAACACTGGCGTCGTGAAGTTGACCACGGCGCCACAGGTCGCCGGATTGACGTTCACGGTCACGTCTCCCTGGCAATTGCAACTGCGCACTTCGAGCGAAACGGTGTCGACCAGCGTGTCGTCCTGCAAAACGACATCGATGTAGCGTTGCGCGCGCAACGTGGCCGTCAAGTCCGTGAAGGACCCGTTGGCGTTGGGCAGATGCGACAAGTCCAACACCAACTCTGTCTCTGTGCCCGCATCCCAGGGTGTGGGCCGCAGACCCAGAGTCGGATCGTTGAGCGGAGATCCAATGCGGCGGAACCAGGAGGCGGACAACAGTCCTCCGCCAGGCGTCGTAAAGAGCAATTGAATCGTGTCGTTCTGCGGTTCGCCGACCGAAGCCCGCACCTTGATGCGCAACACAGCGGAGGCAATGTCCACTGGCAGATTGTCGAACGAGTGCGCGAACCACAGGTCGGAGCCCAACTCATCGAAGTCTCGCAGATCCAGGCCCAACAGGTGGTCGACCAGGTTCATGCTCGGGTTGGCTGGCTCCGCTCCGACGAAGTTGTCGGCTGTGCCGGCCGCCTGGGTGACCGCCGGGACGTTGCAGAACACCGGGGCCTGCGTGTCGCGAATCGTGACTGTGAAACTGCACGAATTCGTGTGGCCGGCGCCGTCGGCTGCGATGCAATTGACAGTGTTGACTCCCAGTCCGAACACCGATCCGGACGGCGGTGCGCACGTCGGAGTGACGGCGCTGCAAGCGTCACTGGCCGTCACCGAGTAGTTCACCGTCTCGCCGTTCGGGTTGGTGCATTCCACCACGATGTTGGACGGGCAGGAGATCGTCGGCGCAATCGTGTCGGACACATTGATCACCTGCGAGCAGGAGTTCCGATTGCCGCTGTCGTCCACTCCGGTCCATGTGCGAAGAATTCTGGAGACCAGTTCAGGACCGCCGCCCGCCGTCTGGTCGAAGTCGTAGAGCGCGGAGGAACCGCTCACGCCGATGGCAAAACGGTCCACGTTGCCATCAAAGTTTTCCCAGGCGCCAAGACCGCCGCCGGCCACGAGACGCACACCGCCCGCGCCCGAGCCAGTGTTCACAATGCGCGCATTTGGAAACGCCGCGATGTACGTCGCCAGCGTCCGCACGCCCGGACCTTCGCTCATGACACCAGGATGATTGAGCGACCACCAACCGCCGACGAGCGCGTCCCAGCTTTGCCAGACGCCATTGACGACAGGCCCCTGGTCGGGAACGAGGACCGTGTAACCCGATTGGTACTCCGGCTCGAAACCGATGATATCGTCCGGCACGCCATTGCCGTCCGAGTCGACGTTGAACAGCAGGTACACGCTTTCGCCATTGCCGCCGCTGGCAGTGACGCGCCCGCGGAAGTTCAATTCGGTGAGCGCGCTCAACACGACGCCGTGGTAGAGCGAATTGCGCCCCTGCGCGGTGCCTTCTCCATTACTGCCAAGGGCCAGGCGCAAGCTGCCGGTGCCCAGTGGCGCCGGAGCCGGGCCATTCACGAACGTCGCGCTCGCGGTCAGCGGATCGCCGATCACGGACAGCGTCCACCCGTTCATGTTGCCAGTGACTTCAGTGACGACACCGTCGCTGTGGCTAAGGGCCACGTTCGTGTCGCAATTATCGGTCGCTGTGGCGACGCCGGTGGCAGGCGGCGTGGTCGGGTTGCCGCATTCCACGTTGGCGTCCGGCGGGCAGTTGATCGTGGGCTTCACCGACTCGACGATGGCTACCTGGAAGGAACAAGCGCTGGCGTTGCTGCTGTCGTCGGTGGCCGTGCAATTGACCGTGGTGATGCCGACCTGGAAAACGGCGCCGGACGGAGGCACGCAAATGGCCGGCGCGCTGGCATCGCAAATGTCCACGGAGTTCAGTCCCGGGTAGGTCACAGTCGCACTGCACTGGCCAACGGGGAGGTTGATGACAATCCCGGTCGGGCAAGTGAGCACTGGCGGCGTGCGGTCCAACACGGACACCGTGAAGCTGCAGGTGTTTGTATTGCCTGCGCCGTCGTGGACCGAACAATTGACCGTCGTCGTGCCTAACGAGAACAAGGATCCTGAGGCCGGCGCACAGACCGGGACCATGGGCATTTCACAGTCGTCTGCTGCGGTGACGTTGTAACTTACCGGCGTCCCCATCGCGCCCGTGCATTCCCTGATGATGTTCGTCGAGCAAGCCAGCGCTGGCGGTGTCACGTCCTGCACCGCCACCATGGCGGTGCAAGTTGCTGACAGACCCATCGAATCGGTCACGACGAATGTGACCGTAAGGGATCCATGGCCCAACATCGTGCCTGCGGCCGGACTCTGGCTGATGGCTACACAGCAGCAGTTGTCGCTGGAGACCAATTCGCCGGTGATGTCGGGCAATGGGATCTGGCACACCGTCGGTGCCAGGATGTAGGTCCTGTTGGTGGGGCAGGAGAGGATGGAGGGGGGAGTGGGGTTGGTCTCTTTGTTGACGACGTCGACGCGGGCGATGGAGGTGCCGCCGGTCTGGCCGTCGGAGACGATGTAGTAGAAGGCGTCGGGGCCGC
>Ga0134127_10001917_pt1 | contig 15190 bp, 10 predicted proteins | sample KB31753_FD_96459 | JGI IMG/M metagenome (GOLD analysis project Ga0134127, IMG submission 96459) | Terrestrial soil microbial communities with excess Nitrogen fertilizer from Kellogg Biological Station, Michigan, USA - KB3-175-3 | ecosystem: Environmental > Terrestrial > Soil > Unclassified ...
CAGGACCGCGTGGACGAGGTCGGGTATCAGGTTCGTCCGCTCGCAATGAATGAGCAGCCTGTCGACCAGCTCGACCGATCCTGCCGAAGGGCCCACGATCGCGTCGCTCGCAACGCCGACGTCCGCGGCGAGCAACTCGATCTCGTTGCGGCTGAACTGCGAGACGAGGACACTGCTCAGCTCGTCGAGATCAACCGCGCCGGGCTCGAGCACCCGCCGGCGGACTCGGTCGAGAATCGCGGCAACGCGCGGGTTACCTGGGGTTACTGCATCGCTAATCGAGAGTTCAGCACACAAGCTCGACACGTATTCGTCAAACTCCGTCAGTGCACGCATTCCGTGCGACTCCGTGTAGCACCGGATGAAGCGCTCCGCAGTCTGCTGGTCCGGGTATGGCTCGACGAAGGTGCAGTACACGAACCCGTACTCGCTGCGTGCGTCGGGGCGGGTACGCTCGGCGAGCGTCCAGGCGGCGGCTTCCACCGGCGCTGTCGCCTGTGTAATGTGGACGTCATCGGGGTGGACGTCGAGATAGAAGCGAGGGACTCCCACGGCTCCCGCGACCGCGCTCGCATGGCTTCGCCGCATCGGGGTCCAGACGCCAGTGATCGTCGCGGGCATCTCACTCGCGAGGCTATACTCGCGCAGGAAGACAGGTACGCCCTCCCACGACCGGGGTCCCTTACAAGCGCATGCAAGCATTCCATCATCGAACGGCCTGAGCCGTACGCTCCCTACGCCGCCAAGCACACGCAGCGTCTTTCCCACCGGCTGGAAGACATGGTCGCTCTGTTGATAGTGGAGTGCCTCGTCACGGAGTCGGTCCGAGCCTGGAAGCCAGTAGAGACCCGGGACCCGGGGGAGCCAACTGGTGAGTGTCATGTTGGCGAGACGTACTCGGGCACCCGGCGGGATTCGCGGGCCGGTGAGCCCCAGCGCCGCGTACCAGAACTCGGCGTCATGCTCGAACGTCAGGATCGTGTCGCTCGCAACAGTCTCCCCGGCGGCTCGATACGTAGCGAGCTCGGCGTACCTGCTGAGTACGCCATAGGCAACCGCACCGCTGTCCATCGTCATCAGAGTCCTCCTCCAGTCGGTCGGCGCTCATCGATGGCCAGAATCAGATGGCCGAGCAACCCACGCATACGGAGCCGCTCGATCAGGAGTTGTGCCACGTTCTCGATCGGTTTTTCCCGACCCCCGACAGAATCGATCGTAAGCAACAAGGGCTTGCCTGCTTCGCGATAGCCAGTCGCATTGATCATGTCCTGAACGTCCGCGCAGAGCAGAGTGAGGGTGTTCAGATCGGCAAAACTGTCGACGATCCGCTGGCGCAATCCACCGACCGAGGGAATCGCTGGCGTCTTGGCCGGTGGTGGTGCGTTGTTGGCGGCAGACGCGAGCACCATCAGGCTCGCCTTCCTGGCGTCATGGACAACCGTCTGGGTTCGACCGATCGCCGCTGCGTCGTTCTGGACGTTCGTTGCGACGTGGTCGAACAGCCGGCCTAATGTGACGACTCCGGCGACCGCCGCCTCACCGTCAAGTCCACGAAGCAGGTGCTTCGTGAACAGGCTGTTCTTGTCGCCTGTGAGGACGAGTGACACCTCGCTAGCCTTGCACGACGACAGAATCACCTTGCCGTCACCTTCGGCGATCGTTGCGAGCTTCTTCGAATCGAATACGGATGCGAGACTCACATGCTTCTCGGACGCCGCCTTGAGATCAGCGGCGCCACCTGCGTGACAGGCGTCGAGCAGCACGATGAGCCGTGCAGACTTGATCGCGGCGAGCTTCTCCGTGAGCGTGGCGGACGAGATTCCGGTTTGATCGAGCTTGTCGAGGTCCGTATCATGCGCGAGCAGATACGAATCCGCGCCTGCGGGCCCAGGCGCACCGTGACCGGAAAAGTACAACACCACTGTGTCCTGTTCGGCCGCATCGCGCCCCAGACCGTCAAGCGCGTCGATGATGGCCTGGCGCGTCGCCTGCGCATCAATCAGCGATCTTACGCGCGCAGCCGGATAGCCACATCTCGGTGAGCGCAGCATGGTTGCCAATCCAGCAGCATCCTCACGGATGGCTGGCGGCAGCGGCGAGATCGTCTGGTAGTCGGCGACGCCGACGATGAGTGCGCGTCCGCTGGTGAACGAAGGCATGGATCTTCCCCTCCCCGTGTAGGATCATACACTGCTCTACGTTAGCTCGCCATGTCCAACTGAGTCGACGAGCCGATGACTGTCGACCACACTGCCGTGCTGGCTATTCTGCATCGAAGCACGCGCTCGGTCGCGCCCGGCAAACCGCCCGCTCGAGATACTGCCGATAACCTCGCCGGGCCAAGTAGTCGATGAGATTCTGACAGCGTTCCTCGTGCGTTTCGCCACCAACAATGTCGAGTCTCACAGTGAGCCTTTTCCCGGCACTTGAAGATCATCTTGAATGTCGCTGCACAGGATCTCGAGCTCTTCGCGAGTGAACTTTTCGAAGAGCACCATGCGAAGATTGCGTCGTACGATTGCCATCGACTATTCGTGACCTCGGGAGTGCTCATCTGAGATCCCGAGGTGGCTCCGCAGATACACATCCATCAGCTGGGCGAGCTCGTTCCTTGTCCCTTGACGACGTCGTGATGACGCCTTGATGTGTGATCAGAGGTACCGAAGATGCACCGGCGTCCTCCGCGAAGATGCGTAGGACCTTTCGGGCGTCGACCGAGGCGCGGCTGAACCCGGATCGTCGTAGAGGAGCCTGGAGCGGAGCACCTCGACTGACTGACCTGGCGCTGGAGGTGTGAATTCGATACGCATCACCAGCTGTTCCTCGACATTGATAAGCAGCTGCGTTGCCAGCGGATGCTGGGTGATCATCCCAGGCTTCAGGACGGTCGCCTAGAAAGCCCCGCAGCTCTCCGACGTCGTACGCATCCGCAATCGCCTGGACCAGCTTGGGGACATCGATCGGGCTTGCCATACCTCCTCACCTCCGCACCTCGTCATCCGGCGCTGAGTCTACACGATGCGGCCTCGGCTCCGGCAAGGTACGGCACGGCGACGTGAGCTTCGCGATCATTCCCGCCGGGCCGCCGCGGGCGGTTCTAGCGTGCGCCCATGGCCTTGCCGCGCCTCACCGTCGCAGCGCTCCTCGTTGTGCTGCTCGCTCGCCTCTCGACGCCCGCCGTTGCCGACGACGTCATTCCCGGCCACGCGATCGATCGGCCGACCGACGGGGCGATCGTCGGCGGTGCGCTCGCCGTGGCGCTCGGGCTGTCGCTGGTGCCGGTGCCGACACAGCGCGCGCTGTGGCGGCGCGAGCTGTTTGGCAACACCGACGCCGCGGTGCACGCGCGGTTCTCGCCGCGGGCCGCCGGGCTGTCGGATGCGGTGCTCGCCGCGGCGGTCGCGGCGCCGGTCGGCTACCTGACAGGGAGCACCATCGAGGACGCCGACGGCGACCGCCTGCTGATCTACGGCGAGGCGCTCGCGATCAACCTCGCGCTGTTCCAGGGCGTGAAGCACCTGGTGCAGCGACCGCGGCCGTATGCGTACTCGCAGTCGCCGGAGGTGCAGCGCTACGCCGCCGCGCAGGGCAAGGACGCGTATCAGTCGTTCTACTCGGCGCACGCGGCGACGGCATTCTGCGCCGCGACCGCCGGGGCGTACCTGGTGGGCGCGAGCTCGACGAGCCGCGCGGGGCGAGCGGCGGCCTGGGGTGGAGGCTTTGCGGCGGCGGGGGCCGCGGCGAACTTGCGCGTGCGCGCCGGCAAGCATTTCTACTCGGACGTCGTGATCGGCGGGCTCGTCGGCATCGCGATCGGCTACGCCGTTCCCGCGCTGCACAACGACCGGTGGCCTTACGTGCCGGACTCGATCGACCTCGGCGCCGCCGTGGCGGGGCTGCTCGGCGGCGGCCTGCTCAGTCAGTTGCTGGTGCTCGAGCGGCGAGGCCGCGAGGAGCAGGAGCAGGAGGATCGGCTGCGCGACGACATGCATCGGAAGAAGACGGCGTGGCTGCGTCGCGCGAACCTTCGCCTCGGGCCGACGGCGGTTCCCGGCGGCGCGGGTGTCGGCGTCGCTGGCGCGCTGTGAGCGCCGCGTCGCCCGCTCAGGCCGGTCGCGCGACCGCCGACGGAACGAGCCCGGTCCAGCGCCGGAATGCGCGGCGGAATGCGCGCGCCTCGGAGAACCCGAGGTACTCGGCGATGTCGCCGAATGGCACGCCGCGCTGCATGAGGTCGATCGCGCGCTTGTGGCGGATCGCGTCGACCAGCTCGCGGTACGACGTGCCCTCGTCGCGCAGCCGGCGCTGCAGCGAGCGCGGCGTCACGCCGACCCGGCGAGCGACTCGCTCGATGTCGACCTCGCCGGTGTGGAGCTCGTCGCCGATCGCGCCGCGCACCTCGTCGAGCAGGCTCGGGAGGGGCAGCTGCGCGAGCCGCGCCGACGCCGCCGATTCGAGGTAGCTGCCGAGCTCCGGCTCGGAGGTGGTGAGCGGCAGGTCGAGCACGTCGCGCGCCAGCACGAGCGCGTTGTCGCGCTGCTCGAACCTGAGCTTGCAACCGAAGAACCGCTCGAGCTCGCGCGTGTCGCGCGGCCGCGCATGCTGGAACCGCACCTCGCGCGGGATGATGCGCGCGCCGGTCCACGCGCGCGACAGGTGGACGTAGTTTGCGATCGTCAGCTCGGCGATCGCGCGCGGCCACTGCGTGCGGTCGATCTCGGGCGCGTCGATCACGGTCGCGCCCGACGGCGATGCGAGGATCTCGAGCCGGCTGCGGTCCTTGACCAGGCGATGGAACTGCTGGGCGCGCGCCAGCGCTTCGCCCACGTTGGTGCTCGCGCGCACGAGGTAGCCGACCACGCCGAAGCTCGCCGCCGAGACGCCTCGCTCGGCGAGGTGGATGCCGAGGTCGTCGTCGCCGAGCGCGTCGTCGGCCGCCTGCCAGATCGCTTCGTCGAGGTGCGCCGGGACGCGGAGGTCGCGATGCGATAGATCGACGTCGGGCCGCGTGACGTCGACGCCGTGCTGCGCGGCGTAGTCGACGATCACCTTGGTCCACGCGGCGACGACCGTGGGCATCTGCACAACGGTACCAGAATTGGCGCGATCGGTGCCGCGCCGTGTCGCGTCGGGTCCCTTGTCGGGTGGTGCGGCGCGAGGCACGATCGCGCCGTGATTCGCCGACGGTGCATCCTGTTCGCGCTCGCGGTGCTGGCGTCGCCCGGCCCCGCCCTCGCCGAGTGCCCGACCACCCCCGACGACGCCGTGTGCCGGCCGTGGAGCGCGATGCTGTTGCCGACGGCGTTCGGCACGATGTACGCGCCGCACGGGCTCGACGGCCAGTACTACGGCGGCGGCCTCGAGGCGGTGCTGCTGGCGTGGAGCGACAACTCGAGCGCGTTCGGTCCGAGCCAGGGCCGGCTGCGGCTCGACGTGGCGTACCTCACAGGCAGCGCGATGGACGCCGGCGCGATGGTGATGTACCGCGGCGGCGCGCAGGTCGCGTTCGAGCGCAATGCGTCGCGCGCGTGGGGCATCCCGTACTTCGCGGCCGACATCGGTGGGCTATGGAGCGACGCCACCGGCCGGCGGTGGTACGTCGATGGCGGCGTTGGCGTGTACCTCGTGCATCGCCGCAGCGTGATCCTCGACGTCGAGGTCGCGGGGCTGCTGCCGTTCTCCGACCCGTCGCGGCTCGGCGGGCTGACCACCCGGCTCGGGCTGTCGTTCGCGCTATGGTGAAGCTCATCGTCAACGGCAAGCTCGTCGAGGTCGACAGCGAGCCCGACACGCCGCTGCTCTGGGTGCTGCGCGACAAGCTCGGGCTCACCGGCACCAAGTTCGGCTGCGGGATCTCGCAGTGCGGCGTGTGCACGGTGCACGTCGACGGTCAGGCGCGCCGCGCGTGCGCGATGCCGGTCGGCGACGTCGCGGGCAAGTCGATCGCGACGATCGAGGGGCTCGGCGCGCAGGGCCTGCACGCGGTGCAGCAGGCGTGGCTCGCCGAGAACGTCGCGCAGTGCGGCTACTGCCAGGCGGGACAGATCATGTCGGCGGTGGCGCTGCTCCGGGCCAACCCGCAGCCGACCGACGAGGACATCGACAGCGCGATGTCGATGAACCTGTGCCGGTGCGGCACGTACCCGCGGATCCGGCGCGCCGTGCATCGCGCGGCCGAGGCGCTGCGCCGCACCGGCGAGCCGCTCAAGGTGAGCCGATGACGCGCGCGCGATCGACCGCGCTGTCGCGGCGCGCGTTCCTCGTCGGCTCGGCCGGCGGCGCGCTGGTCGTCGGCTGCGCGCTCGGCCCGACCGGCGGCCCGGCGTGGCGGCACTACCGGCGGACCGGCGAGCTCAGGCCCAACGCATGGATCCGGATCCTCGCCGACAACACCGTGATCTTCGCGCTCGATCGCGTCGAGATGGGGCAGGGCACGACGACGTCGCACGCAGCGCTGGTGTGCGAGGAGCTCGAGCTCGATCCGAAAAAGCTCAAGATCGAGGCGGCCGAGGCCGACCGCAGCTACGACAACCCCGACGAGCAGCTGCGGATCCAGATCACGGGCGGCTCGACCAGCACGCGGACGTCGTGGCAGCCGCTGCGCGAGGCCGGCGCGACGGCGCGCGAGATGCTGCGGCGCGGAGCGGCGGCGAAGTGGCGGGTGCCGCTCGCGGAGTGCGCCGCGATCGACGGCGCGATCCATCATCGACCGAGCGGCCGCGTCGCGAGCTACGGCGAGCTGGTCCAGGAAGCGGCGCTGCAGTCGGTGTCGCGCGTCGAGCTCAAGGACCCCAGGAGCTGGAAGTGGATCGGCAAGAGCATCGACCGGCTCGACTCGTTGCCCAAGATCGACGGCAGCGGGATCTACGGCATCGACGTCGCGATGCCGGGGCTGCTCACGGCGGTGATCGTCCGGCCGCCGGTGCGCGGCGCGACGCTGGCGCGGCTCGACGCGAGCAAGACGCGCGCGCGCCGCGGCGTGGTCGACGTCGTGACCCTGCCGCAGGGCGTCGCCGTCGTCGCCGGGGGCTACTGGGAGGCGCGCACCGGCGCCGACCTGCTGCAGCTCGAGTGGCACGAGGGCCGCGGCGCGGCGATCGAGTCGAGCGAGCTGTTCCGCGCCTACGAACGGCTGACCGAGAGCCGCGGCAAGACCGTGCGCGACGAGGGCGATGCCTACGCCGCGACCGAGGCGCGCCCCGGGCGCACGCTCGTCGACGCGGTCTATCGCCTGCCGTACCTGGCGCACGCTCCGATGGAGCCGCAAAACGCGACCGCGTGGATCCGCAACGGGCGCTGCGAGGTGTGGGCTCCGACCCAGGCGCCCGGCGTCGTACGGTTCCGGGTCGCCGACGCCGTGGGCTTCGACCTCCGCGACGTCGCGATCCACACCACGCTGCTCGGCGGCGGTTTCGGGCGCCGGCTGTTCGCCGACTTCGCCGTCGAGGCGGCGTGCCTGGCGCAGCGGCTCGGCAAGCCGGTCAAGGTGATCTGGTCGCGCGAGGACGATCAGGAGAACGACTGGTACCGGCCGATGGCGGTGTCGCGCATGCGCGGCGCCGTCGAGCGCGGCGCGATCACCGGCTGGCTGCATCGCCTGGTCACCCAGTCGGTGCTGTTCAGCGAGGGCGGCGACTTCGTCGGTGCGATGGTGCCCAACGGCGCGCCGCGCGCGCTGCGCCGCCTGCTCGAGCACAGCGCGCCGCGGATCTTTCTGCGCGCGACCCTGCCCGACCAGACGTCGACCGAGGGCGCCGCCGATCTGCCGTACGGCATCCCCAACCTCCGCGTCGAGCTCACCACCGCCGATCCCGGTGTGCCGAGCGGCTCGTGGCGCGCGGTCGGCCACTCGCACAACGCGTTCGTCACCGAGAGCTTCCTCGACGAGCTCATCCACGCCGCGGGGCTCGACCCCTACCGCGCGCGGCGCGCGCTGCTCGCCCGGCATCCTCGCCGGCTCGGCGTGCTCGACCTCGCGGCGCAGAAGGCGGGGTGGGGTACGCCGCTGCCTGCCGGCGTCGGGCGCGGCATCGCCGTCCACGAGTCGTTCGAGAGCGTGTGCGCCCAGGTCATCGAGGCGTCGGTCGAGCGCAACCGCGTCGTCATCCACCGCATCGTCGCGGCGATCGACTGCGGCCTCGCCGTCAATCCGGGCCTGGTCGCCGCGCAGGTCGAGAGCGCCGTGGTGTTCGGCCTGTCGGCTGCGCTCAAGCAGCAGATCACCTTCAAGCGCGGCCGCGTGCAGGAGACCAACTTCCAGAGCTACCGTGCGCTGCGCATGTTCGAGTGCCCGCCGATCGAGACCCACATCGTGCCATCGACGGCCGATCCGACCGGCGTCGGCGAGCCCGGCCTGCCGCCGGTCGCCGCGGCGCTGTGCAACGCGATCTTCGCTGCGACCGGCAAGCGGATCCGCTCGCTGCCGATCGAGGCCGCCCTGGAGGCGACATGACAGATCCGGCGACCACCTCGTTCGCTCCACGCGGCCTCGTGCTCGTCGCGTTCGTCGCGCTCGCCGTCGCTGCGGCCGGGTGCACGGCGGCGCGCGCCGACGACGACCGCGCGGCCAAGGCCAGGGCCGGGTTCGCGACGCTCTACAAGGTACTGCAGCACCCGCGGTGCATGAACTGCCACCCGAACGGCAACGCGCCGCTGCAGTACGACGACTCGCGCCCGCACGGCATGAACATCACCCGGCGCTCCGAGGCCAACGGCATCGCGTGCGCGACCTGTCACCGCGACAAGAACGGCGACCGCCTGGGCCAGCCGCCGGGCGCGCCGAACTGGCACCTGCCGCCCGCCGACACGCCGATGATCTTCCAGGGCCGCTCGCCGAGGCAGCTGTGCGAGCAGCTCAAGGATCCCAAGCAGACCGGCAACCGCGACGTCGCCCGGCTCGTCGAGCACGTCGCCCGCGACGATCTCGTCGGCTGGGGCTGGGCCCCCGGCCCTGGCCGCTCGGCGGTCCCGATCCCGCGCGCCGACGTCGTCGCCGCGATGCAGGCCTGGGCCGATGCCGGCGCGCCGTGCCCCGAGTAGCGCGCGGCTCAAACTTGACATGATGTTGACATCGGGATCGGGCAAGCTCGTCGCATGCATCCGGTCCTCGCTGCTCGGCTTCGCAACCAGCACCTCGCGCGCCCATCGCTGACCGCGCCCGAGGTCGTCGCGTCGATGGCGGCGATGCAGGCCCAGGACTACGCCGGCGCGATCTGGGCGCTCGGCCTGCGCGTGCCCGGCGCGACCGCGTCGATGATCGAGCAGGCGCTCGAGGCCGGCGCGATCGTGCGCACGCACCCGATGCGCGGCACGCATCACTTCGTCGCGCGCGACGACATCCGCTGGATGCTCGGTCTGCTGGCGCCGCGCGGGCTCGCGCGGATCGCCTGGCACTGGCGCGATCTCGGCCTCGACGCCGCGACACTGAGCGCGGCGACCCGCGCGTTGACCCGGGCGCTCGAGGGCGGCAAGCACCTGGTGCGCAGCGAGGTCGCGGCCGCGCTGACGCGGGCGCGGATCTCGCCCGACGGCCCGAGGCTGTCGAACATCATCTATCACGCCGAGCTCACCGGTCTGGTGTGCAGCGGCGCGCGCCGCGGCAAGCAGATCACGATCGCGCTGCTCGACCAGCGTGTCCCCGCGCAGCGCGCGATGGAGCGCGCCGCGGCGCTCGCCGAGCTCGCGCGCCGCTACTTCACCACGCGCGGCCCTGCGACGCTGCACGACCTCGTGTGGTGGAGCGGCCTGACGATGGCCGATGCGCGCGCCGGCGCCGAGCGCGCCACCGGCCTTCTGTCCGAGACCATCGACGGCACCGCCTACTGGCGAGGCGCGTCGCGCCCGGGGCGCGCCACCGGCAAGCGCGCCTACCTGCTGCCGCCGTACGACGAGTACGCCGTGGCGTACCGGAAGCGCGCGCTGCTCGGCTCGGCGCCGGCGGGCGCGTCGTCGTTCGGCGAGACCACGCTGCTCGGTCCGATCGTCGTCCTCGACGGTGCGGTCGCCGGGTCGTGGAAGCGCACGATCGGTCCTCGCGCCGTCCAGATCGACGTCGCGCCGTGGCGGCGGTGGACCGCCGACGAGGCCGCGGCCGTCGAGCAGGCGGCGGAGCGCTACGCCGCATTCGTCGAGCGCCCCGCCGATCTACGCGTGGTCAGTCGCAGCTGAACGCGCTGATGTCGATCGAGAATGCGCGCACGCTTCCCGTGTCGGCCGCGACCAGGTCCTGCGCGTGGACGGTCCACGTGCCGTTGGCACCGTCGCCGATGAAGCCGGACAGCGGCTGGAACGGCTTGAACGTGCCGGTGAACGGCGCCTGGTTGAGGTTCACGTTCGTGATCGAGCTCACCGCGTCATCGTCGAGGATGGTCTGGCAGAAGTTGTTGCCGCTGTTGAACGGCCCGCCCGCCTCGCTGATCACCGTCACCGAGCGGCCGCTCGGCGAGCGCAGTGACAGGATCAGGTCGCCGGCCCACGAATGGTCGATGCCGACCGTCGTCGCGCCGACCGCGGTGCTGCACGTCGCGCCGTCGATGTTGAACTTCAGCTTGGCGATCGAGCCGGGGAACCCGCTGACGTCGAATGGCACGTCGACGCCGGCCGGGTTGCCGAGCGGGATCAGCACCGGCGCACCGCCGTACGCGAAGTGCGAGAACGTGCTGCCCGCGCCGCCGGTCTGCAGCGTGAAGTTGAACACCACCGGGTGCGGGCCGTTGCCCGTGTAGTTCACCGTCAGCGTGAACGGCAGGAACGCGCCGCACACCGCGCTCGGGCTGATGAAGAACGCGAACGGCTGGTTGTTGGTCGACGCGCCGGCCGACGGCACGTCGCTGTACGACGACACGCCCTGGAGGATGAGCACGTCGGGCGAGCTCGACGCCAGCACTGCCGACACCGCCGTGGCGGCGGCGCCACCGCCGTTGTTGATCCCGACGCTGAGCTGCGCCGAGCCGCCGGGCCGGAGCCGCGTCGCTCCGAGCGGCGTGACGGTGATCGCGCCCTGCTCGAGGGTGACCGCGGCGCGAGCGCCGATCCGGGTCAGCGTGTTGAACGCCGACACGATGCCGCGGCCGCTGTCGCGGTCGGTGCCGGTCGCCTCGATGTCGAGCGCGCCGCCGACGATCGCGGTGCGGATCTGCGCCGGGGTCCGGGTCGGCTGTGCCGCCTTGGCGAGCGCCGCGATCGCGCCGGCGTGGGGCGCCGCGGCCGACGTACCGAAGAACGGGTTGAGGCCCGAGCCCGAAGGCAGGGTGGTGGCGACGCCGTCGGCGGCCGCGACGTCGGGCTTGGCGCGCGTCGAGCCGCCGCCGCTCGCGAACGTCTGGCCCGGCTTGTCAGCGTTGATCGGGTTGTTGTTGCGATCGAAGAACACGTGGCGCGGGCCGTCGCCGCTGAACAGCTCGAGCGGCGTCGTCGCTCCGGCGGCGAACTCGCCGCCACTGGCCTCGGCCGCATCGACCGCCGCGACGCTGTAGGCCGCGGCCACGGCGCTGTGGCCGTAGCTCGCGCCGCTGGTGCTGATGCCGTACTGGCCGCGGAAGATCTCGGTGCGGATCGCCCGGGTCTGGGCGCCCGGCTTGGCTGCGACCACGACGCGCAGGCCGGCGGGCAGGCCGAAGCCGATGAACTCGAACGGCAGGTCATCGCCGTCCTGGATGTCGGTCGCGGCGAGCTGCACCGTGCGCAGCGAGTCGTCGAGCACGAACAGGTCGTAGTCGTTGCCCGACGCGGGAAGCGCGAGCGTGCCCGGATCCGACCAGTGCATGAGCAGCGGTCCGCCGGTCGCCTCGATGCGGTTCGAGATCACGCCGTTGCCGAACGAGTGCACGGTGTAGCCCGAGGGCAGGGTCGCGAGCGCGCCCTGGGCCCGGAAGTCGCCTTCCCACGTTCCCGAGGTGCCGTCGCTGAAGTTGCCCTCGTTGCCGGACGACGAGAAGTACATCGCGCCGTCCTTGGTCACGTCGTCCACCGCCTGCGCGATGATGTCGTCCTGGAACGGCGACTCGAAGAAGTAGATGACGTCGTCGATGATGATGTCGCACCCGGCCTGGAATCGCAGCGCGCGGATGTTGTCCGCGAAGCTCTCCGGGCTGGTGAACGCGGTCGCGAAGAACAGCTGCGCGCCCGGCGCGAGGTCGTGGACGATCTGCATCATCGCGGTGCCTTCGCCCGCGCCCGGCCGGCCGCTCTGGCCGGTCAGCGTGACGGTATCCGCCGGCAGATCGCCGGTGGCGATCGACGCCTCCTTGAAGTCGTCGCTGTCGGACAGCACGCCGACCTTGATCCCGGTTCCGTCGACGCCGTAGAACCGGCGCGCCCGGTCGGTGGAGTGCGCCTTGTCGCCCTGCGACACGCGCGACCCCTGAGTCGCGGCATTCGGGACGGGGTCGTGTGGCGAGCTGTTCCACGCCTCGACGGCGGCCTGGACCGCTGCGACCCGGTCTTCATGCGTCGTGTCGAACCTGGGGTCGAGGCCGGGCCGATCGATGCGGGCGGTCGCCGCGCTCAGCGCCGGGCGGATCGCCCGGACCGCGGGCTCGGCGGCGAGCGGCTCGAGCTGGCCGAGCGGCATCCACGCGCGCGCATGGTCGGCGCCGGCGTTCACGACCTTGCCGCCCAGAGCTTCGATCTTGCCGGCGATCCGGTCCATGCCGGCGCGGATATCGACGAGCACGCGGCCGCTGGCGTCGGTCTGCTGGAGCGAGACAATTCGCTTCGAGGGATCGAGCTGCTCCGCGGTCGCCTGGGCGAACCGGCCGCTCTGCGCATAGAGCAGCGCCGACGAGATCTTGCGCTGCGCCGGGGTTCGCGCTTCCTTCTCACGGAGCAGCGACTCGATCTGTGCGATCGCCGACGGCGACAGCACGGCTCCCGCATCCGGGTCGCCCGACGGCGACTCCGCCGAATTGGAGCTGCATCCCCCCGCCACGAGGACACCGACCGCGACCGGTAACCCAAGACGCTTCACCAGGTGCTTCATCCAGTTTCTCCGTTGAAAGAGCCACGCAGCGGCGGCTCGCCATCGCCATTCGCTGCCAATCCCATGTGAGGCCCAATGCCCCACAGAGGCGGTATTTGCCTACATCAGCCTGAACTCCATCTCACCTTCACCGTCCGACCCCCCTCGGGTCGGAAACATCAGTCACTCGTACGTAGTACGCACCCTAACGGAAAGTCTCCGACGAAGTTCTGGTGCTCGGTACCCTCGTTTCTGTGCTTCATTGGCACTTTGATGTGTGCGGGTATCACGGAAATCTGACGCCCAGTTCAAAGACACCAGCGCTCGTCTGCCACTCCGGACTACAGCGGAGTCCGGCTGCCGTGGATTGCCAGCGATAGATTCACCCGGGCTTCGGCACCACGAAGCCCGGGTAATCGCTGACCCGGTGGGACGGTGGACGAATTCGCTTGACCCTAACAGTGTTCGGATTTATCCCTAACGCCGTAAGGGAAACGCGATGCGGACCAAGGGAGCGAGCCACCACGAGACCCGGCAGGACATCCTCGACGCCGCGCGCCGGATGATCATCCGCGACGGCTACACCGCGCTGTCGCTCCGGGCGGTGGCGCGCGAGACCGGGTTCAGCGCGCCCAGCCTGTACGAGTACTTCGACAGCAAGCAGGCGATCGTGGACGCGGTTGCGGCGCAGGTCGCGGGCAAGCTGCGGGCAGCGCTCGAGCGGGCGGGGAAGGAGGCGAGGGGAGCGCGCGCGGCGGTCGTCGCGCTGGGCATCGCGTATGTCGCCTGGGCGCGCCGGCACCCGCAGGACTTCCTGCTGCTGTTCACCCGCCTGGGCTCGAAGCGCCGATCGCTCGACCAGGCCGCGCCTCCGGAGTCACCGTACCAGGTCGTCCTCGCGGTCGTGACCGCGGCGCGCGAGGCCGGGGTGGTCGCCGGCGACCCCGAGACCGTCGCGTACGCGCTGTGGGCGGCAGCGCACGGGATGGCGATGCTGCAACTCACCCACCTCGCCGGGTTCGGCGCGGACTTCGAGGCGGCGGACCGCGCTGCCCTCGCGGCGCTGATCGCGGGCTTCGCGCCGAGCTGATTTTTTTTGGCAATAACCCGTCGCCGCACGGCTACGCATCCACCTCGAGCTCTTAGAACTCGAAGTTCACGCCGGCGAACCACGTGCGATCGCCGACCGACAGCTTGCTGGAAGCGCCGAAGCCATTGACCTTGGCCATCGAGAGCTCGGCGTAGATGCCGGCGTGCTGGATCCCGCTCTGCTGCATCGACATCGCCGTCGACGCATCGATGCGCTCCGCGCGGATCGCCAGCCCGATCGAGCCCTGCAGGCCGAATGACGCACCGAGCCCCTTGGTGAGCGTGCACATCTCCGCATCCGGATCCTTGCAGGCTGAAGCGACGGTGCCGTTCACGCTGATCCACCACAGGTAGTACGACAGGCCGCCCCGGACGTAAGGGATGACGGGGATGCCGTAGTCATCGTCGAGCTTGGTGAAGCGATAGATCGCGGTGAGCCCCATCGGGATCAGCCGGAACGTGTTGGTATCGGCCGGGGAACGCGTCGGCGGCACAGGCGGATCGGCGGTCGGATCGCCCCCGACGAACGTGTGCGCGAACCACTGCATGTAGCCGACGCTGATGCCCACGCCAACCTGGCCGAAGCCGGTCCACAGGATGCGATCGACGTCGAGGATCGGCATGGGGCGGGCGCCCGGGAAGTTTCGCGCGAACGGTCCAGGGTTCTTCGAGAAGCCCTCGTCGACATCGGGCAGGTACGGACCGATGCGGATTCCGGCGTGCCAGCGCACCAGCCCCGGATCGCCCGGCGGCAGCTCCTCGTCGGCCTTGATATTGGAGTTCTCCCAGTACGGCTGGAAACCACCGGCGTGCGCGTGATTCGCGGCCAGCGCGATCATCATCGCGCCGGCGAGCGTCACGCGGCGGGGCGACGCGATCCGCACGGCCATGCGAACCAGCCACGCGCGGCGGCGGCGCCACAGCCACAGCGCGGCGATCGCGCCGAGCAAGCCGGGCAACGTGAGCCAGTGCCACAGCAGCGCGAGCGCGACGACCGGGGCGAGGATGACGGCGGCGACGATGCGCACCACCATGGTGCCGCGCGCGTACTGGCCGAGCTTCCCGAGCGTCGCGTAGTACGCGTCGGTGAGCCAGCGGCCGGCGGGCGAGCGGCTCAGCGTGTCGTCGCGGAACGCGCGCAGC
>Ga0134127_10001918_pt1 | contig 15190 bp, 7 predicted proteins | sample KB31753_FD_96459 | JGI IMG/M metagenome (GOLD analysis project Ga0134127, IMG submission 96459) | Terrestrial soil microbial communities with excess Nitrogen fertilizer from Kellogg Biological Station, Michigan, USA - KB3-175-3 | ecosystem: Environmental > Terrestrial > Soil > Unclassified ...
ATACAAACGATCTCAGGGCTGGACTGCGGCGCATCGACGATGATATGCGAGCTTATTATGTACTGACTTACATACCCAAGAACGAGGATTACAACGGCCAGTTCCGGCATATCGCGGTGAAGTTGAATCGGCCGAACTTGGAAGCCCAAACGCGCAAAGGCTACTATGCCGTTGAAACGGTAGGACAGCTGCCGATGCTCGACTATGAAGCTCCGGCAATCGCCGCGGCGCGGAATGCGCGCGCAAACTCAAATGCTTCATTGCTCCGGGCGGCCGCATTGGACTTTCCGGCTACCGGGCGTCCGGGTCTCGCGGTGATTCTTAGCGAGACGCCAATCTCCGCTTTCTCCCTTTTACCAGCAAGTGATAAGAAGACCTACAATGCCGATTTCTCGATCATAGCGCTGGTTAGAGATCAGTCCGGCCAGATCGTGCAGAAGCTCAGCCAGCATTATCCCCTTAGCGGACCGATCGAAAAGCTGGAGGCGGCAAAGAAGGGGGACGTTCTTTTCTACCGTGAAGTGCAACTCCCTCCCGGACGTTATACGGTCGAGGTTATCGCCTACGATGCGACGCTTCGCAAGGCCGATGTTCGCAACGCCAGCCTTGAGGTTCGGCGCGTCGACGAGGACAAACTCCGACTGAGCAGCGTGGTCACGCTTAGTCGTGCTGAGCGGATCACGGCAGACGAACAGAAGCGGGACCAGCCCTTTTACTTTGGGGAGCTTGTGGTATACCCAAATCTCGGGCAGCCCATTTCCAAGAAGGTTACGAAGCAGCTCGCTTATTTCGTTACCGCGTGGCCCATGAAGGGCGAACAGAAACCGCTAAAGCTCGTGGCAGAGATTGTTCAGAACCGCCGCAGCATCGCTCAAACATCGGCTGAACTGCCGGCCGCGGATGATCAAGGGCGGATAAAGTACGCGAGTGCGTTGCCGTTGGATAGCTTTGAGCCCGGAGCTTATGAGTTGAAAGTAACGGTAACCGACAGCCGCGGAAGTGTTAGTCGTTCAACGGAGTTCAAAATAGCGCCCTGAACCTCGAGTTGCCCGAATCATTTGCGGGATTGTTTCGCTTCGACACCAAGCGTTTTGGCAAGTTCCCGGGCTTCCTTCACATATTCGCCGCGTGGCGCCTCTTCGAGATAGGCCCTGATCGCACGAGACGCCTCCTGTGTATCTCCGCGCATCACATAAGCGCGGGCCAGATGATAATGTGCGGCTACACAGTCGGCCCCTCCCATCACCAGCGCCTTCATGAGCTCACGCTCAGCTGCCGGCAGATCACCCATCTCCAAGAAGGCAAAGCCGAGCCACAAATGCGCTGTCGACCAGGCGCTATCGATGGCGATCGCGAGGCCTAATTGGGAAATCGCATCCGCATAATCCCGCCGTTCTATTCGAACCAGTCCGAGATTGAACGTCGCATACAGATTCTTGGGGTCTTTCTCGAGCACCACTCTAAAGTGGCGCTCCGCTTCATCAACCCGCTTTAGTTTAAGGCACTGGGCGCCCAGATCGTTACGCGCAGCAAGGTAATCAGGATAGATGGCGAGGGCTTCTTCGAAGTATGCAGCGGCCTGCACAAAATCGTTCTTACTCACGCGCTTTAAGGCAAGTTCATACTGTTTCTTTGCCGACACCGGCACCGCCTGCCGCAACTCTGCAGTGGAAACTACTCTTCCGCCCGGGCCACGGATCTCATGTCCGCTCTTATCACGCAAATGGAGGGTGAGCTCATACACAATTCCACGACCGAGCGCTACTTTTTCCACGGCCGGTTCGAAGTTTTCGCCCTCAATCTCGGCCTGCACATAATAGATGCCCTCGCTCAAGTCGTGGAATCGGAACTCACCATGCTTGTTGGTGTAGATCCGATAGAGGATGCTCACCGAGTTTCTTACGGTGATCTTGACGTAGCGCTCTGCGGAGAATCCGGAAGGAAGTGCTACTCGTCCTTCAATGACTGCATTGTTTGTGTCCGAGGTTCTCCTGTCGGTTGAAATCGGAAACTCCTGAGCGATCGCGGATTCCGCTGCCGACCAGAGAGCGATCAATAGTAGAGCATTGGCAGTTTTGACAATCATCACAGGACCCTCAGGCGCAACAAGGACCTTTTAGTTGAAGTTGTCGGCTCAACTCGTGTTGCATTATCTCACAAAAGTGCGGACCTCTTTCAATGGGCAACAACTGGCAACGACCTTGTAACAGCAAAAGGCATATGGCCGACGCGCGCGCGCTTCGTTTGCGTCACGGCGTGCGAGCGCGCGGCGCTCCGTGTCTCATCGGAAGGTTGAAAGGAAATCGGCGCGAGGGTGGATTTCCGCCCCCGCGCCGAACTGTAACCGATGGCTGTGCCGAGGAGCCTAGAAGTAGTACTTGAAGGCAAACTCGACTATCCGCCGGCCATGTTTATTCGTGATTTTTCCGAAGTTATCCAGCGTCGACTGGGTGAATCGGAACCCGCCGGTCGGATCGCAGAAGTTGGTCCTTGTCTGACCAGCCCTGCCATCCGGGGCAGAAGCGACGCGTTGGATGCATTCGGTCTGGAGGATAAGGTTGATATCGCTATTAGCAGCATTGCCAACATCTATCCTCGTCGGATATGCCTGGTTGAAGATATTGAAGAACCCACTTCGGAACTGGATCTTCTGTGACTCGGAGATCTGGAAATTCTTGAAGAACGAGACATCGAAGTTACTTCGGCTCGGACTCCGAATATAAAAAGGAGGTTGCGCAGGTCCGGAGACGCCGAATGCCGGAATCTGAAACTTACTGATGTCAAGTATCTTGCCGCCCAGCTTCGAGCTATCCAGTCTGGGATCGCCGAGGTAGACAGGGGTTATAGCCCCCGCACTCTGGCCGTTGCTCACGAATGCGTCGGTGCCCCACCACGCCTGCCCCTGCCCGGCTGCGGACAAATCACCGCTGAATCTCAAACGAATCGGAGTACCGCTCTGAATGGTCGTAATCCCTGACATCTGCCAACCATCGAGCACTCCTCGCATCACGGCGTTATCCAGCATGCCACGCGCAAGCTTCGGCAGGTTGTAGTTGTACGAGAGGTTGAACACGTGAGTGCGATCAAACGGCAGAATGCCCCAGCTTCTTCCACGAGTATCGATCGGATCGGCCCACGCAGCGCCATCGGACTCATTGGTAGACACAGTGCCCAGCGCTTTCGCAAACGTGTATGTCGCAAAATACTGGAGGTTTTTCCCTGTTTGATGACTTAGTGTCGCCTGGAGGGAATGGTAGGTCGACGTGCCGGTGAATTGGAAGACGCCGATGGTGTTAAATGCAGAGAACGGCCTGAACTGTTTGAGCACGCTACCATCAAGAGCAGCGCGATGTATGGGATTAGCCAGGTTCGCTCCGTTAATAATCCCGCCGCTGTTCAATCCGCCCAGTGGGATAATGTTTATCGATCGCTGCTGTGGCAGGTGTCGCCCCTGCGTCCCGACATATCCGACCGTAAACAAGTTTTGTCCTGGCAGTCGCTTCTCAATCGTCAAGCTCATGTTTGCAATTCTCGGGAGATCGTTCGAGTTAATATCCCGCGAACTGACGTTGACGTTGGCGATGGCTGAGAACGGATCGAAATTCTTCAGATCGCTGAATTTGAGCCCTGTAGGCGACGCCCACGGAGTATCAACAGTCGCTCTATACATATTGGGCATCTGACCGCTGGAATAGTAGTCATAGTTTCCCTGAACGCGATTGTAGAAGAGGCCTGCGCCCGCGCGAACGACCATATCGCCCTTGCCTCCAACATCCCAGGCAAAATTCAGGCGCGGCATCCAGGCAACCGGCGGGTTCTCCAGGACGCCCTTGGGAATCTCGTCTCTGGCCGCCAGCAGGAAGCCATTCGGCCTCGTGCGATCACCACCTATGAATATCCCCTGACTCTTATCATACGCCCGCGGATCAAACAGCACGCCGAGACCTTTTCTCTCAAAGTTGTTTGGCAAATATGCCACCCGCAGTCCGTACTCCATTGTAAGGTTCGAGCGGATCTTCCAACTGTCTTGCGCATAGAACTCGTAGTTGTAGTAACGGAAGTTATCAACCGGCCGATCTGTGGCCTGTGCAAATTCAAGTGGCCGTCCAACGAACAAGTCGCCGAAATTGTTGCCAGTAAAATTCTGGCCCCACTGCCCGACCACTATGTTGGTATCGTGGTTGGATTGCTGCCTCTTGTTTGCCTGCTCGATGAACGCGCCGAACCTCATGAAGTGCGAACCCTTGACCTTTGTCAGGTTATCGGTGATCGCGAAACTGTCATTCCAAGCGAGGATCGGGTAGCCGTAGGCGGTGTGCAATTCATTGCCCCAGGTAAGCACACTGACCGGGACATACGGATTGCTTCCTGGGAAGAAACCAACCTTCTCGAGCCCCAACGCCGCATATGAAACCTTATCCGGATCCGCAAAGTCGTAATTGAGCTTCAGCTTGCTGGCGCTAAACAGCACCTCGTTAGTCATCGTTGGGCTGAAGACGTTTGTCAGGTTAATGACGAACGAGCGGCCGAGATTTTTGCTCTGGAGTTTGCCCGGAATCTCGTAATTCGACGAATCCCACCAAAGCCCCCGCGGGAAACCCTGCTCCTCGTATTCACGCGCCAGCCGCACATAGAGTTTGGTCTTATCGCTTACGTTGTAGTCAACGCGGCCGATAATCTGATTTCTGTCATTCGGACGGAGGACGCTGTATACGTAGTTTTTTCCGGGCTGGTTTGGATCGGCGAAGTTTGGCAGTGGGAAGAAGTTAAGCAGCGCCTGGCCGAATGCATCGCGACAGGGCGCCAGATTATTGTTCGGCGCGGGATTACCAGCCGTGACACCGTTGACGGTGCAACCGTTCGGAACCAGCACCGGGGTGCTCAACTCGCTGAAATCGCCCAGACGCATTTTCTGTGTGGGCGTGAAGTTCAGCGAGGAACCCTCGTCAACTCGCTGGTAGTAATACTCGTAGCCGGCAAAGAAGAACAGCTTGTCTCGATTCTTGTTGAAGTCAGACTTCGGAAATATGACCGGCCCGCCAATGTTCCCGCCGGGATAGTTGTACTTGCTTAGCGGCCTCTTGACGTTGTTGATGCTGTTCGAGCGATCGTTGGCCTGAAACTTATGGTGCCGAATGTAGTCGTACAGAGAACCGTGGAAACCGCTGCCTCCGCTTTTCGTCGTCGCGGCTATCTGGATGGCACTGGTGCCGTGCTCAGCTGCATAGTTGCTGGTTTGAACCTTGACCTCTTGCACCATGTCCGGGTTCGCAGTAATGATGCTTCCGTTGTTGGCCCCGATGTCCATCATTCGCGAGCCGTCGATGGTAATCAGGTTCTGCTCACCGCGCATCCCGTTCACGTTGTATTGGTTACTCGAATTGGCGCCCGAGACGAAACCAACGCTCTCCAATTGGTCCGCATTGGGAGCAACCACGCCCGGCAGAATACGCAGCAGTTCGATAGCGCTGCGGCTGATGATCGACAAGTTGTCGATCTGCTTGGCGGTAATGGTGTTCTCCTTGGCGCCGGTCTCCGTCTGAATCTGCTCCTCGGTAGCGTTGACGGTGACAACTTCGCTTGTCTGGCCCACCGCCATTTCTACGTCGAGTCCGCGAGTGTCGCTCGGGCTTAATACAACGCTCGTCTGGGTGTGCGTCTTAAACCCGCTCGCTTCCACCTTCAGCGTGTAGGTGGATGGGACCAATGCACTGAACGTATAAATACCTTCGCCATTGGTCTTCGATTTTCGCTCGTCCTTACTTGCTTCGTTGATCAGCGTGACGTCGATCTTCGGAATGACCGCTCCTGTCGGATCGGTCACTCTTCCTCTTAACGTCGCACTGCCGGATGCCTGCCCCAGCGCCGGTAGCGCGGCTGCGAACAATACCGCCAGGATTAGCAGCGGACGCGTCAACGCAACGCCTCTACCTACCGGCCCGGCAAAAAATGAAATTAGGCCCTTGGTTGTGCGGAAGGATGTCTTCAACGACGCTACCAGGGACATTGCGGCGAGGTTTTTTTGGTTAGGTGCCCTCATGTTTGTCCTCCAAAGCTGAGCGGAAAAGCGGAAAATCGTGACGCCACAAAAACAGATAGGTTGGGAGTGCAGTCTCCTTCAACCTTTTGAAGGATGAAGCCGTGGCTAAGACTAATCGGAGCTACAATCGGTTCTTAGCTGCGAAAACGTTCGCGACTCGCATCCCACTTATTCGAACAAAAACTTATAAAACCGGAAAATTTAGCGAAAGTGCTTTGTTGTAAGGCCGGGCAAAAGTATCACTAGCTCCCACTTCTTGTCAAGCAATTTCTATAACCTACGGTATAGACCGTCAGGTTAGGTCACGGGTCAGCGCTCTCAATTCACTTGAAACGCAGTTCAGGCAGGGACCTTCGAGGCGAACTTGCTGGCAAGGACCAGGCTCAATGCGCCCATGAGCCTCGGATTCGCTCCCAGGGATGAAGCGATAATGGTGGCGGATGGCAGGCCACGGCAGAGGCTGTTCTCATCAACCGCCCGCCTTAGATCGTCGGCAATCAACGGCCAAACACGAGCAATCTGTCCGCCGACAATCACCGCTTCGGGACTGAGCCCTTTGATCAAATTTGAAATGCCGATGCCCAGGTAATGCGCCGTCTCGAAGAGCGCGGCCTTTGCGACACTCTCTCCACTCAAGGCGCGATCCATTATTTGCTCGAAGGTTATGCCGGGGTCTGCTTCAGAGCGGCCACAAATGTTGGCGTAACGACCGAGCGCTGCGCGCTCCGAGGCAAATGCTTCCCAACATTCGCGACTGCCGGAAGCGCAAGCGACGGGAGCATTCGTTCCTATTATCATGTGTCCAAATTCGCCGGCGGCCCCGACCACACCGTGATAGACCTGTCCATCAAAAACTATGCCTGTGCCGAGTCCCTCTTCGACAAGAATCATGATGAAATCGCGGACCTCGCGGACCTCGGGGCGACCAAACCACAGCTCGGCAAGCGCCAGTGCGTTCGCATCATTATCAACTTTTACCGGCAGGCCCGTAGCAACGCTCACTTCTTCAGCAACGGCCCAATCGCGCCACTTGAAACGCGGGACGAAAAGCGCGTTGCCGGTCTCTGAATCGACCAGTCCCGGGATGCTTATGCCGACGCCTTCAATCTCTACGCCTTTCTTTATCAGCTTGCGAGAACTCTCGATTATTCTCTCCAGGGTCACCTTTGAACTCGGATCGGTCACGAATTCTTCTTGCTCGAGCACACGACCCGCGAGGTCGCTTGCAGCAACGATTGTGTTCTTGGTGCTCAAGTCCACGCCGATAGCTACAGCGTCGGCGGCGCGCAATCGAAGAAGAGTTGGCGGGCGGCCTCCGGTAGACTCGCCTTCAAATTCTTCAATCAGCCCTTGAGTCTTCAACTCGTCAACGATGAGCGATATGGTGGAACGCTGAAGTGCTGTTTCCTGTGCGATCTCCGCGCGGGATATCGGCGCTCGCTCACGCACATAATTGAGCACAATTTGGCGATTGATATTACGAATCGTGTCTGAGCGAGCGACACTGACTTTTTTTAGGTCTATTCGTCGCATGATCTCGGATTCAACCCACCCCCCACTCGGCAACATACTAGATAAGAAGTTCGAGATGAAAAGTCAAACTGTATTTACAGCGGCTACAACCAATTGGTCCTTGAAAAAAAAAAGAGAATGCCAGAGAATGGGGCGCAAATGACAGACGCTGAACTCACGTCCATCTCGATACTTCAATCAAGGAAATAGCAGCTAACATGAAAAAAACAGTTGTTGCATCGGCAATCATAATGTGTCTCTGGATCTTTTGTCGGGCCTTGCAACAAAGCGACGGGATTGCATCAGGAGACCGAGGGCCTGTTGTGACGGACGTTCAAGACAGCGATGCCTTCTTCCAGACAGCCACGCGTGCGCCTCGCCCACCGCGCGATAACTCGAGTCGTGTCGAAGCGCTTCTTCGTCGCATGACGCTGGAAGAGAAGATCGGCCAGATGACTCAACTCGAGATCGGCATGGTTACGACCGGCAAGGATCAGGATATTCAGATTGATCCGGCAAAGTTGGAGAAAGCCATTGTCAAGTACGGCGTCGGTTCCATCCTGAACGTTAAGGATCAAGCGCTACCCATCGAGAAGTGGCAGGACATCATTCGCAAGATTCAGGATGCCAGTCAGAGAACTCGCCTGAAGATTCCCGTCATCTACGGCATTGATTCGATTCACGGGGCAAATTACGTGCGTGGCTCGACGCTCTACCCGCAGGAGATTGGCATGGCCGCCACATGGAACCCGGCATTGATGCAACGACTGGCGGAAATAACCGCCGTCGAGACGCGCGCTGCCGGAATCCCATGGACTTTTTCGCCGGTGCTCGATCTTGGGCGGCAGCCTTTGTGGCCCCGGTTCTACGAAACTTTTGGCGAGGACCCGTATCTCGCAAAAGTCATGGGCGCGGCTTTCGTGCGCGGGATCGAAGGCGACGACATATCTTCCGCAAATCATATCGCCACATCCCTGAAGCATTATGTTGGCTACAGTTTTCCGCTCAACGGAAGAGATCGCACGACCGCCTGGATACCGGAAAACTACCTTCGCGAGTATTTTCTGCCGACTTTCGCCGCGGGTGTAAAGGCAGGCGCTCGCACGGTAATGGTAAACTCCGCGGAGATTAACGGAATTCCCGGCCACATCAATCACCACATTCTGACCGACATCTTGCGCGATGAACTGGGCTTCCAAGGCGTCGTCGTTTCAGACTGGGAAGATATCAAGAAGCTCGTTAGCCAGTGGAAAGTCGCCGCGGACGAAAAAGAGGCGACGCGTTTGGCTGTTCTGGCGGGGATAGATATGAGCATGGTGCCAAGCGATTACACCTTTAGTGATCTCCTGGTTCAGCTCGTCAAGGAAGGCCGCGTGCCGATGTCCCGCATTGACGAGGCGGTCCGTCGCATCGCGCTTCTCAAATTCGATCTGGGACTATTCGAGAATCCCACGTTGTCGGCGCCGATGACCTCTTTCGCCACCGCCGAGTCCAGGCAAGTCAGTTTGCAGGCAGCGCGCGAATCAATGACCCTCCTTAAGAATGAGAACAATCTGTTGCCCCTTGCTAAAGATCGAAAGGTGCTTGTAACAGGTCCGACCGCAAACTCGCTCGTTTCGCTTAATAACGGTTGGACCTATGTATGGCAAGGCAACAATGCTGATCTGTACCCGAAGGACCGGCCGACTATTCTTCAAGCAATACAAGCGAAGGTCGGAAAGAACGTAACATACATTCCTGGCACAACGCTCGATAAGGAAATAGACATACAAGCGGCTGCGCGAGCCTCGCGCGAAGCGGATGTGGCTATAGTCTGTTTAGGCGAGGGCTCATATTCCGAGACTCCGGGGAATATCACGAGCCTGACGCTCGACGAAGCTCAGCTGAAGCTTGCCGAAGCAATCCAGGCACAGGGCAAGCCGGTTGTGCTCGTGCTGGTCGAAGGCCGTCCGCGGGTCATCAATCGCATAGCCGACAGCGCACAGGCAATCCTGATGGCATACAACCCGGGCAATGAAGGAGGCGCCGCGGTCGCAGACGTGCTCTTCGGAGATTACACACCGTCCGGCAAGCTTCCCTTTACTTATCCGCGCACGGCCAATGGTTTCATCACCTACGATCACAAACTCTTTGAAACGGAAGAGACGAGCTTCGGTAACGCCGCTTTCAAACCTCAGTTCGAGTTCGGACATGGTTTGAGCTACACGTCATTCGCTTACAGCAATCTAAAACTCGCGCAGAAGACAATGGCGATGAGCGGACAGATGAATGTCAGCGTAACGGTGACCAACACGGGGCAACGCGCGGGAAAGGAAACGGTCATATTGTACGTGCGCGACATTGTGGCGACGGTTGTACCCCCTGGTAAGCGCGTCAAACGTTTCGCAAAAATCCATCTGGAGCCGGCCCAGAGCCGCACGCTCACATTCACCCTCCGCCGCGACGATCTATCTTTCATCGGGGCTACCGACAAGCCGACGGTTGAGCCAGGTGACTTTGAGGTGATCGTCGGCAAGCTTAAGGAAAAATTTACGCTGGAATCGCCGGCGGGACAGTCACAGCGGCGAGGCGAGAGGCAAAGCCGCAAATGAGCTTTGGTAAAGTGCCAGACGGCGCCTCAACACGCCGGCACTTCCTGAGAGGTGTTGGCTCAGGATCACTCGGGCTCGCTCTCTCGGGCGTTCTCCAGGCTGGTTCTAGAAGCAGCGAACGGCCTCAGGAAATGCTTGTTTATGTTGGCACCTACACGACGGGCAAGAGCGAGGGAGTTTATCTCTACCGGATGAATCTCGCATCAGGCGAGTTGAAGCACGTCTCAACAACCTCCGGCGTGGCCAATCCTTCTTTCCTCACGCTTGACCCGCAGCGACGCTGTCTGTATGCAGTGAACGAGGTGACGGATTTTGGCGGCAAACCTGGTGGGGCAGTCAGCGCATTTGCAATCAATCGGAAGACCGGCGCATTGCAATTCTTGAATCAGCAACCCTCACTTGGAGGGGCGCCCTGCTACGTCACTGTTGCACGCACCGGCAGATTCATTCTCGTTGCTAACTATGTCGGGGGGAATGTTTCGGTCATTTCAATTGAGCGCGATGGACAACTCGGTGCGGTGAGCGACGTGGATCAACACCAGGGTTCAAGCGTAAATCCGAATCGTCAGAAGGGGCCTCACGCTCATTCGATTGTTTTGGATCGTGCTAATCGATATGCGTACTCCTGCAATCTTGGAACAGACAAGATCATGGTCTACCGCTTTGATTCGAAAAACGGAAAACTGACGGCGAACCAACAGCCCTGGGTGCAAGTTAAGCCGGGCGCCGGACCGCGCCACTTCGCTTTTGATCCCGGCGGCAGGTACGCCTACGTGATGAACGAATTAGACTCAACGGTTACGGCGTTTACATTCGATAGCACTAAGGGAACGTTGAAAGAGGCGCAGACTGTCAACACGCTTCCGGACGGGTTCTCTGGGATGAATACGACCGCGGATATTCATGTTTCGCCGTCCGGCAACTTTCTCTATGGGTCAAATAGAGGGCACAACAGTATCGTCGTCTTCGAGATCGAGAAGAGGACAGGCAAACTGAGATTCGTCGAACACGCGCCGACCGGCGGGCGAACTCCGAGAAATTTCGCGATTGATCCGACCGGCACGTATCTTCTCGCGGCCAATCAAGATTCGGATACAATCGTCACCTTCCGACTTGATCCGTCGACGGGAAGACTAAAGCCCACCGGCTTTGTCGCTGAAGTGCCATCGCCTGTTTGTTTGAAACTGGCCCCGCAGCTTTTGTAACAGGCACACAGGAAGATTCGACGATGTAAGAAGAGCCAATTCAGAAACTCGCGGTGGTTCCTATTCAAAGAAGAGTTCAAATCGATCAACAGGCAGGAGACAAGCCATGCTCACATCCCTTCCGTGTATGACACAGAATCGCTCGTCACGATTCAGACTTCCAGTCCTCATTGCCGTCTTCATCGCAGCAGCATTGCTCTTGAGCTTTTCTGCCGTCGCCGAGCGCAATCAAAATGAAGAACAGCCTGCTTATCGCAATCCGAAACTACCTGTTGACCAGCGCGTGGCGGACCTGCTCAGCCGCATGACTCTTGAAGAGAAGATCGCTCAGACGCAAGCGTTGTGGATAACCAATAACCTGAAGTCGTTTATCGACGAGAAGGGCAACTTCTCGCCCGATGAAAAGGTGCAGGCGATTCTCAAGAACGGCATCGGTCAACTTGGCGGCCCGAGCAACGGATCATCCGAATCGGAAAAAGCCACAGCCCCTTACTACGGTAAGGGTCCGCGGGCGATGGCCAACTTTACCAACACGATTCAGAAATATGTGATCGAGCATAACCGCCTGGGTATTCCAACGACGTTTCATGAGGACGCGCTTCATGGTTTGGTCGCGCCCGGGGCGACCAGTTTTCCCCAGGCCATCGCACTGGCCGGCACATTCGATGTTGACCTGGTTAAAGAAGTCTTTACAGTCGCAGCGAGAGAAGGTCGCTCGCGCGGCGCCCATCAGGTGCTGGCGCCCGATCTCGACCTGGGGCGCGACGCGCGCTGGGGTCGAATCGAGGAAACATACGGCGAAGACCCATACCTGGTCTCGCGTATGGCTGTCGCAGCCGTCAAGGGATTTCAGGGCGCTGGCCCTAACGTTGACAACCAACACGTCATTGCCACGCTCAAACACTTTGCCGCGCACGGGCAGCCAGAAAGCGGGACTAACATCGGGCCCGGAAACTTCTCGGAGAGAATATTGCGTGAACAGTTCTTTTACCCGTTTGAGGTCTGCGTCACAGAAGCAGGCGCTATGAGCGTTATGCCGTCATATAACGAGATTGACGGGTCGCCTTCTCACGCCAATCGGTGGCTCCTTCAAAAAGTCTTACGTGAGGAGTGGGGCTTCAAAGGTCTCATTGTTTCGGATTACTTTGGCATCAACGAGTTGATTACCCGGCATAATGTTGCCGCCAACCCAGCCGAGGCGGCGAAACGCGCCATTGAAGCTGGTGTTGACATGGAGTTGCCGCATATCCAATGCAACGATTCGCTGCTGGCACTGATCAAAGATGGCCGCGTCTCTGTCGCGACGCTCGATGTCGCGGTTACCAGAATCCTGCGCGCTAAGTTCTTACTGGGGATCTTCGACAATCCCTATGTTGATCCGGCCGAAGCCGAGCGGGTTAACGAAAGCGCGGATCACCGGGCTTTGGCTCTGAAGGCTGCGCGCGAAGCCATCATCCTGCTAAAGAACGAAAACAACCTCGTACCTCTCGACAGAACCAGGTATCGCTCAATCGCAGTCATTGGTCCGAATGCCGGACGTGTCGAGCTTGGAGAGTACAGCGGCGGCCCAATACACAAAGTCAGCATCCTCGACGGGATTAAGCGAAAAGTCGGCGATAAGATCAAAGTTAATTACGCGGAAGGATGTAAGATCACCGAAGGCGATCCAAAGACCGGCCAGCCAAGCTGGCATTATGACGACGTCAAGCTTAGCAGCCCGGTGGAAAATGCAAAGAAAATCGCCGAAGCCGTCAATGTGGCGCGCGCGAGTGATATAGCCGTGGTTGTCGTCGGCGATAACGTCGAAACGACGAGAGAAGGTTGGTCGGAAACTCACCTGGGGGACCGTGACAATCTCGACTTGCTCGGGCAGCAGAACGACCTTGTCAAGGCAATCGTCGAGACTGGTAAGCCTACAATTGTAGTTCTGATCGGCGGCAGACCACTCTCAATCAACTACGTAGTTGAAAAGGTGCCGGCCATCTTTCAAGGCTGGTATCTGGGACAGGAGACTGGAACCGCAATCGCTGATGTCCTGTTTGGGGATGTCAATCCGAGCGGCAAATTGTCCGTAACGATGCCTCGTAATGTGGGCCAGCTACCTGTGTACTACTATCAGAAACCGTCTGGCAGGCGTGGCTATCTCTTCTCGAACAAAGAGCCGCTGTTTGTTTTCGGTCACGGCCTGAGCTATACCGCTTATAAGTACAGCAACCTTCGTTTAACGCCCGACAAAACCGGCGCTGCAGGGCAGACGACCGCTGCTATCGATGTCACCAATACCGGTCGAATGGCCGGCGATGAAATCGTACAGTTGTACATTCGCGATGAGGTCAGTTCAGTGACTCGACCCATCAAAGAGCTGAAAGATTTTCGACGGATCCACCTCGAGCCAGGGCAGACAAAGACAGTTCAATTCGTTATTACGCCTGACAAGCTTTCGTTTTTTAATGAAAATATGCGTCGCGTAGTGGAACCGGGGTTGTTCGAAATCATGGTCGGCCCGAGCTCGAGTTCAGACAAGCTGCTGAAAGCGAAGCTGGAAATCAGGTAAGCGACCTCATTCAGCTCCGCCGACAATCTTCAGTTTTGTGGCAACAGCCCATAGAATCACAAGAGCTCTTGTGAGATTTGGAGTGTCGGTGATGAATCGCAGATTATTTCTGAACCATGTATTAACGGGAGCGCTGGGCAGTCTGTGCCTGTCCAAATCAATCCTGATGGCCGCAGGAACAAAGATGAGAAAGCTGTCGACGATCGGCCTTCAGCTCTACACCGTCAGACGAGAGTTGGAGAAGGATTTCGAAGGCTCGCTTGCGAAGGTTGCTGCTCTGGGATTCGGCGAAGTCGAATTTGCAGGTTACTTCAATCGCACGCCGCAGCAGGTCAAGGCAGTTCTTGCGAAGAACAGTCTCGCCGCCCCGTCTGTTCACGTACTGGCTGCAGGGCTTCGCAACAATCTGCAGCAGACAATTGATGCGGCAAAGACCATCGGGCATCAATACGTCGTGTGCGCTTACCTGCTCCCCGAAGAACGTAAGTCGCTCGATGACTACAAGAGGTTGATTGAACTGTTCAACGATGCCGGCGGCAGATTGAAGAAGGCCGGACTGCAATTCTGCTATCACAACCACGACTTTGAGTTCACGCCGATTGACGGCAAGACTCCATATGACTTGATACTCGCAGGAACAGACCCCAAAACAGTGAAAATGGAGTTGGATCTCTACTGGATAGCGAAGGCGGGCCAGAGTCCCTTGAAGTATTTTTCAGCACATCCGGGACGATTTCCACTAGTGCACGTCAAAGACATGGATGCGACGCCCAAAGGCTTCTTCACCGAAGTCGGTCGCGGCACAATAAACTTCAGGGAAATTTTTGCTGACTCTACTAAAGCCGGGATCAAGCACTACTTTGTCGAGCAAGACGAAACACCCGGCTCTCCGTTTGAGAGCATCAAGATGAGCATCGATTATTTGAAGCAGCTTGAGTTTTGATCGTTATTAGAATGTTGGCGAAGAATCGAATGGGAAATAGACTTACGAATGTGTTTGTTCCTTTTCGTGTTGTAAGGCTCCAAAATGCGATTCAGCAACGCAGCTGAGGGATAACCGCGTAGCGGTGTCCTATCGATAGTTGCGAGATCGGCAATGCTGGTGGGCCGCGTAGCGGTTTCCTCTTCCGCATTGCAAATTGATTCCGCATCAGGAAACCGCTACGCGGCCCACGGGCAACGGTAACCTCGCAGCTATCGATAGGACACCGCTACGCGGTTTCTCCCAACCACGCAGGCGGACAAGGAATCGGTGTACAGAAGTGCGGCTCATCCTTTCTGCGTAACA
>Ga0134127_10001919_pt1 | contig 15167 bp, 16 predicted proteins | sample KB31753_FD_96459 | JGI IMG/M metagenome (GOLD analysis project Ga0134127, IMG submission 96459) | Terrestrial soil microbial communities with excess Nitrogen fertilizer from Kellogg Biological Station, Michigan, USA - KB3-175-3 | ecosystem: Environmental > Terrestrial > Soil > Unclassified ...
CCACCGCGGCCACGGCCACTGCATCGCCAAGGGCGCCGACATCAACCGGATGATGGCCGAGCTGTTCGGCCGAGTCGACGGCTACTGCAATGGCAAGGGCGGCTCGATGCACATCGCCGACTTCGCCATCGGGATGCTCGGCGCCAACGGCATCGTGGCCGGCGGCATGCCGATCGCCTGCGGCGCGGCACTGGCGGCGCAGCTCGAGGGCGCGGGCGGCGTGGCCGCGTGCTTCTTCGGCGACGGCGCCACCGGCGAGGGCGAATTTCACGAGACCCTGAACATCGCGGCCGTGTGGAAGCTGCCGCTCATCTTCGTCTGCGAGAACAATCGCTACGGCGCCGGCAACGCCATCGAGTCGGTGCGGGCCAATCCCGAGATCTCGCAGCACGCCGCGGCCTACGGCATGCCTGGCGTACCAGTCGACGGCAACGACGTCTTGGCTGTCCGCGACGCGACCGGCGAGGCGGTCGACCGGGCGCGTCGCGGCGACGGGCCGACGCTGCTCCACTGCAAAACGTTCCGGTGGCTCTTCCACGCCATGCGCGACGTGCCCCCGCCCGAGACCCGGTCGGCCGACCTCCTGGCCGCCTGGCGCGCTCGCGATCGTGACCCGATCGCCCGCTTCGAGGATCACCTGACGGCCGCCGGCGCCGTCACCGCCGCCGACGTGCTGGCGATCCGCGATCAGGTCAAGCGCGCGCTGGCCGCCGCGGTCGATTTCGCGGAGGCGAGCCCCTACCCGGATCCCAAGGATCTGCTCGTCGACATGTTCGCCGACTAGCGAGCTCTCGCGGAAGAGCTGAGGAGAATGACGGTGCGGGAGATCAGCTTCCAGCAGGCGCTGGACGAGGCGATGGCCGAGGAGATGCGGCGCGACTCGCGCATCTTCGCGCTCGCGACCGTGCGCAATCCCGCGCTCGAGAAGGAGTTCGGCGACAAGCGCGTGCGCTTCACGCCCATCTCGGAGGCCGCCTTCACCGGTATCGGTCTCGGCGCCGCCGGCAGCGGCTTCCGACCGGTCGTGCATTGGGGCATGGTCACCTTCTCGTTCGTCGCGATGGATCAGATCGTCAACCAGGCGAGCAAGATCCGCTACATGTTCGGCGGTCAGGCCGACTTCCCGGTGACGTATCGATGCACCACCGGCGGCGGCGCCCAGACGGCGGCCCAGCACTCCCAGAGTCCGTACTCGATGTTCATGCACCTGGCCGGGCTGAAGGTCATCCTTCCGGCGACCCCGTTCGACGCCAAGGGGCTGCTCAAGAGCGCCATCCGCGACAACAACCCGGTCGTCTCGTTCGAGTGCAGCCGTCTCGCCTCGGTGACCGGGCCCGTACCCGAGGGCGACTACACGATTCCGCTCGGCGTCGCGGAGGTGAAGCGCGCCGGCCACGACGTGACCGTGGTGGGGCTGGCCTACTACGTGCGCGAGGCACTCTCCGTGGCCGCTGATCTGGCGGCGGAGGGGATCTCGCTCGAGGTCATCGATCCGCGCACGCTGGTGCCGATGGACGCCGAGACCATCCGCGCGTCCGTGCGCAAGACCGGCCGGCTGGTCGTCGTCGACGAGGCGCCCGCGACCTGCTCGGCGGCCTCCGAGATCATCGCGGTCGTCACCGAGGACCCCGACACGTTCCAGGCCCTCAAGGCTCCGGTGCAGCGAGTGTGCGCGGCGCCGGTGCCCGTCCCGTTCAGCCCGCCGCTCGAGCGCGCGGCGCTGCCCGATCAGGCCAAGATCAAGGCGGCCGTGCGCCGCGTGCTGGAGGGCGCCCCCGTCGCCGTCTGAGCGCGACTTTCCGCCGCTATTTCTTTCCGACCGGCACGGGAATGCCGGGAATCTTCACGTTCACCGAGCCCAGGTGGCCGCGGCTCGTGAAGTAGAGCGTCTTCCAGTCATCGCCCCCGAAGGCGATGTTCGTCGTGGCCGGCGCGCCGTGGACGATGCGGCCTAGCTTCTTGCCGTTGCGATCCATGATCCAGATGCCGCCGGCGCCGCCGCAGTAGACGTTGCCCTCCACATCCACCTTCATGCCGTCCGGAACGCCCGGCTCGCTGCCGCCGAGGTCGGCGAAGACCCGGTCGGTCTGCTTCGCGAGCGTGCCGTTGGGCAGGAGCTCGAAGGCGCGGATGTGCCGTCGCCGGGAATCGTTGATGTAGAGCACCTTCTCGTCCGGTGTGAAGGCGAGGCCGTTGGGCAGGACGAAGTCGGCGACGAGCAGGCTCATGGTGCCGAGGTCGGGCGTGATGCGATAGACGCCGGCGACGGTGAGATCCCACTGCTCCGGGGCCGCCGGACTGGTCCACGGATCCGTGAAGTAGATACAGCCGTCCGACTTCACTACCACGTCGTTGGGACGGTTGAGCCGCCGTCCCTGGAAGCTGTTCGCGATGACGGTGATGCTGCCGTCGAGCTCCTGCCGCGTCACTCGCCGGCTGTCGTGCTCGCAGGCGAGCAGCCGCCCCTGGAGGTCGCGGGTGAGCCCGTTGGCGCGGTTGGTCGGCTGCTGGAATACGGTCACACCCTGGCCGGGGACGTACTTCATGCGCTTGTCGTTGTGGATGTCGCTGAAGAGCAGATAGCGCCCCTCTTTCCACCAGAGCGGACCCTCGGCCGGCCCGAGCGGTCCGCCGAATCCGTCGGCCAGGTCGTGGATCGGCTCCGACGGCGAGACGATCTTCTCGAGCTCCGGCGCCAGCTGCTCGATTCGCTTGGACGACTGCGAGGATGCAAGAGGGACAGACATGGCGAGGCCTCCTATCGCGACCGCCATTTCCAGCATGTGACGACGTGAGATGACGCTGTTCATGCAACCTCCGCGCGAGCCTCGGCTTCGCTTGCCGGGAGCTCCTGACCGCCCTATCCTCCTAGCAAACTTGGGGGCTCGAGACAACGGGAGATCGACATGACCGGGGCGGACAATGCGGGTGTCATCGTCCGGCCTCCCCTGCTCTACGCCGTCGCGCTCGCCGCGATGCTCGCGCTCCGCTGGCTCTGGCCCCTGCCGATTTTCAGCGGCGCCGCCTTCTGGCCGGGGCTCGCGCTGGTGACGCTCGCCGTCGGCCTTCTCATCTGGGGACGCCAAACGCTGGTGACCGGCGGCACCAACGTCGATCCGTCGCTGCCGAGTACGGCCGTCGTCACGTCGGGTCCGTACCGCTTCTCGCGCAATCCCCTCTACATGGGTCTCACCGTCGTGTACCTCGGCCTCACGCTGGCGCTCGATACCTGGTGGGGGATCATCTTGCTGGCGCTGGTCTTGATCGTCATGCACCGGGGTGTCATCCAGCGCGAGGAGCGCTATCTCGAGCGGAAGTTCGGCGACGGCTACCGGCAGTATCGCGCGGCGGTTCGCCGGTATCTGTGAGGCACGCATGATGGGCCGCGGCGGGATGATCGACGTGAGCCATACGGTCGAGCACGGGATGGTGACCTACAAGGGCCTGCCGGCGCCCGTGATCTGCGACTTCCTCACTCGCGAGGCGTCTCGCGCGTCGTATGCGCCCGGCACCGAGTTCTACATCGGCAAGATCGAGATGGTCGCAAACACCGGCACCTACGTGGACAGCCCGTTTCATCGGTATGCCCAGGGAAAGGATCTCGCCGCGCTCCCGCTGGAGTCACTGGCGAATCTCGACTGCGTGGTGGCGCGGGTGCCGGCCGGCCACGCGGGCGCCATCGACCGGCTCGGACTGACGGAGGCCGACGTTCGCGGGCGCGCCGTCCTGGTGCACACGGGCTGGGACCGGCACTGGGGCAGCGAGCGGTACTTCGAGGGGCATCCGCATCTCACCGGCGAGCTCGCCGAGTGGCTGGCGCGCGCCGGCGCCGTGCTGGTCGGCATCGACTCGCTGAACATCGACGGCATCGCGACCCGCGAGCGGCCGGTGCACTCGGTCCTGCTGGGGCACGAGATCCCGGTCGTCGAGCACCTTCGCGGTCTCGACTCCCTGCCCGATCGCGGCAGTCGCTTCTTCGCCGTCCCGGTCAAAGTGAAGGGCTTCGGCACCTTCCCGGTGAGGGCGTTCGCCCTCGTGTAGCCCCGGTGGATCTCCTGGCCTTCTTCCTGAGCCAGCACGCCGCCGTCCACGCGCGCGAGGTCAGCGGGCGCGCGTTTCCGGCGCAGCTCGTGTTCGACGGCCTGAGCGACCACCAGATGCGTCTGCGTCCCGGCGAGGGATTGAACTCGCTCGTGTGGCTCCTCTGGCACATGGCGCGCACGGAGGACGTCGCGATCAACGTGATCGTCGCCGGCTCCGATCAGGTTCTCGACGCCGAGTGGGCGCGCCGCATGAACGTGCCGTGGCGTATCATCGGAACCGGCATGACCGACGCCGAGGTCGGCGAGCTGACGGCGCGCGCCGATGTCCCCTCGGTGCGGGCCTATCGATCGGCGGTCGGAATCCGGACCCGGCAGGTCGTCCAGGCACTCCGGGCGAGCGCTTGGGACGAGCCGGTTGCCGAAGACGACATCCAGCGAGCGGCGGCGGTCGGCGCGCTCCGCGACTGGGCTGCCGGCCAGCCGTACCCGTGGCTCGGGTGGAGCCGGGCCGATCAGATCGCCAGCTCGGCGCTCCGTCACAACGCCGCGCACATCGGCGAAGCGGTGACGATCAGAAGCCTCACCGGGCTCGGACTCGGCTGAGGCGTGATGGAGCGGACATGAACGTTCTCGTCAAGAGCGCGTGGGGCTCGGACGACCCGACCAAGGCCGCCTTTCCGTTCCTCCACGCGAACGCGCTTGCGGAGGCCGGTCATTCGGCCCAGATCTTCCTGCTCGGCGAGGCCGTCTCGCTGATGCGCGATCCGGTCGCGGCCGCGGTCGTGCCCGTCGGCTGGCCGCCGCTCGCAGAGACGCTCCGCGCGACGATCGGGCTCGGCGTCCCGATTCACGTCTGAGGGGCCTGCTCGAGGGCTCGGGGAGTCCTCGACGCCGACCTGCACGGAAAGAAAGCGACGTTCGCCAATCCCAGGATTCTCGTCCAGCTGATCGAGTGGGCCGACAAAGTCCTGAGCGAGTGACGCGCGGCGTGCGAGAAGCCCCTGCGGCATCTACATCGTCCGACGTCTTCTCCGCGGTCCTCCTGATCGGCGCGATCCTCTAGCGCCGGGCGTGGCGGGAGCCGCCGGCCGCTACTTCAAGTAATCGCCCTGCCAGCGCTTGTAGTCGTTCTGCCGCATCGCGACGTTCAGTAGCTCTTCCGACGCGACGCGGTCCTTGAGACCGGCCGGCGCGCCGCCCTCGCGCAGATACTTGAGCGTGTCGTACACCGCCTTGGCCGACGCGTAGAACGGATGGTGGCCCTGCAGCGCGATGCGCACACCCTGGCTGGCCAGGAAGCTCTTGTCGGCCAGCGCCGGCGGGGCGCCCCCCAGCATGAGCGGCAGTCGCGTCGCCCGATGCATCGCCTCGACTTCCTCGCGCTTGCTCGCGCCCGCCAGGAAGATCGCGTCGATCCCGGTCTCCTGATAGGCCCGCACGCGCTTCTCGGCTTCCGCGATGCCCCCGCGGCGCAGCGCCCCCGTGCGGCCGATGACGACGAGCGAGGGATCCTGGCGCGCAGCCACCGCGGCGCGCAGCTTGCCCAGCATCTCCTCGACGGACACCAGGCCCTCGTCTCCTCCGGCAAAGGGCTGGGGCAGCACCGTGTCCTCCACCATCAGCGCGGAGACGCCCGACGTTTCGAGCTCCTCCACGGTGCGCATGACGTTCAGCGCGTTGCCGTAGCCGTGATCGGCGTCGACCATGAGCGGCAGGTCGCTGCCGCGGGTGATCCGCCGGATCTGCTCGGCGAACTCGGTCAGCGTCAGCACGATGATGTCCGGGGCTCCGAGCACCGTGCCCGACGCGATCGAGCCGGCAAACATGCCGACCTCGAAGCCGAGCGATGCGGCCATGCGCGCGGACATGGGATCGAACACAGAGGCCGGGTGCACGCAGGCGTTGCCCTCGAGCACACGGCGATACTGCTTGCGGCGTTCGGACAGGAGCGTCATGGATTCGACCTTTCGCTGAGAGTTACGTCTCGCTGGGCGTCACGCCAGGGGAAGCGGCTCCGCGTCGGGCGCCGGCGCCACCTCGAATGCGTTCAGGATGCCGCTGACGATCCCGTAGTGGCCGACGAGCGCGGTGAGCTCCACGAGCCACGTCACGCCGTGCTGATCCCGCAGCCGATCGAACAGCGGCTGAGGCACACGACTGCGCCGCCAGACCTGCCGCACGTAGTCGACGACGTCCCGCTCGCCGGCCGGCAGGCCGGCGAGGTCGCCGCGGTCGCGCACCGCAACGACGGTAGCCTCGCTGACCCCGGCCTTCCGCGCGCCGGGCGCGTGCGCGGCCCACACGTAGGAGCAGTCCTTCTCGCGGGCGGTCGCGATGATGGCGAGCTCGCGCGGCTCGGGCTTCACCTGCGAGTGGTAACGCAGGTAGCTGCCGACGGCGAGGTGGCGGCGACAGAGCTCCGGGCTGTAGAGCAAGTAGGGGAACGGACCGCGAATGCTGCCGCCGCGTCCCTCGGCGATCGCGTCGAAAACCGGGCGATACGCCACCGCGAGCTGTTCCCGTCGGGTGATGGGCGTGACGCGGGGTGTGGCGAGCGGAGGACGCACCTTCGGTCTGGCGACGGGGCCGGGAACGTCCGGCAAGAGCTCGGCCGGCGCCGCGGGCGTCACCTCGAAGGCATTCAAGATCGAGGAGAGGGCCGCATAGCGGCCGATCCAGCCCGTCAGCTCGACCATCCACTTCGGATCGTGGGCCTTCAGAAGCTGATCGAACACCGCGCTGTCGACACGGTTGTTCCGGAGGAGCTGCTGGACGTAGAGCACGACGGCGCGCGGGGCCTCGGGCAGGTCATCGATCGGACGGCGCTCGCGAATCGTCTCGATGGTCTCCGCCCCGATGCCGGCCTTCCGGGCCAGCGGCACGTGGGCGTTCCACACGTAGCCGCAGTCCCGCTCGCGGGCCGTCGCGCACACCGCGACCTCCGCGTGCTGCGGCTCGACGATGCTTTGCCGGTGCAGATACTCGCTGATCTCGTTCCAGGGCCCGGCGAGGCCGGGACTGTGCAGGACCACCGTCGAGGGCCCGCTGATCCGGCCGCGAAGCGCCGCCAGCGTGTCGAAGAGAGCGTGGTGCTCGGGGGCGACGTCTTCCTTGTTGACGATGAGCTTCACGCGCGCCATCGCGTTGTCCTTTCCGGACCGTGACGGTCCAGGCCCGGTACTCGGGCGAACGGGGCAGAGCTTAGCGGGACCGGACGCCAGCGTCAACGCGTCCGCCGTACAATGGCGCCAGTCCGCGCGACGGGAGGGATTCATGGACGCGACGACCGACTATCTGAGCGACTACGCGCACCGGTTGAGCTATGCCGATCTTTCCGCGGAGACGGTGCACCAGGTGAAGCGGACCCTCGTGGACACGCTCGGCTGCGCCGCCGGCGCGTTCGACGGCGAGCCGGCCGCGATCGCGGTGCGCCTCGCGGCGCGGATCCAGGGATCCCCGCCGTCGCGCATTCTGGGCTCGTCGCAGCGGACGTCCGCGGATTTTGCCGCGTTCGCCAACACCGTGCTCGTCCGCTATCTGGACTGCAACGACACCTACGCCGCGCGCGGCACCGGCCATCCCAGCGACATGATTCCGGCAGTGCTGGCGGTGGCCGACGGCCGCCGCGCTGATGGCCGCGCGGTGATCACGGCGATTGCCGCCGCCTACGAGGCCTTTTGCCGCTTCGCCGACACGGTCCCGCTGAAGGGCTGGGATCAGGGCATGTTCGCCGCCATCGGCTCAGCCTGCGGCGCCGGCAAGATCCTCGGGCTCGACCGCGCCGCGCTGGGCAACGCCATCTCGATCGCGATCACGTCGGGCGTTCCGCTCGGAGTCACCAGAATCGGCGAGCTGTCGATGTGGAAGGGCTGCGCGACGGCCGCCGCGAACCGCACCGGCGTGTTCGCGGCCGAGCTGGCCGCCGAGGGCTTGACCGGACCGGGTCACCCGTTCGAGGGACGCGACGGGCTCTGGCAGCATCTCGCGATGGACGCGCCGAAGTGGGAGCGGTTCGGCGGCGCCGGCGAGCCGTTCCGGATCACCTCCACCAGCTTCAAGGCGTACCCGTCCGTCGTGCACACGCAGGGGCCGATCGGCCTGATGCTCGAGCTACGCCGGCAGCTCGGCGGCGGCCAGATCGATTCGGTGCACGTCGCGACGTACGGCGAAGCGGTGCGGCGCACCGCCGCCGAGGCCGAGAAGTGGAATCCCGCGACCCGCGAGACGGCGGATCACAGCACCCCCTACCTGGTGGCGGCCGCGCTCCAGGACGGAGGCGTCACGCCAGCCACTTTCGCCCCGGTACGAATCCAGGATCCTGCGCTGCGGCCGCTCATGAAGAAGCTGACGGTCGTCGAGGATCCCGACTTCACGCGCCGCTACCCGGCCGAGTCCTGCACGCGCGTCGAGCTCGTGACCACCGACGGCCGGAAGTTCACGGCCGAGACCAGCCACCCGAAGGGCCACCGCCGCAACCCCTTGACCGACGCCGAGGTCGAGCTGAAGTTCCGCGGGCTGGCGTCCGGCGCGCTGGGCGCCAAGCGATGCGATCGCGTCCTGTCGGAAATCTGGAACCTCGACAAGGCGACGACGCTCGACGGACTCTTCGAGAGTCTCCGGCGCTCCTAGTGGTTCGGCAGCGGCTCGGCGTCGATGAGGACGAAGAGCATCCGGCAGATCTTGTCGCTGCGATTCGACCAGGCGTGGTATGTGCCGCGCTGGATCAGGACGTCGCCGGTGCGCATCAGGGTCTCGTCCTCGTCCAGGACCGCCCAGACCTCGCCTTCGAGGCAGATCGCGTAGTCGATCGTATCGGTCGCGTGGAAGCCCGGATGCCGCGCCGAGCGGTCCGGCGTGGTCTTGCAGCCGCGCCGCCGTAGCTCCGCGGGGTCGTAGGCGCGGCGCGAGTCGGGCGCGATGTCGGTGATGCGGATGACGCTGCCGCCCCGGTGAGCGGGCGGCGTCTTCAAGATCGATCCATCCGGTACCGGATCGGCCGTGCCCTTGTTCGACGACGGCGCGGCCTCGGTCGTCCAGAGGCCGATCCTCACCGCTTCGCCCGCCGGGATCGTGGCCGTCGGCAAGAGGGTGTCGGAGACGATGTGAGAGCGCCCGGTGGCATTCACTCCCGTCACGATCCGGCGCACCTTTCCCGGCATCTCTCTCTCCGATCGATCTCAGGGGATCTCGACGTCGAACAGGGGCGCGTACTGCTGCGCGCCGAAGAGATCGCTCTCGCCCATGCTGCCGCTCGGGCGCAGCCGCCGAATGGTGAACTTGATGGCGTTGGCGGGCTCGAACACGACGAAGTCGGTCACCCGGCCCTCGTCGACGCCGAAGAGGCGCGCGACCGCGCCCCGGTTGAGGACACCGCTGTCGCGCACGCGCTCGAAGTTCGCGCGGTCGCGGCAGATGACGTCGAACGTGATGTGATCGACGCCGGCATTCTTGCTGCGAATGGTCGTGGCGAGATCGACGAGCTTCATTCCCGGCTCTCTCGCGTCAGGCGCCGATCGTCTCGAGCTGCGTCCGGAAGAGCTCGCGCGGGTCGGCCACCTCGATCACGTGATTCAGCGTCCACTCATAGGCCGGGCGGGCGTGCAGCACCTCGTCCGACATGATGGCCGCGGTCCCGGCCGTGCCCTTCACCTCGGGCAGCCGCGCGTAGAAGAGGTTCTTGCCCGCGATGTGGCAGATGGTCTCGGCCCGCGCCATGTCGTCGCAGGTCACCTCCACCACGATGCCGACCTCGAGCGGCGCCTTCGCCGGCGTCGGCTCGAGCGCCTCCATGACGGCGTTCCTGCCGTACACGTGATAGAAGACGTTGTACGTCCCGCCGATGGGCCCGAAGCGCTCCGTGAGCTTGCCCTTCGCCCAGCCGATGACGCGATCGAGGTTGGCGATGGTGTACGGATCGCGAATGCCTGTGATGAAGAGCGCCCGCTCGGCGACCTTGCCCGATCCCTCGAGCTTGATCCACGTACTGGGGCTCGCCACGAAGGTCTGCCCCGTGACGCGCGTGGTCTTCGGGTCGACCTGCTCGTAGCTGCATTTGGACATGTCGAGGTAGCCGCCCGGCACGTATTCCCGAAATGGGTTCAGCCGCTCGTACATGGCGTGGCTCGCCACCGAGGCCGGTGTGCAGCGCTGGTCGGGATGCATCGCGGTCAGATAGACGCCGCTCCCGTCGACGCGGCCCAGGATCGTTTCCTTGCCCATGAACGGCTCGCCGCAGAACGATGCGCACTCCATGGCCTTGCCGCAGAAGAACGCGTCGGCCAGCGAATGGCCGGCCTCGAGGAGCGGCGCCGCGAAGATCGCGCAGTCGCTGCTGCGTCCGGCGATGACCACGTCGACGCCTTGGCGCAGCACGTCGCGGATCGGCTCGGAGCCCATCACAGCCACGATGCGATCGGTGCGATCGAGCGTGGCGGCGTCGCAGTCCGGGCGCCCGTTGAGGCCGCGGACGACCGCGCCGTCCTTCACGCGGCGGCGCACCTCGTCGGCCGGCAGCTCGGAGTAAATCTTCGCCAGCCGGAACGGCCCGAGCCGGTGCGCGGCGGCGATCTCGCGGACGAGCCGCACGTACTGATCGACGCCGCGGTCGGTGCCGGTGTCCGAGGCCGAGCCGATGATCAGCGGAATCCCAAGACGCCGGGCGGCCAGCAGCATGTGCTCGATGTCGTGGCGCTGCCACACCTCGTCGCAGGCCGGCCGGTCGGCGCCCAGGGGATACGGCCCGATGTCAGCGCTGCCGGAGTCGGCGACGATGAAGTCGGGCGATGCGGCGCAGCCGCGCTCGAAGCTCGCCTTCTCGAGCGGGGTCGTCCCGAGATGGCCGGTGGGCGTGATGATGCGGACGGGCTTCACGCTTGCTTCCGGGTGTCGCCCCAGACGACGTAGCGCCGCCGCTTCACCGGGTCCTTGCCCTCTTCCACCATGCGCTGCTCCTGGGCCGCCACGAGATCGAGCAGCGGATCGCTGCCGACATTCACCAGGCCGTGGGCGTTCAGGAGCTTTTCGATGACCTCGCGCGGCCGGCCCCCGAGGAACGGTAGCTGGTCGCCGACCGCCCGGTACTCGGGGCTCGTTCGCGCGTTCTCTGACGCCGGCGGGCCAGGGCCGTCGAGATGACTGTCCACCACGACCAGCCGTCCGCCGACCCGGAGTACGCGGATCCATTCGTCGATCGCGGCTTCGGGGTGCGGGAGCGTCCACAGCACGTGGCGAGTCATGACGACGTCGAAGCTGCCCCTCGCGAACGGGAGCTGCTCGGCGTCGCCTTCCTCGAACCGGACCGAGCCCGGACGCTCGGCGGCCTTGCGACGCGCCTCGGCGATCATGGCGGTCGCGAAGTCGACGCCGGTCACGCGATGCCCCCGAGCGGCGAGCTCGAAGGTGAGAAAGCCGGTGCCGCAGCCGACGTCGAGCGCATCGAGCCGGCGTCCATCAGAAAGGACGAGCGTGAAGATGCGATCCCACGCCGCTCGCTCGGCGGGCGTGCGGATGCTGTGGCCGAAATCTTCGTCGAAGCCGGGCGCCCGACGATTCCAGTGGGCGGCGACCTGCTGCTTGACCGCGTCAGTCAGGCCGCCGCCCACCGGGGACTACACCTTCTCGATGACTTCGATCTGGACTCCGTCGGGCGCTTCCAGGAAGCAGACCCGCCGGCCGTTGTTGGGCGGCAGCTCCTCGAGGATCTTCACGCCGTTGGACCGGAGCTTCGCCAGCGTCGCCGCGTAGTCGTCGGTGTCGACGGCGATGTGCTCGATCCCGTAGTGCTGCTCACGCTTCTGCGTGTCGATCAGCGGCGTGATGTTGAGCTGCAGTCCGTGAAGGCTCACGCGACCGCCGCGATCACCCTGGTCGGCGAGCAGCTTCGCGCCAAGGTTCTCGATGTAGAACTGCATCGTCTTCTTCGGGTCGCGCGTCTTCACGTGCACGTGATGCGTACCGAAGGCCATGAGCCCTCCTAGTGGGCCGCCGGGGTCGGAGCCACCCCGAAGATCTCCTTGATGCTGTCCCGGATCTTGTGGATCTCCTTCAGCGCGGGAAGGAAGTCCACCGCGCCCGGTGCCTTGCGATCGTACAGCTTCTTGCCGTCTAGATAAATCTCGAACCGGCCGCTGTCAGACGGAGTGAGCGTGATCGCCGTTTCGCGGTAGTTGATCGAGGACAACTCGGCCGCCACACTGACGGCCACGGGGAGGTACCCTCAGACGACGCAGTAGACGATCTCGACGTGGCACTTGCCTTCGGCCATGGTGGGCCTCCTTGGAGTTTGTTGCCTGGAATGGTATCCCGTATCCCGGTGCCTATGCAATCGCCGTACATTATCGTCAGCGTCTATCACACCCAACGAGGAGCCTGATCGATGACGTCGAGCAACGGCCATCTCCGGCAGCGGTGGTGCAGCAGCGCCGACCTCGGTGTCAACGGCGGCGGGACCGGCCGTGAGTGGCCGCATACCGAGGTGTTGCTAGCGTCGGGGCCCAGTGCCGATGCGGTCTACTGGCTTCTTGCGACCCCGCGGGCCGTGCTCGCCGGGCAGGCCCTGACCGACTTCCTCGGGCGGGTAGCCCCTTTCGGCTGCCCGGTACCGGGATCCCTGATCCGAGCCTACAGCCTGCCGGATGCGCCTTTCCCCTCGATTTTGCTCAAGGAACACGAGGCGGCCCCCGATGGCATCGCCGAGGCCTACACGCGATTCCTGACCCAATCCCGGCTGCCGTGGATGGCAGCTCTGGGCGAGACCGGCCCGGGGCTGTGCCCGGTCGTGGCGTGGCAATCGGCGCCGGTCCGGAGGTTTCTGACCCGCGAGGAGCGCGCCAAGATGCTGGCCCAAGCGGGGGTGCCGCTGCCCGGCGTGGCCGATGGCTACCTGGGGCTCGGCCTGCTCCTGCTGGCCAACCCTGATCTGGCGGCCTCATGGCAGACGATGATGTCGCTGGGGGGCGTGACCAAGATCCGCAAGATGACCGGGCGCGAGTTCCCGGTCTGGGTGGACCTGCCGGCGCACCAACCGGCGTTGCTGGCGAGCCCGGTGCTGGCTCGCGCCGAGCAGCTATTCGCTGAAGCACCCGCCTGACCGCTAGGCCAGCCCCACGATCTTCGCCAGCGCTTCCAGCTGCTCGGCGTGGCGGCAGACCGGATTGAGCAGCAGATGATTGGCGCCCATGCTCACCAGCTGCTCCAGCCGCTCGCGCACCTGCTCGGGAGTGCCGTGAACCCCCGACGCCTCGGCGCCCTTGGGATTGTGATAGACGGCTGTGAACCAGCGGTCGAGCTCGGCGTACGCCACATCGGCGCGCTCGTGGACGGACATGAAGACGCGCTTCGAGATGGGGAACTTCGCCGGATCGCGCGACGCCTTCTCGAGCGCTGCGCGTAGCGCCGGAACGCTTCGCGAGAATTCGGCGACGCTCGAGCCGCCCGAGCCCATCCAGCCGTCGGCGACCACGGCGGCGCGCTTGATCGCGTCGGGATGCCCGCCGCCAAGCCAGATCGGCGGATGCGGCTTTTGCACCGGCTTGGGCGCCATGCGGCCGCCCTCGAGCTGATAGAGGCTGCCGCGGTAGTCGACCTTCGACTGAGTCCACAGCGCCTTGATCAGCTCGACCTCTTCGAGAAATCGCCGGATGCGGCGCTCGCGCGGAACCTGGAACTCCCTGTAGTGATTGTCGCGGCCCAGCCCCACGCCGAGCACGGCCCGGCCGTTGCTCGCATAGTCCAGCGTCGCGATCTCGTGCGCGAGATGGATGGGATTGCGAACGGGCAGGACGACCACCGAGACGCCCACGCGGATGCGCGTCGTGATCGCGGCCGCGTAGGTCAGGATCACGATCGGATCGAAGCAGAAGACGTGGTCCAGCGTGTTCTCGGTCACCCACAGATCCTGGAATCCGAGCGCGTCGGCGCGCTGGGCGACCTGGCGCACAGCCGACATGTCGATCGCGTCGGGAGAACGGTGGGGCAGCGACATGCCGAACGCGATCCGGTCTTTCAGGGCCATCACCAGAGCTCCTTCGAGGCCAGGCGCGCGCCCTCGACCAGCGAGGCGAGCTTGCGCCAGACGATGTTGGTGTCGACCTGGACTCTGCCGGCGAACGTCCCGAATCCGCAGTCGACGCCGGCGATGACGTTCTCGCGCCCGACGACGGTCGCATAGCGCGTGATGCGCTCGGCGACCAGCTCCGGGTGCTCGATGAAGTTGGTGGTCGAGTCGATCACGCCGGCAACCAGCACCTTGCCGCCGGGCAACGGCACGTCGCGCCACACCTTCCACTCGTGCTCGTGGCGCGGGTTGGCGCCGGCGACCACGAGCGCGCCGGGGCGGCCTTTGACGACCACGTCGGCGATGTCCTTGAGCGGCAGATCGCGATGGTGCGGACCGCCGGTGCTGGCCCAGCAGATGTGCATGCGCATCCGGTCGGGCGGAATATCGGCGACGGCGTGGTTGAGCACGTCGATGTGCATCTTGGCCACGTCGCGGAATTGCTCGAGGCTCAGGTGGGCGAACTGGGTGTGGCGGCCCAGCGCGAGATCGGGACAGTCGACCTGCAAGACGAAGCCCGCCTGTACGATGGCCTGGTATTCCCGCTTCATCACGTCGGCCAGCGTGTAGAGATATTTCTCGTCGCTCGGGTAGTACCGGTTCTGGAGGAACCGCCCGATCTGGCCGGGCGACGGTGAGGTCATGAAGACCTCTTCCGACCGGCCGGCCGTGGCGTCCTTCAGATTCCGGATGTCCCGCTCCACGGCGGGCCAGTCCTTCCACTCGATCGGGCCGGTGCACGCCGGCCGCTTCTGGAACGGCGGCGCGAACTGCCGGGCCATCTCGGCCCACTCCGGGAACTCCTCGGCGTCGGTGTTGGGCCAGGGCGTGCTCTCGCCGCTGAACCCGGTGAGGCGGTCCTTCACGTAGATCGTGTAGTCGGCTCGCCCCTGCTCACCGTCATTGATGACCGACAAGCCGGTCTCCGCCTGCTTCCTCACGATGTCGAGCACCGCGGAGCGCGTCCGATCGTGCAGGGCGGCCTCACCGCGTAACCGCCCTTCCTCGCGTTCCTGAAGAAGGGCGAGCAGGTCCTTCGGCCGGGGAAGGCTCCCGGTGTGCGTCGTGAG
>Ga0134127_10001923_pt1 | contig 15155 bp, 15 predicted proteins | sample KB31753_FD_96459 | JGI IMG/M metagenome (GOLD analysis project Ga0134127, IMG submission 96459) | Terrestrial soil microbial communities with excess Nitrogen fertilizer from Kellogg Biological Station, Michigan, USA - KB3-175-3 | ecosystem: Environmental > Terrestrial > Soil > Unclassified ...
CGCCGACTCGTCCCCGACCTGGCACTCGCGGGCGCGGTGTTCCTGTCGCGCATCCCGTTCCTCGGTCCCGGCGCCGGTACGGACACCGATGGCTGGTACCTCGTGGGCGCCGCGCGCGAGATGGTGGCGACCGGCCGCTACACGCGCTCGCGCTTCCCCGGCTACCCGGTGCAGGAATGGCTGTGCTCGCTGATCGCGCGCGCGGGCGGCGGAGCGGTGGCGATGAACGTGCTGAGCGCGCTCGCGGCCACTGCGTGCGCGGTCGCGTTCGCGCGCGTGCTGGGGCGGCTCGGCGTGCGCGACGCGTGGCTTTCGGCGCTCGCGCTCGTGTCCATACCCGCCGCGTACGTGGCCAGCGTCTCGTGCATGGACTACCTGTTCGCGGTCGCGTTCCTGCTCGCCGCCTGTGACGCCATGCTCCGCGGCCGGGCGGTCGTCGCGGGCCTCTGGCTCGGCCTCGCGATCGGCTCGCGCCTCACGTCGCTGGTGTTGCTACCGGCCGTGGTGCTCCTCCCCCGCGTGGAGGGCGGGCCTTCGCCTCGGTTCGCGCGTCGCGCACTGGCGCTGCTCCTCCCGAGCGCGCTGATCGGCGTCGCATGCTACGTCCCGGCGTACGCGCGCTACGGCTGGGGCTTCCTCAAGTTCACCGATCCGCTGCGCACCGGGAGCACACCGCTCGATTTCCTCACCGGCTTCGCCCACATCGGGCAGATGCCGATCCCGCCCGCGCTGATCCTGGGTCAGGCGACCGCGCTGCTCTGGGGCGTACCGGGAACCGTGCTGCTCGTCGCGGCGTGTGTTCGAGCGCTCATGACGCGCCGCGCGGTACAGCTCCACGCCGCGGTCCCGGCACGGGTGCAGCTCGCGGCCGCGTTGGCGATCGCGCTCGAGCTGCTCCTCTACCTTCGCCTGCCGCATGATGAAGGCTACCTGCTCCCCGCGGTGCCGTTCACGTTGCTGATCGCCGCGGCCCGGCTGCCGCGGGGCTGGTTCCGCGCCGTGTGCGCGGCCGCGATCGTGTCGCCATTCATCCTCGGCGTGGACGTGGACCCGCCCAAGAAGGGTGTGCCGCCGCTCACGAGGTCCGCCCTCGCGATCACCTGGCCCGTGGGTGCTCACCCGATCGTGTTCGAGCCGCTTCGCGGTCCGCTGCTCCTCGATCACGTGAAGCGCGTGCGCGCGCGTGCGATCGTGGACCGCGTCATCGCCGCACGCGCGACACTGCCCCCGGGCGCGTTCCTGCTCGCGGGCGTGCTCAATGCGGAGCTGGAGATCCGGCTCCCGCTGGGACACTCCGAACGCTGGTACACGGACTATGTCTCGGAGCCAGACCTCAAGTCGATGCTCGCGCGGGGGCGGGACGTGCTGCTGCTGCCGGCGGCGCGCGAGCGCGTGATCCAGGTCGCCGGCTACGACCCGGTGGCGGCCGGCGCGCGCGCGATGTTCGCGGACGACCCGTGAGCGCCCGCGCATGAACAGATCGAGGCCGGCGCGCTCTCGGCGGTCCGGCCTCGGTCGTTCAGCCGCAGCGATCAGGAGTGCTGCTTCGGTCGGAACTCGGGTGCGCTGGCATCGAAGTCGTAGCTCACCGGCGGCTCGACGCCGAACAGGCGCAGGAACACGTAAAGCTGGCCGCGGTGGTGTAGGTACTCCTCCTGCACCGACCCGATCATGACCCCGGCGTTCATCTCCCCCCATGGCGTCTTCACCATCGACGCGAGCTGCGCGTCCGTGAGCTTGGCCACGACGGCGTCCGCGGCCTGCCAGCACCGCTCGGTGAACTTCACCAGGTCCTGCTTCGTGCGGATCGCCGCGAGCTCCTTCTGCTCGTCGTACTCGAGCGTGCCGCTCAAGATGCTCTCGGGTGCCGCGCGCAGGTACAGGTACATGTGCACCACCAGCTCCTTCGGCGTGCGCATGTCCTTCACCGGGTGCGCGTCGAGCTTGTCGGCGGGCAGCGCCTCGACGCAGCGCAGGCCGACGCCGTGGCGCATGCGCACCATGTCCCACATGACGACCAGCGTGGACTTCTTCATGGCTGGACTCCCTCTCCTGAAAAGTCGTGTCGCCGTCGCCCCGGGGATGACGGGCGGCGAGCCGCGCGAACATGGCGCGCGCGGTGGCTGGCCGTCAATGGGGTTCGAACCGGACAAGCGCCGCGGTCTCGCGTTATAGTGCCGGGATGACCAGCGTGGGCACGAACGTCGCACGCAAGGATGGCATGGACCGGGCCACCGGGGCCGCGAAGTACGCGGACGACCTGCGCTTCCCCGGCATGCTCGTGGGCCGCACGGTCCGCTCGACGATCGCGCGCGGCCGGGTCACCGGGGTCACGCTCGACTTCGACCCTGCGGGCTTCACCGTGGTCGACCACCGCGACATCCCGGGCGAGAACACGATCGCGTTGATCGAGAAGGACCAGCCCTGCCTCGTGAACGGCGTCGTCCGGCACGCGGCCGAGCCGATCCTCCTGCTGGCGCACGAAAGTCGCGATGCCCTGATCGGAGCGAACGTCAGGATCGACTACGAGCGCGAGGAGCCGCTGTTCGACCCCGAGCGCTCGGAGCAGGTGTTCAAACACATCCTGATCGAGAATGGGAGCCTCGATCGCGGTTTCGCGCGCGCCGAGGTGGTGGTCGAGGGCACGTACACGACCGGCGCGCAGGAACACGTCTACATCGAGACGAACGGCGTCATCGCCGTGCCGGAGCGCGGCGGCATGGCGCTCTACGGCTCGCTCCAGTGCCCCTACTACGTTCTAAAGGCGCTCAAGGCGCTGCTGGGCGCTGCCGTGAAGGACATCAGGGTCGTGCAAACAGAAACGGGCGGCGGCTTCGGCGGCAAGGAGGAGTACCCGAGCGTGATCGCCGCGCACGCCTGCCTGCTGGCGTTGAAGAGCGGGCGGCCGGTCAAGATCCTCTACGACCGTGGCGAGGACATGGTGGCGACGACGAAGCGCCACCCGTCGATCGTGCGCCACAAGACCGGCCTCACGCGCGACGGCAAGCTGACCGCGATGCAGGTGGACGTGCTCATGGACGGCGGCGCCTACTGCACGCTCTCCCCCGTCGTGCTGTCGCGCGGGGTCATCCACGCCGCCGGGCCCTACCGCTGTGCGAACACGCGCATCGAGGGCCGCGTGGTGATGACGAACACCCCGCCGAACGGCGCGTTCCGGGGCTTCGGTGCGCCGCAGACGCAGTTCGCCATGGAAGTCCACATGGACCGCATCTCCGAGACGCTGGGGATCGATCCAGTGACGCTGCGACTCCGGAACGCGTTGAAGCCCGGCGACACCACCGCGACCGGGCAGAAGCTGGGACCCGACACGAGCGCGGTCGAGGTGCTGAAGGAGGCGGTGCGGCGCACGTCGTTCAAGCGCAAGCGCGCGAAGCTCGCCGGCAGCGGCCGCGGCATCGGGCTGGCGCTGTTCTATCACGGCGCCGGCTTCACCGGCAGCGGCGAGGTGATGCTGGGCTCGCGCGCCGGGCTCGAGACCACGCCGAACGGTGTGCGCATCCTGGTCGCGAACACGGAGATCGGCCAGGGAACGAGGACCATGCTGTCGCAGATTGTTGCCGACGTCATGGGCGTTGCATATGAGAACGTCGACATCGCGCAGGCCGACACGTCGGTGGTGCCCGACAGCGGCCCCACGGTGGCATCGCGCACGTGCATGGTCGTGGGCGGGCTGCTCGAGCGCTGCGCGAAGCAGATGCGCGAACAGCTGAAAGGAGTCTCCCCCGCCGAGCACCACGCGCGTCACGGCCGGCTGCACGTCGAGACCCAGTACGAGGCGCCGCCGGGCCGCGAGTGGAACGACAAGACGTACCGCGGCGACGCCTACGCCACGTACGCCTGGGGCTGCGACGTGGCCGAACTGGCCGTCGATCCGGTCACGCACGAGGTGAGCGTCGCGAAGTTCACCGCCGTGCAGGAATTCGGCCGCCCGATCCACCCGGCGATGGCGCAGGGCCAGATCGAGGGCGGCTCGGGACAGGGCATCGGCTGGGCACTGCTCGAGCACGTCGTCATGCGCGACGGCGCGATGGCGAACGCGCAGCTCACGAACTACGTCATCCCCACCACGCTCGACACGCCGCCGATGGACGTCGTCATGCTCGAGAATCATTTTCCGGGCGGGCCGTTCGGCGCCAAGGGCGTGGGCGAGTTGCCGATCGACGGACCCGCGCCGGCGGTGGTGAACGCGCTCCGCCATGCGGGGCTGGACGTGCGCGCGATCCCGGCCACGCCGGAGGCGCTTGCCGCCGCGCCGAGACTCGCGCCCTCCCGGTCCGGGGACGCCGCGTGAAGTTCACGCTGAACGGCGCGCCGCGCGAGCTGGATGCGCACCCGCTGAAGCGGCTGCTCGACGTGCTGCGCGAGGACTGCGGGCTCACCGGTACCAAGGAGGGCTGCGGCGAGGGCGAGTGCGGCGCCTGCACCGTGCTCGTGGACGGCGAGCCGGTGGTGTCCTGCCTGATGCCGTGCGCGCAGGCGGAAGGCTGCGACGTCATCACGATCGAGGGGCTCGCCGGGAATCACCCGCTCCAGCGCGCGATGATGCGCGAGGTGGGCGCCCAGTGCGGCATCTGCACGCCGGGTGTGATCCTCGCCGCGCGCGGGCTGGTCGAGGCCGCGCGCAGGCCCACGCTCGAGCGCGTGCGCGAGGCGCTCGCCGGGAACCTGTGCCGGTGCACCGGCTACGAGGCCATCCACCGCGCGGTGCTCTCGGCGCATGCGGAGTTGCACGGCCCGTCCGCGAAGTCCGCGGCGCCGGTGCCCGCTGAGGAAGCCGGGGCATGAGAACCGCCACCGCCCCGTTCACGCTTCGTCGCGCGCGCACGCTCGATGCGGCGCTCAAGATCCTGCACGAGGAGCCCGGCACGGTGCCGCTCGCCGGCTGCACGGACGTCTACGTCGCGCTCGAGTTCGGCGGCACGCCGGGTAGTCGCTACCTCGACCTCACACGGCTCTCGGCGTTGAAGCGCATCACCACGAGCGGCGAGAAGCTGGTGATCGGTGCGCTCGCCACGTACACCGAGCTGCAGAAGTCGCGCTTCGTGCGCGCGCGACTGCCCATGCTCGTCGAGGCGGCCCGGCTCGTGGGCGGCGTGCAGATCCAGAACATGGGCACGGTGGGCGGCAACCTCGCGAACGGCTCGCCGGCCGGCGACACGCTGCCGGTGTTCGCGGTGGCCGATGCCGACGTGGTGCTGGCCGGGCCCGACGGCGAGCGGCGCGTGCCCTTCAACGCGTTCTACACCGGCTATCGCAAGAGCGTGCGCAGACCCGACGAGCTGATCGTCGCGGTCGAGGTGCCCCCGGTGATCGGCAAGCAGTGGTTTCGCAAGGTGGGCACGCGCGCGGCGCAAGCCATCTCCAAGGTGGTGTTCGCCGGCGTGCGCGGCCTCGAGACCCGGTTGGCACTCGGCAGCGTGGCGCCGACCGTCGTGCGTCTCCCGAACACCGAGATGGTGCTGAACGGCGGCGGCTCGATCGACGAGGCGTTGCGCGCGCTCGCGGACGAGATCCAGCCCATCGACGACCTGCGCTCGACCGCTGCCTACCGCCGCGGCGTCGCTGCAAATCTCGTGCGCCAGTTCTGGAGTGCCACGGCGTGAGTGTGCAGTACTTCCGCTCGCAGCGCGTCGTGACTCCCGAGGGCGTGCGGCCGGCGACGATCGAGGTGCGGAACGGCGTGATCGCGGCCGTGCATGCGCACGATCACGACACGGGCGGTGCCCCGGTGCGCGACGGCCTGGGCGGCGTCATCCTCCCGGCGCTCGTGGACAGCCACGTGCACGTGAACGAGCCCGGCCGCAGCGAGTGGGAGGGCTTCGAGACCGCGACGCGCGCCGCTGCAGCGGGCGGCGTGACGACGCTCGCCGACATGCCGCTCAACAGCATCCCGGCCACGACCCACGTGCGCGCGCTCGAGGCCAAGCGCGCGGCGGCGCGCGGGAAGTGCGCGGTCGACACGGGCTTCCTCGGTGGCGTGATCCCCGGTAACGCGGGCGAGTTGCGCGCGCTCCACGAGGCGGGCGTGCTGGGTTTCAAGTGCTTCCTCGTCCATTCAGGCGTGGACGAGTTCCCGGCGTGCGCGGCGGCCGATCTCGACGCCGCGCTCGCGGTGCTCGCGCCGCTCGGCGCGGTGCTGATGGCACACTGCGAGCTGCCGCGCGAGCTGCCGCCCGGCCCCACGGGGACGCGTTCGTATTCGGCGTACGCCGCGAGCCGGCCAGCGGCCGCCGAGACCGCCGCGGTGAGGCTGTTGCTCGAGCTGGCCGACAGGCACCGTGCCCGCGTGCACGTCGTGCACGTCTCGGCCGGGGAGACGCTGCCGTTGGTCGCCGCCGCCCGCGCGCGCGGCGTCGCGGTGACCGCGGAGACCTGCCCGCACTACCTCCATTTCACCGCGGACCTGGTCCCGGATGGCGCCACCGAGTACAAGTGCGCGCCTCCGATCCGCAGTGCGGCGGATCGCGATGCGCTGTGGCAGGGATTGCTCGACGGCACGCTGGACGCGGTCGTGAGCGACCACTCGCCGTGCCCGCCGGCGATGAAGCGACGGGAGGCAGGAGACTTCATGGCCGCCTGGGGCGGCATCGCGTCGCTCCAGCTCGGGCTCTCCGTGGTGTGGACCGGCATGCGCGCGCGCCGGATACCGCTCGAGCGCCTCGCCACGTGGATGTGCGCCGCGCCCGCGCGGCTGCTCGGGCTCTCGGCGCGCAAGGGCGCGATCGCACCCGGCCACGACGCCGACCTGATCGGCTGGATGCCCGACGAGGAGTTCACGGTGCGCCCCGAACGGCTGCTCCATCGCCACGCGCTCACGCCCTACGCCGGCGCCCGGCTCGCCGGCGTCGTCCACTCGACGTTCATCCGCGGCGAATGCATCTACGATCTCACGCACGGCGTGAGAAGCGTTCAGGGCCAGCTCATCACCCGGGAGATCGTGCACACATGACCGAGGCCGCGTTCACCGACCTGATCGACCTCGCCGCCGAGCGCCTGGGCGGCGCGGTGTTGCTCGCGAACGACGAGTTCTTCGCCCCCAAGGAGTCGCTGCTCCACGCGGCGGCCGCGGTGTGGAAGGAGGGCGAGTACACCGACCGCGGCAAGTGGATGGATGGCTGGGAGACGCGCCGTCGCCGCACGCCCGGTCACGATTGGTGCATCGTCCGCCTCGGCCTTCCCGGCGTCGTGCGCGGGGTGGTCGTGGACACGGCATTCTTCCGCGGCAACTACCCCGAGCAGTGCTCGCTCGAGGGCGCGGCCGTGGCCGGCGTTCCGGATCCGCAGGAGCTCGCGGGTGAAGGCAGCGTGCGGTGGACGGAGATCCTCCCCCGCTCGCCGCTTGCCGGCGACTCGAAGAACGCGTTCACGATCGCATCCGGGGAGCGCCTGACCCACCTGCGCTTCCACATCTACCCGACGGCGGCGTGGCGCGGCTGCGCGTGCACGGCGAAGCGCGGTCCGATCCCGCGCGCCTCGCGCGCGGCCAGGTGCTGGACCTGGCGGCGATGGAGAATGGCGGCTACGTCGTGGTGTGCAGCGACATGTTCTTCGGCCACCGCCAGAACCTGATCCTGCCCGGTCGTTCGACGCACATGGGCGACGGCTGGGAGACGCGCCGCCGGCGCGGGCCTGGCCACGACTGGACGATCGTGCGGCTCGCCGCGCGTGGCAGCGTGCAGCGGCTCGAGCTGGACACCGATCACTTCAAGGGCAATGCGCCCGGCCGCTGCATGCTCGAGTGGTGCGACGCACCCGGCGCCGACTCGGCCGCGCTCCAGTCGAGTGCGAAGTGGCAGCCCCTTCTCGCCGAGACGCCGCTCCAGCCGCACGCCCGCCATGCATGGGACGTGACCACGCCGCCTGCGACGCACGTGCGGCTCAACATCTACCCGGACGGCGGCGTGGCGCGGCTGCGCGTGTTCGGCGCCGTCGCATGAACGTGCGCGACCTGGATGCGGCCACGCTGGAACACGCGCGCGAGCTGCTCACCGCGTGCTGCGGCGCCGCGCCTTGGGTCGATGCCATGCTCGTCGCGCGGCCGTTCGGCGATCGCGAGACACTTTTCACGAGTGCAGACCGCGCGTGGAAGGCGCTCACGGAGGCGCAACTCGAGGCCGCGATCGCGCGCCATCCGCGCCTCGGCGAGTCGCGCGCGAAGGCGGCGCTGTCCGCGCGCGAGCAGGCGTGGTCCGCAGGCGAGCAATCCGGCGTCGGCGCCGCGGACGACGCCGCGCGCGCCGCGCTGGTGCAGGGCAACGAGGACTACGAGCGGCGCTTCGGTCACACGTTCATCCTCTGCGCCACCGGCCTGGGGCCGGCACAGATGCTCGCGGCGCTGCGCGAGCGGCTCGCGAACGACGAGCGGACCGAGCGCGCGATCACCGCCCGCGAGCTGCACAAGATCACCCGCCTGCGCCTCGAGAAACTGCTGGCGCAGGCCTGAGCCCGGAGGACGCATGGCGATCACGTCACACGTGCTGGATCTCACGAGCGGGAAGCCCGCGGCGGGCGTGGAGATCGTGCTCGAGCACATCGACGACAAGAAGGGCTGGCATGCCGTCGCCCGCGCGACCACGGATGCCGACGGTCGGGTGAAGGACGCGTTCACGAAGCTCCACGGCCCCGGTCGCTACCGCCTGGTGTTCGCGACCGGCGCGTACTTCGCGGCGCGCAACGTCGCCTGCTTCCACCCCGAGGTGACGGTGGTGTTCGAGGTCCGCGACGACAGCGCACACCACCACGTTCCGCTGCTGCTGTCGCCGTTTGGCTACTCGACGTACCGCGGCAGCTGAGCCCTCCCGCCGCGGCCGCTAGACGCGTCCGCGGTTCTTCAAGATGGCGACGAAGCTCCGCCCGCGGATCTCGTCCACGCTGAGGCTCGACATCTCGACCGCACGCGCCTCGGTCACGGCGCCGGTCTGGACCGCGCGCAGGAAGTAGTTCAGGAGCCCCTGCCCGGTGGCGGCATCGTCGAACACGTCGCCCACGAGCGTCGCCTGCGCGGCCTTGGCGACGAAGTTCCGCAGCCGCTCGCCGGCCGCGTCCAGACCCTGGAGGAAGAACTCGAACAGCGCCGCGTAGCGCGAGACGAGCTGCGCCGGGTGGAGGTCCCAGCCCTGGTAGAAACCGCCCGCCAGCGAGTGACGCACGTCGTCGGCATGCAGCCGCCACGCCGCGTGAACGCCGGCGCGGTTCTCGGCGCGCTGCGCCGCGGTGAGCGCCGCGCCGTCGCGCGCGGCGTGCACGGGCACCGGCAGGATCGCGGTCGAGCCATCCGAGAGCCACACGCCCGTGCCGGCGAACGCGGCCTGCATGATCAGCTTCGCGTGCTCGCAGACGGGATGACGCATGCGCTGGTGCGCGGCGGTGATGCCCATGGACGCGGTGTAGTCGTACGTGCCGAAGTGCGCGGCCTGCAGGCGGCCTTTCGCCGCGGGGATCAACGCCGGCAGCGCCGAGCGGCCCTGCGCGTCCATCACCAGTTGCGGCGTCTCCACCATGACCTCGAACCGCAGCACGCCCGCGTCCAGCCCCAGCTCGTACTCGAGGCCCTCGAGCAGCCCCGCGAAGACGCTCACCTGCTCGGGGATCGTCACCTTGGGCAGCGTCAGCACCAGATTCGCGGGCAGCTCGCCCGCGGCATCGAGCAGGTGCCCAAGGAAGATGCGCAGAGTGCGCACGCTGCGCACGCGCAGCTCCTCGGTGAGCGGCTTGATGCGGATGCCGATGAACTCGGGGAGCGTGCCGGCCTTGTGCCCCTTCGCCACCTCGCGCGCCGCATTCGCCACGTCGCGATCCTCGTCCGCATCGGGCCGCGTGCCATAGCCGTCCTCGAAGTCGATGCGGAAGTCCTCGACCGGCTCGCGCGCGAGCTTGTCTTTCACAGCCGCATGGACAGCTTCGGCCAACGTGCCAAGTCCCAGGGCCTCGTCCAAGGCGCCGGGGTCGGGCGCGTACTCGTCAAGCGCGCGCCGCGCCACCTCGCCCAACTTCGCCGCGGTGTCGGCGCGGAACAGGTGACCGCCGCCGTAGACGACGTGCACCGGCTGGCGCCGCGGCGGATCGCCGGGATGGAGCGCCACGAATCCGAGGTTCGCGGCTCGCAGCGAGTCGAGCAGCGCGGCCTGCGCCGCGGGTGGCGACGGATCGAGCTTCACTTGCGGTCGTACTTCCAGTTGCGCCGCTTGCCCTCGGTCAGCCACTCGATCGTGGTGGCGATGCGCTTGTCGCGCGTGGCGTCGGTCTTCGCCTCGGTCACCCACTCGAGATACTCGCGCTGATGCCCGGGCGGTAGCGAGGCGAAGAACGCCCTGGCCTTCGCGGCCTTCGCGAGCGCGGCCTTGAACACCGGCGGCATCGGGATCGGCGCGCGCGGCTTCGTCGCACGCTTCACCACCACGCCGTCCTCGTTCAGCTTCATCGCCTTCTTCACGTAGCCGACGAGCTCACGCTTCGACGGCAGCTCGGAGACGCTGGTGATGCGCCCGAACTGGCCCATCGCCTCATCGACCGGCATGCCCTTTGTGTCCAGGATCAGCTTGCTCTTCCAGAACCCGAACCCGACGTGCTGCTTGAACGCCGCCATGCCGCAGACGATGCCGTGGTAGGCGAACGATGGGTGACCCCACTTGAGCGTCTCTTCCAGGTCCGGCGATGCGCTCATCACAGTGGCGCGGATGTGTTTGAGGATCGGGCGCGCGAACGGCTGGGCCTTCGCGATGTAGGCGTCGATACGGGCGTCTTTTCTCGGCATGCGGCCTCCGGGCTGCGCGCTCCCTCGCCGTGAATGAGCGGGGAAAGATGCCGCATCGCCGCCGCGGTTGCCAGCCGCCAGGGCCTCAGAGCAGCTGCCGCGCCCGGAAGCTCACCGTGCCGCGCGCGGCCACGATGACGTGGTCCAGCACGCCGATCCCCACCAGCTCCCCCACCTCGAGCAGCCGCCGCGTGATCGAGAGATCCTCCTCGCTCGGCTCCGGGTCGCCGCTCGGGTGGTTGTGCACCAGCACCACGCTCGCCGCCGAGTGGAGGATCGCGGGAAGGAACACCTCGCGCGGGTGGACGATGCTGGCGTTCAAGCTGCCGATGCTCACGGTCTCGCGCCGCTCGAGCTCGTGCCGGGCGTTGAGCAGCAGCACCACGAAGTGTTCGCGCCGTGCGCGGGGCAGGTCGCGCACGTGCGGCAGCACGTCCTCGGGACCGCGGATCGGCGCGCGGCACGTCGGCTGCTCGAGCGCGCGGCGGCCGAGCTCGAACGCGGCGACGAGCGCCGAAGCGCGTGCGGGCCCCACGCCCGCGACCGCGAGCCAGCGCGCGAGCGGCCAGCTCGCGAGCTCCGACGGATGCCGCCGGGCCAGATGCCGGCCGACGCTGCGCGCGCTGCGGCCGGGCACACCCGAGCCCAGGACCAGGGCCAGCAGCTCGGCGTCGGAAAGCGCCACCGCGCCCTGCTCGTGCAGTCGCTCGCGCGGCCGCAGCGCACTGCGCGCCGGGGGCTGTTGCTCCGCCGGCGTCGCCTCGTCCACCTCCATGACAGTTCCTCCACAGGGGCGGCGTGCGGGTTTCGTGCTCAGCGCGAAGCTGGCATCATGGAGCTTCGCCTCGCCCCGCGACCCATGCTCCGCACGGGTACCCCGCGGGGCCGTTCGACCCGGAGTGAGAACCAGCATGCGCCGTGCCATCGCCGCCCTCGCCCTGCTCCTCGCGCTCGCCGCGCTCGACGCACCCCGCACGCGTGCGGAGACGATCACGGTCATGAACGGCATCGGGCTCGTCGACTACCGGCACAAGCCGGATTTCAAGATCGGCGACTGGGTGCGCTACCACATGAAGAGCCGCAGCGAGCTGGGCGCGAGCGACGACTACCAGCTGACGCTGCTCGTCGCCGGCGAAGAGGACTTCTGGGGCGATCCCGGCTTCTGGGTCGAGACCTGGGTCGAGATTCCGGGCATGCCGGCCCAGACGAGCGCCTCGCTCGTCTCGTACGAGATCTTCGGTGACAGCGTGGCGACGCAGCGGCTGCTGCTCTATACGCGCAAGATGATCAACATGCTGAACGAGGACGGCTCGCCGAAGATGGACATCAACAAGCCGGCGGCGAGCACGCTCAAGGCGCGCCGCGAGGTCATGAACCCGGTCCGCTACTCGCTCGACACGCTGGGCACGGACACCGTGCAGACGCCGAAGGGCACGTTCAAGACGCTCAAGGTGCGGATGCAGCAGGGCACCGGCGCCACGCAGGCCGTGGGCGACAGCTCGGTCTACAGCGAGGTGCGCGAGAACCGCACCAGCTTTTACACGCGCGAGGTGCCGATCACGCACCTCGCACGCGAGGATATCGAGTCGATCAACGCCCGCAAGAGCTGGCAGATCGGCCGCTCAGGAGACGCCACGCCGCTGGCGATCCGCGATCGCGGTCTGGGATCGGCGCGCATGATCGAGTTCGGCCACGGCCTCACGGCCCGCCTCGTGCCGGAGCGACTGCGCCACACGATCGCCGAGCAGGTCGCGGCCGAGAAGGCAGCGGCGAAGCCGAAGACCACGAAGGGCACGACGGCGAAGCCCGCGGGCACGAAGTCGAGCACCAAGACCACCGCGGCGGGGACGCCCTAGGGATCGCGGTCCCGCTCCGCGCACGCCGCTTGTCTTGACGATTCCCGGGCAGTTCGCGCCGTCTGCGACCCGCGCCCGACCGCTCGGGCCGCTCCGCCCCTCATTCGTCGATTCGGCTTTGTCCTCGTGGCTCGGACGGCTAGCATCCTCACATCGCGGTCGTGCTCTGACCGCAGGGCAGGACCGCAGAATCGTCTCGCGTGTGGAGGCACCATGAACGTCAGGAACATCCTTCCCGTGATCGCGGCATTGGCTCTGACCGTGGCCATTCCCGCCGTCGCATGCGATGGACACAGCAAGACCGCCACCGCCAGCGCCGACCACTGCGGCGGCATGTCGCGCTCGACCGCATGGGCGGGCGCGTGGATGGAGCGCTCGGACGGCGGCCAGCTCACCGTGGTCGCGGTCGCCGAGGGCAGCCCCGCTGCCAAGTCGGGCCTGCGCGCGGGAGACGTCGTGCTCGCGGTGAACGGCAAGAGCGTCGCGCAGAAGTCGGGTTACTCGTGCGGCAGCGGCACGGCGTGCTCGGTCGGGAGCGCGTTCGCCTACACCGTACAGCGCGGCAAGGCCACGAAGACCGTGAAGGTGAAGCTGGCGGAGATGCCCACCGACGCCCCGGCGCGCTTCGCGTCGCGGGAAGCCAGCTACGAGCCCACGCTCGCGGCCATGGTGCTGACGACCGTCGACTGATCATCCGCTTCACGCGACGGGGCCGGGGACGCGAGTCCTCGGCCCCGAAGCTTTTCCGGGCTGCTCCTCCACCCCGCGTCAGCTACTCGAACAGCCCCTTCGCGTACGCCTCGGCATCGAACGGCTGCCAATCGTCCAGCCCTTCGCCGAGGCCGACCAGGCTCACCGGGAGCCCCAGCTCGCCGGCGATCGCGAGCACCACGCCACCGCGCGACGTGCCGTCGAGCTTGGTGACGGCGAGGCTCGTGACCGGCACCGTGGTCGAGAACGCGCGCGCCTGGGCGAGGCCGTTCAGGCCCTGCGTGCCGTCGAGCACGAGCAGCACGTGATGCGGCGCGCCCGGCACCACACGCGCGCACACGCGCGCGACCTTCTGCAGTTCGGCCATCAGGTTGTGCTTGGTGTGGAGCCGCCCGGCGGTGTCCACGAGCACCACGTCGGCGCCGCGTGCGCGCGCGGCGGAGATCCCGTCGTGGGTCACGGCCGCGGGGTCGGCGGACCCGGCCCCGCGTACGATCTCGACTCCCGCGCGCTCCGCCCACACGTCCAGCTGCTCGGTCGCGGCGGCGCGGAACGTGTCCGCCGCCACGAGCAGCGTCTTCTTCCCGGCTTTGGCGTAACTCGCCGCGAGCTTCCCTGCGAACGTCGTCTTGCCGACGCCGTTCACGCCCACGAGCAGCGCCACCCACGGCGACCCGGGCTCGCCGGGCACCCCGGGGGCGAACGTCGCGCGGTTCGCGCCCACGAGCGAGACGGCGGCCCGCTCGAGTGCCGTGCGCAGGTCGATCGCATGATCCTTGTCGAGCAGCTTCCGCGCCTCGGCGATCAGCCGGTCGGTCGTGGCGGGTCCCACGTCCGCAGCGAGCAGCGCGTGCTCGAGCTGCTCGACCGTGGCCGGATCGAGCGTGCGCCGGCCCAGCGCCGCGCCCACGACGCCGGTGAGTGCGTCCCGCGTGCGCGTGAGCCCGCGCCGGAACTTGTCCCAGAGGCTCATGGCGGCGGGAGCAGCGATGGGGGTGGTCCGCCGCGGCGCCGGATCAGCCCGCGGTCACCTCGGCGGCTTCGCGACGCGAGCCGTGGCTCACGTCCACGCCGTCCAGGTTCACCGAGACGAGCTTCGACACGCCCAGCTCCTGCATCGTGACGCCGTAGATGCAGCCTGCGGCTTCCATGGTCTTCTTGTTGTGCGTGATGACCACGAACTGCGTCTTGTCGCCAAAGCGGCGAAGCATGTTCAGGAACCGGTCCACGTTGGCGTCGTCCAGCGGCGCGTCCACCTCGTCGAGCAGGCAGAACGGCGACGGCTTCACCAGGTAGATCGAGAACAGCAGCGCGATCGCGGTGAGGGCCCGCTCGCCGCTCGACATGAGCGAGATGCTCTGCAGGAACTTGCCGCGCGGCTTGGCCACGATCTCGATCTCGGCCTCCATCGGATCCTCGCCGAGCAGTCGCAGCTCGCAGTCGCCGCCCTCGAACAGCGTCTTGAAGATGTCCTTGAAGTTCTCGTGCACCTTCTCGAACGTCTCGCTGAAGAGCTGCGAGGCGGTGACGTTGATCTTGTCGATGGCCTCGAGCAGCTGCGCCTTGGCCTGGTTCACGTCCTCGCGTTGCTGGGTGAGGAACGTGAAGCGTTCCTTCTTCTTCGAGTACTCGTCGAGCGCGAGCAGGTTCACCGGGCCGATGCCGCGGAGCGTCGTGCGCGCCTCCTCGAGGCGTGCCGGAGGCTCCTCGAGCCCTCGACATTCGAGGCGCGACCGCTGCCGGACAACGTCACGCTCGAGGAGGCTCCGGCACGCCTCGAGGAGGAGCGCACGAAGCTCCGCGGCAACGGCCCG